>OKSF01000027.1_pt1 | contig 121833 bp, 156 predicted proteins | sample 1606061 | NCBI WGS metagenome assembly OKSF01 (sample SAMEA3541567, study PRJEB24748) | human gut metagenome | biome: human gut; feature: human-associated habitat; material: faeces | place: China | collected 2012
GAACAATTCCATTTTTACCAATCTGCTCACGTCCTGCTTCGAATTGTGGTTTGATAAGAGCCACAACTTGACCATTATCAGCCAAAATATTGTGAAGCGCTGGCAAAATCAAATTCAAAGAGATAAAGCTAACGTCGATACTAGCAAAAGTTGGTTGACCTTCTGTAAAATCCGCCAATTCTGCATAGCGGAAATTATACTGCTCCATGCTACGAACACGTTCATCCTGACGAAGTTTCGGAAAGAGATATGTAAAAGAATTCAGTTTTGAAAATGCTGAGGAATATACACTGGCTCAGGAAATCAAAGCAGATATCTTTGAAGCATCACATCGGTAAAACCACCTGTTGAAGCACCGATGTCGATTGTCGTTTGTCCGTCAACAGAAATCTCAAAAACTTGTAAAGCTTTTTCCAGTTTCAGCCCACCACGGCTAACGTATTTTAATTTTTCACCTTTAAATTCACCTGTTAAGCTTTCTAAGAAAGATGTGATATCTTCAACATCTTTTTGAGCAGGCTGTTTCACATTACTTTGGTATTTCAACATTGCACTAACCGCATCTTTTAATTCTTTTGCTGACGCATCATGGAAATAGGGTGCAGTAAGTGCGATGTTACGTAAAGTTGGCACTTTGAAGCGATGCATATCGAAAGGATCTTTAGTTTGTGCAAAGCGACCTTCATCCGCATCAGTTAATGGCGTACCACGATCTTTAAAGTAATCACCGTAGAGTCCCATGTATTCATAAGATTGTCCACCCATTGCTACACCAGTATGACAAGTATCACATTTATGTTGTTTGAATAACTCATAACCGCGAACTTGTTGCTCGGTTAACGCTGTTTTATCCCCTTTCAAATAACGGTCGAAATCACTATTTGGCGTAATTAATGTTTTTTCATATTCACCGGATGCAGCAGTGAGTACAGTTACCGGAACTCCTGTTTCATCTGTGTATTGCTCTGCAAGCTCCTGCCACTGCTCATCCGCTTCAGGCTTGAAGTTCAGGTAATACACTTTTCCTTTTGCATCGGACTTTGCAGTTTTTTTGTCCGATGAGCTGCCGCAGCCAGTTACCATTCCGATAGTCATTGCTGCAACAAGTAAAATTGATACAACTTTACGCATTTTCATAATTGTTCCCTCGCCTTTCTGAGAATCTTTTTTGTTCTCTTGATTTACTCATATTTTAGCAGGAAATTTGCGTAAAACTGTATCAATAAAAAAACCTCTAATATAAAAAATTAAACTTTCCGTTATTGTTCTTCTTCAAATTGTCGTATGCTGTCATCTGCATAATTTAGAAAATCTTCCGGGGTAATACGTCCTTCCGCAAGCTGAGGCAGGTATTTGGAGAGAGTATTTTCCTGGAAAACGGAATTCCATTTGACCTGGTAATTCGGAACAAATGTCGGGGAATTCGAAAATGCCTTCAGGTAGTCGCGTTCCACCTGGCTTATATATTTTTCCTCCATTGAAAACATCGTTTCTTTTTCCAGAAGATTAAATTCTGTCCGGAATTTAAAAAATGCAAGTGCTCCTTCTTTTACTTCTTCACTGCATCCAGACGTCAGTGCCCAGCCAAATGTTTCCGGAGAAGAAACCAGTGTATTTCCAGGGAAAGAAGAAAAACGAACACACTGTTCCCATCCGTCAGGGATCTGGTCGATCATCCAATATCCATTTGGAACCATAGCTGCTTTCCCGGTAAAAAAGTTATTGTATGACGTGTCAAAATCATTATACAGAGCATTCGATGTTGTATAGGAAAACAGTCGCTTTAAAGTATTTGCCAATTCCAGCCCGGAAGCATTCTGGTAGGTGTCCGGATAGATCAGACTCATAAATTCAGCACCTTCTTCCGATGAAGAAGCGACTGCTGCACTTGCCAGTAACATAGGTGCCCATCCCGTTCCATCTGTATGTAGTGCCAGTGGCGTGATACCTGCGTTTGTAAGTTTGTCACAACACGCCCAGAACTCATCCCATGTTGTTGGAAAGGAATCAATGCCGGCTTTGTTAAACAATTCCTGATTCCAGAATATGCCGCAGCAGGAAAAAGCCGCAGTTGAAATTGGTGCAAGATAAATATTTCCGTCTGCGTAAGTGCAGCCTTCCTGTACAACAGGTTCGATCATGGAAGACCACTCTTCGTCTGCATCAATATATGGAGTCAGATCCACAATTCGGTTTTCTACAATCATTTTCTGATAAAAAGAAGGAAGCATTCGAAGATCTGTAAGAATATCCGGAAGTTCATCGGTTGCATTCAATCGTTTCAGGTTTTGACGATAGTCATCTTCTGTCTCTACGATCCAGTCAACATCCAGTTCATAGGTTCCTTTGTATTTTTTATTAAATGCTTCTACTACTTTCTGTTCATTTTTCGTTCCGGTAGAGGGATCCACGGTCAGAATAATGGATATTTTTACTGGTTCTTTGGATTCTTCTGCCAGTTTTTTTTCAGATGTTTTACAGCCGGTCAGCAGGCAGATCATAAGTAGAAGTATAAACATACTTCGGATTGTTTTTTTGATATGTTGCTTTTTCATGATTCCTGCTCACCTCCTTTTGGCACTTTTATCGTACAGGTTGTACTTGCATCGGTTGTTTCGTAGTAATATGTAATCTTATCACCGTATTTTAACCGCAGTCTAGTCAGTATATTAAATACACCGTATCCATGTTTTTTGTCAGGAAATGCCTCTTTGATCTGAGAAATAGGTAAATGCGTAAGTCCGTTGATCTTTTCTACTATATCTTTATTCATTGGCATGCCGGTATTATAGACAGATAGCACCAGAACATCCTTTTCTTCTGTAATCCGTATCCGTATATAGCCCCCTTCATAGATTTCACTGAATCCATATTTTACTGCATTTTCTACTAATGGCTGAAGAATCAGCTTCAGGATTTTATTTTCTTTTGCATTGACCTGACAGTCAATTTCATATTCAAACAGATCTGCGTTTCGGATCTGCTGGATTTCCATGTAGCTTTTCACATTTTCCAGCTCATCTTCTACGGATACAATATCACTTCCTTTACTGAGGCAGAGGCGCAGGTACTTTGAAAGAGCCTGAATCATACGCATGGTCGTTTCCTCTTTGTTCATACGCGCAAGCATATAGATGGTATCCAGTGTATTATACAGAAAATGTGGGTTGATCTGACTGATCAGCATATTTAATTCACTGGTGCGCAGTTCTTTTTCCTGTAATTTAATTTCGTTGACAAGTTGTTCAATATTGCCAAGCATTTCATTGTAAGAATGTCCAATCTGATCTAATTCCGTGTTTGTGTGAAGTGCCGGCATATGTGTATAATCTCCACCGTCAAATCCAGTCATATATGTGGTGATTTCCTGGATCGGTCTGGTGAACCGATTAGAGAACAAGATACTGAGTAATAGGGCTAATACCACAATAATCAGGTAAATCAGAACCAATACAATTAAAATCTGGGTGGTCTGACTTGTAACAACTTCATTTGGCACATACGTAAAGATGGAAAACGAACAGTCCTTTTGATAGTAAGCAGACAGATAACCACCCGTTACAGCCTCTCCATTGAGAATAATTCCCGTATCAGAGGATTTTTTACATGCGCTTATCAAAGTTTTCGTCACATTGTCCGGCAAGACAGTGTTTTTCTGATTCAGAGCATAAATATTTCCATTCTGATCCATTATTCCGGTTAGAATGGAAGAATCTGCCTTTTCGGAATCCATCGTTACGATATGATTCAAAAAGGAAGGATTCATTTTCAGAATAATAATTCCCGGTTCACTTGGATAGTCCAGAGAATGAACATATCGGGTGATGAACAAGGAATCTTCTTTTCCGTTAAAGAGTGTATCTTTTGCAATGAACCAGACTGTTTTTGCGTACTCTGTACCAAGCTTCTTCTGAAACACAGTGTTATTAATGTCAAAAGCATCTACATAACCATAGGATCTGGTATATACGTTTCCTTTATTATCCATATAACAATAATCTTGAATAGAATCCAGATCCAGATATGAGAAATATTTGCCAACGGCATTCTTTTCATTATCAGTCAGTTCTTCTGCGTTCAGACTTTTTTGAATCGTTTCATTAAGAATAGCTTCTGCAGTCACTTCTTTCGATTTCGTATAAAGATTATCCAGTAAAATTCCCATCTTCTCGTCTGCAAACTCGTATTTTTCTATAATATTATTTTTTAAAGTATGGTGCATATAACTCCATACTCCGATCATAGATAATAAAAGTGCAAGAAGAAGTAATATAAGCGTAGATTTTAAATATTTTTTCTGGATACCTGAACTTAAATGCTTTTGCTTCATACTTCGTATTCCTTTTTATACTCACTTGGCAGTTTTCCGGTATATTGCTTGAATAATTGTGAAAAATAAGAAGGATTGCTGATACCAACTTCTTCACAGATTGTTCGGACACTGGTATTTCCTTCTTCCAGCATTCTTTTTGCTTTATCCATACGTTTTTTGACCAGGTACTGTTTAAAAGTCATATGGAAGGTGCTTTTAAAGATACGTCCAAAGTAAACCGGGTTTAAATATACATGAGCTGCTGTTGCAATGATTGACAAGTCTTCCTCTTGAAGATGTTCTTCGATATAAGCAACAGCTTCTGCCATATATTCTTTAAAATAACTCGTTTCATTTTTCCCGGCTTCTTCCTGACGCAGTTCTATTGCACGGCATAAAATTTTGTAGCAGACATCTACTGCTTTTACAGCCGGCAGATGATTCAGGTTAGAATAATAATTTGCAAATTGATTTTTCATATCCTCGTTCATACCATAAGTATCTTGAAGCATGAACTGTACTCGGAGCATAACTTTATGAAGGTACTGGCATTGACGTGCTTCTTCTTTTGGAAGATGGTAAATAAAATCAATAAATGTTTCTTTTAGTTCCACAAAATCATTTTTCCGTATGCTGTTCATAATCCGGATTTCCCTGTCTTCAGAGAACTGCTTCGAATCGTCTTCCTGTTCTTCTAAATCTTCTGGAATTGTAAACGCACTGGCACCGGAAGCACTGGCAATTCCAAATAATTTTTGTGCTTCTTCATAGCTTTTCCTGATTCCGGATATCCCTTTATATGGCTTGGAAATAGAAGCGATGACCGGACATTTTTCTTCATTCTTTGCCTGTTCCAATAAAGTTTTGATCTGCCTTACTGCATTTTTTTGCTGAGTCTTTATAATGAAAACATAATTGCCGTCTTCCCCTTCAAATTTCCAGCACGAAAAATGTTCAAAAACATGTGCTTCTATTTCCTGAATTACTGCATATCTGGATGCTTCATAATCTAAAGAATTTGTAATTTTATAAATTAAATCAATATCGGCGCACACTGTGATAAAAAAATCATGATTATCCGGCAAATCATGAAGTACAGAGAATACTTCTGTAATCTTTTCCTCCGGGATCAGATTCTGAACATATTTTTGTATTACGACCTGCAGAAAACTGTCACCGTCTTTTAAAAGGAGTTGTTCCCAGCTTTCGTATTTTTCTTCACTGCGTAGCTGTTTGATACATGTGTTATAGGCTCCGGTCATTGTGGAGCGAAGCTGTTCATCATCAATTGGTTTTAAAAGATATGCGTAGGCGCCAAGATCACAGGCATGTTTTGCATATTCAAAATCACGGTATGCGCTAAGTACTACAAAAAGACATGAGATCTGTTCTTTTTGAATTTCTTCCATAACCATAAGTCCTGTCATTTGCTTCATTCGAATATCGGTTAGAACGACATGTGGCTGTTCACGCCTGATGACTTCCAGTGCCTGAACTCCACTTTTGGCAGATCCGACAACCTCAAATCCCATGCTCTCCCAGTCATAGGTATCTAAAAGTCCCTGTAATAAAATTGGTTCATCGTCCACAATTACCAGTTTTAGTAATTCCATTCTTTTTCCTCACTTTTTTATGAATCGGCCGAATCTATATGTTTCTTAAAGCAATTGTTATAGATCAGATGCTGCATGTTTTCCTGCCAGATAACCGGTAGCCCATGCCCACTGCAGATTATAACCGCCACAAATTCCATCAACGTCAAGAAGTTCTCCGGCAAGATAGAGATCTTTTGTAATACAGGACTGCATCGTCTCCATATCTACTTCTTTTAAGCTGACACCGCCTGCGCTAACTTGAGCATTGTCAAACCCGTTGGTATCAGAAATGTTTAACCTGCAAGACTTTATGACCTTACACAGTCTTGTAAGTTCTGCTCCTTTGATCATATTTAGTTTCGCAGAAAAACGGATGCCTGAGATTCGGAGTATCTCCGGAATTAGTTTTGTGTGAAGAATTCCGGTCAGAAGGTCTTCCGGTTTTGCCTTTTGGTTCTCGCTCAGGTGCTGAAGCTTTTTGCTAAATAGTTCTCTAAGTGAAGCTTCCTCTAATTCCGGCAGAAAGTCAATCATAACCTGCGCATTTTGCTTTTCATATAAAGCCCTGGAAATATAGCGGCTGACTTGGAATACAGGAATTCCGGATATGCCATAATTGGTAATCTGAAGTTCACCGGTATCTGAGGCAGCCATACGCCCATGGATCAAGGCCGTTACTTTTGCATCTGTCCTGACTCCTGAAGCTTTTTGAAAGGCAAAATCCTTTACTTTTAACTGCACCAGTGCCGGAACAACCGGCACAACAGAATGCCCCAGTGATTTGACAAGGGTATAACCGCTGCCATCAGAGCCGAGTTTCGAAGAAGCCTTTCCGCCGGCTGATAAAATGATGCGGTCAGCTTGAATTTTTTCGCTGCCAGTCTCAATCTGGAATCCTTTTTTTGTCCGGCATATGGATGTCACTGCGTTCTCACGTCTGATGTCTGCGCCCAGCTCTTTTAAACGATTATCCAGAACAGAACGGACGACAGATGCCTGATCACATCTTGGATAAATGTATCCATTTCTGGATTTCATCAGAAGTCCCAGATTTTCGAAAAAACGAATGGTATCCGAATATCCAAAGGCTTTTAGAACAGAAGAAATCAATTGCGGCTCATCACTTCGGAAATAATCCAAAGACATGTTTTTATTTGTCAGATTACAGCGCCCATTTCCAGTAGACAAAATTTTCTTTCCAAGAATATCCTTCTGATCAAAGATAATGACCTGAATGTCTGGATTTGTCTCAAGGGCGGTGATGCCCGCCAACATACCGGAAGCACCGCCTCCGATAATTGCAAGTGTTTTCATATCTGTACTCCTTAACTTTATATTATAACTCTGTTACAAGGTCTTCTCTTACCAGATACTCTAAAGACATTAATATTCCAAGCTTTGCATGCTGCCATGTAAGTCCGCCCTGGAAATACACTGCATATGGCTCTTTGATCGGTCCATCGGCACTCAGCTCGATAGAGGATCCCTGAACAAATGCTCCGGCTGCCATAATAACATCACTGTCATATCCTGGCATCGGCCATGGTTCTGGTGTGACATAGGAATCAACCGGGGCAGCAGCCTGGATTCCCTTACAGAATGCGATGACACCTTCCGGTGTTCCAAGTTCTACTGCCTGAATAATATCGTGGCGGCTCTCCGTACCATTTGGAATGACACTGTAACCTAATTTTTCATAGATGTTTGCTGCAAAGATGGCTCCTTTTAAAGCACCTGCTGTCACAGTCGGTGCCAGGAAAAGTCCCTGGAAGAAGGACTGCATGACACCGAGAGATGCACCAACTTCCTTTCCAAGTCCTGGAGAAGTCAGGCGGTATCCACAATTATCAATCAGATCTTTTCGTCCTGCGATATATCCGCCAATTGGCGCAAGTCCACCGCCCGGGTTCTTGATCAGGGAACCAACGACCATATCTGCACCCACATCACTTGGCTCAATCGTCTCTACAAATTCACCGTAACAGTTATCGACCATACAGATAACGTCTGGTTTGATACTCTTTACAAATGCAATCAGTTCTCCAATCTGTGAGACGGAAAAGCTTGGTCTTGTCTGATATCCTTTGGAACGCTGGATTGTTACAAGCTTTGTCTTTTCGTTGATTGCTTTTTTGATATTGTCATAGTCAAATGCACCGCCTTCCAGAAGATCTACCTGGCGATAGGAAATTCCGTACTCCGCAAGAGAACCATTCGATGGGCGGATTCCAATGACTTCTTCCAATGTGTCATAAGGTTTTCCGACTGGAGATAGAAGCTCATCGCCCGGGCGCAGATTTGCAGCCAGTGCCAGTGCCAGTGCGTGAGTTCCGCATGTGATCTGCGGTCTTACAAGAGCACTTTCTGTATGAAAAATCTCTGCGTACACTTCTTCCAGTGTGTCACGTCCCGGGTCGTCATAACCGTATCCGCTGGCGTATTTGAAACAGCCGGCATTGACTTTACATTTCTGCATTGCATGCACGACTTTCAACTGATTGTACTCTGCCACTTTGTCGATGGCATCAAAACGTTCTTTTAAAGTTCCTTCAATCTGGCTTCCGAAATCGTAAACCTCTCTGCGGATTCCCATTTCCAGATACATATCTTCTATATTTAACATGATTGTTCCTCCAAAATATCTTTTTTAATAGATTCGAGCATCACTTCCAGAATCTTATCTTCATCATAATTGTAATCTTTTTTACTAATCCATGTCACATGCTTCTCTCGCTTGAACCATGTAATCTGACGTTTTGCAAAATGTCTTGTATCTCGTTTGATTTTGTAAATGGCATCTTCTAATGTGCATGCTCCGTCCAGATAGTCCAGAATTTCTTTATATCCAAGTCCCTGCATAGAAACCATACTGCGGTCATAGCCACGCGCTTTTAAAGCCTTAACTTCTGCGACAAGCCCATCTTCTATCATCTGGTCGACTCGTAGATCTATACGGCGGTACAGGTTCTTGCGGTCATCATTTAAGATAAAATATACAAATTGATAGGGCGACTCTTTTTGCCGCTCTGTTTCATTGTGTTCAGAAATTTTCATTCCGGTTTTCTGATAAAATTCCAATGCCCGAATGACCCGCTTTATATTATTTGCATGGATAGTATCTGCCGATTTTGGGTCCACTTCGCGAAGTTTTTCATGAAGTGCCTCTGCGCCATGTCCTTCTGCAAATGTTTCTAATTCTGCGCGGAGCGAGGTGTCATTATCATTATCTGTAAAATCAATATCATAAAGTAGTGCCTGAATATAAAATCCGGTTCCGCCTACTACGATTGGAATATGCCCGGCAGCATAGATCTTTTTCATAGCTTCTTTTGCCATCTGTTGAAAACGGACAACATGAAATTCATCGTCTGGTTCCAGTTCATCTACTAAGTAATGTGGAACATGCTGCATTTCTTCCGGACGAATTTTTGCGGAACCAATATCCATATATTTGTAGACCTGCATGGAATCTGCAGAAATAATCTCACCACCGATTGCTTTTGCAAGACCAATGGAAGCCTTTGTTTTACCGACTGCAGTAGGTCCGGTGAGAATGATTAAAGGTTGTTTTTGCATGATATACCATCCCTTACATTTTTCATATTCGATATTAAACAATACGTTTGAATTTCTTTTCCAGTTCGCGCCTTGACATGGCGATAATGGTGGGTCTCCCATGTGGACAGTGATAAGGATTGTCCAGTGACAGAAGTTCCGTGATCAATGTGTCTACTTCTGCAGCGCTCAATCGCATATTTCCTTTGACAGCTGCCTTACAGGACATAGATGCAATCTTTTCGTCAATCAGATTAGATGGCGCATTTCGGTTGATTTCATCAGACAGACTGTCAATCATCTCCATGAGCAGTTCTTTTTTTGCAATACTGAACAGATTGTCCGGTACAGCGCGGACTGCATAGGAATCCTGTCCGAATTCTTCTATCTCAAAACCAATCCGCGTGAACTGATCCATATAAAGCCTGAGAAGTTCTGCCTCCTGCATAGACAGATTCAGTACGATTGGCGGACTAATAAGCTGAGAAGTAAACTCCCGTGTCTTCATGCCCTTCAATGTCTGTTCATACAGAACTCTCTCATGAGCTGCATGCTGATCGATAATATATAAGTTATCATGAAATTCTACCAGCCAGTAAGTATCAAAGACCTGGCCGATAATCTTATGTTCAGCTTTTGCCTGTGGCTCCAGAAGTTTTTCTTCAAAGAAATTGAGCTGCTGTGGTTTTCCCGCAGGAACTTGTCTTGCAGTATAATTTGGCATCTCTGCAATCTGAGAGCCTTGTGCCTGCATATTTTGTTGTGGTTCATATGAGCTTTGTGCCTGCATATTTTGTTGTGGTTCATATGAGCTTTGTGCCTGCACATTTTTCTGTGGCTTACAGGAGTCAGGAGCTGGTATATTTTTCTGTGGTTTATAGGAGTCCTGCACGGATACATTTTTCTGCGGTTTACAGGAGTCTGTATAGGATGAAGCATGTGTTGTTTCTTGCTTGTTTTCGTGCAGCGCTTCATGGTAAGAATATACTCTCTTCTTCATCTCATTCATAAAGTATTGCAGCTTTTCATCTTCATTTTGTGGTGACTGCAAAGAAGTTCGCAGCTTTTCGGTATGTTCTGCCTCACTTTTTTTCGGCAGATCCTTCTTCGACTCTTTCGGTTCTTCTGGAATTTTTATATCATCCAATGTCACTTCGGGAATCAGCTCCCGTTCATGTAGTCCGTCATCGACAGCCGCAAACAGGGTATTATAAATCTCCTGCTGATTATTAAAACGGACATCCATTTTGGTCGGATGCACATTAACATCTACATGTTCTGTGTCTACGTCCAGGTAAAGCACGACAAATGGGTATTTGTGCTGCATAGTAAAATCTTTATATCCGTCTTCAATTGCCTTGGAGATGATACTGCTCTTAATGTATCTTCCATCTACGAAATAATTTTCAAAATTACGGTTGCCGCGGGAAATCAAGGGCTTTCCAAGATATCCGGTAATGTGGATTCCTTTTCTTTCAAAATCTACTTCAATCAGATTCGATGCAATCTCCCGTCCGTATATATGATAGATGACATCCTTCAAATTTCCATTGCCGGAAGTATGAAGTTTAACCTGACCGTTGTTGATAAAACGAAAGGAAACTTCCGGATGAGACAACGCCAGTCTTGTGACCAGGTCTCCGACGTGACTTGCCTCTGTCATAGCAGTTTTTAAAAACTTTCTTCTGGCAGGTGTGTTGTAGAAAAGCTGTCGGATCAAAAATGTCGTGCCATCCGGGGCACCGGCATCTTCAAGTGATTCTTCCTTTCCACCGGCAATCTTATATCGCACGCCAAATTCTGCTTCCTTTGTCTTGGTCAGAAGCTCTACCTGTGAGACCGCTGCAATACTGGAAAGTGCTTCGCCACGGAAACCAAGAGATGAAATGTGTGCAAGATCCTCTGCACTTCGGATCTTACTTGTAGAATGGCGTAAAAATGCAGCACGGACATCTTCTTTATCAATTCCGATTCCGTTGTCAGCGATTCGCATAAATGTAATGCCACCTTCCTTGATCTCGACAGTTACAGCAGTCGCACCGGCATCAATTGCATTCTCAGCAAGCTCTTTGACTACGGATGCCGGACGTTCTATGACTTCCCCGGCGGCAATTTTATCAATTGTAATCTGGTCTAATACCTGTATCTTACTCATGGTCTACCACCTGTTTTTTAATTTGTTCTGAAGCTGATAAAGGGTATTGAGTGCTTCAATTGGTGTCAGGTTTCCAAGATCAAGCTCTTTTAACTCTTTTAATACGTCATCATCTTTCACTGTATCGAACAATGACATCTGAGCCAGATCCACGTCATCATATTTTTTCGCCTTAGGTTTTGGGGCACCCAGAACAGCAATATCTTTGATCCGGCTTGTAATATCCGTCTGAACCAGTTCTTCTACAATTTCCTTTGCCCGGTCAGTAACAGACTCCGGCACCCCTGCAAGCTTCGCTACCTGGATACCATAACTTTTGTCCGCACCACCTTTGACAATTTTTCTAAGGAAAATGATATCGTCGCCGTTCTCTTTAACCGCAATGCAATAGTTATTCACGTTATCTATTTTGCCTTCCAGCTCGGTCAGCTCATGGTAATGTGTGGCAAATAAAGTTTTAGCCCCAAGAAGTTTGCTGTTACTGATATGTTCGATGACTGCCCAGGCAATGCTGAGCCCATCAAATGTACTCGTTCCACGACCAATCTCGTCAAGTATTAAAAGACTCTTGCTAGTGGCATTTCTTAAAATATTTGCGACTTCCGTCATCTCAACCATAAATGTACTCTGACCACTTGCCAGATCATCAGAAGCTCCTACACGGGTAAAAATACGGTCTACCAGACCGATGTCGGCTTTGGCGGCAGGAACAAAAGAGCCAATCTGAGCCATCAGGACAATCAGGGCTGTCTGGCGCATGTAAGTAGACTTTCCGGCCATGTTCGGTCCGGTTATAATGGCAATCCGGTCTTTTTTATCGTTCAGATATGTATCATTGGAAATGAACATATCATTTGGAATCATTTTCTCAACTACCGGGTGACGGCCCTCTTTGATGTCAATGACACCTTTTTCATTTATCTTCGGACGCACATAATTATTTTGCTCTGCAACAAGAGCCAGAGAAGCCAATGTATCAATCTGGGCGATCACTTTGGCAGTTTTCTGGACACGGACAACATCTTTGGCTACACGGCTCCGGATATCACTGTAAAGCTCATACTCCAGAGAATAAAGCTTATCTTCCGCACCGAGAATCGTATCCTCCAGTTCTTTTAATTCCGGAATAATATAACGCTCTGCATTGGCAAGGGTCTGCTTTCTTGTATAATAATCCGGAACCAGATCTTTAAAAGAATTGGTTACTTCCAGATAGTAGCCGAATACTTTATTGTATTTAATCTTTAGATTTTTGATGCCGGTTTTCTCACGCTCGTCACTTTCCAGTTTTGCAAGCCAGTCTTTCCCGTCAGACTTAGCCGAGCGGAGCTTATCGACTTCCGGATTATACCCGTCGCGGATAATACCGCCTTCCTTCATGGCAAGCGGCGGATCTTCTTTGATTGCATCTTTGATCAGTGTGCACAGATCTTCCAGCGTATCTAAATCTTCATAAAGTTCTTTCAAAAGCGGACTTGTCATCTCACTTAAAATATATTTGATATGAGGCAGCATAGAAAGAGAACTTTCAAATGCAATCATATCTCTCGGGTTCGCAGACTGATATGTAATCTTGCTGACCAGACGCTCAAGATCGTAGATTGGCGACAGATATTCCCGGATCTCTTCTCTTGAAATCGCGTTATCTAAAAGCTCATTGAGAGCATCCAGACGTTTCTCAATATCATATTTCTGAACCAGTGGCTGTTCAATATACTTTCGGAGATTTCTGGCACCCATGGCGGTTTTCGTCTTATCCAGTACCCAGAGAAGGCTCCCTCTCTTCTGCTTCTCTCTTAAAGTCTCACAAAGTTCAAGATTCCGTCTTGTAGCACTGTCGAGAAGCATATATTTTCCGGCAGCATATGGAATCAGACGTGACATATGGGAAAGAGATGTCTTCTGAGTCTCTTTCAGATAGATCAAAAGGGCTCCGGAAGCAATGATCCCACAGTCATAATCTGCAAGGCCAAGACCAGTCAATGATCCGACTTTGAAATGTTCTTTTAATGTATCCTGACAGATCGCATCATCAAAATACCATGGATCCAGTGAATAAATGGTAATTCCAAGGCGGTTCTTCAAATCTTCGATGTTCATGCCACTCATGAAAAATGCTTCATTACAGATAAGCTCCGACGGCATAAGTTTATAGATTTCGTCAAACAGTTTTTCTTCTGTATTAATCTCCGTAACAAAATAATCGCCGGTCGTAACATCAGCGACAGACAACCCAAAACGATCTTCCATGTAAACAACACACATAATGTAGTTGTTCTTTGTCTCGTCTAATGCCTGCATATCCAGGTTCGTTCCAGGTGTGGCAATCCGGACAACCTCACGTTTGACGATTCCTTTTGCAGTTGCCGGATCTTCCATCTGTTCGCAGATGGCGACCTTGTAACCTTTAGATACGAGCCGATTCAGATAACCGTCTACTGCATGGAACGGGACACCGCACATCGGTGCACGTTCTTCCAGTCCACAGTTTTTTCCGGTAAGGGTGATGTCCAGTTCTTTTGATGCTACCAGCGCATCATCAAAGAACATCTCATAGAAATCTCCCAGTCTATAAAATAAAATGCAGTCTTTGTATTCTTCTTTTGTTTTCATATACTGCTGCATCATAGGTGTTAATTCAGCCACTTTTTTATCTCCTCTTGTGTAATACTTGTGAATTCAGGAATGCCATTGGCAATCTCGAAACTTCGGCATCTTTATATTATAACATCTCATCCTGTTTCATGAAAGTCGAAATTTTAGACAAACAGGAAAAAATTAGTTATCACTACCTGCCACATGTTTATCAAATATCAAAACGGATGATGTAATACTACCAAATGCGGTAATGTGGCATTGGTTCTTTATAGAACCAATGGAGCAGATATCCGGACAGAAGGATACCCATAGTACATAAAAAAGAAAAAACAAGCGCAAAGGGAAGGCAAATCTGCCCCCATAACTGCAATGGCATATCCGAATAATCCCAAACTTCCAGGTGATACCATTTGTTTACGATAATTCCAGTGATAAATTCCATACTCACAACAAAGATCGTACAACGTGTAATCTGTCTTGGCAGAGTGTCCTGCCAATTTGTCAGCCGCCCCTGCCATGTAAAAAACTGCATGCACAGTCCGCCAAGCATGAACATACTTATATGTGAAAAACCGCGAAATAAGACTTCAATCCCATAATAAATGCATCCTCCGACAGCCCATAGTACAAGATATTCACTTATATTTTTTAAATAAATGTTTTTCTTTGATAAGCTATTCTTCATATAAAAACGCCCTCACTATCTGTTCTTACAAAATAGTGTGAGCGTTTTCTACTCGTTTTATCAATATCATCACTGGTATATTTTTCTATACCTGTTCTCCAATATAATAGAAGCCTTTACATTGATCCAGCTTCACATTGACATAATCGCCGATCATAGATGCATCTCCCTGGAAATGAACAAGAATGTTATTGCTGAGTCGTCCGGTCACCATATGGTCATCATGGTCACTGACAGATTCAACCAGCACTTCCTGAATGGTTCCTTCGTGTACAGCACATACCTCTGCTGCAATTGTCTGAACCTCTTTCAGGAGACGGTCAAAACGATCTTTTACAACATCCTCCGGAACCTGATCTTCCATTGTGGCAGCAGGCGTTCCGGTTCTCTTGGAGTAGATAAATGTAAACGCACTGTCGTATCGCACTTTTCTTACGATATCTAAAGTTTCCAGGAAGTCCTCTTCTGTCTCACCAGGAAATCCGACAATAATATCTGTTGTCAGAGAGATATCCGGCACAGCGGCACGGATTTTATCTACCAGTTCCAGATACTGTTCTTTTGTATAATGGCGGTTCATCTTCTTTAAAATACGACTGCTTCCGGATTGTACGGGAAGATGAAGGTGTTTACAGATTTTTTTACTCTTGCCCATCACTTCAATCAATTCATCAGAAAGATCTTTTGGGTGGGAAGTCATAAAGCGGATTCGATGAAGTCCCTCAATTTGCTCGATTTTTTGTAGTAGTTCTGCAAAGGACAACGGTTCTTCCAAGTTCTTTCCGTAAGAATTTACATTTTGTCCAAGAAGCATAACTTCTGTGACACCATCAGCTACAAGACGTTCGATTTCCCGCACAATTGCTTCTGGTTTGCGGCTTCTCTCACGTCCTCTTACATATGGCACAATACAGTAACTACAGAAATTATTGCAGCCAAACATAATGTTGACTCCGGATTTAAAGGAATATTTCCTGTCGTTTGGAAGATCTTCGACAATCTTATCAGTATCTTTCCAGATATCAATGACCATGCGGCCACTTTCGTAAACTGCAGTAATTAGTTCCGCAAATTTATAAATGTTATGGGTGCCGAAAATAAGATCTACGAAGCGATAGCTTGTACGAAGCTTTTCTACAACTTCAGGTTCCTGCATCATACAGCCGCACAAGGCAATCTTCATATGTGGATTTTTCTTTTTATGTGACTTTAACTGACCAAGGCGTCCGTAAACTCTTGTATTCGCATTTTCCCGGACAGTACATGTATTAAAGATTACAAAATCCGCCTCTTCTTCCGCCGCTTCTTCGTAGCCTATTTCAAGTAGAATTCCACGTAATTTTTCCGAATCGCGCGCATTCATCTGACATCCAAAGGTTACGGTAGCAAAGGTCAATGGTCTACCAGCCTTTTCTGATTCTCTTCTGACATATTCTTTCGCTTTTTTTATAAAATAATACTGTCTCTCAGGCTCAGTTGTTGGCGCTTCTTGAGTTATATCAATATCGTCTACGTCTCTATATGTATTCATTTTAAAAGTCCCTTTCGTAAATAAACATAATTAACTCAGATTATTATACTTTAGGAAATTTGATTTTTCAATGACAATTCATTATTTAATTAACGTTCATCAGTTCTACCAACCAAATAATCCAAGCTTACATCAAAATAGTCAGCAATATTAATAAGCATACCAATGTCTGGTTGTCTGCCTTTTGCTTCGTATCCGGCAATTGTTGACCTTGACACACCGAGTTCAAGTCCTAATCCAAATTGAGATAGATTATTCTCTTTTCTTAGCATTATTAATCTTTTTGAAAATTCTTCCATATATATCACCAATTCTACAATACAGAAAAACGTGTAAAAAGTGAAGTGGTAATATTTTACAATACTTCCCGGAGGTTTTACCCTCCAAGAAGTAAAAATATAAATACAGCATTTACAGTCCAAGCAAAGCTCTCCATGTATTCTTGCCAACAATACCGTCTGCACTGAGTCCATGTGCTCTCTGGAATGCGATTACTGCTGCGCGCGTTCCAGCACCAAAGATTCCATCTACTTTTCCACAGTTATATCCAAGACTGTTCAATCTCTCCTGAATCAATCTCGTGATATTTCCCCTTGCTCCTTTTCTACAGGTCGGGCAACCTGCGAGAGTGTTCTTTCCTGGAATGCCATCAACTTTCTGATTAGAAAACCCTTGAGTATTACACTCTGTCTGCAATCTGCGTACCCAGTCATTTCCAGTAGATGTCGCTGGTTTTGCCACTGGTGTTGCCACAGGTGCACTTCCACTTGAAGTCGTGCCAGCTACCGTTTTTCCAGCAATAGCAGACGCAATCGCATCTCCACACTTATCAGCATTCCAGTGTGATGCATCGTTCTGACTGTCCACAAAACAACATTCTATAAGAATTGCTGGAGAATGTGTTTTTCTCAGAACATACAGATTGTGTGTGTATTTTACTCCCCTGTTCGGGATTCCGAGCGTTGCAGAGATATTTGCGCAAATAGCTGCTGCAATATCCTCGGTCTTTTCACTATAACACCATACTTCAACGCCAGTTCCACCACCAGCATTCAAATGGATGGATACATCCAAATCTACAGCATGTGCATTGCATTTTGCGACAATGCTGGCAAGGTTACGTCCTTGAGTTTTTCCAGCATCGTCCGTACAATCATAGACCATATGTCCTGCTGACTGCAATGCAGAAATAACTCTGTTCTTAACTTTTCTGTCCTCGTTTACTTCATCAAGATAACCGGACGCTCCACGGCATACCAAAGAGTGTCCACCATGTACATTATATGTTGACCTATCCTTTTACCTCCTGCTCTGCTTCTTTAATCTCTTCTTCTGTAGGTTCTACGCCCTCATCGAGTTCCATTCCTTTGATTTCTGAATCCATAACATTCTCCTTTCTGAAATACAAGCCTATACTTTCGGACCAGACGATGCAGTGCGTCCAAGTCTGTAAGGAAGTCTGATATTATCTTCTGTAAGTTCAATTATTTTTACGGCAATCTTAAAAGATTCGCCTGTCTTAACTGGGTTTGGACTTATTTTCACATTTGTAATGGCGATCATAGGCTGAGCCATATCACATCACCACCACTTTCACTGCATCAATCAGCGTCTCGTCTGCAATTTTGTAAGTCACTATCAACTGATATTCTCCCCTTTCTTTCGGTTCAATTACAGTATCAATTAAATGCTCTATTATATTGCAACTTCCAGCTGTTTCGTCTTCTCCAGTCTGTTCGTTTCGTAGTACATATGAAGCTGAGGAGATAACAAATTCATCATTTTTAATTGAAACAACCTCCAGCATTATATGTCTCGTTTCGCCAAAATCAATTATGACTTGCATGTTACTCCTCCCATTATTACTTCAATCTCGCAAAATACCGTCCTACTCTTACTTTTGCGCTATATGGATAGCGTTGTAATTTTACTCTTAGGGCTGTAATGTCTATGGTCAGTATATATTTCGCTGTGTAAGCTATATTCCCTGCCTCATCTGTAGCGGTAAGTTCTACTACATACATCCCATTAAGGTTTTTGGGGACAGTGGTTTCCCACCAATCCCCGTCTCTCCTTGTAAAAACTACAGGTACGCTATCAACAACTCCCTCCAGCTTAATAACCACGTTAGACTAGTCAGTTACCTTAACAGAGATAACGAATGTCTTACCGCAATCAACTGGGTTAGGAGTAAGAGTAACTTTCTCAAATACCGGTGCGCCAGTATCAAGAGTAACCTTACGTGTTACAGTTGTAGTCTTGCCAGCCTTATCCGCCGCAACAACAGTAATTGTATTAGAACCATTAACAAGAGTGATTTCCTTGCTGAATGAACCATCAGAATTAACTGCAACGGATGCGCCGTTTACTGTAACTGTAACAGGTTTAGATGTCGCATCATCTGTTTTACCAGATACAACCAGAGCGGATTTGTTTGTGATAAGCCCATCTGCTGGATTTGTAAGTGTAAGTGTCGGTGGAATTGTATCAATCGTAAATGTGACCGTCTTAGCTGTTGCAGCGTTTCCATCAAAATCAGATGCTTCAATTGAAATAGTATGCGCGCCATCTGCCAATGCTGTTCCTGGAGTGTAGGAACACTCGTAACCACCGGTGATTGTTGTTTTTGTGAATGCAGTTGTAACTTTTGCGCCATCAACTTTGATAACGATTGTATCTGGATTAACCCCAGAGTCATTATCTGTCACCTTGAATTTAATAACCGGTGTAGCATTGGTAATGTAAGCACCAGCTGTCGGGTAAGTGAAAGCAAGTGTTGGCGCAACTTTTTCAAGTACGCGAAGTAACAGATTTGCTCCGAAAGTAGTATCACTTTGAGTTATTGTAGTTGAGTTTCCAGCATCGTCAGTTGCTACAACTGAACCACCATACTTGTGTCCAGACTGTGAATAACTAGACTTCTGTGGTGCCGGGACTGTTGCTTTATACTCTCCTGTAGATGCATCAAACGTCAGATCATATGTCTGACCATTAAATACATACTGTACTGCTTTTACTGCCATGCGTTAAATCCTCCTAATATTAATCTTCTTTTCCAATCTGCTTCATAATCTGGTCTGCATATGTGCTTAATCCTGCGACCAGAATTCCTTGCACGATTGCTGTAAATGTTGCGAGCGCAATCTCCTGACTATTGCCAATTGATGTATTGGCAAATACCCAAATCGCGCAAAGGACAATTCCAATCCAACCTAAAATCATAGGAATGTATTTATCCTTAATCGCATCAGCCTTTTTCAGCCATGTGCCAATAAAATAAAGAACCAGAGCAACGACTACAAGCTCTGGCTTCACATAATTCATAATCTGTTCCATGTAAATTCCTTCCTTATAAGCCAATATGCAAAAGTACAAAGGATAAAACAGCACCGAGAACGGTTGTGAAAACATATTTACTAACATCTCTCCATTTCTCTCCGTCTCTGCCTTCAAGGACTTCAAGTCTCTCGCCCTGCGACTTTTGCTCATTTGCCATGTTTTCCATGCTGTTTGCTAACTTCTGCACGGAGAGGGTAAGTTGCTCATTCTGTTTCACGCTTTCTTCCAACAACTCAATTCTTCTGTTTTGCCGATGCTGTTCATCTTCAATTCTTTTTGCAAATTCTGTGTGTTCTTCTCTACCTACATATTCCATATCTTTTCTCCATGCTCTCTATATTATGAAATATATCCTTACGGTCTGTCTCGAATAGCCCTGTTAATCAACCTCCAATCTAAAACAATTTGTAATGTGGAATCTTCTCGCCCCACAAGAGGTGTCGAATATAATCATCAAGCACAACTGCGACAGCTGATAAGAAAAACCATATTGCTGTAAATGGCAAGCATATCTGCCCCAGTAAATTGAAAGGCATATTGCTGTAATCCCATACATGCCAACCAAGCCATAGATTCACAATGCAACCACATGTAAACTCCAATGCAGTGATCGCAAGCGCTCCTATCAACATCTGCTTTGCCAATGGCATTTTCTTGTATTTCTCATTGATGAACCCAATCAAAAAGAACGCCAGCCCACCAACAATAAACATTGACCAGTGAGTGCGTCCTCTTACGGTTAATTCGATTAATACATATAGCAGACCACCAATCCCAAATAGAATCAATGGTCTTAATTGTTTCATGACTTCTGAGCCAACATAGCTTTTAGTGGCTCAGACTGATAGGCTTCCGGAATACCTGTGCCGTAGGTAACCCGTCCAACCTCTTCCTTGCTTTCCAGTGAGCGGATGTAAATTCTGAGATCGCGAAAATACGTGATATGCCACGTAACAAATGCCATTGCTGTAGCTGTGATTTTTGCCATATCTGCATTACTGTAAAACTTGCAATGCTTTGTTTCATCAGAAGTATGCCACGGGATATTCTCTTCACCGGAAGTGACCTGTGTCTGCAACCCAACAAGGCTCGTCTGGTCATGGTCGGTTAATGAAAAATGCTCCACAGAGCCATCAGACAGAGTGACATCAACGCCACTTTGAATAGCATCTTGCTGAGCTTTATTCATCTCTGCAACTTTAGCTTCTTTTACTTCATTAAGTGTCGGTTCAGGTACAGGCATTGGTTCAGGCTCAACAGGCTCAACATACACACTACCATCGTTGGAAAGAATGTAGCTATCCTCATTCTCTTTGTACAAGGTCTTGAATCCATCATACTTTCCAAAGACGCTTCCAGCATCATTCAACAGGTGAAAACCGGACAAGTTCACCTCTGCACCGGAAATCTGAATCAGATGCTCTCCTAGTTTCTTCACAGACGCTTCTACCGTGTCTGTATTATCAAGAAATAACACATGCATAGGTTATTCCTCCTTTCAATAAAATAAGAGCCACAAGGCTCAAATAAATGGTTTACAGTTACTTAACTAAATAGCAAAACAATTAAAGCATTTGGAGCGTCAAGAAGCGATTATATAAGCTTTACAGCGCCATTTGACTGTTATGCAATTATAGGATTTTCATGTCTTGGCTGGGGCTATGATGGCGGGTTTTTAGAGTTCCAGATTGAATCATCTGAATCATTGCCAGAGATATTTGCTCACACAGGTGGTTGCTCTGGAAATAATAGCGTTTATATTCCTTTACTTGCAAAAAGCTGTTTTTCTGGATTAAAAAAAGGAAAAACATATAGTTTTTCCCGTAAGAATCTTTACGGTTCATTTGGAAGTAGTTGGAATATAAAATGGTCAGCTATATGCATACCGGCGTGATTATTTACAAATACTTACTGACACCCCTAACATATGCCCTGATACGTATCCACTGCCATACGCCCATATTACAAGATATCCATCAGAATCGACTTTAACTGCCGATATCATAGTAGTTTGTTGATTTGGTTGCCCTTCTATATATAGGCATGTGACTTGTGGATAACAGCCTGCAAATTCCTTGCCAACAAATTTTCTAGCATACAACCAAGCCGCGCTGTAGTAATACAATACAATTTCACCATTGTAGAAATGTGGTATTTTGCTATTTAGTTCTTTAACTGCCTTTGCGTCAACAAAGTATCCTTCCTCTGTCACGAGGTCGATTTCATCTAAGGAAACCAATTTATTCGCGTAGATATTGTTGATTGCTTTACGCTCTTCATTAACCTCTTTTGCTCCGTATGAACTTCCGACTTGGCTATACGCTGTTGAATCCTGGAAAGATACAGTACCGTCAGAGTTATTCACCTGCGTGTACTTTCGCTTGCTATTTTGGCTCGCCAGAATATCGTCTTTAAAATCTGTGCTTAATGGTTTATATGTCGCCATTTCTACTCCTCCTTATATTCTAATACAGGACATCTGCCCCAATCTGAAACTTAATCTATGCTTCATAGCTTCTTGCCGACTAAAGCCGTTATATAGCTTCAAACATGCGCTTTCTAAACGGTTGAAATCCTCAAAAGTCGGGGTTCTGTTATTTGCATACCAATTTTTATGCTCGCCATCGTAAAATGCATAAGTGTTATTCTTGAGAGATTCAAGATTATCTTCCATAGCATTAAATTCTTCTGCATATGGGAAATCTGAATACCCCTCTTTGTCTGAACCCATTTCAGTGAACGGGAAATTGATATACAGCTTAAGCGCCTGTTCCCGGAGGTAAGCTATGTTGTTTTTGATTCGATTGTAATCTGTGTAATTGAAATAATCATTTACAGTCCAATCAGTTTTAGGTTCTTGCCACACACTCTTTCCTCCTTGTAATTAATCCACCACCAAGTAATCCGGCATTGAATGTAATCTGCGATTCCTCAACGATTGTTTTCAAATCAGGGTCATACTTATTTTCCTGTCCAATCGTGTCACCACAATCAATTGCTGGCTCTCCACGGTAATCAAGCTCGTATTGGATTCCAGACGCAAAGTAATCAGCCAGCCACGCTGTTACAAGCTTACCGTGTTCAGCATTGGATATTAATGGATTCTGCCATTCTTTATCCGTTCCACGGTTATTTATCATCTGAACTGTATATGCAGTAGATACGTTGTATTTATAGCCTTTCACAGCTATCTTAATTTCTTCACCTACCGATACACCGGAGATTGCAAGTTCAACGTAGTATGCGCCAGAAGATTTGATTTCTATGGATTGTCCACTCTTAGCTTCTTCAATGATTGCCCTGTAGCCATAACAAGCATCTGTCATGTAGTAGATGGCGTTATTACCATCGTACACGAGTGTTTCTGACGTAAGGTCATCTTCTACATTTGATTTTGAATAAAGGTATCTTGCAACCTTAACATTCTTGATTTTATCAAGCTGTGTTCCGACCGGCGTGGAGTACAAATCATCGTATTCAAGCTTATACGCTGTCTCAGAACCAAGCGAAATATAATTCACATGAATACGGTTATGTGGCTCTGTTTCCACAAACTCAATCTCGATTTTGTCATACTCAGCAAAATCGTATTGAATCTCAAAGTTCTCAGCGATTCCAGACTGAATTGTGACCGTATCATGCAGTACATTATCTGAGTAGGTCCGTATCACGAATTTCTTCGGAAGATTTTTTCCAAACTCAATATAGATTCCGTATGCTTTATACTTCGCTTCTAGCGTTCGTGTGATGATTGGGTTTTTAGCAAATAATCCATTCTCTTCACTCACGGCCAAACTAACATATCCAGCATTTTGTATACCGGACTTTGGAAGAAATACCATTTTCCCGTCAGCAAGCCACCGGTTATTTTCATATGTCGCAAAATCTGTTTTTGCTGTCTGAGTATCAATACTCGACACATTGGAATAATCCGTTGTTCCATTGGAAGTCGTCTCACACTTCGGCCGGAATAACGAATGAATACGAATGCGTCCGTATCTATCATAGTCAAGAACACATCTTCCGGCATTTGCAATAATCTGTAATGCCTCTTTGTGTCGGACATTCGGAAGTGGATTGTAAACAGTAATTTTTTTCAAATATGTGTCCAAATAATAATCTTCCTGTGCGACTCCTGCATCTTCCAGTACAAGAACCGCTAAATCATACAAGGTAATTCCAGTTTCGTAATACTGCCCTTTGTAGTAATCATCACTGAGGAATTTTAGTACATCGACAGCCTTAATCGTTGCTTTTTCATCTGATGCGCTCCATTCGTACACATAGAGAGAGTGCATCTGCAACCATTCCATTTTGCCATTATCCAGCATATAACCCATTACAACGTTCATTCGCTGTCCGCTTTCCAAGAAGTTGATCTCGGATGCCGGATTATCTACGTTGAATATCTGTTCATCATTATTAAGCGTTATGCTAAACTCTGATTCCGGTAAATCATCATTGATTGCAGATAAGCTTGTCTTGCTATTTGCTTCTAAAATCCATTCATCGTCATATTCAAGTCCAAGTCCGAACTGAATATAATCAATTCTGACGCGATTATTTGGGATGCTCATTTCTGTAACAACCAATTCGATAGACGCCGTATTGCTGAATACAGTGTCTGTTTTAAATACCTGAGCATTATTTTCAAATTCAACCGATGTTCCGTCATCAGTCATTACAGAAAACTTAGTTGGATAATTCTCACCAAATTGAATAGTCAATCCTTTAATATCGGATTTTCCATATCCAAATACGAACTTTATATGCAATTCATTGTTGAATAAGCTCGTACATGTGTACCCATCTTTCCAGTAGGAAGCATTATCTTTTGGCAGGAAATACATGGTGCCGTCTGCTCGAAACATATTCTGTTCATAAGTTGCATATCGTTTGACTGTATGCTGATTGAATAATGTACTCGGGTCTGAGAAACTGTTATAATCCGTATTTTCCAATGATGCAGATTGCTGTGCTTCTTGATTAATCAATCCAAGTTGTACTTTCATGAAAGACTGTTCACGGATTGGACGCTTCATGGAATCTTTATACTCTTGAGATGTCTGATACATGTCTACCACCCCGAATCAATAATATTGACTTTGCAATTAATGTATGCAATCGGAATACCGTTTTTATCGTATTTGAACACGTCTGCCGACCTATCACCTGGATACATCGTGAGTGTTCTCCAACAGTTGTTTACCATATCCCAAAATTGCACGCTGGAAAAGAAATGCTTATCAAATTCCTGTAGCATACTTGACCATGTTTCGGCATCAAGATACGGCCATTCAAGGTTGTTGATTTTATAATTGTCTCTGCAAATCTTCTGTCCCACAACCTTGTTGTTCGCATTCCTAGCAGCATCAACAGCCGTTGTTACTATCATGTTGGGATAGCGTTTCGGCGCTGGAAAAGGCTTTCCGTTCACCCTTATAAAATTGGATATATGTCTTGCTGCCCTTTCCTACACCTCCTAAGCTGGACTAAAAGAAAAGCCTGTATTGCTACGTGCTCTTGAAATCTGTTTGTCTACTCGCTTACTATCCATATTTACGCTGACTTCTTTCTTGAGAAGCGCTTTCTGATTTGCAATCACTTCTCTTAGAAGCATATTTGTTTCATCGTTTGCATGTTCAACACCAGCACTGATTCCAGAAATAATCTGATTATTATTGGCTACTACATGCTGATTTCCAATATTTCCGATATACTCAGAACCAAATCCATGTTCATTGGCCACATATATTTCACCACTCTTCGGAATGCCACCATTTTCATATCCCTTGTATCCCCTAGCTGTCCAGCCGTTGTACAAACTTCCATATCTCTTTACCGTGTAATTGATTGCAGCAATCATATTTGATAACGGGTCGTAGATATTGGTATTGTATCCAGCCATCGCATTCGCATGGAATGTTGGGTCAATGACCTGCATCAGTCCTTTTGATGGAGTTCCACGCTTCGCATTGATATCCCAGTTATTAATCGCATTCGGATTTCCACCAGACTCATGTTGCATCTGAGTGAGCAATGCATTCAAATTTGATTCACTGAACTGATTTGTAAGCTCAAGAGCTTTCTTTGCCAGCTCTCGCCACTGTTCTACACCAGCGCTTGCCTTGTAATCAACCTTTGGAATTAGGACACTGAATACGCTTTTGATTTTATTCAAAATCGCATCGAACGTCTTATCAATCATTCCCTTGCCAATTCTTGTCCAAGGTTCAAACATGCCGGAAACGTCGGTGAATTTATCAATCGCAATCTTTACAATTGATTCAGGGTCTTGAATGTAATCCATGACATTTCCAGTGAATTTCTTAACTGCGCTCCAAGCGTCTCCAAAGAAATCACCAATTCCCCTTGCAAAATGTGGCTTATTACCCATTAATGCTTTTGTCTGTTCTGCCGGCATAATCTTTGTTCCCTTTTGCAATGGTAGCATTACATTTCTACCCTCAGGGATAAATGCTCTTCCAGTTGGAGGCATAATCAGTTCTTTGTAAACAGAACCAGGTTGGTCATTTACAATACCCAAAGTATTCTTCGCAAGTCCATCTGTACCATTAGCAAAGTGAACTCCTGCCCACTCGCTTAAATTTCCAGTAGAACCAACTTTATCAAGTACCCAGTTAACACCCTTGATTACGCCGTTTACCAATGACTTAATAGGCTTAAATGCGTTCTCAGCAATCCCTTTGAAGAATTGTCCAAGTCCGCTCCAAATGCTTTTTACTGAGTCATAAGCTTTTTGAAAACCGCTTCGGAAAAACTCAGGAACCCCGGAAAATACTTTTTTAATTTCTGAATATCTATCAGAGAACCAAGAGCCCACGAACTTCCATGCAGTTTGAGCCAAATCTTTTGCCAATGTGAATCTCCCTTGTATCCATGTTGGAAATTCAACAACTGTCGACTCTATTCCGCTTATGCAATCTGCAAAAAAGCTCTTTGCAGCTGACCATGCATTTTGAATCGTTTGCCATGCGCTCACCAGCCCGTCACCTACAAAAATTCCGAAATCGCGAAACCTTTCAAATTGGCTTATTGCTCCATCAATAATATTGGTAAAAGCCATAAGAGGATTTGCGTTAGCTAAAATCTTAAATGCCAAGTCAGCTATATCAGAAACCCATTTAATTTCTGAAATCTTAACGTTGTCAGCTCCACAAATCTTATCAACGATTCCCTGCGCGATTCCAAGCGCAAAATCTTTCGGGAAATCCGTTGCTGCCTCAGCAAGTGCTTTAACAAATTTTGATAAATCCCAAGCTAATCCAACCCAATCAATACCACATATGAAATCAGCAAGCTTCTGTCCGATATCCTTGAATGTTTCATCTTTTTGAAGTTTTTTAATTGCAGCTGTCATTGCCTTAAGGATACCTTTTGCAAAATTACTTAATGTTTCACCCGTCAATTTAGCATCCCAGTTCTTAAAAAATCCTTTCAGGCTAGATGCTAAGGATGCACCCAAATTCGTCCAATCAAAATTAACTGCGAATGCATTTGCGAAATGAAACGCCGTATTGATTGCATTTGCAAGCGTAGCGCCTAAATCATAAAACAATCTCGGCGAAATCAAACCATTAAGGAATGTGGCTAAATCTCTACCAAAGTTTTCAGCTTTCTTGTAAACAGAATGCCAGTCAATTGATTCTAATGCGCCACATAATTTCATGTTCAGCATTCTTCCGATTTTAGTAAAATCAGATTTTGCTACAGAATCTTCAAACATTTTCGCAAGGTCTTTCATGGAACTTGGAACTTCAATCGTTTCAAACATATCGTCCACAGATGGGCTTTCGCTTGTGCCACTTCCACCAGAACCGGAACCACCGCTACTACCACCAGAACCACTATCAGTGTTTGGCTGAATAACATTCAGCTCATCAATTCCAAGTGTATAATTAGCTAAATCCTTAACTGCTTTTGCAGTGTCCTTAACTGCCTTGCCTGTATTTCCAGCACTCTTTGTCGCTGTATCTAATCCGGAAGCGTAATCTTTCCAAGCCTTTTTAGCCTGTACAACAAATCCTTTCCCGGTTAATGCAGCCATAAACTGTCCGACCTTATTTATTGCTCCGGCCAACACATCAATAAACGCTGATACATAAGGAGCAACTACATTTGCAATAGGAGCAAACGCGACAGCCCATGCATTCTTAAGATAAAGTAAAGACGAAACCATGCTCGAAATGCTCTTGTTGTATTCAGAGCTGTATTGAGCCAGGTTATCTGACCCCTCTTTAATCGCATTCTTGATTTGACTAATCATTCCAAATACAGAGGAAAACATAATGGAAGAGCCAATCATTCGTCCTAATGACATTCCACGATTATTTCCACCATCCTCAGATAAAGCAGATTTTAATGATTTTATCGGATGCAATGCGCTAGAAGCCATTTTCTTGGCATTCCGCATAGCTTTTGTGGCATCATCAAAAGATTTCTTTAGCTTATTAATTTTATTTGCAGAACTTTTAACTGCATCAGATACTTTTTTGAATGCGGTTGCATCTGACTTTATATTTCCTGCATTCATGCTTTTTTTCAAGCGTTCATATTTTTTTAGCTCTCTTTCCAAATCCGAAAGGCTTTTCATTTCTTCGTCTATTGAATCTGGTTTTGCGGTGCTACTAGATGCTAATTCAAGAATTAACTCTTTCGTTCTGGCAATTTCTTGTTGAAGCCTACCTATTATAGCGTCTATTCCGGATGTGTCAGGAGTGTCAATCTGTGTGCTTTTCCGACTGATATTTTTTAGCTCAATAAGCTTTTCTTTGATTCGATTGATTCCGGTAATCGCCCCAGAATCATCAATCTTAAAGAAATCCAGAATTTTTCCAGCAGAACCGCTCATTGCCTCTCCAAAAACATTCTTCAAATTCTTGATATTTGGAACGTTACCTTTTTCGTCCATACGGAAAGCGTCTAAAACACCTTTGGCAAATGACTGTTTTTCAATTTTTTGCACTTCGCTCCCAACGGAAGTAATCTCCTTGTGCGCTTTCTCTGCGCTAGACGAAATTTCATGAAATGATTCCGAAATATTCTGTGAAGCAGATTTAATCTCTGCCTCAGCCACATCTACTTCATCAGCAATATCACTTATCCCATCATTAGATCTCTCGATAGTAAAATCCAGTTTATTTTTCTCAAGTCTTCCAATTGCTTCTGCTGCATCATTTGCAGCATTCCTATACTGGTTCAGCTTCATAACATCTTTATACCAACTCTTACCACCAAGTGCATCTGCACCGGCCAGAGTTATTTTGTCAGACATTGATTGCTTGAGACGGTTATAAGCACTTTCGTTCTTCTTAATTTCTTTTCGAAGTTCCTCGGAACCCATTTTTGAAAAATCAATATCAAGCTTAGAATTCTTGAACTGCTTCTGAAGCTCTTTCAGCTCTTTTGCTGGATATTTTAAATCAGAACGGTTTGTGCGTATACGGACTTCTCCGTTATTAACAGCCTTTTTCTCTTTCTGAATTTCATGGAACATTTTGCTAATATTTGTCAATTCAGAAAGTCCAGCAACGCCAGTAAAATCAAGTCCATGTGCAGATTTAGCACATTTATCAAGGGCATCAGCCACTTTAAGTGCCTTTTTCTCAACAGAAGTCAATGTACGACTAGCCTTATTTGCTTCGGTTTCAACAACTATTTCCAAGCTATCTACTTCATTCTCTGCCCTTGGTATCACCTGCCTCTCTGGTTATTAAACGCTTTCGCCCAAGCACCGAATTCAATCGATGCTATTTCTGTATTCTCGGCAATTATTTCTTCTTCACTCCGATTGTCAACAATATTATCCCTAAAGAATATGTGCTTTTCCGGATATGAACTGTTTTTATTCACTACTTGTCCAATGGCTCTTAATACATATGCACCAGTCATCCAAGACGTAAAATCAGCCATTTGCAATTGCTTCTTTTCCTGCTTTTCTTTTTCATCACGGTATACGAGAAGAGCTTTTGGAGACATCTTCAAAAATTCTGAATATCCGATACCGCAATAAGCAGCCATTGGAAGCCAATAATCGTAAATGAATTGCGTGCAACTACTAAATCGGATTACTCGTCCACTTCCACATTCTGCTCGTCTGTTTCCGTTTTCGCTTTCGTGCCTTTCTTCTTCGGCTCTGCTACTCCCAGAACCTTTCGGAAAAAAGCTGACTCAGCTACAGCCTCATAGAATGAACGAACGATATCTTTTACATCTCCACCACCTAAAACGTGTTGTTCAACCAGTTCTTCTGCGCCAGTTCTATCAAGACCTGTTGCAACGCATGTAAATCCCATTGCAATCAACATGTACTGATTCTTAGCAAAAGCATCCGTAATTGAAAATCCCTGCTCTTCCATGTGTGTGAAGTCTCCAAATTTCATTTCTCCGACTTTGTACGTTTTTCCATTAATTTTTACATTTACCATATTGGCTATCTCCTTTTTTCTTAAAAATAAAAAGTAAGGAAACCATTGACGGCTCCCCTACCATAAGATCATATTACCTGTCTACGCAAACTGTGTAGCAGCATCTTTGTTGTAAACCTCTGTTGATGGCATGATTGAAATAGTCATCTCTCTCAAGCCATTTACAGCACCCTCGTTAATAAATACGCTGTGCTGACCTTTCCAGCAATACTTTCCGTCTGCTCCGTCTTTACCGAAGTCAAGCTCATAAATCTGTTCTTTATCGGAACTCGCCTTGATTTCATCGAATTTCTCTTTGTTATAGTTCGCTGTGAACTGCATAGCACTCATAGACTGAACGCCTGGAGTAAATGTCTGCATTTTATCTTCCATATCCGTTGTCTCAATACTTTCCGGCTCACCACCCAACTGAGGGTAGCTCTTAATTTTGCATAACTGAGTTAATGCTGAGGCTGTAGTACCTGCCTTAAGTACGGTATTAATTGTACTCATTCCTGCTGACATGTTTACCATCCTTTCTACCGCTAATTAATGCGGTTAGCGAATACCTCTGTCGGTATCCGGTGCAAAATAATAGGAAGCCTTAAGCTCCCCATGTTTCAAATTTCTCTATTTCACCGACTGATGTTACGATTCGATTGAATCTTGCCACCATTCGATATAGACTTGTGTCTGCTGCATTTGTAATGGATTGTGGCCCGTATGTGCGAACGTAACCCATTTTTCTCATTGCATCGCAACACATATTAGCAATCTTTTTTGCTTCTGTAATGCTATCACTTGAATAGCACTGAATCTCAATCACGGACTTTACGGCATTTTCCGAATTTTCCAAATCAATAGATGAATCTGCATTATCAATCTGAATGACTGATACGGCCGGAAACTTGGCTTTGGATTTATCCTCACCGCTGGAGACATTCTTACAAACATCATTGATATATGTTTTTACATTGGTAAATACTCTGTTTGATACATCAATCCTCGCCAAACACCCTCCTAGCAATGCGTGTAATCGTTTCCGTGTTCCTTAAAGCTGATGCAGTATTGTACATGAATGGTCTGGACGGCATACCTTTTGTCCAATGCCATTTGCCATTCTTGAAATAGAACCAGCCTTTTTCTCCATGTTCATTCACATCATAGCGCCATCCTACTATTGAAATATCTGGGTGAGGATTATCCTTTCCAACAATTCCTGTACCAAACTCAACGAATTTCGCCCACGGACATGCTGTATAGATATGATATGAAGCACCATTAACAATAACGTCTCCTGGCTTTATATTCATGCTATTAAGCAATTCACCGGTATAAATAGCATCTTCACTGAGGATATTTGCTTTTGCAATTGCAACACCCTCTTCGGCAAGCTGATGCGTAAATTCATCACATTTTTTCTGTAATTCCAGCCGATACTTGCGAATATCATTAGCCAACTGTCGAAATCCTCCGGCAGATAGGTTCGTTGTGTATTTAGGCATTTTTCTTCCTCACTTTCAAGGCAACTACCAACTGATTCAGTCCATCTGCAATTCCGGCAACCGTGTAATCGGCTGTTTTCCAATCGAATGAATTATCTGAGTTGATAATCGGCATTGAGCCGCACCAAATCAATGATTCTTCCGTGATGGGAAGTTTCTGAGTTGTGGAAATCGAACGTGTATAGTCCAAATTCGTTCCAAACACATCAGCATAAGCATTTCCCTTTCCTGGACTTACACTTGCCATAAACGGAATTGGAATGCCATAAACAGACTTTGTATCACCCGTTTCATCTCCATTTTCGTCAAGAACCGGCTCATTTCCAAGTAAATTGGAATACCATAATTTCCGTGAATTTTTCTTACAGTCTCTCATTTATACGCCACCCTCCACCATTAATGCGTACCCCTGCGACAATTCCGGTAAAAACACCGATTTGGTCACGCACAATCTTCTTTCCACTTAACCCAGTGAACGGGAGATAATTGGATCACCTGACCTCTCTTAAACCAGTGTGCATATAGCAACAACTCCTTCAAGATACTTATTTCTGTCAACCCATGTACGACTTGTACCGTTTTCACCATGAGCGCTTTGACCCTCAACACCAATCTGATTGTAGTCATATAATGCGAGATTCTTTATATTGCTATAATATCTCTCCATATCACTACAAATAAAATCATCTTCGTAATCCATTGGATAACTTCGAGCGCCCTTCACTTCTCTGTAGGCACTCCTTACTTTTGATAAAAGCATGGAACCCTCCTTGTCCGGAATATCTAATTCTATTGAAAGGTCCTTAAATATTTCATTTATCAACTTATCCATGCGATCACCTTATTTCTTTACTATTCTTGTAGTCTTTGGCTTCGGTTCTGTTGCAGTAGCTTTTTCAACAACTTCAACTCGTTTCCAGCCACTCAGTGCGAATGCGGAAGCCTGAATCTCAGACTCCACATTCATTCTGACTCCATCTCTTTCAAATGTAATCATTATTCATCACTCCTAGCCTGCTGGGTTCTGGCATACACCGATAGCATCCTTCTTCTGGTCGAGTACGAATGCATCGTAACGGATACGTCCCTCTACAAGATGTCCAGAGATACCAGGTGCATCATCATGAATCTTGTACTCTGTCAGCTTAATCGGTGCTGGCATAACAATTGGGTTTGTGATAAGGAAGTTTACGTTCTCCGGGAAGTAAGACTTCGGAGCTTTGATGATATAAACACCATCAACCTCACCAACAAGTCCGTTGATTGCGATTTTTGTTGCCATATCACCTTTTTTAGTAAACGCCTCATCCAGTTTCAGCATGTTGTAGTAACCTGGTGTACACATACAGATTCTTCCACCAGTAGGAACTTTCTTGTTGTCAAGAATCTCCTGTACTGCAAGGAATTTCTCATAAGAGTTTGCTTTTGTTACTGCAATATCCTTAATAACATTTGCTGTTGGGGCACCTGCTACCAGTTTAGAGATACGGTATGTATCAATCTCTGGAATGATAACCTCATCAATCTGACGGGCAAGAGCTGCGCCAGCTGCCATAACTCCCATTGTGTCATCTTCACTCTTCTTATCGATTGTGAATGTGAAAGAACGATCTTTCGCAAGTGTCATTTCCTGTACTTCATTGTTAAGCTCTGCCGGTGTACCATAACGGTTAGAACCTGTCAGAGTGTAGTCGTTCATTTCTGCTGTTGGTACGGAATATACCTTTACAGTAGCAACACCGAGCCAATCATAGGCGTGGTTTACAAGTGCTGTTGTCAGTGATCCAAGTTTAAATCTTTCATCCACCTGCGGTGAATATTTCTCAGCGTAATTAATAGCCATTTTAAATCTCTCCTTTTACTAACTTTTTGTAATCAGCGAACGCGTTCTTTTTTTTGCGTCCGGTTATTGCATGGAAGATTAACCGTTAAAACCTTTTAGGAATAAATCAGTCTCTTCTCCTTCGCCCTGTCCAGCATTTACTGGAGGTCTGCTCTTAAGCCATTCAGATTCAGCTGCTTTGATAGAAGCATCTTTGAATTTACTCATGTTCTCAGTGACTTTCTCCATGTCATTTTCAAGCTCAGCCTTTGCAGTATCTTTCGCCATTTCAGCTGACATTCCAATTGCGAGATAACGATTCGTGGCATTGGTCATCCTGATCGTATCTTCCAGCCCTTTGACATACTTCTTATGCTCTTCCTCAGCTTCTTTTTTAGCTTCCTCTTCCTGTTCTTCAGCAGACTGCTTTTCTCTCAACTGCTTCTTTGTGTTAGCAAGTTCAGATGATGTCTTGTCAAAACTGTTTTTTAGTTTTGCATTGTTGGCTCTTTCTTGTGCTAACTGCGCCATAAGCTCTTCTACAGTAGGTTCTTTCTCTTCTGGCTTATTATCCGGCTCTTGATTCTGCTGTACCTGTCCTTCAAGGTTTTTGTTATCATCCATAATTTACACGTTCCTTTCTTCGCGTTTAGAGTTCTCTCTCATAGTTACATTTCGCGATTATAGACTTCTCTGTCTTTCGCGTTTGATAAGGCACTTCTCTGTGCCAAAATAAAACAGCCACATTTCTGTGACTGCAATTTCTATAAATAAATTGTTACGCATCTACAATTCACGATTTGATTTGCAGATGCCCCCAACGAGGTATCTTTGGCATGCATCATCCACGAATCACCAACACGGAAAGCCTGTCCAATCGGAATATACTTTCCATTTACCTCGATGTGGTCTTTTCTAGTGACTTCATCAATGATTGATTCCCACCGCTTCATTGTCTTTCCGGCATTCACAGCTTCCATATATCTAGCATGGTTTATTGTCGTGTTTACTTCGTTTTCAGCCATGAATCGTGCTCTATCCAATGAATAGTAATAAGGCTCATTCTTGTGGCTTTTCGTGCTGTCTATGACATCATAGGAAAAGCTCTTGACGTATGTTTCTAAGTACTTATCCACGCTCGTATACTTTCTAAGCGTTTCCAAATAAGAATCTTCAATCTGCTTTCTGATAAGCTCATAATCGATTTTATTCGCTTGAGCCATTGTGAATAGAAGCGTCATTGTGACAATAAAATTTTCTTCCAGTTCTTCTGCCATCTGAATCCTTTTAGACTTTTCTTCTTCCGGAAGATTCATTCCTCCAAAATACTTCTTGAATGACATACTGCGCTCATTTTTCACAAGCGCATTCAATTCATCAAAACTAAGATTCGTGAACATCATCATCACCTGTCTTCATTCCATCAAGAATTGGTGAGTTTCCCGTCTGATCAGATAAATCAGACATTTTTCTCTTCTCTTCTTTCTGTGGTTCGTTTTTCTGTATCAATGATTTCTGAAACTCTTCAATCGTTTTCTTACTGTCAGCCCACGCCTGAGCTACATCAGGGAACAAATCAACCTGTTCCATTGCAACACGACCATTTACGCCAGCTTTAATCATTGCAACCATCGAATTAACCTTTGTAGCAAGGTCATAGGTCTTATTACGAATAAATTTCGGCTTGATATCCGAAAATTCCAGTGAGCGAAGTGGACTATCGAATGGAATGTCATTTGTGCTCTTAATGGCGATCATCTCAAGCTCAACGATCTCTGCTTTTCCACGGCGTAAAATCTGTTCTTCCTTGCAAGCACTGTTTTCAGCAGCACTCCAACCGGAAGACATATTCATAGCTGAGCCAGTCGAACCACCACCCGGATCCGTCTGAATCGGCACATATGCTTTCTGCAAAATCGTATTTCGCTTGCTTACAATATTTTCCTGCACTCCTTGATAATCAAATGTACTGGAAATTGCTTTCAATGTTGGAGTTCCACCATTTCCGGTCTGCTTCGCAACAATCCATTGTCCACCTACAGGCGATTGCGTCTTTCCGCTACCATCTTTTGGTAACTCAAATCCAGTTCCAAAGAAAACTTCTTGCGTGGTTTGTGCTACACTATTTGCAAAATCAGAAACTTCAACGTTTAGCGCATTCATATCCGAAATCTGACGTTCAAAACATCCCGTTCTGTCCGTAGCGCGATTAAATTCTACGATTGGAATTTTCTTGAATGGATTCTTTTCACCGCTTCTCTGCATGAATGACCAAGGCTCTTTCACCTTGTCACCATTGATTACTTCGCGCATATCGCGGATTTCATATCTCCTGTCCGGAGTGAACACGGTATAATAAGTTGTTCCATCTTCCGTTCTCCGGAAAGTGACACCTGCCAGCTTCTCTTGAAGCGCTGAGTTTCTGTAGATGCAGAATGTAAACAAAGGATTCAGCGTCACAAGGTCAAACGGTGCAAGTCCATCATATGACTTTTTAATGTCAACAAATTGGTAACCAATGCCGTTAATTTCGACATATCTTCCAAGCTCTTGGTCTTTGGAAAATGCGTATTCAGAATCATTCAGCTCATTCAGCATGGAAATACCATCGTCCTGCAAGTTATTCTGATTATCCGTAGATTTTCTAAAATCTTTATTTCCACGTTGGACATATGTAATCGGCTGTCCCCAAACATACCCAAGCTTAAATTCCGTAATTTGACTCGCAAGGTTATCTTGCACTCTAATATCAACTTCCTTACGAATCGTTTTCTTTCTTACAAGTGGCTGAATACCTTTCTCATATCTCATAAGAAAAACCATTTCATTGGAATTCTGCATATGAACAATCATTGCTTTTTGCAAAACCTCAAAAATGTTTTCTTCTGTTATCTCATCAACGTCTGAATAAATCCGGCGCCTGCCAGTTAGTTCCGGATATACAAATTCTTCATTGTTGTTACTCTCAGACACCGAATTCACCTACCTTTACGCAAAAATAAAAAGCGCTACATGAATTAACACATAGCGCCCTTTAAGGAGACTTTTGAAACGAATTACAAGTTCTTCGATTATAATTATAGCACTCTGAAATGTGAATTGTGTGAAACCTCACTGTGACACATATTTTGAAAGCCTTTTCGATACCGTGGAGCGTTCCATGCATAAGATATCTGCAATTTCATACTGTGACAACCCGTCTTTCGTATATTCCAGGATTGCTTTATCCTCAACATCTTTCGCGTTCGCAATCATTGTGTCAATAGTCAGTTCCAACTCGTTCAATCTGCGAATGTCGTCTTGAATCTTAACTTCCATCTCACGGCATTTCTGCTCCCAGTCTTTCAATTGCGCTATTTCAAAATCAGAACATCCTGTAACTGTGAATCCTCTCGGTTGATATGGAAATCCTGGATTAGAACCATATACCTTTCCAGAATATGCAGATGGCTGATTCGCCACATACCTTTCAAGTTTCTTCTGGTCCTTTTCAAGAAGGACTTTTAACAATTTATAGTTTGCAATATCTTTTCTTGTAATTTTCATTTCATTCCTCCTTAAACTGGACTTGAATAAATTTCTGCCGGTCCGCCTATTTCCCCATAGATTTTCATTGCTAACTGAGTAATTCCATCTCCGGCATCGTCATGTTCGTTATCACCAATCTGAACTGTCATGTTCAGCTCGTCCATTGCGTCACTGTATTCTTGGTCTTGATGCTCAGGATCTAAAAATATAAAATGTTTCTTTACATCGCCAGAATAAGCAACCATCTTCGTCATTTTTTCCATGTTTCCTGGAGCTTTTTTGTAAGAGCAACTACAGTGGTAATTATGTTTTTCCAGTTCTGAACTTACCTTATCGGAATACATATCGCCACCATTGTTAGCTTCGAATTGTATTTCTGTAAGTCGTTCTCCTATGATTTTTCCAGTAACAAGTGGAATCGTAACTTCTTTCGGACCTTTATTGAATATCCATGATGGGATATAGACATCTCCGTTTGGATATTCGTAACCAATAGGCATTGACAAGCTGTCTCCACCGCCCCACGCGACATCACAAGCTCCAACAACACGATGGTCACCTTCCGGCAGTATGCCATTGTAATATCTTAATCCGTCTGCCGGGAACAGTAGTCCTTCACGAACAAATGGAGTCTGCATAAATTTAGCCATCCACTCGTTCTTATCAAGCCTGTCGCGCATATTGTGGTAGTATTCCGTTGAGAAGCCATGAACAGGATAATTAAAGTTGGATTCGCCTTTTTCATTAAGTGCTGGAAGTTTTCTGAATTTGTATCTCGGATTATCTTTGTACTGCTTTTCGATTCTTCCTAACGGGTCAGCAACATTCCATCGTGTACCAACCATTAACTCTTTTGAACCATCATTTTTACGGTCGACCAGGATATTCAGATAATCTTGATATCGTCCGTCTAATCGTCTTAGGCTTAGTGATTCTTTACGGTCACGCACCAAGTCATCTACATAGAGATAACCATCTTCGCTAATATCTACAGCACCAGTCCATGTACCATCAATACCACGGCAAGTTGTAGTTGCAAAACTTTCTACCGCATCATAGTACAATTCATTTTTTTCTGATGATTTGCTTACGAGCTGAACATCTGGGAAAATTTCATGGAATGTATACTCTTCATTCTCTGTTAATTTGATTAAGTCATTATGGAATCTATCTGCAAGAATACCACTGTGACCGCTCATGGCATTATGGCTTGACGGGCGCTTACCGATTATCCATGCGAAATAAAAAATGCAAATGCTGCTATTATGCGTAGGTTTTAATCTCTTCCCGACACAATACACGCCACCTTCGACTGTAATACAGTTTCCTTGTATACCATGTATTTTTTCAACATCTGTAATCGTAATTGCTCGTTGCTTAGAAAACTCATACAATTGCTTTCTTTCTAATCTGCACGGAATATAGCAAGTCGGATTAAATGAAATGACCCAATATGGCTTATTGGCTCTTATTCCAGAAGAGCTAATTCCTCTTTCATACCTTACAACGGAGCATCTCCAACCGAATGTTGACACCAATGAAATTACGTCATCTCTAAGTCTCTCTTCATTTGTTGTAAAATCATATCTATGCTCTTTTTTTCTCAGGCAGCCATCTGTATCTAACAAGCCGGCAAGTAACTCTAATCGTTGCCCAACTGTCGCTGTTAAATAATTATCTGGTATATACTTATCACTTCTTCTCCGGCTATGGCACATATCATATTCTTGAAGTTGTTTTCTAAGTTCTTTGAACCCGTAATATCTTACCCCAGTAGTTTTGTGCCTTGTATCCCATGCAAGCTCGTAACCATTGTCAAGAATTGCCTGCACTATCGCATAATCAGATTCGGCACCGCAAATATCCGGATTTTGATTTCGTCCATCTCCGAGCCATACACCAAGTGTATAAGGATCTACTGCTAACTCATGCACATCCCCTTGTAAGAATTTCTTTTTTGGAATCCTGTATTTAAAATGCCCGTCATTGCTTCGTAAATCACCAGCTATTTTTTTAGTTTCAATCCGTCTCAGCTTGCGTGTGTTCCTATCTTCAACAACCCATTCATGATTTCCATGACATACAATTTTCTCTCCATCCGAGAATGTAACTTCGTACTCCATTTCGCAAGGATTGTGTATTGCCAATATTTTTTTATACTCGCCATCAATTCCAATCACTGAATCCCGTATAGTCAAGTCACCATGTTTCTTCCATCCATTTTTGGTAAGTACTGGTGTATCATATGCGATTGCCTTACCTACACGGGGTGGCATAGACAATCCATAGAAGTCATATTTGCCATCCTCCAAGTCCTGCAAGTCTTGAGCAACAATACTAAGCGGATTCATTCTAGGCTCGTAAAATTTCTTCTTGTACGGTCTGTTCTTCTCCATATACAGCAAGAAACTTTCAAATCGATTTGGAGCTTCCCATAACAGAACTTTCCAGTACAGAGCGTTTAATGAATTAGATTTTGGCAAACAAGGAATAGCTCTCTTGATATATTCAGTGATTTTTAAGCAATAAGTAAGCTCTGAATTATCTTCATTGCATACAGCTCTTGCCATATCAAAAAGATCGCTCAGAGTTTCACAGCACACTGGCTTTTTCTTTATTGCATTTATAATCTTCCTGTTTCTTTCTGTTATCCTTTTAATACTCCTTAAATAAAAAAGAGCCAATATCTGCAATTTCTCACAAATATTAGCTCTGGCTCTTAGGCTCTGGCACTATCTTTTGTATTATATATTATATTGCCGTGAAAATCCGGTTTGATTATTTTTAGTGCTGTTATGTATCTTCCGCATCCAGGACATGCATTTGGCGAAAATCGCCAATGAAGTCCTGCTTCATATTCAAAGTCTTTAAATATATATCCGCATTTTTCGCACACCGGTCTTGTTTCTACTTCCGTTTCGTAATCTGACATATTTTTCCATCCTTAATCACTGGATAATACGCTTTCTTACAGTGCTTACACCATATCGGCGTATTCTCAATATTGGAATGTTTTTCTACTCTCTGGCTAGTCTTGTGACCGGCCGGACAGTAATACCAACCATTAACAATCATATTATTCCTCTGTATAACAGGTGTTTGTAATCTTTCCGTACACATCTCCATACAATTCCTCTTTTATGCCATTGTATGTATACTCAGCATAAACACCGTCTCCGCTTATCGAGGTCGATGCAAGACACTTAAAATGATGCAAAGTCTTACAGCTCCACACAATAAATACATTGCTCAAATCGATTGGTGTCTCCGGTCTGTTCTTCTGATACCATTCAACAAGTTTCTTTTTACATACACTCTGAAAGTGATCCATTCCTGTGATAATCACGATTAATCCTCCTCGTAAATAATTTCCAGTCCATAAGCAACAGCAGCATCATGTTCAATCTTGCATCCTCTTGCATTCTCCCAGCCTTTACAGAAATACGCTGCATGGCACAGAGACATATTCTCTAAGGACTTAGCAAGGAAACATAATGGAATCTGAACTACTCCACGTTCTTTCATAGATTCATTGCTGTACCATTCATCTGTAAAGAGAGTATTTACAACATCATATCCTTTTCCCTCAAGAACCTTAATTGCTTTCTCTCTTGTTGCTACGATTTCTTCATCAGTCTTTCCGGCCATTGGCTGACTTAACATTGCTTTCATCATTCATCTCTCCTATCTGCATCGGTTCTTTACCTATAATCGAATACGCACCACAGTAACCAGTAAAAACAACATTATCGACTTCTATTTTTGAATAATAATCAAACGGTATCAGCGTTTCAACCACATAGAATCTTGGAATAAATCCAAGGCTCTTATTGCCAGCAAATACCTCATTAAATTCAATCCATCCTTTTACAGATTGCCCAGTTTTCTCAATATAGGCTTCTTGTATTTTATTCATGCACTACTCCACAAACACCCAATCTTCCGCAAGCATATCTGTCTGAGACGGTGTCCACGGCACTTTATTTTTAGGCGCATAAGGATTTTCTGTCTGTAATCCAGTAGTGTTGATATATATGAACGAATGCGTCATATAATTGAATGCTTCAATAGTTGTTCTTGCTGTAACTCTGTCGTATTCTTTCACTTCTTCACTTAGTTCAGAATACGGAATCATATTCGGGTAATCTGTAACTCCCTGTTTTTTCTTTTCTTCCCACCATGCGTTATGCACTGCTTCTGCAATAGTTTCAAGATTGACTTCTGGCGAATACATTTCCAGATAGATTCCTTTACCATTCCAACCTTTACGAGCTACCTTAAGTCCTCTTTTTAGATAACGGATAGCATCTCCAAATCCAAATGTTGACTGACCACCGAGAACACCACAATTTTCTTCATCAGCAATCATCCAATCGTCTCTCTGTGTATGCATGAAAGTATATTCCACTCTCTGCGTTTCACGGATATCAAGGACTTCTCCCTGTCCTTTATCGGAATCTTTTGGTCTACAATGAATCATAATTGTCTGCTTTTCATCATCCCAACACCAGTAACCGTTCCAACCAGGCAATTTTACTTTCGCACCCTGTTTCATTAATTCAAACGCTTCTTTAAATGTCATTGTTACATCTCCTTTCTCGAAATCGGCAAGGCAGGAATCGAACCTGCGACACACTGGATATCAGCCAGTTGCTCTACCACTGAGCTACATGCCAATAAGCTGAGCGGACCGCGTTGACATGTAGTCCACTCACTGTTACGGTTCTTTATGCGGAACACAATATCTATGATTGAGTGAAAAGATATTGATTTGAAAAGGCGCGAGGCATTCACCTCACTTTCTTTTCTTTGTTTTTTAGAGACACCGCAACTAAAACTCTAAATTAAAAACATGACTAGGGCTTCCCCTTATTCATCAAGATACAGTCATATTCTGCCAGTGTGACGATAAGTCTGAGCGTTCGGGCGCGACCCTTGGCTTCTTACCGCGGTCAAAGCACACATGGGATTAATACCCATAAATTTCACGGTTCTTTCAGATCATGTTTTTTCTACTTGCATTCCTTATTCCATATGCTAACGTCAAAAAACTGCTTATTGAAGAACTTGCCATACCGCTACTTTAACGAATTTCTTGTGTTATACTCTGATTTCTCAGATTCAAGGCAAATCAGCTTATTTGAGATTTCCAGCTAGTCTGTGGTCTCTCACACCATCTTCACATCACCGGATTATTCTTGCACAGCAAGCGTCTATTCTACGCTGACCACAAGGATTCTGCAATTGACTTCTCTATGATGATACACTGCAAGGCATTGTTGACGATGTTCGTCTCCGCCGGCAGAATTACTTCCGCCGGAAAGAATCAGCTAATCCAGTATCCCGAATTAACCTATCTCATTGCCATCGCATCTCAGCAGGACTGAAAAATCCATCTTCACTGAGTTAATCATGTTTAAACAGACCGAATAGGGATTGAACCTATAATTGCGGTTTTGGAGACCGCTGTTTTTCCAGTTAAACTATCGACCTACGGGGTAATTGGGAATCGAACCCAAACTATCAGAGTCAAAGTCTGATGCTCTGCCATTGAGCTATTACCCAATAAAGCTACCGCCCGGATTCGAACCGGGAACCTGCTGATTCGTAATCAACTGCTCTATCCAATTGAGCTATGATAGCATGTGTGCGGGAAGGAACAAACAAACCCGCACAAACGAAAGGGGATTCCATATCGCACGTACCTGCACAAACGTGCGAATAGCAGATACAGGAGTCGAACCTGTTATTTCTTGCTTAGGAGGCAAGCGTGGTTATCCGTTCCACTCATCTGCAATTACTGTGTGTAGGATTTGCACCCACAAGCCCAAGCTCAAGGCTTACTATTGGTTGCAATCCGTTCCAAAGTCAATTGATACACAGCATACCTCGTGCCTTAAAACTACCTCAGACCGCTCAGCAGTCATTCCTTATTACTTCCAGCACGACAATTTGTTGTATCCAGGCTACTGCAATCACTGAATTTGCTCTTATCTCCAACAAATAAGTTTTTACCGGTTTTATACTTGCAGACCTCAACCGGCCGTAATCGGTAGAAATTTCAGCCACGGGAGTCGAACCCGTTATTCTATGGATATGAGCCATATGTGGTTATCCGTTCCACTCGACTGAAGCGCCGTATGAAGGATTCGAACCTCCAAGTCGTTTCCGACTGACTGGTTAGCAACCAGCTCCAATACCATTATGGGAATACGGCATGTGATGGCGCAATTCTTAGATACTCAGCTCACAAATTCAACCCTGCGCCTGCCTGAAGGTGTGGTTCCGAGTAAATGAAGTTGGTGGAGTGAGATACGAACTCACGAACCCGAAGGAACTGATTTACAGTCAGCTTGCTTTGTCCACTTGCATATCCACCAATGCGATGGCGTTTTACCCAAATTACCATCGTTCATGTGTTTGGAACCTACTAAAGCAAGGTAATCTCTCAATGCCAAAGAATGGAATCGAACCATTTCCTGTCAGCCTTGTTGTCGCGCGCTTCTGACCGCTCTTTCCAATGAGCTACATTGACTTAACCGCCATCTGACGGTTAGCAACAATATTTATCGTGCCGTGCGTTGCACTAGATTTTATAGTCTTTACTGACTAATCATATTCGCTAATAACGGCAAATAATATAAGTCCAATGAACGCCCAACCGCAAATAATAACCGGAGAGCACAAACAGCTAATTACCGTATTTGCAATTATCGTTGTGCTTAAGACACCGGCATCATAAAGCATGAAAGCGTTTATAATCGCAAGATACAACATTTTGTAGACACCGTTATATAATCCCATAACCGATGCGCCAATCAAGCAAATCCATGCGAGCAAATTTCTAAGTTGTCTCATTCCCAATCACCTTTCCACATTTCTTGCATTTCCATTTATGAACTGTTCTCCAAGAGCCATCATTTTGACGTACCAAGTCCGTCCTGTAATGAACCACTTTTCTATGACCACAGAACAGTTGTTTTATTTTCTTAACCATTTCTTCCTCCGCATTCGCATTCCGTGAAGTTTTCGCCAGTTATTTGAACCGAATAGCATTTTCCAGGCAAATGTATTTTTCAGATAAGCCGTATTGAAACTTAGCGAAACTTTAAATTCTCCATCATTCTCTCCATTCCCTATCTTCATGTTGGCATCATCAACAAGTTTTTCAGAAATATCGTGAATCAAATCATCTGCAATCAGCATTCTTCTTGCCATGCCATCAGATGTTGCATAAACATATCTGAGATTTTCGTCCTTCTCGCCCATCGCACATTCTCCTAAAGCGCATTCACACTCTCAAAAGCTTTTATCATCTTTGGAAACTGAATTGCGAACCAGTCAACAAGCGTTTCATCATGTCCAAATTGCCTGTAGTGTTCATAATTCGCTTGCAGTCCACTTTCAGCAAGAAAAGCATGTATAATTTCATGCCTTAACTGCTTTCGCATCAGTTCATCAAAATCTCCAACTTTATTCACGTTGTCGTCTCTGATTCTGATTTCTCGTGATGTATAATCGCAATAACCATCAATGTCTTTATCTGCAAATGGTTCTCTAATCACCTTGTATTCCGTTCCTAGGATATTTACTGTTGTCATATTCTTAACCCCGCAACAATCTAATCAATTCGTCAATCTCAGTAAACAGGAAATAATTACAGTGGATTTTCTGCTCTATAAAGCTATTTACATCTTCACTGCATTTCCCATCTGTCAAATCCAAGATGCAGTTCACAAAAAGCTCATCATTTGAATAAATGCCAACCGGATTTATAAAGAGGATTTCGTAGATATCATTAACAACCAACCGATTCCCTTTAAAGCTTCCAGTCATATTAATGCCGGGATTCCGTAAATGATGTTTTATGTAACCTTGATGCCACACTGGCGTTTCCGTCAAACAAATAATCGTATTCACGTAATTCACTCCTACAGATATTCAAAAATCAATTAAATCACCCTCCAAAAAGAATCTATATTTTCAAGCTGGAACATTGCTTGTACTGAATCATTTTTGTAAAACAATATAACTCCGTGTTCTACATCAACTGTACATCTACTTGCTTCTACGCAATAAGCGCAATCGCTTGTTATTTGAACGACATAGGTTGGAATAATTGGTTTGATTTCTATATACATTGCTATGCTCCTTTTTGAAAAAAATTTGCTTGAGGGGGTGAGGTTACGCCCCGGGGACCTTTTACACAGAACCCCCGCCCCGGGTAGATCACTGGGCATCGAACATATGTATCTATACTACAAACTCTTGTTTTGCACACACATCAAATCAATATCTTGTGTATGCTAAGCTCTCTTGTACAACATGTAGTTCGAATATTGTTTACACATCAAATTATCAGAAATCTAAATAAATTGTATTAAAAATCAACCTTTGGAAGAGCTTGTACATCAACGACCTTTTCCGCTTGATCACCGTTATTCAAGTACTTTTGGGCAATGCCTGGAAGGTCAGGCGCTTTTTGCGCTGCTGTCTGCCCTCTTGGCTGTCCCATATTCCAACCGTAATGCCTGTTAAGTATGCCGAGAATGCCAACCGGGTTGCCTTTTCCAGATGCTAATTTGTTGCTTAAAGACTCTTCTCTCTCGACCTGTAAATTTTTGACTATCTCAGACGAACCGCGTTCAATCTCCGGGTTGTTAAGCCATTGATATAACGTATCTAGTGTTATTCCAGTCATCTTACTAAACCCTAATACAGATACTTCTTTGCTATACTCATAACACATAGATATATATATATTACATATATTTTCTAATAACTCTTTATTGCTATAATCTATATTACTTTTCTCGTTATATCTTCTAGTTACTCCATCTTTCTTACATGGTTTGAATACTTGTTTATAAATATATAACAGTACACTATTCCATCTTTGTTGGTCGAATGTATATATATCTTTTATTTCCAGATCGTGATCTATGCAGTAGTTAGCTATAGATTCTTGTATGCTATCTGTGTACACTTCTGTTCTTTGCTCCGTAGTATTTAGTTCTTGCCCTTCTACGCGTTCTATCTTCTGCATCCTGATCACCTCCATCCAATTGATAAAATAAAAAAGACCGCGCCCGTTGCAGTTTCGCAGATCTGCTATACGGGTCACGGCTCCTAGAGCTACCAAGAAAGTATATATTAAAGGTTGGCTATATACTGCCTATTTACTTGCTTGATTAATATTCTAGTGCAATTTATTGTAATTGTCAATAATCATTTACACATCTTTTTTGTACACATTCTTGTGCATTCCGTCAGGAAAATGCACGTATATATTATATATATTCTTTTTCTTATTCTCTTTCTTATTCTATTGCGTTACGTAGCGTTATTGTAACGTTACACGGATTTTGCTTGAATGCAGGCACAGAAAAAGACAGCCGTTTGACTGCCTTAATTCTAATTTTTTTAGCTCTGGAATTTATGCCACATTTGCATAATCGCAAATAAAAATCTTACTTGCTACGGTTTGCACGTGTTCAATGATTTCCTCCAATCGCTCAGCTACTGAAGCAGTATAGAATACCTCTCCGCACTTTTCACACTTATAGCACGGCACATTTTCGATAATAACATAGCACGCCCCTAGATCGGCAAAATACGCGCTTTTATCTTTCTTCATTTCGCTTTCTTTACAGCTAACACATTTCATGATCAACGCCCCTTTCTAGTCTTCAAATCACTTTCGAATTTGTCTAAGCTTGGAAAATAAGCCGTAATAATCCGGCTTGCTGTTCCTTCGTCACTTGCCACAACATGAAGTATTTTCCCACTTACACACGCCCCAAATATCAAACAGCTAGGGAACGGGAAATCATCCGGATACTGTTCTATTATCTCCCCTGACATTATACATGATTCGATATCTTTTATTTTTATTCCTCTTTGTCGAATTCGTTCGAGTGCATGATTCGAAAATAATAGCATATCATTTTTGCAATATTCTTGAATATTTTTAATATCTATCACGCTGTTATATCTTGCCTCCTTTTCGGAAATCTGCTATAATCAATTTACTTGAGAGCGGTGGCAAGTTCCGCCCTCTCTTGTGTGTCTGAGCTGTTGTTATACGGCTCTTTTTTAATCTTCCAGAGTGCTCTGGAGGTTTTCCAGTATCTTCTGGATCCTTGCGTTTTTCTTTTCGGTGTCTTCCTCTTCCTTGGCTTCTTTCAGGTCGTCAATTAGAAATCTTATGAATCCGTTGAACTGTTTATCTGTCATTCCCATTTGTTCCATGTGTTCTCCTTTCTCCAGCTTGCCACTGGTAACTTGTAAGCTTATTCCTTACAAGTATTATTATATCACTATTATTAGTGCATTGCAAGTATTAATAATATTTTATTTTTTCCTCATCAGTTGGAACTACTTCCAATATATCACCGGGCTGACATTTTAACAACACACATAATATATTTAATGTTGTAGTGTTTATGTTCTCTCCTCTTCTTATTTTAGTCATTGTTGCCTCGCTTATCCATTTATTTTTCCTTATCACGTTAGTAGTATAACCCTTATTAGAAAGCTCTTTTACTACATCAATTTTATATTTTATCATTGTTTATCACTCCTTTTATCTTATGTTTTTATTATACATTCATTTTAGAAATAGCACAATAAAAATATTTTACATACCACTATTATTAGTGTTGACTTACACTATTTTTAGTGGCATTATACAGCCATAAGCACAGAAATAATAAAAGAGAGGACTTTAGCCCTCTCTAGTTTATGCTACATTTTGAAATTCTCTCACTTTGTTTATTATAAATTCTCTTCCAAGTTGCGTGATACGTCTGTGATATATTACTTTTCCACTGTCAAGAACTTCCTGCTTGATCTCCTCATATCCAAGATGGCTATAATCTGAACACATTACCCAAGTGTCATTAACTTTGAATTGAATGCACAACTTCTCAAGAATTTTATTTAACTGTATTGCGCTTCTTAATCCTAATTCTTTCGCGATCTCCGTTGCTGTGTAAGTTTTATTAACATGCATCAAAATTGCATTTGTCTGCTCTGCTTTTACTCTGGCGGCGCGTTCTTCTTTCAGCTTCGTTAATAGCTCAATGCCAAAATCCGGGTTGTTTAGAATATTATCTATCACGTTGTCTGTCGCATATATTCCATTTTTGTGAATAGATGGGAGAACTTCAGAAGTCACCCAATGCTTAAATCTTTTAGCAGATTCTAATTTGCTTCCGAAGATCAGAGCATATAAACCGGATTCGTTGATAATGGTTAAATCCTGCTTCCCGCCAAGGGTGTCACATTTTGTTACTCCCTTGTCTTCATCCATAACATGTTTCTTCAATGCCCCAAATGTGTCTGCGTAGCCAAGGGGTGTCTATCACGCTACGTCTAAAAATTTATTAATAAAGTATTGTTGTCCCTTTCCGGTTACCTTTGCTGTCTTTTTTATCTTAACAGACCCATCCGGATTGTTTATCACTCTTTCTTTAACTTCAAACAATCCAAGATTCATTGATTTTTGTGTTGGCATATTCCAATCAGCACCTTCTCGCTTAATTAGATAGCCGTTATCACGAAGCCATGCAAAAAATCTATTTTGTCCTGTTTCCACCCCATTCTGTCTTAAGATTTTCGCAAGCTCACCGACAAGAATAGATGTTTTACTTGTTGCTACTGCATCAGCAAATATTTCTTTTGGCTTCATTCTTTCATTATCTTCAATTAACACTTTGTTTTTCTTTTCAATCGCTTCCTTTTCATCTAGTAGCCTCAACGTTTCTATTAGAGCATCTCTATAAGTCTGCGGTATACTGCTTTTCTTAAAATAATTATCAACCAAATAATCATATACTTCCCAAGCCTTATCAGTATTCAATGATTTAGCATGTAGTAATGCGCCTTTCTCTGTCCAGAGATAAAGCACTTTAGCGTTTTTTAGACCGTCGTGATTTTCAAGACGGTTAATAAATTTCATCTTCTCATCATCTTCCAATTTGATAAAATGTTTTCCCTCAACATATCTACTTTTGTTGTGATTAAAGTTATACGATATTGTCTTTCTGTCAGTTTCGTACGCCTCTGCGATCTGCTGTGTCGTTAAAACCCTAACTTCATTATATTCGGTTACCTGTAATTCATTCATTTTTCACGTCCTCCTTGTTTTAGAAATAAAAAAAGGAACCGCCCCCGTTATGCAGTTTCGCAATTCTGCTATACGGGTCACGGCTCCTAGAGCTACCAAGAAAGTATATATTAAAGGTTGGCTATATACTGCCTATTCAATTATAACTTGCAAGTTGCTTTTATTATATTATAATGTGCCTTATTAGTCAAGTCTTTTCTCTGTATTATGTGCCTTTATTTAAAGCGGTTTTCTATTTTCTCTAATTTTTCCATAACTGCATCAATTATAAAAGCGTTGCAAGTATACCCCGCCTTTTTTATTCTTTCTTTTGTGCCTTTTGGAAATCTACAATTTACTCTGTCAATTTTTTCTTGATAATTTTCTACCGCTCTTCTCTGTGCTTCGGTTGTTTTATATTCTTTTTCCATGTCATCACCTCTTAATGTTAATTCTACATTATTATGTGCCCTATTTCAAGCAAAAACTAATGTATATCGCTTTTATATATGTGCCCTATACATAATGCACAATTATCTTTGAAATATATGTGCCTTTTTCTTATATTATTACATCTTGTATGTGTGCCCTATATTTTATATAATATAATCATCAAATAAAACAAACGGAGGTATTGAAAAATGGATGAATTTTTGAAAGTGATTTACCTGAACTATATGGAAGAGAAAGACATGGGGGACGATTTCTTTGAATACTTTAAGGAATTTACGGACAAGATGCATGATACTTTCTCGGAAAGTGCGTACAAAGATTTCATTGATGTTTTTACTGATTGTGCAGTTGAAAATAATGAACATTACTTTATTGAGGGTATGAAACTTGCTATCAATATCATGAACAAGAAATATGTACCAACTATCTAATAAAAAGGAGGATATAGAAATGAAAAAAGAATACTTTCAGGCAGTAAGCAAAGAATCAATGCTCTTTTTTATAAGAACATTAGAAGACCAGGGATTCAGAATGATTGACTTTAAAGAAAACATGGCCGGCTTAAAACTTGGCGATAGGTTAATAATCGTATATGTTCCAGATTTTGAAAATCCAAAGAGCATAAAAAGATATTTGTTTCTGTTCAAGATTATGGACTTATTGCATTTATAAGGAGGATATAGAAATGAAAGAAGCAGAAAGAAAGTTATATGAAAAAGGTTACTACTTATCAAATCAATTTGACGGGTTCGAAACTATCCCAAATGAATACGAACTTGCAGACAGAAACGGGAACACAGTTATGGATCACTTGTCAGAAGCTCAGGTTGTACAGCTTGCAGAGATGTTATAAGGAGGAAACGAACATGAAGAAAATGATAGTTATAATCTTGTTCGTGGCAGAGCTTAGCAGCTGGGCTACTCGCTCATACATGATTCACACAGCTGAGCCGGATACATCTTGTCGGATCACATGGCAAGGCGAGACACACGAATATAAATAGTCGAAACGCTCCTAGCGTGGAGCGTCCACCGCGGGACGGTCTCCCGGTGCTGACGATGACAGACCAGAAAGGAGAAAAGAACCATGACAAATAGAGAATTATCACAGGCAATTAGAAAAGACCTGAAAGAACATGGAATCACAAGTAAAGATGCATCTGTAAGGGTTCACGATGCGCTATATGATACATCCGTCAATATTACTATCAAGAATCCTCTTGTCAGAGAAACGGACGTTGAAAGCATCACAAGGAAATATAGTAAAGTTGACTACGACCAGAGATCAATGGAAATCTTGGCAGGTTGCAATGTATACGTGCATTGCGAATATGCTTATGGAATTTTTGATGATGTATCAGCTCCGCTTATTCAAATAGCTGAAAAGGTATTTAATAACGAAAAATACAACGGCCGGAAAATTGCGGAAAATGAAGAAGTAGAAATACACATGATAAAAATGAATGAAGTGGAAAGCCGTTTATATGAATTCAAGAAAAGCGACAAATACCACAGCGCAATCAATGGCTATATCATCCGCAGCCAGAAAGGCCTTGCTATTGCAATGTGGCGCTTCAAAAATTTACATACAATCTACGCATAATCACCGCTGACAGCGTACCGGGGAGCATTGCCCCGGAGCGGTTTTGTAAAAATTAAAGAAAGGGGATTTTAAGATGATTAATATTGATATGTGGCACAAGAACAACCCGGAAGAAATAACCGGAATAGATTGGAGCTTTAGCGATTTAGATTGCGTATACCGTGGCAACCTTTACAAGGGCGATAAAATGATTGGGGATTATACAGCCGACACGATGCAGGAAGTACAAGAAGCATTTCCGCAGTTATCAGAAGCAATAGACAAGGCATTAAACTAGAAAGGACGGTGGGCAACATGAAAGAAATTATATTGACAGATCAGGAAGCGCGACAGGTAGACACTTTTCTAGAATTTACCTCCAGCCGTATTGCTGAAGAATTGAAGTTATGGGAAAGTCTGAAAGTATATACGGAAAACGCTGAAAAGAATGTTGAATTCTGGAAGAGCACAGCGCAGGCAGTAAATAGATTGCGAGTACAGTTGTTATAAAAATATTAGCCGGATAACTTCCGGCTTTTAGTGCTTCTATAATAAGCTGTTTACAGATAGAAATATTAGTGCTATGATACAAGCGTATATATTCGATTTTAAGACGTTTTACGCGTACTCAATAGGAATTATGCTTTGCGTGATTACAAGCCAATACGGATAGAAATAGACGCGTACAGAGCTATTCTATATATCATATATCCGAACAGAATTGTCAGAAAAAGGACGCTAGAATGAACAATTTTCCCAGCGTCCAGATTTTTGACCTTTTTTATTTTGGGGTGATATCTTTTTTTTGGCGAAAAATTTCGGCTCAAAAATTTGTCCTAAAAACGCGCCCTAAAAACGCGCCGATTCTAGAATTTTTTTTAGAATTTTTTTATGCAACAGCTCCATATTTCCGAAATGCTTGAATGACCTGTGCTGGATCCGTAGCTGCGTAATGCGTATTAAGTGTCTTTGTGTTCCCGTTCTTATGTCCAAGATAAAATGCGACCAAGTCACGCGGACAACCACGGCGGACCATATTCGTTGCCGTAGTTTTACGGAATAGATGCGGATAGATTCGCCTGTCAAGGATTGACTTCTCTCCGATTGTACGAATCACATATTCCAGTCCACTCTTAGCAAGTCTGTTATGTTCTCCTTTTGTTGCCACGAATAATGCAGGATTATTGTCCTTTCTACTATCCAAATACTTTTTCAAATGATACTTTGCTACATCGTCCAAACATACAGTTCTGTATGCGCGTGTTTTCTGCCCGTAAATAAGCACTTCTCCGTTTTGCCAGTCAATGTCCTGTCTATTGATTGGAACGCACTCAGAAACGCGAATAGCAGTGCTGCGAAAGAATTCTAATACAGCTCTATCTCTCAAATGCTCACGGTATTCCTTGAAATTAGTTACTCCGTTCACCTCGGTCCTACATGCATCACGCAAAGCCTCCATTTCCCAATCGGCAAGAAATTCAATTGGCTTTTCAATTTCAGCAAATGGTTCTACTCCGTCTACTGGATTTTCATTTATCATCTTCTGCTTTCGCATCCAGGTGAAGAAGGCTGACAGGTTACGTCTTTCGTTATTCACGGTTGATGCAATGTTTCCAGCTCCACGAAAACCGGTTGCATGATACCACTGTAAGTATAATTCTACATCCATATCATTTATATCCAGCAAAGATTTATTCGTAAACTGAATAAAATGCCTGATAGTCTCCAGATAGTATTTTGCTGTCTGCCTGCTCAGCTTCGGGACTTTCTTTGTCATATAAACATTTAATATATAATCATTCGTATTCTCATTTGTTGCCGGTAATGTCTCTGTCTCCACAACATCAATATGAGCCATTGCGCTTACAATCGCTTGATTCAGAATATCCATAGTGACTGCATTCAGATATGGTCTCATAGCTGATAATACGCTATCTCTTACAATTTCTTTCTGTGTCTGCATAATTTATCCTCCTAGCAATTGCCTAAGAAGATGAACTATGCTATACTCTTCTTAGGTGAATGGGTACCGGAGATCTCGCCAAAGATTCTTGTCCGGTACCTGTTTTTATTTTGTTATCAAAGCTCACTCACCCATTGTTTTATATTTTCTTTTCTACATCAAAATTGCGCTTTCGCAAATATTCTTCCACGCTAACACTCTGATACGCTTTGCGCTTGAATTTCTCATATGCGTGTTGGTTAGGTGGATTTTCTGCCATTTCCGCATGGTGGTCTTCCATTCCGTTGCGTTGCTCTTTACTGAGATTCAAGTTGTTCAGTCCTCTCTTTGCACCTTTTTCTTTTTTGCCAGATATTCCAAAAACACATAGCATACTGGCATTCTAAACCGTCTGCTTGCTTCTTCCGTTGGTGGCTTCTCAGCCATCTGATCACGGTCTGATATGGTATCAAGGCGCTGGCATTTACTGTCGCTCATTATCCTCACTCCAATCTCCTCTGTGTAATATCAATGTTCCTCTCACGTATTCTACCTTCGTGTCTGGACTGAATTGTACTAACTGCTTTTTGCTAAGATCATAAGAATTGCTAAAATCATCAGTATAAGCCTCAGATACTTTTATAAATACCCGGTCATTGAATTTGAATATTGCCGATTTCGCAAGCTGATTATGCGGTAACATTATCGGCTTACTGAAATCTTTAATTTGCATCGTCCTCACCCACTAACTCAAATCTATACTTCTGTTTCACATTTGGATATTTCACATGGTCAACCTCACTCACAAACATTCCGTAAGGTCTGCTCCAAATAGCTCCGTCCTCACATTCATAAACCACATAAAACTGTCCCGGTGCTTCTGTATCCTGGCTGATATGCAAAACCTTAACTGTCTGTCCCTTAAAATGTCTGTAGACTTGTCCTGCTGTAACATTTCTGTCGTTATCTACTGGAACTTTTCTCTTGAAGTATTTCTCACAATCTGCAAGGTCGCAGTTGTCGTAATTCAAAGGGCTTTCGTCGTTCCACTTTCCAATGTCAGCTTCTTCCACATGAAGATGATGCGAAAATAAATCTTCAAGCGATTCCAATTTGCCCTCAAATTTTTCTTTATCAACCACTCCATTTGCATCCACAAAATATCCACTTACTTTAATTATCTTTGCCATATTAATTCCCTCCTCTTCTAACAGTTCGGGATTATCAAATATGTTGCCTACAACTTCTGCATCAACCATCTTGATCCAATACCCCAAGTCTTTTCTAAAATCATGGTTTTCGTTCCAGTCCACATAGAATCCGACATAGCACGTTGATGTGTTATCAAAACAACTCTGATATTCTCCGAATTTTACCGGCGCATAAACTTCTCCAAAATGGTATTTAATTATATCCCCTTCCCATATTTTCTTTCCGTTCTTGTCGGTCAGTCCTGTGTACTGGCAGATTGTCTCTTCATCTACTTCGTAGATTCCGTTATGTTCATCAAAATCTTCAAAGCAGTCATATTCAGCCATGTCTGCATTCAGTATATATGGAATGCTTTCATTGTCTTTTATTGTATAGAATACGTTTGTAATTAAGCTTCCATCTACCCACTCTCCATTATCTACACGTTTCCCTCTGAAAAGAATTTCTCTATTCATATTCCTCAACTACCTCCAACTTCTTCAAGTCCTCAATAAGCCACGGTTCGGAATCTGACCATTTGATCATTGGGAAGTCAATGTTAAATATTTTTAAACCGTTGCTCAATTCATCAGTACTATTCCAATAGTGAATTATCTTGTGTGGCTTGCTGAAATGAACATATAATTCACCACTCATATCTCTTGCAATGTATTTGTAGTTACAATTAAGATAGTCCAGAAATGCCCTGTCCATCTTATTAATCACTGGCTTTTTAATGCACTCGGATTCCGCCCATTCTCTTAAGCGTTTTTCTTCGCATAAAAAATCATTATAACAATTACAGTGTTCACAACTGGTTTTTGTACAACTAATCGGCTTTCCAGTCACTTTACTAACAGCAAGCGTGTCTCCACTACACGCAATCTCCACAATCTTTTTTGCATACTTCTCTTTATTCTTCATCTCTTCCACCTCGCTTTTTCTTACAATCCGGAAGTGTATACTTTTCTCTGAAATCCATAATTGCATTTCCGATTTTTACTGTTGGTAACAAATACGAATACAACTGTATTTGATTTAACACAGCATCTAATTTATTCTTCATTTTTTGCCTCGCTTCACAATCTCAATGGCTTTATCAATAGCATTTGCAGCATTAAGATAAGCACAATCTTTATCCACATCACCAGTGTTTGCCAGTGTCAGAAAGTAGCTCATCTTCAAATCTTCAAGTTCTTTCACAACATCCTCAGCATCTTCATATTTTGCCAACTTCTCCATAGCTTCTGACAGCAAGCTCCTGTCCTTGATCACTGCTTTTCCAGCATGATATTCTGTATATCTCATTTGCCATACCTACTTTCCGAAATATAACCACCATTTCAACACTTTTAAATCTATCTTCTTTTCTTTCATTTCCCTTATTTCTTTATTATTTGATTCATATACCTCAATTTGCTTCTTTACCAGCTCATCTGATTTTAGATCCGGATATAACGATACAAGCGTGATAGAACTTTCATTTTTCAATTCTCCGTATGTATCCGTCTCAAATTTCATATACTGCGATACAAGTACGTCCATTTGGTTTTCTATTTTAGTATTTTCTTTTTGGTACATTGCTATCTTTTCATCTATAACCGCCCCATCTTTTACACCTACACATAAGACAATACCTACAATCAAACACACAAATGCTCCAAAAAGCGGGAAACATGCTAAATCTACTTCATCTACTAATATACCTAAAACCGTCAAACCTAAAAAAATCAAAAATAATAAAATAATCATATTTGCACCTCCTCATCTTTTGGAAACTGAAATACCTTAGGCAATACCCAGTAATTAGGTTGTACATAGCATTTATTCACAATGTCATAGCCACCATCCAGCTCCATTCTGGAAAGATATTTCTCTCTGCACATCTCCATAGCCTTAACAGCTTTCTCTTCGGTGGAATATTCAGCTAAAATATAAACTCTATCTCCTTTGCCGAGGTCATTCCCCGGAAACCTTCCAACGATTGTTGCCATATTTTTCGAATATGGTGAAATTGCAATCAATTCATAAGGCACATCCAGTAATCCGTTCTGGCTAATGATTCTCATTGTCTTCATCCTCCTTTACATAATCCGGGCATTCTTCCATGTATTCATCAGTTCCATGATGCTTCCGGTTCGACTTCGACCTCGACATCATCATCGTACATCTCCATAATATCTGTGATATCACAGAACGCTCGATCTAATCGCATCATGAAAATGTCAAACTTATCTACATATCTTAACGAATTGATATCAAGTTCGCTTTCGAATCTTGTAATTTTGAATCCATTTCCTCTTGATTCATACAAATGGATTTCTTTTGTCAGTTTCTCATCCTCCTCGCATTTGAAAACCAAATCGCAAAATCTTCCTCCAAATATGCTATTTCTTGTATCAACAGTTACTTCTGCTGTCACATTCTGATATCTCGGTTCATCATCTGTGTAGACTTCAAGTTCTGATGTATCAACGCTCTCGCTGACATATTCCCTGTATTTTTCGAACACTTCTTTTAAGCTGATTGTATCTTTATCCGGCTCTGTCATAAGACTCTTGAAGTTTTCTAAGATTTCTTTGTTGTCAATCAGATTTGTGCTGTTAATAATTTCCGTGAGAACTGTATCGAGCTTCACTGTATATTCGTCCAGATTTACTCTTTCGATTACCGGTGTCATTACTTCTTTTACTTTCTCATCTATAATCTTCTTTGCTTCACCTTTCCAGTTGAACTGATCTTCAATACTGCTTTTCAGTGCTTTGGTCACGGCATCCGATACAAGTTCCTCAACTGTTCCGTCATTCAATTTATCTGTTACTGCTTTTGCTATTCTTTCTTCAAATGTACTCATAATTTGCCCCTTTCTTAATACCATTCAATTCCCGTTTCTGTATCCGCACCATCTTTTATCAATTGTTTAAAATCTTTGAACATTGCACAGTCCGAGCGTCCGCAATAACCGTAACAAATATCATCATCATAGTCCTTTATGATTCCATATACAGCTTTACAGTGTTCCGCATCAGCTTCTCCTTCGCAATCATTTGTGTACAAGAATTCGAGAACCTGTGTGTATTTTCCATCGTACTTTTCATCCAGTTCCACGATTTTCTTGTCATATTCTTCAGAAAAGCCTTCGCTTTTGCTGATTAATACATATCTCCAATCGTTAAGTTTTTTATAATGCTCATAGATATCTGGCTCAGTTAACTCCGCTACTTTTTTACGAAGTCGGTAGAATCCAAAATAGCTCAAATCAATGCTGTGATTTTTGTTATTTATTGTCAATCCCATAACGTTCCCCCATCAATTATGTATATCCAGTACGGTAAGAAATCCGTCCATGTTGTCAGCTACCGCTTTCTTATATTTCTCTTCGAACTTATCATCTTCGACAAATCCATTACCAGTCCACGATTCTCTGGCAATCGCTGATCCGTCTGGCAAAACGCATCCAAAGCATCCGAGCTCGTCCAGATTCAAGATGTCTTTCTGTCTTGCTCCGTCAACAAGAATGTATCCATCACGGTATCCCATATTCGGGAAATATGATTCTTCTGTATACGCAAATGGTACTTTTGCATTTCTTTTTAATTCGCTTAACAGTGCAGAATGGAACAGTCTTTCGTTTCTTGGATTGTTTTCCAAATACCCCCCAGTTATAATGCTCTCTGTTTTCTGAATCTTCTCCATCTACTTTCAGTTTGAGACAAGCACTGTATCTTCCACCAATCTGATACCAATCCCACGTAAACACCGGATATTCTATTTTTTTCTTCTCATCGTCAGTATCTTCATCGTCTATCGAATCCCAACTATATGGTTCCATAATCTTTTCAATTTCCTTTTCTGTAGGTAATTGTTTGGTTAATAAATGTATACAGTAATGCATAATTTTCTTCCTTTCTCCCTATTCAATTCCAGATATATATCGGTCTACCAGTTTTCCGTTAACATATTTTTCTGTTACTTCTGCAGTCACAGAATCTCCTTTTTGACTGTCAGCGAAACTTGGCTCATTCATCATTCCGCTTGCATAATCTTCTTCCTCATAAGTCAGTCCGTCATATTCGACCTTTATCTCCCACTGCCATCTTGGAACATATGCGAACCACTTTCTCATATCTATGTAAGTAATAACCGCATCTGCATTTTCATAAGAGTATCTAATTTCGTCCTTGGTTTCTGTCGAATTACTATCAGCGCACCCAGTTAAGAAAATGCACATCAGAATCAAACATATTATTTTCTTCAATTTTTCACCTCTTCTCCTTAAAAATGCGTAAAAAAATACCAACCACCGAATACTGATGGTTGGTAGATGAAATTATGCTTCTTTATACCGTTTCAAATCTGATTCGTCTAGCTTTTCAAAAACAAATCCGCAATCAAGACATATATTCCTTTGCGTTTCAACCGACATTATATATGCAGGTTCTGTACAAGTTACATTCCCTTGCACGCTTACTTTTTTTGGAATTCGTTTTGTTAAGACTGTACTTTCACTAATTCTTTCGGTATTTTCGCTTTTACAAAATGGACATTTCATTGGCATTTCCTCCCGTATATTTGATACGGAAATTATACCATTCCAACCATCAATATTCAATTGTCAAGGTACTGTTATTTGTTTTTAAGCTGTATAATCTTCGAACCGTTCACACGCCATAAATGCGTATCTGGAATTTACCCATCTCTGCATTCTTTTTAGTTGATCACGCTTCTTTAATTTGTATTTGTCATAAATCATCACGTAGGGTGCATATCCCAAATCTCTGAGTGTGTATATCCTGTCAAGGTCTTGTTCCAATGTTGTGTCAAATCCGCATAAGACATACACCGTCATCTTCCCTCTGTTCCATCCAGTTAACTTTTGAAACATCTTAAATTTTGGCACTATATTGTCTTTATCCTGGTATCTATCCCACGCAAAATGTATCTGCTTAATCTTCATCTGCTTGATATATTCCATTTTTTCTTTGGTCATAATCCGAATATCACAGCCTTGTGAGAAGTCTATCCAAGCCTTACTATCAATAAGCTGTTGGCTTAAATCTCGCCATTCCCGGCATGCAAACATATTCGGGTCGAGCAAGATGATATTTTTCTGTCCATTCCAAAATTCAGACAAATCAGCTATCTTGTGGCTTTTCTGTCCCTCTTTTTCTTTCACAATGCAGAAATCACAACCTCTCGGACATCCCCTTGTCAAGAATCCGTAGGCGGTATCTCTACATAGTTCTGGATACAGGCTGTAATCTGGATAGATATGTTCGATTTCTTCCGGCAATGGCTTGCCACCAGATGGATATTCATACCCCGTACCGCCTTTGATTATTTCTCCAGCACACACTGGATGAGGATAATCCAGTGTAAAGGTAAATACCTTGCTCATATATACCCTGTCTGGTGGATTCAGCCATGCAGTCAGCGGATCGTACCACTCAACTTGATCTTCGTTCTGTTTATGCCATGCCGACAGTTTCATCAGCGGAAGATTTGGAAAATTGTGTCCGTCTACGTCAATTAGTGCTATTCTCATTTCTTCACCTACGCAAATCTTAATTGTTCTTGTGTATCATTAGCTTGCTTCACTATTAAGAAAATCCTCAATGCTCATTTGGCCAACGATATCATCTTCCTGTATATTGTCCGCTGCTACTTCCAAATTTTTAATAGCCTGTTTGTAATAACTTTCTTTCAGCTCACATCCCAAACCTCTTCGATTCAGTTTTACCGCCATGTATGGTACGCTACCAATTCCGGCAAACGGATCAAAAACTATATCTCCCGGATTGCTCCATAATTCAATGCATCTCTGAATAACTTCCAACTGTAACGGGCAAATATGTCTTTCGTCTTTTTCATCTCTTGCAGATGTTCTCTGTAAAGTATCTGACTGCTTAATATCCATCCATACCGGACTAGCGTATTTCTGCCATACATCACACGGGAACGATTCATCTGAATGGGAAATTCTTTCTGGATTTTCACCCGGTTTTCTCATAGTAACGATGTAATCCGGGATGCCCTGTCTGTTCATGGAACTATCTTTTTTAATCTGCTTCCAAAGTAATCCCAATGCTTTTGTTCTCTGCATTTCGGTAACCGGATTCTTCCAAATTGTCACTTTGGAATGGTATATAAATCCGCAATCTTCAAACACTTGTCTAATGATTGATGGAAAATCTTTCAATCCGATCACACCATCTTTTGATTTCATCAGTGGCAAATCCATGCAATGAAAGCTGAGTAGTCTTCCAGGCATTGTGATTCTGTAAAGTTCTTTTGCTAAGAATTGGAAATGATCATAAAATTCTTCATCGTCCTTACAATTCCCCATATCTCTGTCTGAATTGGAGTATGTATACAGGCTTGCAAACGGCGGGGAAAAGATTGTGTAATGAATGCTGTTGTCTGGAATCCCTTTTACCAACTCGCATGAATCTCCGTTGTAAATTGTGTATTTATCTGTTACTGTCTGATCTAAGATTTTCATTAGTTAAATTCCTCCCACTTCGGTAAAACCATTTCTTTTTCTGCGTCATAAGGCGTACTGATTCGGCAAGTCCTCCTAAGTTCTTTCTTAGTGATTTCTTTTGTCAATTCAATCATCTTTGATTTCATTACCTCATCTTTCGCCTGTTTCTGTTCAATATTATCTTTCACGCATCCTTCTTTTGCCGAAATGATAATATACACATTTACTGGTTTCCCTTGCCCGAATCTCCAACAACGCCGTACTGCTTGATAATACGCTTCGTAACTGTCTGATAATCCTACAAAAATCATGTTGTGGCAGTTCTGCCAATTCATACCAAATCCAGCAATTTTTGGTTTCGTAACCAATGCTTTAATATTTCCATCAGAGAAAGACAACATGGAATCTTTTTTGTGTTCCGGCTTGTCAGAACCTTTCACTTCAACCGATTCATCTATCATCGAATGAAGTAATGAACTTTCGTCATTCAGATCGCACCATACCAGCCATTGCTCTTCCGAATCATTTACAAGGTCTGCTGCTGTGCTGCACCTTAATCCAATGCTTTCTTTTCTAGCTTGTCTACGTTTCGTCAGTGTCAATGTGTCCATAGTTGGTTCATCGCCATCAACAATAATTTGGTTCACATTCAATTCCGGCAAATCAAATCCGTTTTTCTCATATCCTAAATCTCTTGGATTCCCGATGAATACAGCCCATGAAGCCATCCACTGCCAAAACACCGATTCTGCATGACCTTTCAATCTCCATTTTGATGTTTCACCGCCATCATGCACAAAGAACATCGAAAGCATTTCCGCTCTTGTCATAACTCCTAAAAATTCGCTATGATTTCCAAGTTCCATGTAATCATTTGGGGAAGGTGTCGCAGTACACGCTAATTTGTATGGAACTTTATTAAACGTGTCGATTATCTGCGTCCTTACTTTCCCGGTAAAAGATTTCAAGATACTGCTCTCATCAAGCACAATTCCAGTGAATTCTTTTGCTACAAATCTATCCAATTTTTCATAATTGGTTATGCTGATTTCTTCACATTCTTCCTGGGATTCGCACACAACTGCCTTGATGTCGAATTTCTCTCCTTCTTTCGCCGTTTGCGGAGCAACTGCCAGCGGAGCAAGTATCAATACCTTCCCACCGGTCCTATTCGCTACCTGATTAGCCCATTCGAGTTGCATTGCTGTCTTTCCTAATCCGCAATCCGCAAAGATAGCAGCTCTTCCTTTCGCCAACGCCCAGCGAACTATATCTTTCTCATAATCAAATAGTTTCGGATTCAATTCGTTTTTATCAATATCGAATCCAGAACTCTCGAGAACAAATTTCTTGTTATTTAAAAAATCTTGATAATTCATTTTTCCGAAAGGAGCCGATATATCTTTGCCCGGCCGGAGCTCCGTACTCCTTTCTGTAATTTACATATTGTTTCTAAGAATTACGTCTATATATCCAGTTTGCAGTTCATATGCCGGCATTACATCTTTTACCCATATAATCGCACCCTTTGGATGTTCGTACTTCCATTCTTCTTCCGTCAGTTTCACATTTCTCAGTACCCACGCATGAGGTCTTTTATACCTTTTCTTCAACTCTGAATAAGATATGTCAACACAGTGTTTTTCTCTTTCCTCAGACCAATCAGAACAGGATATTGGATATGTAGAGTCTATAATGCATGTGCCTTTTACAAGGTTTGTCCCACTTTCCAGTAAATAGATCGTCTGTCCTATTTTCTTGGTATTACTACCTCTTATTTCAATAGTTTTCTTCCCACTAAGGATAAGATTTAACCATCTCTTTTTTACAATTAGTCCATCCATCACTTCACCTCATTCGCAAGCTGGAATCCCATTCTTGCTGCATTTCTAAGGTTATCCTTAATTAATGCTTTGTTTGGCGCTCTGTGCATAGATAACCATCTCATATCGGTTTCCCAGTTTTTAGAATCGTATTCGTCCAAAAACATGGCTTCTCCTTTTGCTACCTGTAAACACTGAATCATGTAATCTATCTTTTCTACTGTGTTCATGACTACTCCTTTACTACGCATCTGCTTTCCATCACTGCAAAGAATTCACCGTCATGGTCTTTGCACCAGTCTTTTAAGACTCTTTTTATCTCTGCATTAATTTCAGAAAACACAACGTCAGTTCTCTCTTCATGCACACATCTCTTGATGTCTCCAGTATCTTCAATAATTCTGATAACATCGACAAACTCTACCTCAACTTCTTTCTTCTCATGGTCTTTCTTCCACTGTTTGATGATTTCAAGTACTTTGTCGGGATTCTTTGAACGAAATTCGGCGCATTCGCAATGCGAGTCATATCTAAGCTTGTCAATCGCACAGTCTTTACACATGATGCTTTTACACATTTCAGCTTGAATTTTAATTGCTTCTTCCACACTCATTTCTTCTACTGGTTCAAACATTTCGTCTGTCCAGTACCATCCTTCATAGTCCTCTTTGATAAAATACCTATTGCAGTATACTTTTGAAATTGTTACTACTTCACCTCTGTATTTCTCCATGCATTTTGTAAACTTCTTATCTCCATATTTCTCACCGGATTTTAAGATACTTATAACTCTCACCTTATCTCCAACTTTATATTTCATCACTGTCTCCTTTCATTAATCTTTCAATATACAAATCCATGCTGTGTATAAGTTTTATACAATTTCCGTGAGATGCATGGTTCCTCCACGAATTATATTTTTCATAGAATTTTTCTTCCGTAAGTTTTCCGGCTTTCACATCTTTAACTAATCTTCGGAACTTCTTTTTGTTCTTCCGTTTGTTCTCACCTGTCAACTTCCGAATATATTTTCCATCAGCCGTCATATAGTGATGAAATCCAAGAAATCGAATGCCTTTTCTGAATGGCACGATTTGCGTTTTACCATTCATTTCAAGTCCAAGACTTTTTAACAGCTCCCGGATACACTCCAAGCACCATTTCAAATATTCCTTGTCCTGATGAATCAAGTAAAAATCGTCCGCGTATCGACCATATTCAGTAATTCCAAGCTCACCAGTTATCATACAATCGACTGGGTGAACCATAAGGAGCGCATACACCTGTCCAGCCTGATTACCAAGTGGCAAACCTGGATTTTCTCTGCTGTCAATTAATGTATGATTAATCCATGCTGTGTACGGATCAGGGAAGAAATAATCTACAATGTCTTTCAATATTTCATGGTCGATTTCGTAAAAGAAATGTCTAATATCACATTTCAATATCCAGCCATTTGTACCATGTCTACTGTAGAATGATTCCATGTGACTCTTTAATCCGTCTAATGCATATAATGTCCCTTTTCCAACCTGTCCGGCGGAATTGTATTTGATAAATACATTTTTTAATTTCGGATGTAGAATATTGTCACAGAGTGTATGTTGCACTACTTTATCCTTAAAGGTACATGATTCAATTAATCTACGTTTGGGCTCACATATTTCAAACTCGTTATACGGATTGACTGTATACACCTGTCCTTCTAATTGCTTTTTCAATGTATTAATACCATCTAAAGCTATATTAGAAAATCTTGCAGTGCTGCCATGAAATTTTTTACCAGATCTCGCTTTTTTATAAGCGTGATACATATTCCCATAATCTGTAACAATATCCTTATCCATTGGTACTCCTTTATATTTACCTCTGAGAGGAAGGTCCGTCTCCTTTTTGTATCTATTTCTCTGATTTCGGCTTGATGCCTACTCTGACTGTCTGTAATACAGAATGGGCGAACCCCGTTACTGTTGTTGTAGTTATTGTTGTTGATGTCACCGGACGGGGAAACAACCGCTTAAGGGAAACGAACCTAAAAATGTATTTATCTTTTTCTATCCTTGGTTCTCCATGCAATAGCCATATATTTTACATCAGAAACCATCCTTGACCAGTTTCCCATACTAGCAGAATTTATAATCCCGAGAGCATACGACATTTCTATATAAAAATTGAGCTCATCGCAATATGTAATTGCTTTTGTTTGCAGTTCAAGACGATCTCTTTTGTAATATTTAATATCTGTTCTATTGGCTTCAAATAACATTTCATAGATTTCCAACGCTTTATTTTGCATCTTATCCACTAATGAAAATCTGAATTTCTTTGGATATCTATTAGCATTGCTTGTTACTTTTAAAGTATGCTTAGCAAGTTCTTTCGCTTTTTCAATTACCAGTAAATCTTCATCTGACATTTGTACTATTCCTCAGATTCAAAGATTGAAGAGGAGAAGATACAAACTGGGCGAACCCCGCTACTGCCGTCGCAGCTATAGTCGTTGACGTCACCGGACGGGGAAACAACCCGAAGCCATTTACCATCATTATTACAAGGTGTGCTGTCTGGTGTAAGTGTCCACCACCATCTCTCTGTATTTGGAAGAAGCTTTCTATATTTCCGGTATTCGTCCACAGAAATGAGTGAAACAAAATCTCTACAAGTGCCGTATTCAGTCTGACCATCTAATGAAAGTAAATTGCGCTCAAATTCAACCAGTGAATCCACTCCCAACTCATTCTCAATCTTTTTGCGAAGATCTGTGTTAAGCTCATTTCTCAAATCACTGCTTTTCCAGTCGTTGCAATCACTGTCAAATTTTCTGCTATATCCATAAAACTCATTGGAAATTACAAGATATCCTTTCTCGAGCTTGTCCAGTACCAGCCACTTAATCCCGGAAACATCAATTGTCTTTCCGATTTCCGGTTTCTGATATTTCTTTCTCAACTGTTCATATGCTTCATTTAGCTTTTCAAGATTTTCTCCAAATTCTTTTAATGTCATCGTATTAATCCTCCTCTACGCGAGATACAAAGATATTAGATTTTAAGATACAAAGTGGGCGAACCCCGCAACTGTTGCAGACGTTATAGTCGTCGATGCCACCAGACGGGGAAACAACCGCTACTGAATATGCCCAACTTCTTTCCGCTGTACTCCAAGAGGTGCATGTCCAGTACCAATCCGGCAGTTCCTTGTTGACCAATAATTCATTGTATTTACGTCCCTCATCGAATGTTACTGGTCTTACCTTTGTCAGAAGCTTTCCAAAAACTTCCTGACCATCAACTGTTACTAATCCTGCTTCATTTTCACAGATATTGTCTTCTCCGAACTCAGCGACAAATTCATTGAGAATTTCGCCATCGCACAGTTCTCTTAAAGAAGATTTTTTGTAATCAGTACAATCATCGTCAAATTCTTCATTTTTACGATATAATCCTTCTGTGATAATTACCGTGCAATCCGCCTTCTGCTCCAGAACAATGAATCTTCCGATGCCTGTCTCAAACTTTCCACCAGCCGGGATATCTTTCAGCATCACCTTGTCTTTTTGCCCCTCTTCTTCGATTGCTGCCACCAGTTCTTTTGCTAACTTCAATACTTTATCCATGTTTCTTTTCCTCCATCATCTTTCTATCTATTTCATTTACGAACGCTACAGCCAGTTCCTTTGCAAATGGCGAACCATACTTTTTGTAAAAATTATCAGCATCAGAAATAATCTTATTGATATACTCATCTGCATCTTCAACGGTTGCATTGTCTTTGTACATATTCCAGAAGTCCTTGAAAAGCTCAAATTCTTCCGTACCGCTCTGTATATTCTTTCTAGCCATTCATATCACCTAATCAAACGGAGTGGCGTCTTGAACCTCTCGAAAGCCTTTGGCAATATCTTTTAATGATTCATCTGTTTCCTTGAACATCATGTTATTACCCTCAAAAATAATAACCTCTTTTATCAATGTTCCCTGTCGGTTCTTCTCAACCTTTAAGCCTTTCTTCTTGTCGTAGATATTCCATAGCATGATAATGATGCTTGCGTCCTGTTCAATATCTCCAGCCTCTCTCAGTTCACCCATTGTAGGCTCCTTATCTGCTCTCATTTCGCTTGCTCTGTTCAGCTGCGACAATGCTATGATTGGTATGTTTAACTCCATAGCAAGTGCTTTTATCGCCTTTGATATAGCACCGACCTCACTTGCTCTGCTCTGATATCGAATATCGGTCCGCAAAAGCTGAATATAATCAATGATGATGCAATCGAAATCCATATGCTTGCACTCATTTCTGATTTCTCCAACCGATACAGAACCACTTCTAAGAAATACAGGTGATTCTCTTAATTCTTCATTTGCCTTACTGAATTTCTCTTTCTCATCTCCAAGGAAGTTTCTGGCTCTCCGAAGTCTCGTAAGATCAATACCGCCTGTTCTGGACACCAAACGTTCATATACCTGTTTATCGGACATTTCAAGGTTGTAGTACGCAACCCTTTTGTTCTGCTTAGCCAACTTCATTGAAATTTGAGTAACAAGCGCTGATTTACCAACTGCCGGACGCGCTGCAACAACAATCATGTCTCCGCCTTCCAGTCCGCCAAGAGCATCGTCCAGTCTATCAAATCCTGTATACAACGGCTCAACTTCCGGTTCCTTGAAATACTTGCCCTGTTCTTCATCGACCACATCTTTGAGCGGTCGAATCTTTACAGTGTCGTTCGCTTTTAGAGCTTCCAGTTCTTGCATCAATTCGCCGATTTGATTATCAATCGTTCCAGCATTTAATACTGTCTGCGATAATGTTTTATTCAAACGCCTAGTCTTGTAATCAGCCACCAGTGCATTCGCGTAATTGCGAATCTTGTAAGCGTGAACATCTGGCATGATACCCTTAAGTTCTTCCACGATGTATTCCAGTGGCAGATTATCACTCTGCACTTTTTGAGCAATCTCAATCATGGAAATCTGCCGACCAGTATCATATGCTCGTAAAATTTCAACATACATGCTTTGGCAAAATGGATTGGCAAACATTTCCGGCTTCACCTGTTCGTATATTGTGCTCAAGGAATCGGGATCCACTAAAACCGCACATACAACTGACTTTTCAACCATATCACTCATCTGTCTGACGCTCCTTTTCTAAGTAATCAAGGAGTGATTGCCCCATGAGCGTGTCAAAATTCTTCCAGTACTGTTGATCAGGTTGCTCTTGCTCCTGTTGTCTAACATAATTTCTCACACCGATGTACATTTGCCGATTGGTCAACTTAACTCTTTCGCCGTTAATCGTTCTTCCTTTTAACCATTGGCAATATAATTGATACGCTCTGGACTTTCCTCGTTTTTTCGGATAGATTGCGTAAATCTTTTCAAAATCCTCTTTTCGAGTATCTGTTTGCACATGTTCTTCGCTTGTCGATGAACATATATTATTATCTATATCTTCTTCTATATCTATTGCGTTATCATGCGTTACCGTAACGTTACTGTCACAATCTGTTGGATTTTCCTGCAATAACTCCTGTTTTTTACGGCTTCGATAGTTAGCTACTCTCTTCCTGGTCTGCTCTCGAATCTTATCCATTCCATCTACATTCTGATACTCTTCCCAATTGCTTATGAACAGCTGGTCTCCGTCTCTACAAATCATTCCAAAACTTTCAAGTGCTGTCAGCGCGACTTTAATTACGCTCTCTTCAAATCCGAGTTCATCACCCAACATCTTTTCTGTGTATGGGATATTTTCAGTCAGAAAAATCATTCCAGAAGCATTGCATTTACCAGCAAGGCTCAGAAGCATCACCCAAATGAGGATAATATTATTACCTTCCGGTAATTTCCGAATATGTTTAATCTTCCGATTATCAAACATATCGGTTGTGATTTTTACCCATTTTACGTCTGCCACCTAACTCACCTCTTCTTGGAGTAATTCAATTACCCTTGCACCTTGTTCAGAATTGTGGCAGAATACAAACTCAACCCCGTATTTTTTCTGCATGGTCATACAAGCCTTCATAAGGGTGACGCCTTTGGTTGCATTTGGATTCTTTTGAACACGCTTATATTTAGGTCTGCCACTGCTGTAATATCCGATAATCTCATTACTATTCTTCATTTCAAACAATCTTGGATTTTTCCACTTATGCAAATCTTCCAAGCGAGTAATTGTCGGATTGTATATGTCTTTCGTTCTGGTAAGATATCCACCAACATTCTGCACCAGCACATATAACTTAATTTCGTTATTTCGAGCCAAAATACATTCATCACGGAATCTTGCATGTTGCTTCCCACAAACATCTCCTACGAGTTCCTGGATGTCTTTCTTAGTGTCAACAGTCACATTGTATGTCCCAAGAAAATCCATCTTTTTAACTGGAATGTCACGCTCTTTCTTTCGATTGATTACATCCATAACCTTATCATCGGCGATTATATAATCTCCACAGGGAAGAGGCATATACAATACCTCTATCCCGTGATTTCTCCAGTAACGCTCTTTATCAAGATGCTTTCCTTTCTGTTGCCCCTTATCACTAATCAATATCAAATCACATCACCTACCTTAAGGCTTAACTAAATGGCAATTCTTCATCAATACCGTCCGGAATATTCATGAAGCCATCTGAGTTATCCGGAGCCGGTCCGCTTGGTTTCTGCTGATTCTGCTGACTCGTAGCTTTACTTTCCGCAAATTCCTGTTCTTCCACTACAACGTCTGTTGTATATACCTTCTGTCCATCTTTGTTTGTATAACTTCCCGTCTGGATACGTCCGGTCACAACAACCTTTAAACCCTGTCGAAAATACTTTTCAGTAAACTCAGCACCTTTCCCAAACGAAACGCAATTTATAAAATCTGCTGTCGGGTCCCCGTCTCTTTTAAATCGTCTATCTACAGCCAGTGTGTATCTCGCAATTGCCATAGAATTTCCACCCAGTGTGTATTTGATTTCCGGATCGCGTGTGAGGCGCCCCATAAGAATTACTTTATTAATAAGTCATTCCACCTTTCTCTATATCAAGCGTAAAATCGCTGATAATGCAAATAAAATTGAAGCTGTTAAAACAAGCCTTTAGATACTTTGTCGCTTGCCATTCTAAAGCAAGCAAATTCCATTACTGCACATGCAGCATTTAAAATCGCGTAAATCATCTTGCCTCCTAAAACGGTGTTAGCCGAAATTCTTTCTCAGTACCTTTTTCTGCAACCCACACGTCCACGTCACAGTCAACCAGTTCACTTATCTCGTTTCTGAAACGCCGTGGATTGCCATTTCCAGCGCTTAAATGTATCAAGCCTATGCTTCTTAGGCTATTACTGTTAATGCTCTGTACGAGCCTTTTACACGTTTGTAACTCTAAGTGTCCGGTTAATACGTGGTGGTTTTTAGAATCACTATCATCTGCACTAAGATAATCCTCAGAATAGTTGCATTCGATTAGTCCATAATTGATGTTCATTTTCGAAAAATCATACGGGCAATACTCTGCATCGGTAATAAATAAAACACGTCCTTCTGCCGTATCAATCAGCCATCCGTCACACTCCGTATCTCCATGTGGTACACGGAATGGGATAACTGAAAAGCAACCAAGAAAATTCTTTCGTCTCATGCGTTGCAATCCGATTGTTCTTTCTCCCATAATTGTTTCGATATCTGACTGCACTTCATCTGATGTGTAAACCTTAATTCCGTACTGCATATATTGTTTGATAAAACCAACGTGATCAGAATGAACATGGCTCGCAATACAACCAACTATTCTGGAAGTCTGATAATCAATAGCTTTCAACATTTTCTTAGCCGGTACTCCGCATTCCAGGAGAAGAACATCTCCCCCTGAAATCAGAGCATAACCATTTCCTTTTGAACCGGAGTTAATTGTTTTTACTACCACTAAAAACACCTTCCTTTTCTGATGTCATATCAACCGCCCATATTTGGACAGATGCAATCCCATTGATAATTTTCGAAGTGAAGTTCTTCGTCTTTAAGAATTTTTCCATCAACAATTTCAATGACTTGATTAAATTCCATTCCTCTTTCAAAAGCATGTATTTTCATATCAACATGATATTTAATGCAGTTTGCAAGAAGTTCAGATGCATTGATTCCCCACGCAAATTTAGAATCAAATACTACAACTAAGATTTCATTCTCTTCATTGCCCGAAAAATATACTTTAACACCTTCAACAAATCCCCTTCTTGTGTTTTCAATCCAACACGTTTCTTCTGAACAAATATCACCATATTCATTCTTTGACAACCTTTCACGTTCTTCACCAAGAAATCCAACAGGGTGCAACCCTTCAAGAATAAATCTTGTCAGATTTTCTTTTGTTCCACGAACTTTCAAACTTCCTTTACACCAATTTGGCATTTTATATGCACCTCCCTACTCACCGAAAAATTCCTCCCTAACATCGACCACTTCATACCTTGTGTTTTTCATCTTGAATGGCTTCTTATCGCCTTTACAAATAAATTGCCGGCATATTTCTGGTCTGACTGGATAGATTCTGCATTTCTCTTTTAACTTTGAATCGTCCATGAACGGGCATGTCATATCAACAACTTCTTTTGCTACTGGGAATAAATGCTGATATTCCCTTACATTGTTGTCTTTGGTATACTTATAAATTCTCGCAACTTCACGTTTAGTCATTGGTAAATAGTTCGAACAGCAAGCGCCACATTGAATACATTCACCGTCTTTTGTAAAGTCGTATTTGCCATTCTTCATGTCAGAAATGGCATCTTCTAAGTTTTTTATTTGAACTACCATGGCTACTCCTTTGCAAATTCCGGTGTTTCCACTTCAACAGCTTCAGATTCAGCTACTACAGCTTCATCTTCAACTACAAATTCCTGTGAGTTTTCGTTCTGCGCAATCTCTTCCTGTGATGCTTTGTATGTTTCATCCAGCTGTAATAATGAACTGGATGCCATACTGTTGAGATTCTTTGGAAACTTCTTAATCGCATTATTACGCATCTTACGGATAATCATTGCCTCCGGTGTATCAAGCCAAGCTGCACTAATATATGGTTTTGCAACCTCACAATTCAGAATGTCTTCCAGTGTCTCACACTCACGAATAGCAGATAAAATTTCAGCTTTTTTAACCTTGATTTCCTCTTTCTGCTTTGGTGTGGCTTTGTATCTATCAGCGCAAACTCCAAATGTCTCGTTCATCATATTGTTTCGAATATGAGCAATCAAATTTGTTCTTACCGGTTCTCTTTCGGCAATCAGATAATCAATAGTTCCGTCTTTCAGTTTTACTGGATAGACAACTCTTACTGTTTTGTCTGACAATCCTTTAGGAGTCCACTCCGCAGGCTCAATCTCAATACCTCTTCTGCGAGGATATGTGAAGTCATCACCATCTTTTACAAGCCACACTGGATAAACCGTATCAACATTGTTACCGAACTGCCTTAAAAGCGCATCATTTCCGTCGCCCTCGACACCCATTTCAACCATTTTTACCCACTGACCACCAACTTGTTTACTTCTGAGCTGGAAGAAAACCTCTCTCGGCATCGCATTGGCATTAAGTTTAAGGCTTGCACACTGAGCAACAATCTCTCTTAGATTAGAAGTATTAAGATTGTTCATGTCAGTCTTATCCGTATTCTGCACAAGCTGATAAATTGCTGACATCGCATTCATTGCACACTGTTTGGAATATTCATCGTACTGAACGCCATTCTGCTCAAAATCCCTTGAAACGAGTCCAGTGATCGTATTTGTCCACTGGCTCAAACCAGTGGTAAATTCTTGCTTTTTAGCAACTTCATTTTTCTCTGCCATATTCTTCTCCTTTATTTAACCTCTCTGCACCATTCAGGAAAGATACTGAAAGTGCCGATAAGTCCTAATATACTGCTTTTGACAATTACTTCTTTCCCATCACAATCGTTAATCCATACGTTGGCAATATTGGGAAGCGCTCCCATGCTAGATAAATCCTCTCTGCAAAGCTCGGCATCAAAGACATATTTCTTACCATCTTCAAAAGTCTTACCTTTATCGAACATATTCATAAACGCTTTGAGCAATCCAGTAGGTTCAGATTTCTTAAATTCATTCTCTAAATGCTCGTCAATCACACTGTGAACTTCTTCACGCAATCCATCTCCTGGCTTATCGCTTGAAAGTATATCGAAAACCTTATCTCCATCTTCTTTTCCGAATTTCTCAACAAGTATTTTTCTCATACCTTTAGCAATTACGTTATAGTCATTCATCAAATCATTGAGTGTACCACTCATTTCAAGTGTTCCTGTTTCTTTACCTTCTACACGTCCAGTTTTAATCATCTTTTATCCCTCCGCTACTTTCAGTTCCTTGTCATCAGTTACCATCAAATAAACCATCTGCGCATCCATCTTCGGCACGTTGAAGTCATTAATGCTTTCTGCATTGTCCACAAAAATCGGGCAGCTAACTTCATACAAATTCGATAAAGAATGAATGATGTCGAGTCCTGCAACGATTCTATGACCGTTATTCAGACTGGACAGTGGCACGCCATTTACAGTGCATTCGCAAGTTTCCTTGATACCACCGTTGATTTGCACGTCAAAGAGCTTGAACGAAACAATCTTGAACATTTCATTGATTTTCTCTGAGATCATATTCATTTTTGCCCTGATAAAATCTTCCACAAGGTCAATCATCTGTTCTTGTTCCGCCATCTTCTGTCCGACTTCTTTCTGCTCAGCCTCAAGTTCTGCGATACGTTCCTTTACTTTGGAATTGTCTGCTGCCACAATCTTTCCAGCAATCTCCGCAATTTCGTCTTTCAGAACTGCTTTTTTTGCTTCAAGCTCTGTTTTTCCAGTAGATTCAGCACTCATTTCTTCAATCTCTTTTTCAAGTACCGAGATTTTCTCGATAGTTGCCAAGTATTCAGTATTCTCAGAAATATCAGCTTTAGTTGGGAATTTCCCCAGCTCAGCTTTGGCAATATCATATTTCTTCTGAGTATCAGCCAACTGAATATTCAACTCGTCCATTTTCTTGTGAAGTTCAGCTTCAGTTGCTTTGAGTTTATCCCTGGAAGCAGCAGCTTCTTTACCGTCTTTCTCGATCTGCTCTAATTTTTTCGCTCTAGTCTCTTCAAATTTAGCCTTGTCCTCACTGTACTTATTCTGATGTAACTCAACACTGGATTCGTAATCACCCAATATCTTTTTCTTCACATCTTCAGCAAGCTCACGACCACATGTTGGACAAATAGTTGCTCTTTCCGGCAACGGGTCTAACGGAACAAACTCAGGAAATGTCTTTGCCTTTTCAGAACGCCATTCTATGAGCAACCTGTCTTTCTCTCGTTCCTGCGCCTCATACATGTTGTGTACTGCCTTAATTTCATCAGAAAGATTACCAATCTCACGTTTCACATTTGACAGCTCTCGATCTCTCGCATTCAGATTGTCTCGAACAATTTTTGACTTATCAAAGAGCTTCTGATTCTCTTCATTCTGAATCTCAGAAATATGAAATTTAAGATTAAGAATCTCTTCACGCTTCTTATTGATTTCTTCAAGCTTTCCGGCACCACCAGAAATTTCATCTTCGACTTTCTGCAATGCTACTTCTTTTGCTGTCTTTTCAACTTCCAATGCTCCAACATCTGCAATCACAAGTTGTTTTGAGATTTCATCAATACGTGCCGGGATTTCAACCATATCCTTGTTCAATGCCGTTTTCGCTTTGGTGTATTTCTTCAAAATATCTTCCGTGCTGGCAATTTTCAGCTCCGGGATAAGTTTTGCGTACTTCTCATCTAATCCCTCTGCAATTTCTACGTCAGAGAAGCTTCCAACAAATTTCATAAGGATTTCACGCTGTTTCTTCCAGGCTAATGCATTGAAAGCATTTGGATTTGTAATCATGTTGAATACGTCCTCATCAACGATTCCAGAAATGAAGTCTTTAAAATCCTTTTGACTTTTCGGGTATCCGTTAATTTCAAATTCATTTACGTTGCCCTGGAACTCTCTTGTGTCTGTCCCTCTTTTTTTTACCCATTTCTGCTTCTGGACCTTTTTCAGCTCGTATTCATCGTTATCTACAGAAATTCTTGCCTTAACGGAAATCTCAATGTTATCAATCATCTTTCCATCTGCATCCAACGGTCTTATATCAAAGTCTGTATTTCCAAGTGAATCCCTATTAAACAACAGGAATGTGAATGCATCGAAAATGGTTGTCTTTCCAGTAGCGTTTGCCCCGGAAATTCTGGTCTTATCTTCAAACTCTATTGTTCTGTCCTTACACCCCTTGAAATTCTGAATGCGCATAGACAGTAGCTTAATCTTCTTCATGCCTTGTAATCGTCCTCCTTGTTTTATCAATGATTTTTCTATCTGAACTGTCCTTTTTGACAATATGTAAGTACAAATCATCTTCGAACAGATTCATCCACTCATTCGGATTCAATCCGAGTTCACCAAGCAACTTTTTATTTGCCAGTGTTAATTTTTTTGGTTGCTTCATAAGTCCTCCAGTGTTAATATGAAATTGGTAATTTTTTGATTTTGCGCGTTTTGGAAAACTCCTTTTTCCGAGCGCGCATTTTTAATCTGCAAGTGCATATATCTTACCCAACTGTTCCGGTGTATGTATCGGAGCTGTATCACTAGTAGTCCAGCCGATCAAGTAAGATATTCTCATGCCCCAGTCATGCCCTTTCTGTTTTTCATCTTCCATCTTGATTTTGAGAGTGTTATACTCCAAGTCAAAATCCTTATCGGTCATTAATACGGGAATTTCTTTCATTACACCCATGCTTAGTTCTCCTTTCTACATAATTGATATTCGACACATAAGACTAAATACAGTTGCCAGTGCCAGTATTCCAATGACAAGCAACATGCTTTTATATGTAAGGACCTCATGCTCTCTTTCAAGCTGATGTACTCTGCGCCGTTTCTCCAGTGGCGTATCTGGTCTCAGTTCTACGTACTCCATTCCGTCTCCTTTCCTGTTTCTTTGTCTGCGGTTTATAATCAATACATGGATATTCACGGCTACGTTCCATGCAGTGATTTTTCATACTGCAAGTGCTACAACTTATCTCCGCTTCAATCATCCGGCAATCCTCTCTTTCTCCGGAAGCTGTGAAACCATAAGAGATAAGTCGAGCTTTTCTTGATTTTTGATTGCCTTATTCAAGTCATCAACAGTATTGATTCCGAGTTTCTTCAACTCAGCTTCTATTCTTTTGAGCTTTTCGTCCATAAAGCTTCCCCTTTCTGTGGTATAATCACCTTGGAGGTGATATTATGGGTCTTTTACCCGATATCGGTTATCCACAAACTGGTGATGAGAGTGACGCTGGAACGTACATCTGCATGAATTGCCCTCATGAAGATACTGACGATAAATCAGTTGTCATTCTTAATAAGAAAGATATTCTTCCGGAATGTCCTGTTTGTGGTTATACCTACTGGATGAAGATTTAATACTTCTCCGCATCTGCTGGGTGGACTAAGTTCTGCCCAGTTTTTGCATATGCATTACTCAGTGCATTCAACGCCATAATCTCGACTCCAAGTCTCTTCTCTACATCGTAATTACCAGATTTTCTAAGATTCTGAATGTCCTCATAAATCTGATCGCTTAACGTTTTGATTTTCTCGACCATGCTTTCTCCTTTCTACACTGCCAAACACATCTGAGCATTTTCAGCGTCAATCTCCTCTTTTAGATACATCGGTAGAGCATAGTCTTCGACAATCTTCACAGCCAAATCACACTGGCTCCGTTTGATTGCTTTATAAGTATTTACGCCGAATTCCCTCCGAAGCTGCGCGTCTACATCACTGTATACCTTGCGCATTAAACTCTTGTTCTTGTATGCCGGTGCACTCTTACCACCCATCAGTGGAACTACTTTCTGATTCTTGGCTCTTGTGATTCTCTGGCATTCCAGTGCTAACAATGGCATGTCTGCCTTAAACTCCTGCAAGTCCTTATCTACCTTGTCAATTCTCTCTGTTAGCTCCACATTGCCTTGAGCGAGTAACTGAATCTTCTGGTCGGTTGTCATTGGAACTGCTTTTGGCTTTTCAAAATAGTTATCAACTAATCTGTCGTATACTTCCCATGCCATATCTGTATTAAGTGATTTCGCATGGAGGAAAGCGCCTTTTTCTGTCCAGAGGTATAATTTATTTAGATTGTTTGGCAAATCGTGAATTTCACGAAACGCCCTTAATTCATCTCCAGATAAACAAATAAAGTGTTTTCCATCAATATATCTCTCTTTGTTATGATTGAAGTTATATGAAATTGTTTTACTATCAGTTCCATACGCTTCAGCGATCTGCTGTGTTGTGAGTACACGAATATTTTTGTACTCTGTGATTTGTAATTCGTTCATCCTATCTCCTTTCTGTGATATAATCCTCCGTGGAAGGAGGTGTTTTTGTGAAAAAGAAAGTCAAATTTACATGTTCCAAATTATCGGAAGGCTTTATTTCCGAATGTGAAGTTGAAAACGTTGGTGATTTTGAGAATCCGAATCTATTCAAAGTCACTACTGTTTACCATCAGAGCTGTCCTCTTTATCAACTTGGAGAATGTCCTTCGCTCGACTGCGTACTGGCACAGGGCGAGGTGATGGATTATTATATCCATTCTGATCCAAACTCGGTTGACCGTAGATAACTCGCTTCATTGTCATCTCTGGGGGTTCTCCCATTTTTGCTTTAAATTTGAACCCTCGGAGATTCTTGATTTTCACACCATCAACATAAACTCGAATTTTATCTGTATCGACAAACTCTCCTTTTTCTCCAATGTGGATAACAATTTCCTTTAATGGTTCATATCCTAATTCGTTCATCTCGTCTCCCTTCTTCTAGATTGCTAACTTAAAGTTAAAAGATTTGAACTTTTTCATTAAAAAAATATTCTGGAATATCTGAATCTTTCAATTTTAATAATGAAACTGCTTTGCAAATGTCCGATTGATTCCAAGGAACGCCACCATTTAACTTTAGAGACAGCGTTCTGTCAGACATTCCCATGGCTTCTGCAAATCTATACTGCGCACCAAAGATTTCAATTATTCTGCCTTTAAGCTTGTCGTAATTGAATGCCACTGTAATCCCCTCCTTTCATCAATAGTTCAATACTTTGAACTGCCTTCATGTTATCACACGATTTTAATAACGTCAATAGGAAAGTTCAAACTTTTTGACTTTTTTGATATGGAATATTGAACTTTTCTTCGAGATATGCTATATTAAGCACAGAAAGGCGGTACAATAATATGAAGAAGGAAAACACTTCTATCCGATTAAAACAAATAATGGACAATAGAAATTTAAAACAAGTGGATATCCTTGATATGACAAAACCATATTGTGTTAAATATAACGTGAAGATGAACAAATCAGACATAAGTCAATATGTGTCCGGCAAGGTTGAGCCGAACCAAGAGAAACTATTTATACTTGCAAAAGCGTTAGGCGTAAATGAAGCTTGGTTAATGGGTTTTGACGTTCCAATGAAAAAGGAACTGTCATCCTCGGAAGCCGAAGGAGACATAGAACTGATTGGAAAATTTTCATTGTTAAGCGAGAGGGATAAACAATTGGTTATGAATATGATTGATTCTATGCTACCTACTCAAAAGAAGTGAGGATTACCCCCACTTCTTCACAAAATGTTTTATGAATGTATAGAGGTATTCTAACGCGCTAACACTTTTAATACCTTCTACGCATTCAATAATGAGTTTTTTGTAATCCTGTTCGTCCATATGCTATGTACCTCCCGTTCCAGCAGAACGCATGTTCGAAAATTCCTTAAAGCAATCATACATCAATCGGATGTAAAATGCAATGATGATTTTCGACAGGTTCTCGCCCCTTTCTATAATTATAGACACGGGAGGTTACAAAAACTTATGGAAAAATAATGAATCGTCCCATATATGGGACATTTACTTGTAATCAGACTCAAAAAGGTCTGATATGCGAACATGAAGAGCTATAGCAAGCTTCTCAAGTGTTTCCAATGTTGGAGATGTTTCTTCGTTCGCAATACGATGAATCGTTGATTTAGACACGCCAGACATTCTTTCAAGCTGGCGGTCAGAAATATTTCTTTCGTACATGATTTGAGATAATAGTATTTTCATGATACTAGTATCTGTAAAACAAAAGAAATTATATCTGGAATATATTGGTATAAAGGAATGAACATATGAAAAATAAGGTGTTAAAATTTTTATTTCCAATCCCGACAATAGTGCTTACAGCAATTTGTTGCTCTTCAACAATCAACTATTTTGGATTTATAAAGGGAGCATTTATAACAATTATATTTTTTATCGTAGCCATGCTGCCATTAGACCTTATATTATGGATTGCATATCAAATAAAAAATCCAAGGATAAAAGAAATTGTAAAAGTTAAATGCCCCAATTGCGGTAAATTATTAGGTACGGATTATCTGTTTTGTACTTCATGTGGATATTCATTAACCAAACCAGCAGCGTCAGTTCCTAAACCCATTGAAACAAAAACGCAACCTATTGCTCAAAAACCCAAAATTAAAGAAAAACCAGTGGGAATAATGGGAAGTAAGTTAACGCCTGAATTAGAAAGGTTTGCCGAGAAATGTGTTGCTTATTGCGAACTGGATAAAAAGCAAAATCCTAAAACGCCAGAATTTGAAGGAAACTTTAGATTTGATGATAAGAGATTTATAGATATGGAATGGGACATGGAAACAGACCTTATGCTTAATGACGATGCCCTGAATGAGATTGCAGACATTATAGTTAAAAAATACGATTCTCTCGGAGTTAAAGTATATATCACAGATTATACCACTACAAGAGTGTATGTGGTATTTAAACTAATCCCTGGAATGGGTGTAAAGCAAGACATTGTTCTTGGATTGCAAAATGATATTACCTGTACTCTCGGAGTTAATGTCATCATGAATGTGGTATCTAAAGATGGCTATATCGGAGTGCTTGTTCCTGTGGATTATTGCAAGAATTTCAAAACCAAATATGATGATTATTATTGTGATGCATCTGATTTCGCTATGGATGAGGACATATTGAAGAAATTTGATCCCGACAACAAACTTAAAGATGTTGACTTTAGTAAATATGCAATGGATTTTTATAATCCTATCGAAGAAAGAGATTATAAAATGTGGCTAGTATTCGGAAAAATATTAGAACCACTACTGCAAGAAGCGCTCAGCCCCGACATAGATATGGACCATGTATTTTGCTCGGACGGACTGGTTGGAATATTTTATAATTGTCCTTGCAACATTTCAGAATTCGACATAAAAACTTTGGAAAATATTCTTACTACAAAAGCAAATATGAATGTTACACTTTCTATGAACGATAACTATTTAATGTTCAAGGCAAAAAATAAATAATAAAAGCCCCGATGCTACCAACACCGGAGCCAATTGGCACTATCTGGAAGATAATACCAAATCCCGCAAATTTAGTTTATCATCTTCCAGGCAGTCACGCAAGCGGAACGAATGTTCTTTGCTGGCTGTTATTTTTATACTCATTTTTAAGGAGGAATGATGTTTATGGCAGAACAAAATGAGAAAATCGTAGCGCTCTACGTCCGTGTATCAACTGGATATCAAGTAGATAAAGACTCTCTCCCGTTCCAGAAGAAAGAACTGAAAGCATATTGCGAACACGTACTGCACATTGACAAGAATTGCATCGAAATATTCGAAGATGCCGGAAAGTCCGGTAAGAATACAAAGCGTCCGGCATTTGAACGAATGATGGGAAAAGTAAAGTCAGGACAAGTCTCTCATGTGATTGTATACAAGATTGACCGAATCTCACGAAACCTTGTGGACTTCTCTCTCATGTATGATGATTTCAAATACAACAACGTAACATTCATATCGCTGAACGAGCAATTTGATACCTCTAGCGCAATTGGCGAAGCTATCCTTAAGATTATCCTAGTATTTGCAGAATTGGAGCGTAAACTCACATCAGAGCGTGTCACAGACGTTATGATTGGTCGGGCACAGAACGGACAATGGAATGGCGCAAGGGTTCCGTATGGCTGGGATTGGGATGAAGAAAAACAATGTCCCGTACATTCAGAGAAAGAAGCTCAGTACGCCATTGCTATGTATGAAATGTATTTAAACGGAGGTTCAACGGTTTCGATTCGAGATTACAATAACGCACATAACATTCCAACCAAGCGTGGTGGCGAATGGACATCTAAGACGGTTGCTGACTTCTTGAGAAATCCAATAAATAAAGGAGCATACCGGTATAATTACAGAGAAAGCGCTAGGGGACGCAAAAAACCAAATGAAGAAGTTGTTTTCATTGAAAATGTATTTCCACCATTGGTAGAACCTAGAATATGGGAACTAGTCAACAAACGCATGGATGAAAATACTTTAAAACTAAATACATCCTCTATGCATACAATTCGTAAAAACTGTAACGTGTTTGCCGGATTAATTGTCTGTGGAAAATGTGGAGTCAACTACCAAGTAACAGCAAAAGACCGCCGTAAAGGAAGTGGATTCAGACCATCCTCTTACGCATGTACTGGAAAGTATCAAAAGAATCATTGCGACAACTTAAACGTCAGTGATGTGAAGATAGGTCCGTTTATGATTAACTATATAGCTGCTATGGTTGATGCATCTAAAAGTAGGAAATTCATAAAAGACACTAAGTCATTAGAACAAGTACTGCTCTCCCATATCAACTTCTCAAATATAGCCGGGATTGCGAATGACAGTCTACAAGAGACATTGGAGTTAATATCCGGTTATAGCGCTTCTAAGAGCGCTCTATGGTCTGCTGAAACATTATCCAAAGAACAACAGACTGACGTTGATTCCAAGCAATCTGAGCTGAATGAGAGGTTGCAGAAAGTAAATCGTGCTATGGAACGGTTAAAAAAAGTATATCTCTTTAGTGATGACGGAATGGACGAAAAGGAATTTCTTGAAATGAAATCGTCATTAGAAGCTGACAGAGTAAAGATTGAAAATGAAATTAAGGGACTAAGCGCGCCAATTGCAACCAATGTAGATCAAGTTGCATTTATTAAGTCGGCATCTGAATTTCTGTTGATGCATAAAATAAACAGTGGAGAATTTGTTGACTACAAAGAACTTGCCACGCTTGATGAAGAATCCTTAAAACAATTCATGAATTCTGTAATTGACCATATCGTAGTCAGAGAACGCAAGATTGTAGAAATTGTGTTCGTCAATGGACTTTCTCACACATTACTCTACAAATAAAAACAACCCCGTAAGCACTGAGTTTACGGGGTTTATTGATTATGACGCCATACAGATTAAATTCTTTATTACCGAGTACATCTGACACCCAAAGGTTGTGACGCAGAAAGTCATCGGCCTTCCTGCTTCTTCTGCTTCTTTTCTTACGTATTCTTTCGCTTTTTCTATGAAATAATATTGTCTTTCCGGTTCCTTATGCGGTGCAGGATCAGACAAATTGATTCCTGATGTTATCGTATTCATAATCAATCCCTTTCAACGTATCTGTAATAGATGTTTTCGTGATTTCGCGGTCTTCGCATAGTGCGTCCAGCGATGGATATTTATCTCTGAGTTCTGTATTGATCACGCTAAGAAGCATGACTGGATCTTTTGGTAATTCCATATATAATATTATCCTTCCTGATAAATGTTTGTTTCTGTCACAAGAAGCTGTGGCTTAATATCTTGTTCCTCTGCCGGGACTTCAAATAAGACTTGCATATCAAAAGCCAGTGCCAGTGTATGAAGCTGAGGATGTGACTCCAGATATCGGTCATAATAACCGCCTCCATAGCCGACACGATTGCGGTTTGTATCAAAGGCAACTCCTGGCATGATCATAAGTCCGTCGTCTGCCGATGCAGGTATTCCGGCATCGGGCTCGAGAATACCATAAGCACCAGGTTTTAATTCATCAAAAGAAGTAATTTCATAAAAATCCATTGTTTCGCCGTGAACTTTCGGAACCCAGACAGTTTTTCCGAGTTTCCAGGCTTCCAGCATAAGTGGCCGAGTCCCCACTTCCCCTCCAAAATCTATATAACAATAAATATCTGTTGCTTCCCGGAATATATCCAGTTCGCATGTCTTGCGACAGATTTCAGCCGTCTGTGACTGCCAGATCATAGGATCCAGTTCTTTGCGTTGCTTACGGATAATCTGCCTAATGGACTTTTTTGTTTCCATATTTTTCACCTAGATTCGTAATACTTCCATCTGCCTCTTTGACAGAAATGTTGTCAAGCTGTCCCCTAAGATTACGGCGGACGCTGTCAATATATTCTTTTCTTAAGATAAGCTGTTCTTTTAATTCTGCATCACTTAATCCGACCTCTTTGGATTTGTGATAGAGTTCATTAATACGGGCAATTTTGCTTTCGTCCATGTGCTTTCGTTCCTTTCTTAATAAAGACGTCATCTATTTATCTTACACTATCCGGAACAAGAAGTCTACAGAAAAATCAACGATACATTTGTACATTCGTTGTATATTTACGATATTTCTGTTGTATACATTAACTGGAATAATTTTCGAGAAAGCCATAAAGCTCAGCGGTACTTTCAATGTACTTTCCATTTCTGATTTCCTGTCTTAAAAGTTCTGGAAGTTCATCATAATGAATGTCTGTATACTCATAAGGTGTTTTCTTATCGCTGAAATACACAACAATGTATCCGTTCACTTCCATCAGATAATAGCAGTCATTTTTGGAAGCCTTGCTGCCGGTCGTGACAGAAGATGAATCTTCATTTTCCATGGTCTGCTGCTCTTCTATTTTTAGTTTTTCAGCTCTCGCCTTTGCTTTTTGATAACTGAACTGATATGCAAATGTCATGGCAATGATCAGGCATGCACAACAACTTAAAAAGCCAATACTGTACTTACTTTTCATGGAAATATCTCCTTTTTAAGTACAGTATTGACTTTATTATTTACTTCTATTCATGATCCGTGTCATGCAGCATTAAGAACAGCCTAGGAACGGAATAAATGAGCTTTCTTGCATATTTTAACTAACATTGGTCCCTTTGGCATGGAAGATAGCTCTTTTTCTGTTACACCGCCAAGAAGTACAAGCGCAACACCGTAAACTGCAACAGCAACACACAATGCAATGACAGTTGCAATTCTTGTTCCTACGAACAATTCAAATAACAAATGTACAACAAGTGTAACAATCCCCATAATGATCGATGCAATTGCCGGTATGACAAATGTTTTCTTCTGCTCCTGAACATATCCGATTCGTTCTCTCAATGCGTGTGCATTTAAAATACAGGTAGAAAGAGAAAAAACAATCTTGCTCAAAACAACTGCATAAATGCCCCATTTGAAAACAACCATCATAAGGAACAGGGAGATGATATGTATAACAAGAGAGATGGCGGCACTCTTTACCGGGACCATCATATTATCGAGTCCCTGAAGCACTGCATTCGTTACAGTAGAAAGATTGTAAAATACAACAGAGATTGCTCCCATCTGTAATAATACACCGCCAAGAGTATTATTCTCTGTAAGGAATAATAAATCCAGAAGTGGTTTTGCCAGTACGATAAATCCGGCTGCACATGGAATCGCAATAATCATATTAAAACGCGTAAAAATATCAATCTTTTCATGAACCTGTCTGCGGTTTCCGGTCTTTGCAGTAAGAACAATGCTTGGAATCAAGGAAGATCCAAAGGCACTGGAAATCGCAAGAGGCACATTCATCAGTGTATCGTATTTTCCGGTTACAATACCAAGAAGGGCGGCATATTCGCTTTCTTTATGCCCTTGAATAGACATAATTGTCCCAAACATAGCATTATCTACAACACCACAAAGATTGTAGACCGTTGCACTTAAAATAACAGGTGCAATCGTTAACAGAAGCACTTTAAAAACTCTCTTATAACTTTCAGTTTTATTTCTACGATCACGCTCCATCTGACGGCGGAATTTCTTCCAGAAAGCTAAAAATAAGAAAAATAAAAATAATAACGCAGCAAGTGCTCCCATCACTGTACCTAGTGTACCGCCAGATGCTGCATAAGCCGCACCATAAGAATCATTATTTTTCTGGGCAGCAACTTCTTTACCAACCTTAAGGAGCATGTAAGCACCGACTACGCTGACAACTGCATTGACAATCTGTTCGATGATCTGGGAAACAGCCGTCGGAATCATGGATCCATTTCCCTGGAAAAATCCACGGAATACACCAAGGATTGCCACGATCAGAATGCACGGAGCCAGTACTCGCAAAGCTAACGCACTCATTTTCATTGCCATCAGATTCGATGCGATAAAATCAGCGCCAAAGAATATGATGGCACCGACGATACCGCCTGCTGCAATTGCAAATGTCATGGCTCCCCGAAAGACGCGATATGCATTTTTATATTGTCCTGTTGCAAGTCTTGCAGAGACAAGCTTGGATACTGCAAGGGGCAGACTGTAAGAAGTCAGTGTAAGTGCGATCGCGTAAATCTGAAATGCGACTCCGTAGTAGCCCATACCTTTATCACCCAGTATATTTACGAGGGGAATTCGGTACACTGCTCCGATAATTTTAGTTATGACTCCGGCTATAGCCAGAATAGAACCCTGAACGAGAAAGTTCTTCCCGGTTTCACTTTTGTTTTTACTCATAATTTACTCCATGTTAACGTAATATATTTAGCTCATTTAAAATTTCACGCTGAAGAGTCTCCATTTCAATACGTTCCTCTTCTTCCATATGATCATAACCGGAAAGATGAAGGACCGAGTGTGCAATCAGGAAAGCGTATTCACGTTTGACGGAATGACCGTATTCTTCAGCCTGTGCGATGACTTTTTCTTTGGAAATCACAATATCTCCAAGCAGAAGCTCACCTGTCTCCGGATCGAAGCAGTCTTCTTCGCTTTCAAAATGAGAGAAGTCTCCCGGAGTTTCATATTCCAGCATCGGGAAAGAAAGTACATCTGTTGCACGATCAATGTTACGGAAATCCCGGTTCATTTCATGAATCTCATCGTTCATAGTGAGTAAGAGATTGACCTGAACTTCATATGGACAATGAATATATTCCAATGCGCCATTTATGACTTCACGGGCAAGCGCCTGGCAATCAAAAGGGAGTTTTAATGCTCCTTCTTCTTCATAAAATAATGTCATGATTTTCTCCTTTTCTCTCGGCTGCGATTTCTTGATTTGTTCTGTGTCTTTGTCTCGTACTCTTCGTAAGCTTTTACAATTTTCTGGACAAGCGGATGGCGGACAACATCTTTGCTTGTAAGACGGCATACTCCAATGTCATTGATTTTGCCGACAACACGGACAGCTACATCAAGTCCGGAAGTCTGACCACCTGGCAAATCTTTTTGTGTCTCATCACCTGTAATTACAACTTTTGAGCCAAATCCAATTCTTGTTAAAAACATCTTCATCTGCGCCGGAGTTGTGTTCTGAGCCTCGTCCAGAATGATAAATGCATTGTCTAATGTACGACCACGCATGTATGCAAGTGGTGCGACTTCAATCAGTCCTTTTTCAGAATTTTTTAAAAAGCTTTCTGCTCCCATAATCTGATAAAGAGCATCATAAAGCGGACGCAGATAAGGATCGATCTTGCTTTGCAGATCTCCCGGAAGAAATCCAAGCTTTTCTCCCGCCTCAATGGCAGGCCTTGTCAGAATGATTCTTCCAACTTCATTATTTTTAAATGCAGTGATTGCCATAGCCATGGCCAGGTATGTCTTTCCTGTTCCGGCAGGACCTAGTCCAAAGACAATCATTTTTTCCCGAATTTCATCTACATACTGTTTTTGCCCAAGTGTCTTTGGTTTTATCGGCTTCCCCTGTAAGGTGTGACAGATAATATCTTTATCAATTTCCAAGACATTATCTTCACTGTCTTCCATGACAAGTGCCAGCGTATAATTCACATTTTGTTCTGAAATCGTGTTACCTCGACGGGATAATTCAAGAAGCTGTGAGAGTACATTTCTTGCGCGCTCTACAGCATTGCTGTCCCCCATGATCTTGACAACACCATCTCTGGAAATGAGTGTCACATGAAGGGAGCGCTCAATCTTTTTTGCAAAAGCATCAAATTGACCGAATACATTTGCTTCATGCTCAGCCGGGATTTCAAGAACAGTTTCCATAATTCCCATATATCTTATTCTCCTAATTGTTCAATTTGTTCTTCCGGATCATTCGGAAGCTGCGGAATCTCAGATTGTCGGGACTGTCCGGTATTGCAGATGATGGTCAGTGTACCAGATATAGCTCCCTCTTTTGACCCTGTGTCTATTTTAACATCATTCTGAATAATTTCTACCCCCTTTTTATCTAAATCTTCACAATATCTTAAGAAATATCTGTTCAATTTGTCTTGAAGCTGTTGATCTGTATATTTTTTCATAACAGGTTTATAAGGGGTCAGACCTACAACGCCGATATATACCGGCAGATAAAAATGATCTAGAAGTTTCAGCCGTGACTCCATTGTGCTTTTTGAATAGTGTTCATACGGAGACCAGATGAAAAATGGTGACAGACGATATTTACCAATGCGAAAATACAGATAGAACAAACGGGGGAACTTTACACTTGTTTTTTTTACGTATTTTCTGGGCAAAGTATTCTCGTAATGAATCTGAGTCTGGATGAAAATATCAGCATCTGAATGACAGGACTCATATCCTGTGATCTCTTTTGCATCATTAAGAATAGGAATCTGACCGGAAACAAGAATATCACCGGGATTTACAGATGTTCCCTCCCGCACCATAGGAATACCTTTTCGAGTGATAATGCGTACAATAGTTCCTGTGCAATCTGAAACAAGGTCCGTCCCAGCATCAGTATTTGGATATATATCCTCTTTTATATCTGTTTTATTATCTATTTTAGCATCTTCGTTTTCTTTGATTTGAATGATCAGTCTGGTTCCCTCTATAGATGCAGATACCCAGATGATGTCGTCAAATCCTTTCCGAATATCTTTTACAATACGGTCGCAATCAATGTTTCCGCGCCGTATGCCGGTATTCACATGATTCTCCTTTAGAAATGTTCTTATGACTTCTTCGGTCTGTGTATGTGTGCCAAGGATTTCAATATCCCAGATATAACCAGACATTATCAATAGCAAAACGGTGGCAGCAAATATGCCGGCAAAGAAAAGCTTGCGTCTTCGATGGTCAAACAGATAAAAAGGAAGTCCATATTTTTTTACAATCGTAATTTTTGTGGAAGTTTTATGAGAAATGTGACGCAGCTTTTTGAAATCTTTTACCCATAGATTCATTTCGTAAGAGCCATCGCTGGCTGATAAATCCCAGATTTTTATTTTTCGGTAATTGCATGCGTTAATAAAACGTTCCATACGATGACCGGTAATCCGGATTCTTACATATCCGCGAATATATTGATATATTTTTAAAAGCAATGAATGAATCCTCCACCTTATGTCTGATATTCAATATTCTGAATTTTCCCCGTAATTTTCATATCATCATTTGTATAAGAATCAACTTGAAGGTGATTTCCGGTAACTCGTATCTGACCGATTTTTGTCTGAACTCTAACGAGTTGATCTGTATATTCAATCAGTCCCCGATAATTTTCAATTCGCATTTCAGAATGTCCCAGAATTTCAACATTAGGCATTCCAAGAACAACATCTTCTGGAAATTTGGATGCTTTGGCAGCTTTTCTTTTGCTATTTTCCAAATCTATACTCATAAAACTCCATTTTTCAGTTTATGAAAATATCGTTTGTAATAATGTATGAATGAAGGTATGTCTTTCATTACTGAAGTAAAAAAGAAACATACAGCTTTAAAATATCATAAGCTATATGTTTCTTTTATCAAATTATAAATTGGTATTATTTAAAATGCTCCAAGACGTTTTCTGGCATTCTCTACACGCTCAGCAGTCGGAGGATCAATTCCTTCTAATGGATACTCCATACCAAGTTCTTTCCATTTGTATGCACCAAGTGTATGATATGGTAGAACTTCTACGCGTTCTACATTATGAAGAGTCAGAATGAATTCATGCAGTCTGTCCAGATATTCATCTTTGTCGCTGCGCTTAGGAACAAGAACATGTCTGATCCAGACAGGCTTCTTCATATCAGACAGATAAGTTGCCAGATCTAAGATGTTTTTATTCGTATGCCCTGTCAGACGTATATGCTCCTTTTCATCAATGTGTTTGATGTCAAGCAAAATGAGATCTGTATATTGCATTAATTCATTAAATTTGCTAAAGAAAGGTTCTTCTCTTGTGAAAGGATTACCACTTGTATCTAGTGTTGTATGAATTCCATTTTCCTTTGCTTTTTTAAAAAGTTCAGTCAGAAAATCAATTTGAAGAAGCGGTTCACCACCACTGACAGTAATGCCACCTTCATCCCCCCAGTAAGAACGATATCTGAGGGCTTTTTTGATCAGGTCATCCGTAGAAGTCAGTGTACCCGCTTTCATATTCCATGTATCCGGGTTATGACAGAACTGACAACGCATGGGACATCCTGCAGTAAAAATGACAAAGCGAACTCCTGGTCCATCTACAGAACCAAAACTTTCTGTGGAATGAATGTATCCTTCCATAATAACAATCTCCTATCTATATATTTTTAAAAATGTATTTTCAATAATGGTTTATTATTTTGAAAATTTACATAATTAATTATAAGACCCCGCGAAGAGCATTGTCAAACACGAGGTCTTATATGTGTGAAAATTACATTTCTTTATGGCATGTTCTGGAAATTACATCTAACTGCTGCTCGCGAGTCAGGTCGATAAATTTTACAGCGTATCCAGATACACGGATTGTAAAGTTTGCGTACTCTGGTTTCTCTGGATGCTCCATAGCATCGATCAGTTTCTCTGTGCCAAATACATTGACATTCAGATGATGAGCTCCCTGATCAAAGTATCCATCTAATACGTGTGCAAGATTTACACTTCTCTCTTCATCATTGTGTCCAAGTGCTCCTGGGCTGATTGTCTGTGTATTAGAAATTCCATCTAATGCAAGTTCATATGGAAGCTTAGCAACAGAGTTCAAAGAAGCAAGGAGTCCTGCTTTTTCTGCACCGTATGATGGGTTAGCTCCTGGAGATAATGGCTCTCCTGCTTTTCTTCCATCTGGAAGAGATCCTGTAGCCTTACCATATACAACGTTTGATGTAATTGTAAGGATAGATGTTGTCGGTGTAGACTCTCTGTAAGTATGGCATTTGCTTAATTTGTGCATAAATTTCTTCAGAAGCCAGATTGCAATGTCATCTGCACGGTCATCATCATTACCATATCTTGGGAAGTCTCCCTCAATTTCAAAGTCAACGGCAATTCCGTCCTCGTCACGGATTGGTTTAACCTTTGCGTATTTGATAGCGCTTAAGGAATCTACTACATGTGAGAATCCTGCGATACCTGTAGCGAATGAACGTTTTACATCTGTATCGATGAGGGACATCTGCGCTGCTTCATAGTAATATTTATCATGCATGTAGTGGATCATGTTCAGTGTATCAACATACAACTTGGACAACCACTCCATCATCTCGTCATATTTAGCAAGTACTTCATCGATGTCAAGGTACTCAGATGTGATTGGCTGATAGTTTGGTCCAACCTGTGCTTTTGTCTTCTCATCAACACCACCGTTGATTGCGTACATTAAGCATTTTGCAAGATTTGCACGAGCTCCGAAGAACTGCATCTCTTTACCAGTCTCTGTGGCAGATACGCAGCAGCAAATGCTGTAGTCATCACCCCATACCGGACGCATAACATCGTCATTTTCATACTGGATAGAACTTGTCTCAACAGAAATGCGAGCAGCAAATTTCTTGAAGTTCTCTGGCAGTCTTGAAGAATAAAGAACTGTTAAGTTCGGCTCTGGAGAAGGACCCATGTTCTTTAATGTATGGAGGAAACGATAATCATTCTTTGTTACCATAGAACGTCCATCTTGTCCAAGTCCGGCTACTTCCAGAGTTGCCCATGTCGGATCTCCTGAGAACAGTTCGTTGTAAGAAGGAATCCTTGCGAATTTAACCATACGGAACTTCATTACAAGATGATCAATCAATTCCTGAGCATCTTTCTCTGTAAGCTTACCGTTTTTAATATCACGATCAATATATATATCAAGGAAAGTAGACACACGTCCAACACTCATAGCAGCACCGTTCTGAGTCTTGATTGCTGCAAGATAACCAAAGTATAACCACTGTACAGCCTCTTTTGCATCTTTTGCAGGCTGTGAAATGTCATAACCGTAAGCAGCAGCCATTTCTTTCATATCACGAAGTGCTCTCATCTGATCAGCAAGCTCTTCACGAAGACGGAAGTCTGTACCTTTCATGCCGTGTCTTGCGTAACGCTCAAAATCATACTGTTTTTTCTCAAGGAGAAAATCAATTCCATACAGAGCTACACGACGATAATCACCAACGATACGTCCACGTCCGTAAGTATCCGGAAGTCCTGTAATGATTTTGTTATGACGAGCTTTTTTCATCTCTGGTGTATAGATATCGAAAACTCCCTGATTGTGTGTTTTATGATATTTAGTAAAGATTTCATGAAGTTTTGGATTTGGCTCATATCCATAAGTTGTACAAGCCTGCTCTGCCATCTTAATTCCACCGTAAGGCATGAATGCTCTCTTAAGAGGCTTGTCTGTCTGAAGACCTACAACCTGCTCAAGGTCTTTCATACTCTCATCGATATACCCTGGGCCATATGCTGTCAGTCCGGATACTATATCTGTTTCCATATCAAGAACGCCGCCTTTTGCACGCTCTTCTTTCTGAAGCTCCTGAAGTCTTCCCCACAATTTGTTGGTTGCTTCAGTTGGTCCTTCCAGGAAAGAGTCATCTCCTTCATATGGAGTGTAGTTATCCTGGATAAAACTTCTAACATCTACAGAATGTGTCCAGTTTCTTCCTTTAAATCCTGCCCACTGTTCGTACTGTGCCATATCTTTACATCTCCTTTTCCTAAATATGTATTTCTTTTTACGGGCACAGTATAGCATCGGTTTTTTTCGATTGCAAGTATTTAAATGAGTACAATTAATCAAAAAGCGCTTGTACTTGATTTTGTGCAATTTCACTGAGAAATTGCATTTTAGAGAGTACAATTCATGTGTTTTGTATGTAATTTTATACAATAAATAATTGTTAAACTATTGACAAATTCAAATAAAAGTAATACGGCTATCCTCAAAATATATGATATCATAATTTAGATTTTTCCCTGATATCTGCATATGTAAATGATAAAAATGCTGTTCAGATATAAGAAAAAGAAGCATGAAACACCTTAAATGGATTCTCATACTTCTTTTTTCTTACGACAAATACTTTTTTAAGAGTATCATAAAATACAACTTTAAACCTGTATTCTTGCCGCTGCATCATCGCTAATTGCGATTCTTTTGTGTTTGTTCCCGATAATCAGACCACCATTGAACTTTTCAAAGACCCGGATTTCACTGCCCTCCTCAATCTGACAGTTACGGATGATATCCAGAACCTCGGGGAGGCCGAACATCCATTTGATGGTATATACTTTACCGGGTGCTGCTGTTGACAAAGCCTGCATACTCGCACCTTCTTTGCTTTTTTCTTATTGTAGATCGAGAAATAAATGTTAGTCAACAGCAACACTATGCATACTATTTATCATCTCTTCTTTTTCTTCTCTTCAGTGCAAATCCACCTGCTCCAATGGAAGATACTGCCAGTGTCAGCCAGCCAAATACAGATGCCGGATCTCCTGTCTTAACTTTTCCACTTGTTTTTTTCGTATCAGTTCCAGAAGTATTCTTCAGTTCAGATGTCTGTGCTGCCGGAGTCTTTTTCTCCTTAGCGGAACCTGCTTTTACAAGTGCACTGATAGCTTTGTTCAGATTTTCTGTTGCAGCATCTACAGTTGCCTGATCCTTCTTCTCATTTAATGCAGCTTTTGCAGCACTAAGTGCATTCTGAAGTTCTTTCCAACTGTCTGCTGTATAGTCAGCTTTTTTTAAGTCTTCTGCTGCTTTGATTGCTTTTTCAAGTGAAGTTGTAGAAACTACATTCGGGTCAACAGGTGTTTCAGCTTTCGTAAGATTACTGATAGCTTTGTTCAGATTATCCATAGCAGCATCTACATCGGACTGAAGAAGTGTATTTTCACTTGTTGTTAATGCTTTTGCAGCTGCTAATGCATCTGTGTAAGCTTTCCAGCTGTCAGCTGTATAATCTGCTTCATTGTAATTGGAACCTTCTGCTCTTCCGATTGCTTCATTTAATTTTGTAAGATCAGCCTCTTTTTGTACAAGTCTGTCAAGTGCATCTGTCATATGCTGGAGCTGGGTTTTAACTTCCGCACTTAATAAAGAATCTTTTTTCAACAATTCTTCCGATTCTGTCAGCTCCGTCTCCATAGAACTCCAGCTGTCAGCTGTATAATTTACTTTATTCAATCCTTTCGCTTCGTCTACTTTTGCCTGTAATGCATCAATATCTTTCTGATCAGCCGCTTTTGGCTGTGCGATATTTTCTTCTCTTACCTGGAATGTATAAGTGTAGTCTTCATATCCAAGTGCGTATATAGTCAGACTCCAGTAACCGGTCCCATCTGTTCCTGACGGGAGCTGGCAGCGGACGGAATCTGTCAGACCAAGCTGGATCCCCATGGATTTATGCATCCAGTTATCAGCAGCAAATTTAGTACCATAGCTTGCTTTAGCATTAGTGTAAGTTGCATCATCTCCATAATAAGTCCATTTTACTGCCTGCATATTAGCGCCAAGGTCACCATAATCTCCATTGAAATCAACACGAAGAAATTCTCCGAAGCTTCCATCTCCTTCTTTTACTGTCGGCTCAAGGTCTGTTGCAGTCTTTAACTGGATGTCCTTTAATCCGGAATAGGTTCCATTTGCTCTTTCGCTGAATGAGAATGTTCCATCCGCATTTTTTGTAGCAGTTTTCAAACCATTTGTATTTTCTGTCACATCAGCGGCTGCTGTATAAGACTTAAGATTTACTTCACCATATCCACCGGCTAATGTGCCATCTTTTTCTACAATAGTATATTTTTCTTTGAAAGCTTCATAATCAGAAGTCTTTACTTTTACAGGAACATATTTTAGCCCTGTAACTTTGTAATCTTTTATGTTTGCTTTCACATTTGCAAATGCAACTTCCTGCCCGTCTGTTGTTACAAAGGTGTCTTTATCCTTCCAGTATGCCAGATTATATGTAGTTCCATCTTTTGTCTCAATCACAGCTGTACACTGGAAACTTCCTCTATGCAGTCCGTGATTTGTAGTTGCTCTTGTTACAACGTCAAAAGCTCCCTTATCTGCTTCTCCACGGGAATCCAGCTCTTCGGAAGATTCGGTACTTCCGGCAGCTAGTACGCCTTCGGATGCCCAGTATTCAGACCAGCTAAGACCTGCATACACATAAGTATAGTCACTGCCTGTAACTGGTACCTGATATGTAAATGTATACGTTTTATATCCATCTTCTACGACGGTGATTGCAAAAGCATCTCCTGGTTTTTTATCTTTGAAAGCATCTTTTGTAAGGTCTAAGGAACCATCTTCATTGATTAGTTTCACAGCTCTTCTTCCACTTGCTGCATAGGACGTTCCATTCACAGTTACAGACTTAATTGATTTCAGATAAGTCTTAAAATCTTCATCGGATGCAGCATCTGTTTTCTCTAATGCCGGTGCATCGTTCTTTTCATTATACTGAACCGGAACAGCTTCTGTATACATATTAAATGTAGTAGAGATATCGGCATATGTTCCGGATTTATCTTTTAATGTAAGTGTATATCTTCCCTTTTTAGGCTTACTGTTAAAAACAAGTGTTCTTGTAACATTTCCTTTTGCATCAGTTGTCACATTTACAGTATAAGAATCTTTAGCAACAACCGTTTTGTCTGAATCTGTTAATTCATATTCCTCCTGAAAATCCTCTGGAAGATTCGTAACTGTAACAGAACTCTGAATATTTTCCACATCTATAGAAGCATCAGCAGCTGAAACTTCACCATCAAATTTTACTGGCACTTTCTGATCCATTGGAAGTTCATAAATACCGGCATCTGTATAATAAGTAACTTTGTTAATGGTCTGTCCCATCATAGCTTTGTACGGCTCATAGGAAAGTGTGCATCCATGTGTTGTTGTCACAAAGCCAGTACTCCATGCAAGTTCAGAGTTTCTCCAGATATTTTCTACCTGGCGAAGGCCATAGTTTCCACCTTCTTTTGTGCTGATCACAACACCAAAAACTGTTTTCATAGAATCTGGCAGATTATCGAAATTCAATTGATAATCTCCATACTTTGTATTTGTAGTGAATTCAGACTTTACATCATTCAGTGTTGTCTTAGAAGCACCTTTCACTTCACTAAATGACAATGTTCCATCTGCATTTACGGTTGCCTCTTTGTAATAAGATGGGGCTTCAGATAAAATATAATAAGAATAGGAGGCACTTTCAAACAAAGCATCTTTTCCTTTATACTCTGTTGTACTTGTCTTTCCTTTATTCGTTACAGTAATAGAAACAGAGCTTTTATCGGTAATCTGAGTATAATTTTTCAGAGCCTCCAGATTACTGATTTTAACCGGGAATGTAATACCTGTAATGTCGCTTCCATTCGGATCAACGTGATAAGAACCAGCTGCAAGATTCGAATTTCTTGTTTTGTTTAATGTTGCGGAAGATACACTATCAACGCTTGTTACTCCGTCTGACTCATAAAATGCAGCATAGGGAATGTTCATAAGAACATAACTTTCTGTTGTAACTTCAGCTTTTTTCAGTCCCTGAATCGCAGTATTCAAATCAGAAGCAGCTTTATCCACAGCATCCTGGGATTTCTTTTCAGAAATTGCTGTTTTTGCAGATGCAAGTGCTGTTTTTAATGCACTCCAGGAATCTGCTGTATAGTCACTTTCAGTTAATGCCTCGGCACTTTTAATAAATGCTTCCAGGGATGTTGTGTCCACAGTCACTGCTACGCTCGCCTCAGGAGCTGACTGGATGGCTTCTAACGCAGCTTCTTTAATTGCCTTAGAAGTTCTGGTTGCACCAGATACAGTATCCCAGCTGTTAATGGAATCTTCTGTTGCGTCTGTGCCTGCTAATTTTGTTTTAATTCCTTTCGACTTGTTATAAGCCTTGTTGAAATATGAATCATTTCCAGAATCATATCCGTTTTTCGGTGATACAGAAATATCTTTCAGCTTACCATCTTCTACAGATAAAGTGACCTCAACATCATATTCATTCCAATTATCATCGACATCCTCTTCTGTTTTTGTAACGTGTGCTGTTTTTGTGTAGGTTCCGTCTGCAGCCACTTGATTCTTTGTAACAGCAAGTGCAGGTACTGCAGGGCAGATACTTGCTGCCATGGAAGCAGCCATCATAATAGTAATTACTTTGGTTTCGACATTTTTCTTCTTCATTGTCTCCTCCTTAAAATTAGTTATTGATAAAATTTATTAATAGTTAGAAACATCTAACCATTAATCAAAAAAATTAGGCTTCAGGATTTTCAATATTCGTTCAGATACAATTCCAATCAATAAGCCTGTAATGGTTCCGGCAATCAGAAGTGCCGGGAAGTAATAAAAGATATGGAAATTACTTACTACAAGTGAAGCCGCTATTAACTGGCCGATATTGTGTGTAATTCCACCACTGATACTTATCACTAATACAGATAAGTTTGTTTTCTCTTTCATTAATATCATAATCAGATAGCTGAGCATTCCACCGGTAAGACTGTAGATTAAGGACATGCCATTTCCAAATAACAGCCCCATCAGTAAAATACGGGTCACGGAAATAATTAATACATCTTTTTCATTCAGATAATATAATCCCGCTACGATCACCAGATTCGCAAGTCCCAGTTTCATTCCGGGCACTCCGAAATTAATCGGCAAAATCGCTTCAACATAGCTGAATATCATCGCAAGTGCTGTAAAGACTGCACAGTAAGATATTTTTTGACTTCTTGTCATTCCCTTTTCACCCCATTTCGTTGAAGGATTAATTTGATACAATATCGATTTCCTCAGATGTCTCATTTTCAGAATCATTCGATATTTCTACGACCAGTTTGTGTGGCAGGCAGACCAGAGTCTGGTGATTATGGCTGATATGTCCCTGCTCCATACAGTAGCCGTCCGGACAGTCAGCCTCTTCCATCCAGACTTCATGATTCTGAATCCGGACTATATTCATTCCGTATTTATTTTTAATCTGTATGGTCTTGTCCTGATCGAGGCTAAAGGTGCCATATACTTTATGATTCACCGTGACCGTTACTGTATTCCCACTGCTTCCATATGCTTTCTGGATTCCCAAAAGCGCTACGGCAAGAAGTAATACACTGATAATGAGTATAAAATCTTTTTTTCTGTTTACAGTTATTTTCATTTTTCTTCTCCAGATGGATTCTTCATAGTGTCAGAATAAATCATCAAATAATTCTCTAGATTCCAAGCAAGATAAATATGCCAAGTAACAATAATGCCCTGAGTACAGTAAGTATAATTTCGTTTCCGCGTAGAGTTATCTTTCTGAAGTGGTCATTTACAGCACAATGTACATTACTTTTCGGGCAGACATCCATACATTTCTGACATTGAAAACAATCAGCGCTGATTTCCCAGGAGCCATTATCCGGGAGCTGTATATCTGAAGGACATTTCCGTGTACATCCACTGCATTTTGGAATGCAAGAACTGCGGTCTCTTCTAAGTGAAAAAATCGGCAGTACCGGAAGCAGGGAAAAGATTGCTCCCATTGGGCATAAAAATCTGCAAAAAAAGCGTTCTTGTACACACATGCCAACTAAGATCAGTAATAAAATAATCAGTCCCGGTATATAGTTTGCGAGTTTCAGATTACCTGCATGGATCATGGAAAATACATCCCACGGGCTTGTTCCCTGTGCTTTGGAATAAATTCCGGCATAGCACATCAACACAATCATGAGTAATATCAAATATTTGCATACAGATAAGCGAGTACTTATCATCTGGCTGAGAGCAACCGGTTTTTTCTTAAGTTTTTTGCAGCACCAGACATACCCTGCGTGTACTGCATCTCCCAATGTGCCAAATGCACAGGCAAAGCCACAGAAGAATCTTCCGAAAATAATCGTATAACCACAGAGGACGATCAGAACTGTAACAAAGGATGATACTGAAACCATTTCCCCCGCACCAATCTGGGTAAAAATATACTTAATTCCTGCAAAGGCCGCAGTATATGCAGAAGGAAACAATAAAAAGAAGAAAAGTTGTATTCCTGTCCGTAACCATATATGTATTTTTTTTACTTGTTTTATTGTAAATCTATCTGTCAGATATTTTTCTAATATATTCACATTAATTTCCTGCCTTTTGTAATGCATCTGCGACTGCATCCTTGATTCCTGTTGAGCTGAATGTTGCACCACTCATTACGTCAACTTCCGGTGTCTGGGCATCCAGAATTTTTGAGATGACACCTTTTGCAGTTTCCAAATAGGTTCCGTCTTCATTTTCAGCACTGATAATTTCTATATTTTTCAACTGACCATCTTCAATAGTTACTTTTACATCGATTGATCCACCAAATCCGGCTCCTTCTCCTTCATAAGTACCATCTGTATAAGAATTCTGTGACTGTCCAGTATTCGCTGTGTCTTCATCCAGTGATGCCTGAAGCTTTGCGATCTGTTCATCCTTTGCACGGACATTTAACACTTCATTGTAGCCGAATAGCATCAGTACAATCACTGCAAGTGAACTAGCTCGTATAACAAAATTTTTCATTATTTTTTTGCCCCTTCCAACGCATTTTTGCAAGCTTCCATAATTGCATTCGAAGAACAGGTCGCGCGAGATACTACGTCAATGTTGTCCGCAACACCAGAATTCAAAATCTGGTCTACTACACCGGTCGTTCCGCTTTTACCATAAGCAGCTTTCTGAATATAAGACTGATTATCACTGGCACCATCACCTTGAATATCTGTGATTGCGACAATTTTATCGTTTCGTACAGTAATCTTTAGTGTAAGATTATATGGTTCAAAATCCGCATCATCATCCGGCACACAAAGAGATCGTCCTTCGTAAATACCATTGTTATAAACAATGCCTTCGTCTTCTTTCCCATCTTTCTTCTCCAGAAGACGTATAGCCTGTTTCAGATTTTGAAATGCCTGATCAACTGTTGTCTGATCCGGCTCAGATGCCAGCACTGCTTTAGCATCCTGGATACGAACCGTAAGGACAGCCCATGTACTTTCTGTATATTGCTCTTCCTGAAGTGCTTCTGCTTCCTCCAGTGCTTTTTCTAATGCAGTAGTATCCGGTTTTGTATCTGCGGTTTCACCGTTTGTGACTTTTTCTGCCTCTTTCAGGGCATTTTTCACGGCACCGATCAAGCCGTTGGAACTGTAAGTTGCACCAGATACAATGTCTACATCTGTGCTCTGCTGCTTCATAATATTTTTAACAACTGTCATTGCACGGTTAAAAAAATCTGCATCATCATTTTTCTCCGTTACAAGAATCGCCTTTATAGTGTGATTCTGTATTACAACTGCAACCTTCACATCGCCATTGTAGCCTTCGGCAGATCCATAATAAATCCCTTCGTTATACGGAATCGTACCTGTGATTCCTTCGGTATTGTTATCCGTCGTGCTGTCGGTATCTAAGTTTGATGATGTATCTGCCAGGTCGATTGCAGCCTGCTTTAGCGCATCTCTCACTGCTTGAATCAATCCGGATGAGCTGTAGGTCGCGCCAGATACTGTGTCAACATTGGTTGTCTGCCCGGCTATGATCTTATCCAGAAGCACGGCAGCTTTTTTTATGTACTCACTGCCGTCTTTTGTTTCTACGATTTCAATTGCATTAATCTTTCCACCGGAAATGGTCACTTTTACTTTCAGTGTTCCACCAAATCCGGTTCCAGTTCCGTAATAAGCTCCGTCCTTATATGCGGCCGCATCCGTTACTGCTTCTACTGTTTTCGAACTTCCTTCTGCTGCCTGATTGCCGGATTGAGATTGCCCGGTTTCACCGCTGTCTTCTTCTTCGGTCAGCGCATTTTTTACAGCACTTATAATTCCATTCGAGCTATATGTGGCGCCCGAAACAACATCCACATCCAGAGATTGCTTTTCAATAATCCGGTCAATCACAGCTTTCGCCCGGTTAAAAAATGCTGCATCATCAGAGAAACTCAATATGTCAATGGACACGATTTCTTTATTCTGAATCTGAACTGCGACTGTAATCTCTCCTGCGTAACCGGTTCCGGTTCCTTTGTATACGCCGTCCGGTAGATTAAAAGAGCCTTTTACTGTCTCAGCTTCATCATTTGTCTGACCAGACTGTTCTTCATTTACTGTTTCCTTCGCCTGAACTTCATAAGTCGGAGGTGAGTAGTTTCCAAGTGTAGTTCCAACACAGGCAGCTACCAGTACAATAGAAGCAGCCGGAGCATATTCTTTTATTTTCTTCATGATTTTTTCTTTTTCCATAATCATTCCCTTTACTTTTCAGATAATTTTTTGACAATATTCGTAGTCAGATCAGAACTGAATACATCTGCAATTCCCTCTGACACGTATAACTCGTTGTCATCTGTCATAAGAATCATATCGAATTTATCGCTGTGTTCTTTCCAGAAATCACAGGCTTTGTCTTTTCCCATTATGAATAATGATGTTGATAATCCATCTGCAAGGGTTCCGTCATCACTTACAATCGTCACAGACTTCAATCCATTTTCAGCCGGATAACCCGTTGCAGGATCAATAATGTGATGATAAATCTTTCCATTTTCTTCAAAATACCTCTCGTATCCGCCAGAAGTGATAACAGCCTTATCTTCCGCCTCAAGAACCCCCAGATAGTCATTGGTATCATCCGGGCTCTGTACTGCAACACGCCAGAATGAGCCGTCAGGCTTCGCTCCCAGCAACTGCACATTTCCTCCAAGGCTTACCATGCCGCTTGTAACGCCACATTTTTTGTAGATACCCATAATTCTTGAGGATGTATATCCTTTTGCAATCCCACCAAAATCAATCTTCACACCGGCTGGCAAAGCGACTTTCTTTGAAGCTTTGTCATATTGAATTTTAGAAGCATTCACATTTTCAAGAAGCCCTTTTAACTCTTCCTCAGACGGGATTCTGTAATTCTGCGTTGTAAATCCCCATGCATCCATAACTGGATAAATTGTAATGTCAAACACGCCGTCAGTATCTGTATACAATTTTTCTGATTCATCTAACAGTATTTCTGTATCTTCTGAAATCGTTCCTGTACCGTTCTGATTCAGTGCATAGATTTCACTATTTCCATCACCTGTAGACAACAAATTATCTAGACGTTCAATCTCTGCTTCGGCTTTATCAAGCGCATTTTCTGCATTGTCACCATATGCAGTCAGTGTCATATAAGTATCCATCGCAAAGACATCTCTGCTTTGTGGTTCATCAGTACTTGAAGCCTGCGTCTCTGAAGAGGCGTTCTTGTCTGTGACAGATTGATCCACTATTGTATCAGAAGTTTTTGAATTGCATGAAGTTATCATAAAACAGACAATGGTAAATAAAATAATTTCTTTAATTCGTTTCATATAGTTCATATTCCATTCTTCTTTAATCATTTTCAAAAAAAGTTAGTATTCTCTAACCATTAGACAATATAGCATATACTTAAAAAGGACGTCAAGAAAATACGCACTAATTGAAAACATTTCTCAATTAGCGCGTATTTTTCATTTACACTTATTAAAAATATTTATGGCTTGTGTAAGAATTTCTGATTTGTGCAGATAAACAGACTTCTTTATTAAAGTACATGAAGTCCTTTTAAGGAAATATCAAGAATCGGTGCAGAATGGGTCAGTGCTCCACTGGAAATATAATCCACACCAAGTCCGGTCAGTTTTTCAATATTTTCCTTTGTAACATTTCCGGAACATTCTGTCTCGGCATGTCCATCAATGATTAATAAAGCTTCTTTCATCTCGTCATAAGACATGTTGTCTAACATAATGATGTCTGCACCTGCTTCTACCGCTTCCTTTACCATGTCAAGATTTTCTACTTCCACCTCGATTTTCCGAACAAACGGTGCATAATCCTTTGCCATCTGTATTGCTTTTGTGACGCTTCCGGCTGCACCAATATGATTATCCTTCAAAAGGACGCCATCAGATAGATTATAGCGGTGATTATATCCGCCTCCGACGCGAACTGCATATTTTTCGAAAATACGCATATTCGGAGTTGTTTTTCTTGTATCCAAAAGTTTCGTTTTAGTTCCGACAAGCAATTTTGCAACAGTATTCGTGTATGTGGCAATTCCACTCATGCGTTGCAGATAATTTAAAGCTACCCTTTCTCCAGACAACAGAACTCGAATATCTCCGGTCACTACAGCAAGAAGCTCTCCCACTTTTACTTCATCACCGTCTTTTTTATAAAATTGTACCTTTATTTTTTCGTCTAAAAGTTCAAAAACACGCTGGAACACATCCAGACCGGCTATGATTCCATCTTGTTTGCAGATCAGGTTAACTTCTCCTTGAACAGCTTCTTTCATGACTGAATTTGTGGTTACATCTTCGCTTGATATATCTTCTCTTAAGGCTTCTTTGATGAGATGGTCAGCCTGTAGTTTCATCGTAATTGTATTCATGACTCTCTGAAAATCTCCTTTTTTATAGCATTTTATTACTGTTTTATGCGGTTACCTTATTCATCTGTTTTTCAGACATGATTTCCCTGGCAGCTCTTTTAGCAAATACAAGACTCTCCAAAAGAGAATTGCTTGCAAGTCGGTTCTTTCCATGAACACCGTTGCAACTTGTCTCTCCTACTGCATATAAATTTGGCATAGATGTATGACTATCGGAGTCAACCCAGATTCCCCCCATAAAGTAATGCTGAGCCGGCACGACTGGAATCCACTCTTTTGTCGCATCATAACCTTCTTCCAGGCAATGCAGGTAGATATTCGGAAAATGACTTAGGATTATTTCCTTTGGAATCTTTTCTAATGACAGCCACACATGATCTGTCCCATCCTTCTTCATCTGTTCCTGAATGGCTTTTGTGACAACATCTCTTGGGAGCAGTTCATCTATAAATCGATTTCCGTTTTTATCATACAGAAGAGCGCCTTCACCACGCACAGATTCGGAAATCAAAAATCTGCGTCCCGGTTTTTTAGAATAAAGTGTTGTTGGATGGACCTGTACATAATCTAAATGTTCCAGTCTGATGCCATGCTTTTTTGCAATATCAATGGCATCTCCAGTTAAATGTGGAAAGTTTGTAGAATGCTTATAACGACCTCCGATACCGCCGCTTGCAAAAATAGTCTGATCAGCGCGGATATAAATCTTTTTATGATCAGATGTTTCAGCCTCAATCCCGGCACATGCCCCTTTGGAAATGAGGATGTCAGTCATCGTCGTATATTCCATAATCTGGATATTTTTACGTGTCTTTATCTGTGCAAGAAGCTTACTTGTGATTTCTTTACCAGTAATATCTTCATGAAACAGAATTCGAGGTCTGGAATGGGCGCCTTCTCTTGTGTACAGAAGTTTACCATCTTCCTTTGCAAAATCCACACCATACCCGATCAGATCATGAATTACATCCTGTGAACCGCGGATCATAATATCTACAGACTCTTTCCTGTTTTCATAATGACCAGCCCGCATTGTGTCTTCGAAATAACTGTCATAATCATCGTCATCATGTAACACACAGATTCCTCCTTGTGCGAGAAATGAATCGCTGCTTTCAAGATCTGATTTTGTAATCATAATAATGGATAAATCTTCGGACAGATTCAGGGCTGAAAAGCAGCCGCCTACGCCTGTGCCGACAATGACCACATCGGCTTGCAAATTATTTTCCTTACTTTTACTTACATTTTTCATATTATCTGTTTGATTCATATTCAAATGCCTACTTTCCAAGCTCTAACATACGTTCCAGAGGTTTTTTTGAATTTTCACGAAGGCTGTCACTGACATGAACTTCGTTCTTGCCGGTCTTCAATACATGAAGCACTTTTTCCAAAGTATTCTTTTTCATGTTCGGACATACTGGAACAGTCTTCGGATAGTAAAAATGTTTATCCGGATTATTCTGAACGAGTTTATAGTGTACACCCTCTTCTGTACAGATGATAAATTCATTACATGGACTTTCCGTTGCATATTTAATAATTCCTGAAGTACTTCCTATATAATCGGATAATTTTAATACTTCTGTATTACATTCCGGGTGAGATAACACCAGTGCATCCGGGTGTTCTTCTTTTGCTTCGCGGACTTCATCAGCTTCCATACGCTCATGTGTCGGACAGAATCCTTCATTATAGATAAAATGTTTCTCCGGAACTTGATCTGCTACAAAATGAGCCAGATTCCGGTCCGGAATAAAGTAGATATTCTTATTCGGTAACGCTTTTACTATCTTGACAGCATTTGCTGACGTCACACATACATCGGAATATTCTTTTAAAGCTGCTGTAGAATTAATATAGCAGACCACTGCTACATCTTCATACTCTTCGCGGACTTTTTTAATAGATTCTACATCTGCCATATGTGCCATCGGGCAGTCAGCAGCCGGATCCGGCATCAGAACAGTTTTGTCCGGATTTAAGATCTTTGCGCTCTCGCCCATAAAAGAAACGCCGCAAAATACAATCGTACTCTCAGAAAGCTCTGTTGCAACACGGCTTAGATAGAAAGAATCTCCTATGTAATCTGCAATATCCTGAACTTCAGGTCTGACATAATAATGAGCCAGGATCACTGCATTTTTTTCTTGTTTTAGTTTTCGTATTTCTTCTACAATTGTCATATGTTTTTCCTCCCATATGATCTGAAATTTCATTGCAGACAATTATAACACATGTTTTTACATGTGACAAGACAGTAAGTAATTATTGACAAACAAGAAATAAAGACTATACTAAAGCTGAACATAATATGCTATATATGTATAATTAAAATATCAAACATACATAATTTATATGGCTGAAGAAAATATTTATACTAAACTGACGATATGGTCAGTTCAATGAAGAAAGAAGTGATTTATATGCAAGTGAGCCACAAAAATCACATGGAAATTTTATGGCATGATTATGCAGAAGCAATTGATGATATCCCGATTACAAGTGCTGGAATTATTGAAAAATCTTCTGTAATCGGACGGACAGGTCTTATGCTTCTGTCATGTGGAACCGGAGCATGGCGTGTCAGACAATCTATGAATACACTCGCAGAACAGTTAGGGTTGACTTGTACTGCAGACATCGGATTAATGTCCATTGAATACACCTGTTTCGATGGAGAGGAATGTTACTCGCAGTCCTTATGTCTTACAAATACAGGAGTAAACACATCAAAACTGAATCGTCTGGAACAGTTTATTAATAAATTTTCATCCGAAGGTGTATACATGACTGGTGAGGAATTACATTCTCATTTGGATCAGATTGAAAAAATACATGGTCTCTACTCTCCGACCGCACTTGGTTTTGCAGCCGCACTTGCCTGTGGCGCATTTACCTTTTTACTTGGAGGCGGACCGGTAGAAATGTTTTGTGCATTTGCAGGTGCCGGTATCGGGAATTTTGTCCGATGCAAACTGGGGAAGCATCATTTTACACTATTTTTATGTATCTTCGTTTCCGTAACATCAGCCTGTCTGGTCTATGCAGGATTATTTGAAGTGATGAAACTGATACTTGGGGTGTCAGAACAACATGAAGCAGGATATATTTGTTCTATGTTATTTATCATTCCAGGATTTCCATTCATTACCAGCGGTATTGACCTTGCAAAATTGGATATGAGATCAGGTCTGGAACGATTAACTTATGCAATCATTATTATCACTGTTGCAACAATGACTGCCTGGATTATGGCACTTATCTTAAAATTGCAGCCGGTGGATTTTCTAACATTAAATTTGCAAGTCCCGGTACAAATTCTCTTCCGACTGGCAGCAAGCTTTTGTGGAGTTTTCGGATTCTCTGTTATGTTTAACAGTCCAAGAAAACTGGCAGCTACAGCCGGATGTATCGGAGCAGTTGCCAATACTCTTCGTCTGGAAATGGTGGACCTTGCAAATATGCCCCCAGCTGCTGCTGCATTTATCGGCGCGCTTGTCGCAGGAATTCTTGCTTCTATGATTAAAAATGTTGCGGGATTTCCAAGAATATCCGTAACGGTACCTTCTATAGTAATTATGGTACCTGGCCTTTATTTGTACCGTGCTATTTATAATCTGGGAATCATGTCTCTGCACACATCAGCAGAGTGGTTCGCTGCCGCATTTATGATCATACTTGCATTGCCGCTTGGATTGATTTTTGCAAGGATTTTGACAGATAAAACATTTCGTTATTGCACGTAAATTCAAAGATTCGACTCTCAATTATATAAGTTCACTTGTCACTTATATAATTGGGAGTCTTCTCAACTGAACTAAAAGAGGAACCGTTCATTTTCAAGTGAATAGTTTCTCTTTCTTATAGATTATATGACAAATTATTCTTTATATTGATAAACAATCTTCTTCGCTGTCTCAATATGTTTTTCCAGTCGTTCTGAAAAATGTGTAAATGGAAGAAAAATTCCAAGTTCATCAAAATGCTCGCCTTTTTCTTCAAGACGTTCTTGTCCATAATAAACAATGGATTTTGGCAATTCTTCCTGCAATTGCATAACCAGATCCATAACGGCGACATAAGACTGGGCTTCAGTCTCTTTCATTTTGATAGTATCCGGCAGTTCATATACAAGCAAAACACCTAACTGCTCTCCCATTCGATAATCTTTTACTTCCATAGTCACTTCATCATAACAATGTCTTTTTCGATATCCTTCTGCCAGATACATTTTCACATCATCATTTTGTGCGTAGACTTTTTGGAATTTATGATACATTTTGTCAGGTACAGCTTTCTTGCAATCATTTAACAGATTGCCGGATCCATCCGTTAAAATATAAGGATTGGTATGTCCGTCAGCATTAAAACGAAACGGAACAAGGTATGCATTTCTAAGAAGATCGAACATGCTGTGCTGACAGATTGCCAGAAGGAAAGCGGTCAGATCTTTATTCTTATAAGCGTCAAATAAAGCTTTTGCAAATTTCTCCGGCGGCAATACTTCTCCTGAATATTCGCCGTCAGATTCTACTGATTCATAAAATGTTTCCATCAACCGTTCGCATGCCTGCGAATTTTCCAGAATTTTGTCAAATAAGTATTCTGCTTTTTCTTCTCTTGGAAATATGGTTGCCATTGTTATTCATCTCTTTTCTTATTGATTTTTTATCTGCTATATATTATAGTTGTCTTACGTCAAAATGTAAAAGATATATTTAGTATCATGGATATATCAATTTGGAATGAGAGGACTAGATATGATTACTTACGATTATTACCGCATATTTTATTTTGTAGCACGTTATAAGAGCTTTACAAAAGCAGCAAAAATGCTTGGCAACAATCAGCCCAATATTACACGCTGCATGAATATCCTGGAGCAAGAATTAAAATGCACTCTTTTCCTACGGTCTAACCGTGGTATTTCGTTAACACCAGAGGGAAAGAAATTATATGAGCATGTAGCAATTGCATATGAACAGTTACAGATTGGCGAAGAAGAAATCCGTCAGAATGGTGAACTGGAGAATGGATTAGTATCCATCGGTGCCAGCGAAAACGCGCTGAGACTGGTACTACTTTCAAGACTTGAAAAATTTCATGAACAATATCCGCATGTCAGACTTCGTATTTCGAATCATTCGACGCCACAGGCAATCCAGGCATTGAAAAGTGATATTGTGGATTTTGCGGCGGTAACGACACCACTTGATATTAAAGGTCCACTTGAAAAAATCCCATTAGCTTCTTATCGTGAAATATTAATTGGTGGAAAAAAATATAAAAAATTGGCAGAACAGACGCAAAAACTGAAAGATATTGCTTCTCTTCCATTTGTCAGTCTGGATGAAAATAGTGGAACCAGAGAATTATACAATAGTTTCTTTTTAGAACATGGACTTTCTTTTGCACCAGATATGGAAACTGCAACTACCGATCAGATGTTGCCGCTCATCGTACATAATCTTGGCATTGGGTTTTATCCAAAAAAGATGGCAGAACTTGCTCTTGCAAAAGGCGATGTCTACCAGATACCGTTGGAAGAAAAGCTGCCACTTAGAAGAATCTATTTAGTTACAAACGGCAGTGCCGCCAAGAGTACCGCCGTTCGTAAAATGATTGAATTTATTCAACATTAATAATTAAGCTTTTGAAATCTGCATCCCGGCTTTCAAAAGCTTAAATAGCCTTCTGGCAGCCCCTAGATACAAATCTTCTGCATGTTCCAATGCATCCGAAAGGGGCATAATACCATTTACAGTAGTGATGATAGATTCGATTCCATACGCATAGATATCTTCCGCACCTTTTCCCATGCTTCCGACGATTGCAACAGCTGGTATATGGTGATCTTTGCAATGAACACCAACACCCTGCATGACTTTACCAAATACAGACTGCCAGTCTGTAGCGCCTTCTCCAGTTACCACGATATCTACATCTTTCAGATGTTCATCGAAATCTACAAGATCAAGTACAGTTTCTATTCCAGATTTCAATGTTCCGTTTAAAAATACCATAAGAGCAGTCCCGAGACCACCAGCTGCACCTGCACCTGCAATTTGATCCATATCCAGTCCAAATTGCTCTTTAATAATGTCCCGGTAATTACACATACCAGCTTCCAGATCATTTTGAATCTCGGGGGGTGCACCTTTCTGTCTTCCAAATGTATAAGTAGCTCCGTCTTTTCCGCAAAGCGGATTTGTGACATCACACATTACCGTGAATTTACATTCTTTTATCAATGGATTCAGTCCAGAAAGATCTATTTTTCTAATTTTCATCAAATCCTCGCCGCAACCCATTAATTCCTGGTTATTCTCATCTAAAAATTTTCCACCAAGGGCGCGTATACAACCGATTCCACCATCGTTTGTAGCAGAGCCGCCGATGGCTATGGATATATCCCGGAATCCTCTTCTAAGAGCATCTGCGATCATTTCTCCAGTTCCATAAGAGGTAGTATAGCGTGGATCTCTTTTCTCTTCTGGAACGAGAGGCAGTCCGGAAGCTACAGCCATTTCCATTACTGCACGAGTTTCATCCAGCATACCGTAATTACTTGTAATATTTTCCCAGAGAGGTCCATGAACTTGCACAGATATTTTTTTCCCATTTGTAGCCGCAAGTACTGCGTCTGTTGTACCTTCGCCACCGTCAGCAACCGTAATACTGTCATACTGACAGTCCGGGAATATCTCCCGGGCTGACTGTGTTAAAAGTTCTGCAGTTTTTTGTGAGGATAATGTTCCTTTAAATGAATCTGAAGCAAATAAAAATTTCATAAGCTTCCTCCTGTAATTTTATAAATGTCTTTCGAATTCTAACTGCATTTTTATAAAAATAATGATAAAATAAAAATTTCTACCATAGAACTGATTCCAAGAATCAATGTAGCCACTGTCTGAGTTTTATATCCTTTTTCAGGTGTCATTGCACCAAAATTGGTAACTACCCAAAAATAAGAATCATTCGCATGGGATACAGTCATTGCACCAGCACCAATTGCCATTACAGCAAGAACTGTTCGAACCGGACTTCCAAGACCAAGAACCGGAAGAAGTGGTGCCACGATTCCTGCAGTTGTTGTAATTGCAACAGTAGATGAACCCTGTGCAGTTTTCAAGATAGCTGCTAATAAGAATGGGAAGAAAATTCCAATCTTTTCAAGTAACGTAGCATTTTGTGTAATATAATTAATCATATCTGTAGAGGAAATGACTTTACCAAGTACTCCACCAGCCGCTGTAACAAAAAGAATAGGTCCTACAGTTTTTAATGTCTCATTTGTCAGTTCGTAGAACTCATTCATTTTTCCGGCTCCTGACAACTGAATGATGCCAAAAATAGTTCCAACAGCAAGAGCAATAATCGGTGTTCCAAGGAACTGCAGAATGCTGTTTATTGTACCAGTAAGACCTGCCATACTTGCAATAGAACCAATTGCCATCAGAATAATCGGAACTATAATTGGTGCAAGTGCATTGAAACCATTTGGAAGTTTTCCATACTCAGCAACAAGTTCTTCATAAGTTTTATGAACTTCATTTTGGTTGGCTTCATCATTTGCTGTTACTTTTGTTCCAATATGTTTTGCAAAGAAATAACCTGCTATTAATGGAAAAACAGAACAAAGAGCACCCATTCCCATTACAAGTAAAAGATTATTTCCTACTCCCATCGTTGATGCAGCTGCAATTGGTCCGGGTGTAGGTGGAATAAATACGTGTGCAATATAAAGTCCAGATGAAAGCCCAATTGACATTGCTACGGAAGATGCACCTGTTCGGTTAACAAGTGCTTTACGAATTGGATTCAAAATAACAAATCCAGAATCACAGAATACCGGAATTGATACTACCCAGCCCATTAATTCCATAGCTAATTCCGGATGGCTCTTACCGACAAGGTGTATTACCATGTCTGCAAGCTTCAATGCTGCACCAGTTTTTTCGAGAATTGTTCCAATCAATGCTCCAAGAATAATTACAATACCAATGCTTGTAAATGTTCCTGAAAAACCTTGTCCAATTACATTCGCAAGACCCAGCGTTTTTACAGTTCCATCTGCTTCGGTTACATTTGTAAGCGGAATTCCCGCAACCAGACCAAGTATTAATGAAATAGCCATAATTGCAAGAAATGGATGAATCTTGAATTTTGAAATTGCCAAAATCATAAGAACTATCGCAATAATAAATGCGATGATAAGTGGTAAACCTGTCATATAAATCCCCCTTTTCTATTTGATATTTCCTATCATGTTTCTTAAGAAAGAGTTTAACAAAAAAAGATTCGAACAACAAAAGCTCTTACCACAAATCAAAGCATAAAAATTGTTACCATATCACAAAACATTTGTTCTTGATTTGACATTACATATAGACTCAAGTTCATACGATTACATATATCGAATACTTATCTTCGTGATAGATATATATATAAGAATATTAAAAACCATTTATCTTTTGCTGAATTTTGAGGATTAACATCTAGCATATCTCGAAGTTTATTATATTGATATGCAAATGTATTTTTGTGCATAAAAAGCTCTTCGGAAGCTTTAGCTGTATTGAAGTTTGTATCTATCAACGTATCAACAAGTTCCAGACAATGTTTTTGTATATCGATCGGCAAAAAGTTCCCAAAAACATTGAATATCTGATTCATTTCATGAATCGGAACAATTGCCTGAATATATTCAGAAATATAATCATAAAAATATATACTATTATGCTCAGTCTTGATATTATTTTCCAACCACTTGCAATGCCGATAAGCATAATAATACTGAGGAAAATTATTTTGAAATGTTCCTATGTAAAATTTGCAGGAAATCTCTTTTTTCTTAATCCATTGTAAGGTTGGCTGCAAATATTCTGCCAGCATATATTTGTATTCAGCAAAAAAACGTTTATTTTTTGAATCAATTGTTTTAAAAATTAATATATATTGATCTTCCAAAGGAAAACTGATGTCTTCGCTTTTATGCAGAATTCCTTGCTTTATGGATTCTAAAAGTACTTTTTGATATTTAGGATCTTCAAGATAACAAAGAATAGGTATACGTATAAGTTCTTCTTTGTAACTCAATTCTTCTGCAAGTCTTCGAAGACCATTCGGATCAGCATTTTGCTCACCTGTAATCATCTCTATAAAACGTTCTTTTTTTGTTTGTCTTCTGATAGATTGTAGCTTCTGGGTTTCATACTTTAATAATGTTTCAATTGCAAGTTTCGTGATATTGGCAACTGGACGAATTTCATCTGGCTTCCCAGTTACGCCTACTACTCCTTCACGTTTGTCATCTATTTCAATGACCATGTTAATCCCCTTTAAAGTACCTTGATAATCCAAGTCATTTTCAACCGTAATTATATTTTCAGAGGTGTGAAGAATCTGATATGCTGCTTCGTGAAAAGAACCAACACGTTTGGGGTCACAGCTGGCAATTATAATTCCTTTTTCATTCATAATATTAACATTATAAGTTGTATATTTTGTCACATGTTCTATCAGTTTTCGTGCGAGTGCTTCTTCTAACATGGTGTCTCCTGCTTAGTTGATATAATGACTATTTTTTTAACACAAGGGCGATGAATATAATTGGTTCTGTTCCATGATTTTTAATTCCATGACCATCCCCATCTTTACAAAATGTTACATCTCCTGCTTTGATTTCATATTCTTTATCATTATCGATATATGTTGCACTACCAGAAAGCACATAATAAGTTTCTGTCTCTCCATGGTGTTCATGATATCCTAATTCACACCCTGGATGAATCGTTACCTGTGAAAAGATTCGGCAGTGCTCTGCTCGTTCTTCTTCATTCAAAAGAGCTTCCATAAGTACATAACCTGCTCCACCATTTACATTTTCCTTTTTGGCAATTTCACGTTCTCCGGTTTTAGTCATGATGATATCCTCCTGTTATCTAAAAAATTATGATCATTTCTTTTATCATAGCACAAATCATGCTATAATGGAAAAAGACTTGTAATAATATATAGAAAGGACATTAGATATGAAATTTATATATCCGGCAGTATTTCGAAAAACTGAAGAAGGAAGATACAAAAGCTATTTTCCGGATCTGGAATGTTGTTACGGCGAAGGCGACACTTTAGATGATGCAATTGATGATTCCAATGAGGCAGCCAGAAATTGGCTGAGTCTGGAACTTACAGAAGAAGATCCTTTCATTCCATATGTTTCCGACGAAGAAGATATCGAATTAAAAGATGGCGAGTTCATTCGTAATATTTCTGTTAATATTCGATTTTACGAAGGATGGGATGAATAAAAAATGGGGCTTTCAGTTAATACCGATTTTTAGGCTATAAACCTTAAAATACGAATCTTCCGTAGAAATCAGTATTTTTATACTTCAACTTCTTCGAAAGATTCGTATTTCTTATTTGTGATATGGTTCTCCGTTTATAATTCTGTAACTGCGATAAATCTGTTCTAGCAAAATTACACGCATCAATTGATGTGGAAAAGTCATTTTCGAAAAGCTAAGTGCATAATCAGAACGTTTCAGAACTGCATTCCCAAGTCCTATAGAACCACCAATTATGAAAATAATATGACTTGTGCCCTGTACACCTAGTGTATCAATTTTTTCAGAAAGCTCTTCTGAGGTCAACATCTTACCGTTAATCTCCAGTGTGATTACATAAGCATCATCTTTTACGTATTTTAAAATTCGTTCGCCTTCCTTATCTCTGATTCCGGCTTCTACAATTTCACTGGCGTTATCTGGTGTTTTTTCATCTGCAACTTCTATAATTTCCAGTTTGCAATAGCGGCTTAATCTTTTTGAATATTCCGCAATTGCATCTTTTAAGTATTTTTCTTTTATTTTTCCGACGGTAATTAGTGTAATTTTCATATGAACTCCTTTATTTAACCAAATGCCACATCAAGCATCATCATCAGTACAAAGCCAAGTGCAAAACCAATGGTCCCGATGTTACTGTGAGTGCCTTCGGCAGATTCTGGAATTAATTCTTCTACTACTACATATATCATAGCTCCCGCTGCAAATGCAAGAAGATACGGTAATAATGGTGTAATTTTAGATGCAAGCAGAATTGTTATTCCACCGCCAATTGGTTCCACAATCCCAGAAAACATACCATATAAAAAAGCTTTTATCCGCCCTTTTTCACTTCTGACAGGCAGTGAAACAATAAAGCCCTCTGGTATATTTTGAATTGCTATGCCGATAGACAGTGCAAATGCTCCGGCAAGTGTCACTTTTGAATTATTCATAAGAAGTCCTGCAAATACTGCGCCACCAGATATTCCTTCCGGAATATTGTGAATTGTAACTGCCAAGATCAGCATCGTCGATTTCTTTAATGAAGCTTTAGGACCTTCTGATTCTTCACTCCCAAGATGCAGATGTGGAATGAGGCGGTCCAATGCAAGAAGAAATACAATGCCGACAAGAAAGCCAACAGCAGCCGGTAAAAATGCCAGTTGTCCAAGATAATCAGACATTTCCATAGCTGGAATTAAAAGTGACCATACAGAGGCTGCAACCATAACTCCCGCTGCAAAACCAAGTAAAGACTTTTGAATCACAGGTTTTAATTCATTTTTTATAAATAATACGCATAATGCCCCAAGAGTTGTTCCGATGAACGGTATCATTAGTCCCCAGAAAATTGTCATGTATCAAACACTCCTTTTTATTATCTATTAGTATTATATTCAGAATCTCGATATCCTAGAATAACAGTATTAAATTAATCTACGGAGGTTAGTCTAAACTAATTCTGATATTATTTTATACAAAAGACTTAGAAGTGTCAATAAAAAAGTCAACTTCATAAATTAAGGGCACCCCTTTTATGAAAAAAGGGACACCCTTCATCAATGATGGGGACGTAGTATTTTAAAGTTTTACCACGTCCCCATTCAAGAATGCCTCGGCATTCTTGCTGCGAGGTGCGCGTCATCTCCCAGCTGATATAATTTATTTGTTGCTTAATAAATCATGAATTCCCTTTGCTCCGGCTTTTCCGGCACCCATAGCAAGGATGACTGTTGCTGCTCCTGTTACAGCATCTCCGCCAGCGAATACGCATGCTTTTGATGTCTGTCCATTTTCTTCTTCTGCAACGATACATTTTCTCTTGTTTGTCTCAAGACCTTTTGTTGTAGAAGCAATCAATGGGTTTGGAGATGTTCCAAGAGACATGATAACTGTATCAAGTTCAATCTCGTACTCTGATCCTGGAATTTCTTCCGGACGTCGTCTTCCTGATGAATCAGGCTCTCCAAGCTGCATCTTAACAACCTTCATTCCTTTTACCCAGTCATTCTCATCTGCAAGAATTTCTTTTGGATTTGTAAGAAGATCAAAGATAACGCCCTCTTCTTTTGCATGATGTACTTCTTCAACTCTGGCTGGAAGTTCTTCCTCGCCACGACGGTAGATTATATGTACTTCTGCTCCAAGACGAAGTGCTGTTCTGGCAGCATCCATTGCTACGTTACCGCCACCGACAACTGCAACTTTCTTACCTGCTGCAATCGGTGTATCATAAGAATCATCGAAAGCTTTCATCAGGTTGCTTCTTGTCAGATACTCGTTTGCAGAGAATACTCCGTTTGATGCCTCTCCCGGAATTCCCATGAACATCGGAAGACCTGCTCCGGAACCGATGAATACAGCTTCAAAGTTTTCCTCTTCCATCAACTGATCGATTGTTGTTGATTTACCGATTACTACGTTTGGCTCAAAATGTACACCTAATTCTTTTACTTTTTCGATTTCTTTCTTTACGACTTTCTCTTTTGGAAGACGGAACTCTGGAATACCATATACAAGTACTCCGCCAAGCTCATGAAGTGCCTCAAATACTGTTACTTCATAACCAAGCTTTGCAAGGTCTCCGGCGCATGTAAGTCCGGACGGACCAGAACCGATAACTGCAACTTTATGTCCATTTGTCTTCTCAGGTTTTGCAGGTTTAATGTCATGCTCAAGAGCGTAATCAGCAACGAATCTTTCAAGTTTACCGATTGAAATCGGGTCACCTTTGATTCCACGGATACATTTGCTCTCGCACTGGGACTCCTGTGGACATACACGGCCACAGATAGCAGGAAGTGCTGAGGACTCTCCGATTACTTTATAAGCTTCCTCAATATTACCTTCTTTTACATGACTAATAAATCCTGGAATATTGATAGATACAGGACAGCCCTGGATACATCTTGCATTCTTACAGTTGATACAGCGCTGTGCCTCTTCCATTGCTTCTTCTTTGTTATATCCATAACATACTTCTTCGAAGTTTGTTGCTCTTACTTTTGGATCCTGTTCTCTTACAGGAACTCTCTCTAATACATTTGCCATTATTTGTCACCTCCGCAGTTTCCGCATCCACCATGATGAGTGTCACCTTCCTGTAATTTCAGCATTGCACGACCTTCTTCTGTCTTGTAAAGCTGCTGTCTCTTCATAGCGTTATCAAAATCAACGAGATGTCCGTCAAACTCTGGTCCGTCTACGCATGCGAATTTCACTTCGTCTCCAACAATCAGACGGCAGGCACCACACATTCCTGTACCATCAACCATGATCGGGTTCATGCTGACAACTGTCGGGATCTCCAGTTTCTTTGTAAGGAGACAGACAAATTTCATCATGATCATTGGACCGATTGCAATACATACATCATATTTGTTTCCATTATTTACAAGTTCTTCGACCATTGTTGTAACCATTCCGGCATGTCCGTAGGAACCATCATCTGTACATGGGTAATAGTTACCAGATACAGCTTCCATAGCATCTTCAAGGATCAGCATATCTTTTGTCTTTGCTCCGACAATAACATCTGCTGCTACGCCGTGTTCATGTAACCATTTTACCTGTGGATATACAGGAGCAGCTCCAACTCCACCTGCTACGAATAAGATTTTTTTCTTTTTCAAGTCTTCTATGTCTTCTCCAACGAGCTCTGAAGCACAACCAAGAGGTCCAGTGAAATCACGGAATGAATCCCCGGCCTTTAAGTCAGCCATCTTTACAGTAGATACTCCGACTTCCTGGAATACGATTGTAATAGTACCTGCTTCTCTGTCATAGTCACAGATTGTAAGTGGGATACGTTCTCCCTTATCGTCCATCTTAACGATAACGAACTGTCCAGGCTGGCAGTGTCTTGCAACACGTGGTGCCTCAACATCCATAAGATAAATCTTGTCAGCTAATTTTTCAGCTTTTAATATCTTATACATCTTGCTTCCTCCTAATTCTAACCCCCATTGAAATACCGGGAATAATAATAATCATCTATTTAATGATACAACATTGTTATGAAAATATCAAGTAACTTGCTGTGAATTTAATTTCTAAAATAAATTCAGAAAAACGCACCAAAAACGGCAAATATTATTACAATACCTGCCGTTTCATCATTATTTTATTAAAATTATTTTTTTAACATTATCGTTAATTAAAAATCAACTTCTGTTCCATAATAAATGCATGTAAACAGTCTTTCCATTGTAGCTGGATCAATTGTTCTTGGATTAGAACCTGTACAGGCATCACCCACAGCATTTTCAGAGATTGTAGCAATTTTTTCTTTAAATTCATCTTCTTTGATCCCGAAATCCTTTAATGTAGCCGGAATATTTAAGATAACATTGAATTCATTGATCTTCTCACAAAGACTGTTGATGAGTGCTTTTTCAGATGCTCCACCAAGTCCTACAAACCTTGCAATTTCAGCATATCTCTTAGCTGCTACAGGATCTTTTGCATTATATTTGATTACATATGGAAGATACATTGCATTTGCAAGTCCATGTGTAATATGTCCTGTAGAGAATGCAGCTCCTGTTTTATGAGCCATAGAATGTACGATTCCAAGTAATGCATTAGAGAATGCCATTCCAGCCAGGCACTGTGCATCGTGCATTTTTGCTCTTGCTTCCATATTGCATCTGTAGGATGCCGGAAGATAATCAAATACCATCTCGATTGCTTTGAGTGCAAGCGGATCTGTATATGGACAGTTCAATGTAGATACATATGCCTCAATCGCATGTGTCAAGGCGTCCATACCTGTGTAAGCAACCTGATTTACAGGAAGTTCAGCTACAAGAGCCGGGTCAACAATTGCCACATCCGGTGTGATGTTAAAATCTGCCAGTGGGTACTTGATTCCTTTTGCATAATCTGTGATAACAGAAAATGCTGTTACTTCAGTTGCAGTTCCGGAGGTTGAAGGGATTGCTGCAAATTTTGCTTTCTGTCTTAATTCCGGGAAACTGAATGGTGTAATCAGATCTTCAAATGTTATTTCCGGATATTCATAGAAAGCCCACATAGCTTTTGCTGCATCAATCGGTGATCCACCACCCATAGCTACGATCCAGTCAGGCTCGAATTCCTGCATAGCCTTTGCACCTTTCATTACAGTTTCAACAGACGGGTCTGGTTCTACACCTTCGAAAAGAGCAACTTTCATTCCAGCTTCTTTCAAGTAGTCTTCAACTTTTGCAAGGAATCCCTGGCGTTTCATTGCGCCGCCACCGACAACAACGATTGCCTTTTTACCTTTTAAGTTCTTCAGCTCTTCTAAAGCTCCTTCTCCATGATAAATGTCTCTTGGTAATGTAAATCTTGCCATGATTTTTCTCCTCCATAAAATAATTGCGTTAAAAAATTATCACAGTCGCATTATAACATTGATAATAATTTAACGCAATATTTTTCTGGTAATTTTTTCTTTTTTTTACATAATAAGATTACAATTATTGGTTATCATACATATAATTTCTAGTGGTAATACCACTCATACGCCCCTTTCCATTGACAAGTACGACTTTAAAAAGAGTTTCTCCCTTTGGCATGTCGATTGGCCCGGTATATTTTGTAGATGCTGTTGTCGGGTCTGTACCGTCTGTCGTGTAATATGCAGTATATCCCTCCGGTACTTTTACTTCAATCTGAACTGCTTCATCGTACTGGCCTGTTGACGGGGAGACCGCCGGTGCATCTTCTACAGGGAATTCTACCGTATAAGTCTTCTTACCGATTGCACTCGGCACCCCTTTTTTGTTGACAGCAATTGCTTTTATGGTTGTCTCACCCTCGCTGATCTGTATGCCTTCACTGGTGTACTTCGTACTTGTCAGATCAGGATCTGTACCATCCGTTGTATAGTAGATTATATCTTTATCTGCAGTCAAAAGTAATTTTTGGACATCATCATAAGTCGTAGAATCCTCCAGACTGAACTTTGGTTCATCTACAACATAATCGCTTAATTTCTCCAACATGGAGTCACTGACAGAATCCAAAAGTTCTGGAATTTTCATGTTCTGATCTGATTTCAAATAAAAATCCATACAAGCTTTATAAAGTTCAACATTACCAGATTGCTTGCTAACTGCTTCTTCAAATAATGTTGTACCTTCATCGGCCTTATCCTGTAACAGATAGACATCTGCAAGACCTGTGTAAGCATCTGCTTTTTTAGTATTTTTGGAAATTGCCTGTTTATAATAAGCTTCTGCAGTGGTATAATCTTTTGACTGCGCGGCTTTTTGTGCTTTTTTCATAATCCCGTTATAGGAATTCTGATATACAACATAGAATCCGGCACCTGCCAATACTACGATTGCAGCCATAATAAGCAGGACGATCCGTCTTTTTCTGCGCAAAGCTTTCTTTCTTGCTGCTTTTGCGCTCTGCCGTTTTCTTCTTTCTTTTTCAGTTAGCATCTGCCCCGTAGTATTCCCGGTCATTCTTCTTCCAGTCATAGCCGCTGTTGTTCGTGATGCACTTCTTCCTGTATTTCTTCCTGCACCACGTCCAGTTGACCCTGTATTTCTGCCAGCAGATTGTCCTGTCCTGTTATTATTTCTGCGTTTTTGATTTATATATTGATTGAACTCCGATTCCTGCTCATTGCCATCTAATTGGATCTGAGCCGTTAGCATTTCGTCAAGTGGATTGTAATCTGGTACAATCTGTACCTCTCGCCCACATTTTTTACAATATAATTCCCCTTCTGGTATTTCTGCCTTACAATACCTGCATTTCATTGTCTATACTGACCTCCTCTGATTATTCAGTAGTATTTATATTTTGTATGTATTGTTCAAATTCTTCTAGTGTCATGAGGATTTTGCGCGGTTTTGTTCCCTCTTCGCCACCGACAATCCCCGCTTCACACAATTGATCCATAATACGTGCTGCACGGTTAAAGCCAATCTTGAACGCTCTCTGCAGCATCCCTATGGAAGCCTTGTCCTTATCAATGATAAGACGACCTGCGTCTATAAAATAGGCATCTCGCCCATTACTTTCATCGGCACCTGGTCCGTTTGAAGATACCATGCCAATATTGGATGTATTTACATGATTGACAACTTCTTCATCGTAATTGGCATTTCCATTTTTGTCAATTAAATAATCAACAACTTTCTGCACCTCTTTATCCGATACAAAAGCTCCCTGGACTCGTACCGGTTTCTGATAACCGGATGGATAAAAGAGCATATCTCCTTTTCCAAGTAATTTTTCAGCGCCATTCATATCAATGATGGTTCTGGAATCAACTCCAGAAGTTACAGAAAACGCGATTCTTGACGGCATGTTTGCTTTAATCAATCCTGTAATAACATTGACAGACGGACGCTGTGTTGCAATGACCAGATGAATCCCTGCTGCTCTTGCAAGCTGTGCCAGCCGGCAAATTGCTTCTTCAACTTCGCCAGGAGCAACCATCATAAGATCTGCAAGCTCGTCTACAATAATGACAATCTGCGACATCTTATGTCCTTTTGCTTCATCTGCATGATCCGGCATAGATTCAATCTTCGCATTATATCCTTTGATATCACGTACATTCAATGACGCAAATGCCTGATAACGTCTTGTCATCTCAGCTACTGCCCAGTTCAGAGCACCAGCTGCCTTTTTCGGGTCTGTCACCACGTCGATCATCAGATGTGGAATGCCTTTGTAAACACTTAATTCTACAACTTTAGGATCGATCATAATTAATTTGACTTCATCCGGAGTTGCTTTATAAAGGATGCTCATGATCAATGTATTAATACAGACAGACTTACCGGAACCTGTAGCACCTGCAATCAGCACATGTGGCATCTTTGCTATATCTGTAACGACAACCTTACCTCCGATATCTTTTCCAACTGCAAACGATATTTTAGAGGTACTGTCTTTAAATTCTTTGGACGCTAGAAGATTCCCAAGCATGACTGTAGAATTTTCCTTATTTGGAACTTCAATTCCTACAGCTGCTTTTCCCGGAATCGGTGCCTCGATTCGAATATCTGCGGCGGCCAGGTTCAGCTTGATATCGTCTGCCAGTCCGACAATCTTACTTACTTTCACACCCATTTCCGGCTGAAGCTCATAACGCGTGACAGCAGGACCACAGCTTACATTTGTAACTGTTACATTTACTCCAAAATTCGCCAGAATCTCCTGAAGCTTCATAGCAGTTTCCCGAAGCTTTGCATCCGATTCCTGACGTCCTTCACTACCACGATTCAGAAGTGATACCGGTGGCATTTTATATGCTTTTGTTCTTACAGCCGCTGTTGTCTTCGCAGCTTCTGCTGCAACACGCGCAACTTCATCGGCAACCGGAGCTGCCCCCATCTTACTTTTACGCACAGAACTTCCCGAAGAAGAGTCTGTCGGATTCTTGTCTGCCTGTGTAAAATCAAAAGCTTCCTCCGTCACATCTGATTCTTCCGGAATATCTTCTATTGGAATATCGGGAGCCCTGTTGATCACAAAATCCGGATGTTGTTTTTTATCTTCTGCCGACATCATTTCCGGATTACTCTTTATTTCCTTCATCTCCGGTGACTGGAACTTATCAGAAAGTCTGGTTGCCAGAGAAACTCCCGTTACGCGGTGATCCGATCGTTTTTCGTTAGAGTTTGTGTTTTTGGCAGCTTTTTGTTCCTGCTCATGCATCTTAGCACGCTTGGCTTTACGTTCTTCTGAAATTTTACGTCTTCTTTTGGCATCTTCTCTTGCGCGGCCATAGGCCTGATCACCTTTTGCTTTTACTCCCTTTAAAGCAGATTTCCCTGTAATGATCACTCCACAGATAATCATACAGATTATTACAATTACATATGTACCTGCCACTCCGACTGCGGGTATAAGAAGGTTTGCAATAAAGCTACCAAGTCTTCCGCCCATCTCATGGATCAGGTCTAAAAGTGTACAGGTAAGGATCATAAAAACCAGCGCAAGCGCAGACCCGATGGCATAGAATATCTCCCCACCGAAGCGAGCGGATGCATCAATTATCAG
>OKSF01000028.1_pt1 | contig 121396 bp, 100 predicted proteins | sample 1606061 | NCBI WGS metagenome assembly OKSF01 (sample SAMEA3541567, study PRJEB24748) | human gut metagenome | biome: human gut; feature: human-associated habitat; material: faeces | place: China | collected 2012
AGAAATTTATCAAGTATGGAACATTATCCGAAGTGACAAGAGAAATTGTGACAGAGTTGATAGAAAAGATTGTTGTGAATGGAGATAAGAGCATTGACATCGTATTTAAGTATCAGTCACCTTATTCTAAAGAGAAAAATGCAGTGTAAAGACTGCAAATTTTTTTACAATAACTTTCCCCTAGTTATAATGAACACATAGTGGGGAGTCACTTATTGAAACGTATTTGGATAATGCGGCATTGTCGGGAAAAACAGTAATTTGTGTAGGAATGGGGAATGAAGGAAGTGCGGCTATTCATACTTCGGGAAAATTGACAGAAGGTGAGACAAAAGAGATTTCACTATATATCAGCGAGTATGAAACGGGGATGAGCGTACAGATTTGGAAACAGTATGTGGATGAGATGGAATTTGTATTGATACATCCCAATGGCGAAAGGGTAGGTCCTTTTAAGCAAATATTAGGACCGCAGCGTTTTACTATTCAAAATACGGAGCTGTTAATCTATTATGGAGAACCCAGTCCATACAGTCTTTCACAGGAAATTTATATAGATATGCTTCCAAAAAATCAGTATATCGACAGCGGTGTGTGGAAAATTCAGTTGATACCTTCAAAAGTTGTGGACGGTTCTTTTGATTTGTGGCTTCCGGGAGGCGGGATTTTAAATGAGGGAACAAGATTTTCTTCTCCGACACCGGAAACAACCTTGACCATTCCATCTACGGCAGGGCGGGTGATTTCTGTGGGAGCATACAATTCCAGATATATGTCTTACGCAGATTTTTCCGGAAGGGGTTACACAAGAGTGGTAAATGCGGTTAAACCGGATTTGGCAGCTCCGGGTGTGGATATTCGTACAACAGCAGTGGGAGGAGGGTATGATAACAGAACAGGAACTTCTTTTGCAACGCCTTTTGTTACGGGGGCTGCAGCACTGATGATGGAATGGGGAATTGTAAAAGGGAATGACCCTTTTTTGTATGGGGAGAAGGTGAAGGCATATTTGAGGAAGGGAGCAAGACCTCTTTTAGGCGGGGAGTATCCCAATAATCGTATTGGGTATGGGGTGCTGTGCTTGAGGGATAGTTTTCCGGTGTAGCAAAACTATCCCTCCATTAGTTATACTTCTAATTTTTCAATCTCATCACCTGTAAATTCTATATCCGGCAACAGTTCAAAGTAAAAATCTGAATATTTTTCCGCAAGAGCTTCAATACACCGAGCTTGAATAACCTTAAACCGTGAAAGAGAAATAGTGTCTTTGTCAAAAGTAATATAAACGCTAATCCATAGTTTTCGTCCGGTTCGGACAATATCATAATAAAGCTGTGTATGTCCATAAATGCCAATAATCGGTTCTACTGTATTTTTAATGTCTTCAATAGTCTCCTGTTCCGGCGGTATTAACATTAAGTCTCGAATGCCTGTAATTACTGTTTTAATTGGCATTGGGAGCATGAATATAGAAAGAAAAATGGTGATAATCTGGTCAATATAAGGAATAACAGGAGCAAGTGGCGTATGTAACAAAAAGTTAGGAAGCAAAAATGCCACAGTCATTCCCAAAGATACAATACTGTCGATTTCCCAGCCTTTTCTTTCTGTTTCTAATAAAGGGGAATTCATCGCTTTATTCTTTTTTCGAAGATACAGAGATACAGAGATACCTAAAATACATCCAAACAGTTCAAAGTAGGCAACGGACTGAAAATCAATCAGATGTCCGCCATGAAGCATAAGGTTTAGGTTGTTTGCGATTAACCCAATGGTAACGGCTGTCATCATAATTCCTTTGACTACAACAAAGAGAGTTTCTATTTGCATATAACCAAAGGGATGTTTTTCATTGGATGGTTTGTATAGTAACGGTATTAAAAAAATAGAAGGTAAAAGCATGAAAAATTCTATGCCATCATAAACAGCGTCAAGCAAAACAGCTTGTGAGCTTGTGATAATAGCTGTTACTAATTCTACAATGACGAAAAATAGGTTTCCATATAAAGAAACGCTCATGGCTTTCTTCTCTTTTTTTTGTGCTTTCTTTTCGGTGTGCACGATTTCATCTCCTAACATATTTTTTGAAAACCATTATAACATTAGACGAGCATCTAATCCATATTGAATTTCCATTTTATTTTCAGTATAATCCTCTCATGGAAAGTAACTGGCTTTCGTAAAATCTTAAATATTAGGAAGAAAAAACATGGTAAAAAAACAAATAGAAAACTTTGATTTAGAGCAAATTTGTAATTCGGGTCAGTGTTTTCGCATGAAAAAGCTGGCGGAAAATAAATATAGAATAATTGTCGGTGCACGATATCTGGATGTTTATCAAAAAGATGGAGAAAGTATCTTTTACTGTTCTTTAGAAGAATTTACAGAAGTATGGGAAGAATATTTTGATTTAAAGAGAGCTTATAAGCTTTACATAGAGAAAATTAACCCCAAAGACACGTATTTGGTAAATGCAGCCAAGCTGGGCGGAGGCATTCGCATTTTAAAACAGGACTTATGGGAAATGATTGTTTCCTTTCTGATTTCTCAGCAAAATAATATTGTAAGAATTAGAAGATGTATTGAGAATATTTGCAGGGAATACGGAGAAGAAAAAATAACGGCTTCAGGAGAGCATTATTATGCTTTTCCGAAAGCAGAAGCTTTCGCCTGTTTAGAAGAGGATGATTTAAAAGCCTGTAACTTGGGATATCGCAGTAAATATGTGGTTCGTGCGGCAAAAGCAGTTGTTGCCGGTGAAATAGATTTGCAGGCGATTGAAAAGATGAAATATGCAAAAGCAAAAGAAGAGCTGCTTAAAATATTCGGTGTGGGGGTGAAAGTGGCAGATTGCATTTGCCTTTTTGGACTTCATCATTTAGAGGCGTTTCCGGTAGATACGCATATTAATCAGGCGCTTGAAAAGCATTATAAAAGGGGATTTCCGAAGCGCAGATACAAAGGCTTTGAAGGTGTTTTGCAGCAATATATCTTTTATTATGAGCTTTTTGGAGAGAAAACAGAATAGAAATAACAGGAGAGTTGTTGCAGATGCGGCAGCTCTTTTTGTTTTACAGAAGGTTGACAAATGTGCAACTGCACAGTAAAATTTAACTGAGGAAATGTGCAACTGCATAGGAGAAAATCATGGAAAAAGATAGAAATAAGAAGATTGAAAAGACAAAGGCGAATATATTGGAAGCATTACTTCTGCTGCTGCAACATAAGGAAATCAATGAAATTTCCATTCGGGAGCTTACAGAAACGGCGCATATACATAGGAATACCTTCTACATTCATTATACAGATATATACGATATTCTGGCGGAAGTCGAGGAAAATATGTGCAGGAAAGTAAAAGAAATGACAGATGGAATGGAGCCGACTCAGCTAAAGGAAAATCTGGAAGTCGTTTTGGAAAGTGTGTTTGAGTATCTTTATCAGGAGAGGGAAAAGTGTGGGCTGATTATGAGATACAGGGGAAGTGTTTCAAGCGGAAAAGGACTTGTGGAGTCTATTTTTGTAAAGTATTTGAATGCTTTTCCAAATACCTTTAACGAGGCGTCTGTGGAATTTCAGGTACAGTTTTATTATTGCACAACCGGTGCTATGGGGATTGTGCGTTACTGGATGGAGCATGATTTTAAAGAAAGTCCCAAAAGGATGGCAGCTCTTACAGCAAAGCTTTTAACAAAGGGAATACAGGGTGCATTGGAAGAAGCCGGGAGAGGATAAGCTATGGAAGATTATGTAAAGTTGGAAAATGTAACAAAGGTTTATAAAATGGGAGAAGTGGAAATCCGTGCGGCAGATGGGATTGATTTTTCCATATCAAAAGGTGAATTTGTGGTCATTGTAGGTCCCAGTGGAGCCGGTAAAACAACGGTTTTAAATATTTTAGGCGGTATGGATACAGCCACAGAGGGAAAAGTGCTGGTAGACGGAAAGGATGTGGCGAAATATACGCCGAAAATGCTTACAGGGTATCGCAGAGATGACATCGGATTTGTTTTTCAGTTTTATAATTTAGTGCCTAATCTGACTGCTCTGGAAAATGTAGAGCTGGCGCTTCAGATTTGCAAAGAGCCGCTGGATGCAAAGAGTGTTTTAGAAGATGTCGGACTGGGAGACCGTCTGGATAATTTTCCGGCACAGCTTTCCGGAGGAGAACAGCAGAGAGTGTCCATAGCAAGAGCATTGGCAAAAAATCCGAAGCTTTTGCTGTGTGACGAGCCTACGGGAGCTTTGGATTACAATACAGGAAAGGCGATTTTAAAGCTTTTGCAGGATACCTGCCGCCAAAAGGGAATGACTGTTATTGTCATTACGCATAATTCAGCCATTGCACCTATGGCAGACAGGATTATACATATCAAGAACGGAAGGGTGTCCGGTATGGAATTAAATCCAAATCCTGTTCCGGTAGAAACCATTGAATGGTAGGTGGTGAGCGGACATGAAAAAAAGAGCAATAAGAAAAGACTTTTATGTAGAAATACGAAAAAGTCTGGGAAGATTTTTATCGATTTTCTTTATTGTAGCAATGGGAGTTGCGTTTTTTTCCGGTATTCGGGCAGGAGAACCGGATATGCGTTTCTCCGGTGACGCATATTTTGACAGAAATAATGTAATGGATCTTCGTGTGATAGGAACTTTAGGTCTGACAGAAAAAGATGTAGAAGCATTGAAAAAGACAGAAGGCGTGGAGGCAGCAGAGCCGGGATATTCGGCAGACATGCTGTTAAATGTGGAAGGAAACTACAAAGTCCTTCATGTCGCTTCTGTTTTAAAGGATATGAATAAATATACCGTAGAAGAGGGAAGAATGCCTGAGAAATCGGGGGAATGTTTTATGGACGGAGACTTTTTAAAGGCTCACGGCTTTCAAATCGGAGATAAGATTACTCTTTCCAGCGGTACAAAAGATGCCGTTACCGACACTTTAAAAACAGACACTTTTGAAATCGTAGGAAGCGGCAGCAGCTCCATGTATTTTACTTATGCCAGAGGCAGTAGTACCGTGGGAAACGGTGAAGTCAGCGGATTTATCGGTGTCCTTCCGGAGGATTTCGGGTTGGAGGCGTATACGGAATGTTATGTGTCTGTAAAAGATGCAAAAGCGTTGACAGCTTTTACTTCCCAATATGATGCAAAGGTAGAAAAGGTACAGGAAAATATTGAAGAAATTGCTGACGAACAGGGAAAACGAAGGGTTGATGAAATTCGTGAAGAAGCAGAAGCAGGGCTTGCCGATGCACAGGCAGAATTAGATAAAGGAAAGAAGGAAGCAGAAGAAAAGCTTACGGATGCCAAAAAACAGATTGATGATGGAGAAAAACAGCTTCAGGAAGGAAAAGAACAGCTAAAGAAGGCAAACGATGAGCTTCAAAGCGGAAAAAATAAGCTGTATGCCAGTCAAAAAGAGGTAGATGCAGCCAAAAAAGAAATTTCTGACGGCTGGAGTCAGTATAATACAGCCAAAAAAGAATTTGACGCACAGGAAGCAGCTTTTAAAGAGCAATATGATACAGGAATGGCAGAAATTTCCAAGGGAGAAGAAGAGCTTGCGAAAGCTTGGGATGACTTTAATAGTCAGAAAGCGGAATATGACAGTGGCGTTACAGCTCTTGCACAGGCGAAGGAGTTACTTGCGAAGCTTTTGGCAAGCTTGGAAAGCGGAATGTTGCCACCGGAGCAAATCCCTCAGATACAGGCACAGGCAGATGCGTTAAAAGCAGAGATTGCAGAAAAAGAGCCTGTTTTGCAGGCGGCAGGAGCGCAGATAGCGGCAGCACAGGCAATCTTGGAACAGAAGCAGCAGGAAGCAGACGTACAGTTTGCAGAAGCGAAAAAGCAGTTGGAGCAGGGGCAGGCAGCCATTGAGGCAGGAAGGCAGCAGCTGGAGGCAAGCAGGAAAAAGCTGGTTGAAGGCGAAGAACAGGCAAAGAAAGGACGAAAGCAGATTGACGCCGGTTGGAGTAAAATTCATGACGGAGAAAAACAGAAAACAGAAAGCGAAACTTTAGTTGCAGAAAATGAAGAAAAGCTTGCGAAAGCAAAGGAAGAATACGAGCAGGGAAAAGCAGAGGCAGAACAGGAAATTCATGACGGTGAGGAAAAGATAAAAGACGCACAGTTGGAAATCAATAAGATTGAAAACGCTCAGTGGTATGTGCAGGATAGAAGCGCCTTACCGGAATATACGGGCTTTGGCGACAATGCAGACCGTATTCGTGCCATAGCAAAGGTATTTCCGATTTTACTCTTTATTGTAGCGGCTTTAATCAGTTTAACAACCATGACACGTATGGTGGAGGAACAGAGAACGCAAATCGGAACGTTAAAAGCTCTGGGATACGGAAAGCTGAGTATTGCAGGCAAATATCTAAATTATGCTCTTTTGGCAACCATAGGGGGCAGTATTTTCGGTGTGCTTTTCGGAGAAAAGATTTTTCCTTATATCATTGTAAATGCTTATAAGATTATGTATACCCATGTGCCTGATGTGGTTATTCCTTATAATTGGGAATACGGAATTATGGCAGCGGGTGCGGCAATTTTATGTACAGGTCTGGCAACCTTTTTTGCCTGCTATAAAGAGCTTGCTTCCCAGCCGGCTGTATTGATGAGACCACCGGCGCCGAAACAGGGAAAACGAGTTTTTTTGGAAAGAATTCCGTTTATATGGAGACATTTAAGCTTTATCTGGAAGTCTACTATCCGAAATCTTATTCGCTATAAAAAGCGATTTTTCATGACAGTGTTCGGTATTGGAGGCTGCATGGCGTTAATGATTGTAGGCTTTGGTCTTCGTGACTCTATTTTTGCCATTGGTAAATTGCAGTACGGAGAGCTTCAATTATATGACGGCATGGTTATTTTGAATACAGATGCAGAGGAAGAAGACAGAAAAGAGCCTGCGAAGTACCTTTCTTCAGAAAAAGAGGTTTCTGATATTATGGAGGGATACTCAAAGAGAGTGACGATTTCTAAGGGAAAGGAAGAACAGGAGGTTTATTTAAGCGTACCTTCTGACCTTGAGAAAAACAAGGAGTTTCAGGTTTTCAGAAACCGCATTACAAAGAAGGAGTTTGAGCTGGAGAAAAATTCCGTAATTTTAACAGAGAAGGCGGCACAGCTTTTAGATGTTGAAAAAGGTGATAAGATTGTTCTTGAGGATAAGGATGAGAAACAGGCGGAACTTCAGGTAACGGATATCTGTGAAAATTATATGGAGCACTATCTGTATATTTCACCGGAAACTTACAGAGAGATTTACGGCGAAGATATGGAGCCGAATACCGTATACTTTAAGATGAAGAACTTTAATGAAAAAGGCGTAAAGGAAATCGGAGAAAATATTCTGGATAAACGTGGGGCTTTGAATGTGACCTATACCTATAATATACAAGGGCAGTTAGACGATATGCTGGAAAGCCTTGACATTGTGATTGTAGTGCTGATTATTTCTGCAGGTCTCCTTGCTTTTGTAGTTTTGTATAATCTGAATAACATCAATATCACAGAGAGAAAACGTGAGCTGGCAACCATTAAGGTTTTGGGATTTTATGATAAAGAGGTTTCGGCTTATGTGCTCCGAGAAAATATTTTGCTTACCATAATCGGTGTAGTAGTGGGAATTGCACTGGGAAGTATTCTACATCGTTTTGTGATTGTGACAGTGGAAATTGACAGTGTGATGTTCACCAGAATTATTGAAAATATCAGCTTTGTGTTGAGTGCAGCGCTGACTTGTATGTTTTCCTTTCTTGTAAATGCAGTGATGTACTTTAAATTAAAGAAAATAGATATGGTAGAGTCTTTAAAGAGCGTGGAGTAAGAATTCTTACAAAAGATGTAAGTGTTTTTTCCGGCTGTCATCTTTTATAATAAAGGTATCTTAAATAAGGAGATGAGGAGTATATGGGAAAAACATTATTAGAAATACAAGGGTTAAAGAAAAGCTATGGAAGAAAAGAGGGGGAGACAAAAGCTTTAAACGGCGTTTCCTTTCAGGTTTTGGAAGGGGAATTTCTGGGTATTATGGGAAGCAGCGGTTCAGGCAAAACCACACTTTTGAACTGTATTGCAACCATGATAAAGCCCACAGAAGGAAAAGTTTTACTGGCAGGAGAAGATATCAGTACCTTTAAGGGGAAAAAGCTGGCGCAGTTTCGCGGCAAAGAAATCGGATATCTGTTTCAGGATTTTGAGCTTTTAGATAATCTTACAGTGGAAGAAAATATTCTCCTGCCTTCTGCCATACATGGAGACGATCAGAAACAGGCAGAAAGAAAATGTATGGAGTTGGCAAAATATCTGGATATGCAGGAGGTTTTGGATAAGTTTCCTTCCCAGATTTCAGGAGGGCAGAAGCAAAGAGCAGCGGCGGCAAGAGCGCTTATTTCCCAGCCGAAAATTCTGTTGGCAGATGAGCCCACAGGAGCGCTTGACAGTCACAGCGCCAAAAAGCTTTTAGAAAAAATAAACGGTGTGTGTGAAGATTTTAAAACAACGGTAATGATGGTAACTCACGATGCCAATGCGGCAAGCTATTGCAGCAGGATTTTATTTATTCAGGACGGAGTTATTTTTCATGAGCTTCGGCGTCAGCTTCCGGAGGAAAGTCAGTCTGATTTTTATCGAAGAATACTAGAAGTGACGGCTGCACTGGGAGGAGGGAGCGCCAATGTTTTATAATCTGATTAAGAGAAACAGCAAATCCGGCAGAAAAGAAAACAGCCTTTACTTTGTTTCTTTAGTGATTTCCGTAGTGGCTTTTTACGTGATCTTATCCATAGAAAATCAGGATGTCATGAAATTTATAAAGAGTATGGAAAGTGATGCTGTTCGGAAGCTTTTGCTTCTTATTCCGATATTTTATGTGTTTTCGCTTTTTGTTCTGTCCTTTTTGGTATTTTTTACAACACGGTATCAGTTGGAGCGAAGAAGCCATGAACTAGGACTTTATCTGATGATGGGAATGAAAAGAAGCCGCCTGTTTTTTATGCTCATTGCAGAAGATATGGTAAATACGGCAGTTGCTTTTCTGGCCGGCTTTCCCATTGCTATTCTGCTTACAGAGATTATCAGTCTTACTGTATCAAGAATAATTGGAATGGGAATTTTAGAACACCGTTTTACTGTTGCGTGGACGGCTGTTTTGTGGACGGTGATAGGAATTGTTCTGATTAAGATTGTAATTATGAGCATTTTAAGCGGAATAACCGTGAATAAAGAGCCTTATGTGCTGATGAAAAATACGGATGAAGGCGAGAAAAAGAGAACCAAAAGACAGGTCTCGCTGTTTTTTCTTTTCATTGGTCTTATTTTTCTAGGAATAGCATATTCTTTGGGCTTGCGAGAAGGGCTGTGGGAGCAGATGCGTTCCCTTTTATGGACCGTACTCTTTGGAATAACCGGAACGTATTTCTTGTTTAAAGGTTTTTACTTCTTGTTTCAAAAAGCTTTGAAAAAGAAAACAAAAGGTCTTAGAACCTTTACCCTTCGTCAATTACAGGAAAGTATTTTTCTGAAAAGCGGATTTCTGGCATCCTGTTCTCTATTACTTTTGCTGGCATTTTCTTGTCTGTCTTTTGGTGTTTCGGCGGCATTTTCACAGAAACCGGAACGTTTTATAGATTTTACCTTTGTCGGCGAAGAAGGGGAGGTAAAAGAGAAGCTGGAGAGAGCAGGTGTTATGGATAAATTTAAGAACTTCTATCAAATGGAGATTTCACTTATGCCTACCTTTGAAGGAGAACATACCTTTTCCAATAAAGAGATGATAGCGGCATTGGAAAAATTACCCATATCAGATGTCAGAAATAATATAATCAATAATCTGGAATATTCAGACAGCCCATATATGGTGAGGTTATCCAGTTATAATCAGCTTTTGGAGTCAGTGGGAAAAGAACCTTTGCATTTAGAAAAAAATGAAGTGGTTTTATATGAAGACCCTGAACTAAGAGATGAAGAAAGTATAGGGATATTAGAAGAAGCCTTGAAAACAGGTGTGCGTCTGCAAATTGACGGGCAGGATTACCTTATGAAAGAAAAGGTCATGTCCTATGATGTGGTGACGGATAATAAAATTACCCTTATGGACGGGTTAATTGTAGAAGACAGTGTGTTTGATGCTTTACATCAAGAAGGCAATACAGAGTGCTATTGGAATGCAGTATTGGACAGTAAGATAATCGAAAAAGAAGGACTGATTAAAAGCTTTACGGATATCAATAAAGAGCTGACAAAAACAGGAATAGATTATGAAAGCTATATGGAAAATATGGGAAGGTATTTGTTCTATATGGTGTCTGAGACGTATTTGGCTGTTTATATGGGTGTTATATTTTTGATTATCGGCAACACGGCAATTGGCACACAGTTTCTTATGTACCAAAGAAAAACAGGAAAACGTTATCAGACTTTGTTTGCTCTTGGAGCAGATTTTGCAAAGGCTTCCAAATCAGGGAGAACGCAGGTACGGTGGTACTTTTTCCTTCCGGTAGCGGTGGCTGTTGTCAGCTCTGCTTTCGGAATTCAGGCAATGACAAACGGACTTTTGTCTTCTTATTATGAACAGCAGCAGAGCAGTATGCTTGTGATGTCCTTTGTTGTAGTAATCCTTATTGTTGTGGTAGAATGGGTATATATCAGAGCAGTAATGAAAAACAGTGACAGAAATATTCACGCTTTATTAGAACGAAAAAGAGATGAATAGGAAAAGTGAGTGGGGTTTATGAGCAGAATTACCATAGTGGAAGATGATTGTTTTATGAGGGAAGAGCTGGCAGACATTTTGGAAAAGGAAGGCTATGAGGTGACACAAATCCGTGATTTTCAGAATGTTTATGAAGAAATTCAGAAAAGCAGACCGGCCCTTGTGCTTTTAGATATCAATTTGCCCCAAAAATCAGGATTTGAAATCTGTAAACAATTAAAGGAGAAAAATCTGTGTTCGGTGATTATTCTGACTTCACGGATACAGATTGAAGATGAAATTCATGGATTGAAGCTGGGAGCTGATGATTTTTTAACAAAGCCGTACCATAAGGGACGGCTTTTGGCGCGTATAAAGAATACGTTACAGCGTTTTTCTGGCTTTGAAGGTATTTTAAAGGGAAATGGGTTTTATTTAGACAAACATACCTATACACTTTATACAGGAAATTGTTCGAAGGTATTGCCTGAAAAAGAAGGAAAAATTCTGGAGGTGCTTTTGGAACATTCCGGAGAAATTGTTTCTAAAGAGGATTTATTTTTGATGGTATGGGGAACACAGGTCTATGTAGACGAAAATATTCTTCAGGTAAATATGACACGGCTGCGCAAAACATTGAATACATTAGGGCTGAAAAATATGGTACAGACGGTTCGTGGAAGGGGGTATCTCTGGAATGGAGAAGAATAGAAAATGGCAGACGGCAGGAGAAGTGTGGAAGGAAAACGCAGAGTTCTTTGTTGCTCTGCTGTTTTTCGATTGTTTTTCTTTTCTTTGCCTTTGGCTGCTGGATAACAGAAAAAGCGGAAAGCTGGCAGCTATATTTGTGCTTTTTACAGGTGTGATTTTTGTATTTCTTTTTCTGAATAAACTAAAAAAGAAAAAGAAAAAATTTCTTTATTTTCAAGAGCTTCTCAGTGACAGAAATCATCTGAACAGAGAATTAAACACAGACTTATTATCTTTTGAAGAAAAGTGGATAATAGAAAAATTAAGAGAAAAAATAGAGGATATTGAAGTAGAAAAGAAGGACAAGGTGCTGGCGCTTCAGCAGCAGCAGGAATATGTAGAAACATGGGTGCACGAAATAAAGACGCCCATATCATGGCTTACGCTGATGCTGGAAAACCGTGAAGACGAAATGAGTCCCAAGGTTTATCAGAAGCTGCAATATATGAATGTGCAGTTACAGGAATATGTATCCCAGATTTTGTATTTTTCCCGTCTGTCGTATGAACATAAAAGAGAGGTTGTGGAGTGGGTAAGCCTTCGGGAATGTATAGAGTACGTGCTGGAGGAATACGAATATTTATTGACAGAAAATGGAATTTCCATAGCAAAGGACTTAAAAATCAAAGAAATTTTTACGGACAGGAAAAATTTGGAGTTTATATTATCTCAGGCTGTGAGCAATAGTATTCAATATAGAAAAGAAGAAAAGGGACAGATTATTTTTTCCTCTTATGAAAATGGGGAAAAGCTTTGTCTTTGTATAGAAGATAACGGAAAAGGAGTTTCCGAGGTGGATTTGCCTTTTGTTTTTGAAAAGGGATTTACCGGAAGCAACGGGCAGGAAAATAAGAAATCTACGGGAATAGGACTGTATCTGGTGAAAAAACTGGCAGAAAATATGAAGCTTGTATGCAGCGCAAAGAACAGAGAAGCAGGTGGATTTCGGCTGATAATCGAATTCCCCAAGGTGGAAAAGGAGGAGATTGTATGAAGATAAGCTTTATGACGAAAGAAGAGTTTCTCACTTCTTTGTCAGAATATCCGTATAAAAAGCTTTTTGTTAAGAGCTTGGAGGAGGCGGCATATTGCAAAACAGAATTTTTCTCAGAGGGTATGTTTGGAATTTTGAAAATACCGGATAAAAGAAATCTTCAGGGGAAGTTTTTGATTGCAGCATATTATGTGAAAAAGGGAGCGATTATCTTTTTAGATGAAGATAAGGTTATTCATCCTGTGCTGGAAAAGCGAAAGGAACTGGAAGATATAGAGGAAGGTCAGGAGCTGGGAATACTTCTTACGGTTTTAAACGGACTTATTGAGGACGAAGTACCTTATCTGCAAAAGATAGAGGAGAAAATTACAGAACTGGAAGATATTTTAATTGTTCAGCCGCCCAGAGATTTTCCCGAGGTTTTAATGAGGTTTCGCAGAGCCATGACACGTCTTCACGGGTTTTATGTGCAGCTTTTGGATGTGATAGAAGAAATACAGGGGAATTTAGGTGAGCGCTTGTCAGAGGAAGATGAAACAGGATGGAAAATGCTGGCGAGCCGTGTATCTCGCTTGCATGGATATACAGAAAATATTCGGGAAAATCTTTTGCAGCTGCATGAACTATATCAGGCGCAGATTGATATTTCTCAAAATGAGATTATGACTATTTTAACCATTGTAACTACGGTATTTCTGCCATTGTCCCTGCTGGCAGGCTGGTATGGCATGAACTTTCCCAATATGCCTCTTTTAAATTGGAAATACGGATATCTTACAGTGATTTTCATTACCCTTATAATTATTGCAGTGGAGGTGCGTTACTTCAGAAAGAAAGGATATTTGAAAAAGCGCAGAAAAATGTAAAAGCCCCTTCTTTTTTAAAAAATTCAGCGTAAATATAGAACAAAAGACATCAGGAGCAGATATGAAGTTTTTGATTTTTCTCTCAGAGATTAGCATACCGTTAATTTTGTTTTATATTGTGGGATTTGGTATTCTTATGAAATGCCGTGTATACGAGGAATTTGTGAAAGGAGCGAAGGATGGTCTTTTGACTGTTGTTAAAATTTTGCCTACTTTAATCGGGCTAATGGTGGCAGTGGGTGTGCTTCGGGCATCGGGATTTTTGGATATGCTGGGGCAGGTGTTGGGAAATTTTACCGCACAAATCGGTTTTCCTTCTGAGCTGGTACCTCTTGCCATTATCCGAATGTTTTCCTCAAGCGCTGCGACAGGACTGGTGCTTGATATTTTTAAAGAATTTGGCACGGACTCCTACATCGGATTGATTGCATCCATTATGATGTCCTGCACAGAAACGATTTTCTATACGATTTCTGTTTATTTTATAGCGGCAAAAGTAAACAAAACAAGATATACCGTTGCAGGAGCTATGCTGGCAACGGCTGCGGGGATTGCCGTCAGTATATTTTTAGCAGGTAGTATGTAAAAAAAAATTTCTGTAAAATTTCTATCAAATATGTTAAACTAATACAGTGAAAAAACAGTAGATGAAATGTAGGGAAAGAGATGCGAGAAATAGATAAGAAAAAGCTTGGGAAGGTATTGCTTCTTATACTAAAGGTTGTGCTGGCAATACCGTTGACAGTTGTATTTATTGTAATAAGGGGAATTCAGTTTTTCTTAAAAATGTGTGGGGCGGTGGTTTCCTTTGCGTGCATTGTTTCGGCGGTCATGCTGTCTATCGGAGTTCTGGTTGAGATTGTATTGCAGATAAATGGAAACGGCCCGGGAATTCCGGCAATTATCCTGACAATGGCAGCTGCAGGAGGATTAGCGTATATTCCGGCTACAGGAGTCGCTATGGTCATGGTGGTGCTTGAGGCAGTGTGCAGCTGGATTTGGAAATGGTATATGGGAAATTCCGATAATTGGAAGGCTTTTTATAAAAGACCGGATTATCAATGGTCTGCTTTTGAGGGCGGATATAAAGGGAAGGATACAGATGACACAGAATTTCATATCCATTATTTTAAGGGGATTAAAAGCCAGGAGGAGCTGAAAAAGCGCTATTATGCCCTTCTTCGGATTTATCATCCGGATAATAATTTTGGAGAAGACGAAATTACCAGAAGTATTATGGAGGAATACGATTATTTAAAAAATAAGTTTCCAAAGGAAGAAAGTGTTTAAATATAAGTTGACAAGTACAGGGAAAAAGTTATAATTGAAGGTAATGAATATTTCAAAAGTGGAGGATTTCAAAATGAAAGTATTAGTAGAAACATCTGCAAGACACGTACATTTATCTCAGGAGCACTTAGAAGTTCTGTTCGGTAAAGGACATGAATTAACAGTGAAAAAAATGTTAAGCCAGCCGGGACAGTTCGCATGTGAAGAAAAAGTTGAAGTAATCGGAACAAAAGGCAGCCTGAAAATGTCTGTTTTAGGACCTGTAAGAAATGATACACAGGTAGAGGTTTCTTTAACAGATGCAAGAAGCATCGGTGTTGTTGCTCCAATTCGTGAGTCCGGAGATATCAAAGACTCAGGAGCATGTAAGATTGTCGGACCGGCAGGTGAAGTTGAATTAACAGAAGGCGTAATCGCTGCAAAACGTCACGTACATATGACACCGGAAGATGCTGAAAAAGCAGGCGTAGCTGACAAACAGATTGTTGAATTAGCTATCGAGTCTCCAAACGGAAGAAGCTTAACATTCGGTGATGTAGTTGTTCGTGTAAGCGCATCTTATGCAACAGCAGCTCACATTGATACAGACGAAGCAAACGCTTTAGCACCTGGTAAAGAATGCTTCGGAGAAATGATTATTAAATAATTGAATTTTAGGACAAGGCATCGGCAGGAATTACCGATGCCTTTTTTATTTCATAGGAAATTGCGTCCTATGAAATAAAAAATGCTCCGCAAGGATGCACAGCGGCGGATAGAGATTTCTACTTATCCTTAATTTGTCGTCCTTCGTGGTTTAAGTGATAATTATCCCTGTAAATCAGTTGGGAAATCGGCACAAATTCATATCCCTTCTCCTGTAAAGCAGTAATTAAGGTATCAAGAGCATCTTTTGTGTATTTAGCACCGTTGTGGCACAGGATAATGCTTCCGTTTCCGAGAGCCTTATGTTCTGTTACACGCTTTACAATGTCTTCGGCTCCGTAATCTTTCCAATCCAGAGAGTCTACATCCCACTGAATGGGATAATAATTATTTTTTTTTGCATTTCGAACGACTTGATTGTCATAGTCGCCGTAAGGCGGACGGAATAAAAACATATCAAAGCCGGTCAGTTCTTTAACTTTATTATGTACCTTCATCAATTCCTGCGTTTTTTCTTCATCGCTTAGTTGGGGCATGTGCTTGTGATTTTCACTGTGGTTGCCTAAATCATGTCCGGCCTCGTAGATTTTCTTTACATCTTCTGGATAACTTTCTACCCATCCCCCTGTCATGAAGAAGGTTGCTTTTACGTTGTGCTTTGCCAGAATATCCAAAATGGTTTGTGTGTCCTCATTTCCCCAAGCAGCATCAAAACTGATGGAAATTTGCGGCTTTTCCGTTTCTACGCAGTAGATGGGCAGCTCCTTGCCGCCCACAGTGTTGCTTACGGAAACAATATTAGGAAGTACGGATACGGCAGAAAAAATCAGAAATCCGGCAAATGCCAGCAAAAGGATAGTGTTTAAAAAGCGTTTTAACAATCTGGAGCTCCTTAAAACCTGTTTGTTTCTATTGTATTTTTCAGAAAGGGTAAAAAGAACCACAAGGGGAGGGAAACGGGAACGCTTTCACTTAGTTGACATTAAGGAAAGACATTAGTATACTTAGAGAATATAGAATGTGAGGGATAGAATTTGGGCAAAATCAATGTGCATCTTTTAGGAAGACCGTATGTAGAAGTAGACGGAGAAAGAATAAACTTTCCATATAAAAAAGCAGAAGGTTTTTTCTACTATTTATGTGTGAAAAAGAACGCAACAAGGGAAGAAATTATTTATGTTCTCTGGGGTGCGGACAATGAAAATGTAGGACGAAAAAATCTGCGTGAAGCAGTTTATCAGATAAAAAAATTACTTGGAAAAGAAATTTTGGTTACGGCAGGACATACCAGCATTTCCTTAAATCCGGAATGTATGCCTGAAATCGATTGGGATTTCATTACAGAGGAAAATATTTTAGAGCATGAGGAAGACGGATTTTTATCGCATTTTCATATTAAGAACAGTTATGAATTTGAGGAGTGGATTGAGTCCATGCAGGAGCAGTATGACCAGTCCTTTTTAAAAAGCGCACGAAAACGTCTTCATGATGCTAATGCTGTAAAGGATATGGCTCAGATACAAAAATACAGCAATATTCTTTTGAAGCACGACTCTTATAATGAAAAGCTGTATCAGGAAATTATGGAAATCTACGCTTCCGGCGGAAATTATAATATGGCGATTAAGCTGTATTATGATTTGGAAAAGGTGCTGGATGAGGAGCTGGGAGTTGAGCCCTCCGGTGAAATTACAGAGCTGTTTCACAGGATTTTTAATGTAAAAGGGAATGTAGCTTCAGATAACGGGAGTTGGAACTTGCCTTTCACAGGAAGAACAGAAGAAATTTATCGTATCAGCGAATGTATTGTAGGTACGGGAAGATGGGGAAATCCTCAGTGTGTTGCTATAAGCGGAGAAGAGGGCGTGGGTAAATCGGCTCTTTTGGATAAAGCAAAACAGATGGTGCGGGGATATCAGATGATACCTTTAAACGCAGCCTGCTATCGTGATGAGTCGGATTTCTTTCTTCGTCCTTGGAATGATATTTTCTGGGAAATTGATCAGTGCGTGGAAAACGGAATTTTGGAAAAAGAAATCGTAGAGGATGAAAAAGGGCAGATAAAGAGAATTTTAAAAGGCGTGCTTACAGAAGGCGAGGAAAAAATGGGCAGACTGACCTATCAGATTTTGGAGCAGTCTGTTTTGGAAATGTTCCGAAGAATTGCAGAACGCCATAAAGTAGTTCTGTTTTTTGATGATATTCAATGGCTGGATAAAATGAGCTTTCAGCTTCTTAACCGTATTTTGCTGACCATAGGAACAGACAAAATATTGCTTATGTGTACTTATAATCAGGATAATGATACAGAGGTTATGGAGGCATTGGAGAAGTTGGTGAAGAATGACTGCCTTCAGGTAATTAATCTTCATTCTTTTACCAGAGAGGAAACCGAGGAGCTTCTGCATCGCCATCTGCCGCAGCTTGACAGGGAAGAAAAGAAAAAAGAAGAAATTTACCGAATGACTGACGGAAATGCTTTTTTCTTAATGGAACTGATGAATTTGATTAAGGAAAAGGGATATACTCTTGAGATATCTCCCAAGACCACAAATCTTATCAAGGCAAGGCTTGCAGGACTGCCGGACAGCGAAACAGAGGTTTTATACTGTATGTCATTATTTCCGGAAAAGATAAGCATCGAAGAGCTGGAATTTCTGCTTCCGGAGCTTGACCGTCTGAACCTCATCCGCATTTTGGAAAAGCTTCAGGAGCGCCGTTTGATTAAAGAGATTTTAGTCGGATGGAATATTTATTATAAATTTGTTCATCGAATATTTCGAGAATATTTGTATGAGCATCAGAGTGTGGGAAAAAGAAGGATGTACCACCAGATGCTTGCACAGTATTATGAAAAGCAGGCGGAGACAAAGGAAAATTTTGCCTGTCTTCCAATGATTATTCACCACTATGAGAGATGCCGTAATCAGGTGAAAACTTATGAATACAAGATTAAATATCTAAAGGAATACTATACGATTATTAATGAAAACTTTCCTGTTCTTCATTGGGAGATAGAATACGGCGATGACGAGTACGGCGTAACAAGGGGAGCAGAGGAAATGCTTGCCTTGGCAGAAGAAGTAATTCGTCTGGAAGACAGCTCTCATCAGGCACAGGAAATGAAAATGGAAATGTACTATGTAAAGGGGCGCTATAAAATTGCCATGGGAGAATACGACATGGGTATTCAGTGCATTACGGAAAGCATGCAGTTGGCAGAAAAGCTGGATGAAAAGAAAATGCTCCTTAACAATTTCAAACAGATGATTTTTTACGGTATTCAGGTAGAGGATTTTGTACAGGTAGAGGAATATGTTCAGAAAGGCCTGCGTTATCTTCAGAAGGAAGAAAAGGCAACAGAAGAAAGCGGCGTGTTTATGCGTCTGTTAGGCTGCTATTTCCTTCATAAAGGAGAGTACACAAAGGCAGAAAAAACATTAATTGAAGCTATGAAGATTTTTCGGGAATGTGCAAAGGGAAAAGCACATTTCAATATGAGTATTGCTGCCTGTCAGGGATATCTGGGAGATTTAAGCCGTTGTCAGGGCGATTTGGAGATGGCAGCCGTGTACTATGAACGTGCCATTGAAATGGGCAAGGGAAAAGTAGTGACAAACGGACTTGGACAGTTTTATTCCGGTATGGGACAGATTTTCTATTTACAGAATAAGGATAAGGAAGCAAGACAGTATCTGGAAAAAGCAATTTCCTGTCTGAAACGTCATGGGTATTACTGGGGCTTGGAAAGAGCTCAGATTTATATGGCAATGCTTTTAAAACGGCAAAATTCTTTTGAGGAAGCAAAGGCTTATTATGAGGAAAGCAGGCAGATATCCGAGAAAATCAAGAACCCCACAACAATGGAACTGCTTCGGAAATTTGAAGAGGATATGTAGATAAATACAAGAGGTTTCGAAAACGTCTAAAAAGAGATTATGCAAAATGACATTTATTGACGCTTTTTTGACACCTATAATGTATAATTTCACGTATAATATATAGAGGAAAAGAGGGTGCGATATGAGTAATATTATAATTACTGGTAAAGACTTAACACTGGAACAAATTGCTGCTATCTGTCGAGGACATGCGAAAATTGAACTGGCAGAAGAAGCAAAGCAGAACATCATCGAGTCCAGAAAGGTAGTAGATGACTTAGTTGCGGAAGAAAAGGTTGTATACGGAATTACTACTGGATTTGGTAAATTTAGTGATGTTGTAATTTCTCAGGACCAGTGTAAGGCACTTCAGAAAAATCTGATTATCACTCATGCAGTAGGTGCAGGAAATCCTTTCTCAGAGGACATTGCAAGAGGAATTATGCTTCTGAGAATTAACAACCTTGTAAAAGGATTTTCCGGTATCAGATTAGAAACAGTACAGACAATGGTGGATATGCTGAACAAGGGCGTTACAGCATTTATTCCTGAAAAAGGTTCTCTGGGAGCTTCCGGTGACCTTGCTCCATTATCTCACATGGTTCTGCCAATGTTAGGCCTTGGTATGGCTTATTATGAAGGTGAACTCCTTCCTGGTGCAGAAGCTATGAAACGTGCAGGTATTCCTACAATCGAATTATCTGCAAAAGAAGGTCTTGCATTAAACAATGGTACACAGGCTATGACATCAGCAGGTTCTCTTGCATTATACGATGCACTGAACTTATTGAAGGTAGCTGATATTGCAGACGCTCTTTGCTTTGAAGCACAGAACGGTGTTGTAGATGCGTTAGACCACAGAGTACATGACGTACGTCCACATTCCGGACAGTTAGCAACAGCAAGAAACCTGTTAAAACTTCTGGAAGGAAGCAAAAACACCACACGTCAGGGTGAAATTCGTGTACAGGATGCTTATTCTTTAAGATGTTCACCTCAAATTCACGGTGCAAGTAAAGATGCAATTAACTATGTATTAGATAAAGTTAATATTGAAATCAATTCTGTTACAGATAACCCGATTATCTTCAAGGAAGACCGTGCAGGTATTTCAGGCGGTAACTTCCACGGTCAGCCAATGGCATTAAGCTTTGACTTCCTTGGTATCGGCGTAGCTGAACTGGCAAACGTTTCTGAAAGACGTATCGAACGTCTGGTAAATCCGGCGTACAGTGATTTACCTGCATTCTTAACACCTCATGGCGGTGTTTGCTCAGGATTTATGATCGTACAGTATTCAGCAGCAGCATTAGTATCTGAAAACAAAGTATTGGCACATCCTGCTTCTGTTGACAGTATTCCTTCATCAGCAGGTCAGGAAGACCATGTATCTATGGGTACAATTGCAGCTAGAAAAGCTGGAGAGATTGCTAAGAACGTAAGACGTGTTCTTGCAATGGAATTGATGGTTGCATGTCAGGGTATTGATATGAGAGGCAATAAAGGTCTTGGTAAAGGTACACAGGCTGCTTATGATTTGGTTCGTAAACAGGTTGCTACTTTAGATGATGACCGTGAATTGTACGGAGATATCAACTACTGTGAAGAAATCATTGAAAACGGTTCTTTAATTAAAGCAGTAGAAGAAGCCATTGGCACAGCAATCGAAACAAGATAATAAATTTAAAGAGGGTGCGTTACGGCTGTGTTTGGAGAGGGACCCCTTTGCCGGTCGTAACTATCAAAAAAAAGAGGGAGGTTTATTTTATGGAAAATTTGCTTAATCCTGTTGTAATTGCGGTTGTACTTTTATGTGTACTCTGCTTACTGAAAATTAACGTACTTTTATCCATGCTGGTATCTCTGTTTGTAGCAGGTCTGGTAGGCGGTATGGGTGTTGCAGAAATTAAAGACTCTATGCTGGCCGGTCTTGGCGGCAACGGTGAAACAGCTCTTGCATACATTCTGTTAGGTACTCTGGCAGCATGTCTTGCAACAACCGGTATCACAGAAATTCTGTCAAAGAAAATTGCAAAAGTGGTAGGTAACAATAAGTGGATTTTACTTTTAACATTACTTGTGATTGCATGTTTATCACAGAACTTAATTCCTATCCACATTGCTTACATTCCAATTCTTGTTCCACCATTACTGGTACTGATGAACAAGATGAAACTGGACAGACGTGGTGTTGCATGTACCATCGCATTTGGTCATAAAGCGCCATACATTGCAATTCCTTTCGGATTTGGTTTGATTTTCATGGGTATCATTCGTGATAACATTAATCAGAACGTAAAAGAAGATTGGGGATGGAATGTAACAATCGGTGATATTACAGCAGTAAACTGGATCCTTGCAGTGGCTATGTTTATCGGTCTTGCAATCGCTGTATTCATTACATACAGAAAACCTCGTGAATACAAAGATATTCAGTTAGATGGTGTAAAGGAAACAGGAAACTTAAAACTGGAATACAAACACTGGGTTGTATTAGCAGCTTTAGTAGTAGTAGTAGTAGCTCAGTTTGCATGGGAGTCTCTTCCGGTAGCAGCACTGGCAGGTCTGTTAGTTATCTTTATTTTTGGCGCTGTTAAGCCAAAAGATATTGATGCACAGTTCCAAGAAGGTGTGAAACTCATGGGCTTCATCGCATTTGTTATGTTAGTAGCAGGTGGATTTGCACAGGTATTAAAAGATACAGGTGCAGTAGATGAACTGGTAACAAGTTCTATCGGACTTATGGGCGGAAATAAATTAATCGCAGCTACCATTATTACTTTAATCGGTTTGTTAGTAACTATGGGTATCGGTACTTCCTTTGGTACAGTTCCTGTACTTGCAGTATTATACGTTCCGTTATGTCATCAGATGGGATTTTCACCGGCAGCTACTATCGTTCTGATGTCAGCAGCAGCAGCTCTTGGTGATGCTGGTTCACCGGCTTCTGATACAACGCTTGGACCTACATCCGGTTTGAATGCAGACGGTCAGCACGACCACATTTGGGATACTTGTGTACCGACATTCTTACACTTTAATATCCCATTAATGATTGCAGCAATTGTTGCAGCTCAGTTCTTATAAAATTGAGTTATGGATGTTCGAATAATCAGGGCACCCATCATAATTTATATAAACAATAGATTGCAATCATCTATTGGATGTCATGCGAGAAGAACCTGTTCCGGCGCCTGCGGAGCAGGTTCTTTTCGCATAGAGCGCTATATCTTGTATAAAAAAATACAAAACTATACAAATTTACTCTGGAATATTTTGAAAAGATGTGTTACAATAGAAAAAGCGAAGACAGAAAGTTATTCGCAGCATAATATGTATAAAATTAATCAAAATATGAAAACTAAATTGCAGGAGGTAAGAATTATGCAGAAATATGTATGTGAACCATGTGGTTATGTATATGATCCGGAATTAGGTGATCCGGATAACGGAGTAGAACCGGGAACAGCTTTCGAAGATTTACCGGAAGATTGGGTATGCCCAATCTGCGGATTAGGAAAAGATGAATTTGTTCCAGAAGAAGCATAAGCTAGATTTAAAGATGAAACAAAAACAGGTTCTTTCAGAGCCTGTTTTTTTGTGGTAAAATGGGTTGGATTAACAAAACGAATGAGGAGGATATGAGATATGAAGTTTACAAAAATGCAGGGAATTGGAAATGATTACGTTTATGTAAATTGCTTTCAGGAGCAGATAGAAAATCCTTCTGAGGTATCTAGAAGAATTAGCGACAGGCATTTTGGAATTGGCTCTGACGGACTGATTTTAATAAAACCATCAGAAAGAGCGGATTTTGAAATGGAAATGTACAATGCTGACGGAAGTCAGGGAGCAATGTGCGGAAATGGTATGCGTTGTGTGGGAAAATACGTGTATGATTACGGTCTTACAGATAAAACGCAAATTTCTGTGGACACAAAGAGCGGTATTAAGTATCTGGATTTAACGGTGGAAAATAAAAAAGTAAAACAGGTTCGTGTAAACATGGGAGAGCCTGTACTGGAAACAAAAGCAATTCCTATGATTTATGAAGGGGAAAAGGTTATCAGTCAGCCGTTTAACGTAGGACAGGATATTTATGAGATAACAGCTGTATCTATGGGAAATCCTCATGCAGTGGTATATGTAGACAATGTGAAAAATCTGCCTTTGGAGGAAATCGGACCGAAATTTGAAAAACATACAGCATTTCCGGAAAGTGTAAATACGGAGTTTGTCCGTGTGATTGACAGAAGGACCGTAGAAATGCGTGTATGGGAGAGAGGAAGCGGGGAAACCTTAGCCTGCGGAACAGGAGCCTGCGCCGTGGCAGTAGCGTCTGTTTTAAACGGATATACAGAAGATGAAGTGACTGTGAGACTTTTGGGCGGAGACTTGAAAATTTTCTGGGACAGAGCAGAAAACCTTGTTTACATGACAGGACCCGCAGAGGTTGTGTTTGAAGGTGAAATTGAAATTTAAGAAAAGGATTGAAGGAAAATGATTTTTACAAAAAGGATGAGTCTTGAGGATAAGAGGTTTTATTCCCATGTATTTCGTCTGGTTATGCCTATGGCGGTTCAGAACCTCATTAATGTAGGAGTGACCTCCACAGACGTTATTATGCTGGGAAAAGTAGGGGAAACGGCATTGTCGGGAGTATCGCTGGCAAATCAGATTTACTTTATTTTATCCCTGCTGTATTTTGGGCTTACCTCCGGCGCCTGTGTTTTGACGGCACAGTACTGGGGGAAAAAGGATACGAGAACCATTGAAAAGGTCATGGGAATGTCTTTTCGCATTTCCATTCTGGCGGGAATTGTGTTTGCGGCAGCGGCATTTTTCTTCCCGTATCAGCTAATGCGTATTTTTACGGCGGATGAAGCAGTAATTGCCGCAGGTGTCAGTTACTTGAAAATCGTGGCGTTTTCTTATGTATTGTCAGCCTTTACAAATGTATATTTAAACATTATACGAAGCATTGAGCAAGTTGTCATAGCGACAGTTGTCTATGGAACTTCTCTTGCGGCAAATATTGTTTTAAACGCAATCTTTATTTTCGGACTTTTCGGGGCACCGGCTATGGGAGCGGCAGGGGCGGCTCTCGGAACACTCTGTTCCCGTGCCGTTGAAGTGGTGATTGTGGTATTTTATGCAGTGAAAATAAACCATGTGGTGAAAATCCGATTTAAGGACTGGTTTGTAAAGGATAAAGCGCTTTCAAAGGATTTCTTTACCTATGCTTTACCTGTGCTTTTAAATGAAATTGCATGGGGAGCGGGAATGGCTGCGATTTCAGCGATTGTAGGGCATTTGGGAAGCTCTGCGGTAGCAGCTCATTCTGTGGCGCAGGTGTGCAGACAGCTTTCTATGGTTATCGGATTTGGTATTTCCAGTGCAACGGCAATTATGATTGGAAAAGCCATTGGTGAGAAAAAAGAAGAGCTGGCAAGGGAATACGGAAAGAAATTCGTCAAAATTGCCATTGTATGCGGTATCGGCGGCGGATTGCTCATATTGGCGATTTCCCCATTTGTGCGAAGTATGCTGAACCTGACACCGCTGGCAAAAAGCTATCTTACAGCTATGATGTTTATTATGTCTTACTATGTAGTGGGACAATCCATTAACACTACTTTGATTGTAGGGGTATTTCGTGCCGGCGGAGATACACGGTTTGGACTGATTTTGGATGTGGGCGTTATGTGGCTTTGCTCTATTTTAGGAGCGGCAGTGGGAGCTTTTGTCATTGGAATTCCAATGCCTTGGGTGTATATTCTGCTGTGCAGTGATGAAATTATTAAAATACCGTTTTCCATATATCGGTATAAAACTTATAAATGGTTAAATAACGTGACACGATAAAAATAAGGGGGAAACCTCTTATTTTTTTGTTTCATAGGAAATTGCGTCCTATGAAACAAAAATGCTCCGCAAGGATGCGCAGCAATGCAATCTTTTTTATCAAATGCTCTTGACAAAAAGAAAATTGTGCACTTTGGATAATGTAAAATCGACTTTGGTTTCCATAACCTGAAAAACCCATGTTTTTCCTTTAAAAATAAAAAAAATTTATCTTCCTCGGAGTGTTAAAAACACGTTAAACAATGGATTTGAAAAGGAAAATGGATATAAATGGTACAGAATTGTGCAATATTTCCCCTTTCTTTTCGGAAGAAAAAATGGTATACTGTGGAATACAAAATGTTGTGAAAACAAAAGTGAAAAAATATTATGAAATACCAGATATAGTGTTACAAAAGTTTATGAGGTGAAAGTGATGATGTATGTAATTAAGAAAGACGGAACAAAAGAGGATTTCAATATCCAGAAAATTGTGCGTGCAGTGAACAAATCTGCATCCAGAATTATGTATGACTTTAAAAAGGATGAGATTGATTTTCTTTGTGAATACGCAGAGGAAAAAGCGCAGTCCTTGGAGAAGGAAGAAATCTCTATTCAGGATATGCACAATATTGTAGAGGGAGCACTGGAAAAGGTAAATCCTGCGGTTGCAAAAAGCTACCGTGATTACCGCAATTACAAACATGATTTTATTCACATGATGGATGAGGTTTATACAAAGAGCCAGTCCATCCGATATATCGGCGATAAGAGCAATGCCAATACAGACAGTGCTCTCGTTGCTACAAAGAGAAGTCTTATTTTCAATGAATTAAACAAAGAATTGTATCGAAAATTCTTTATGACAAGAAACGAGCTTCAGGCATGTAAAGACGGATATATTTATATTCATGACCAATCCGCACGTCTGGACACCATGAACTGCTGTCTGTTTGACGTGGCAAACGTGCTGCGGGGCGGCTTTGAAATGGGAAATGTATGGTATAACGAGCCAAAGACGCTGGACACTGCTTTTGACGTTATGGGAGACATTATTTTAAGCACGGCAGCGCAGCAATATGGCGGGTTTACTGTACCGGAGGTAGATAAAATCCTTGCGCCTTATGCAGAGAAAAGCTATCACAAATATTGCGAGGAATTCTTGAAATACGTAGATGCTGACTGGGCGCCTGCAAAGGAGAGAGCACATCAGTATGCCATGGACAAGGTTCGCCGTGATTTTGATCAGGGCTGGCAGGGAATTGAATATAAATTAAATACCGTTGGTTCTTCCAGAGGCGATTATCCTTTTGTTACCGTGACATTGGGACTGGGAATGGAACGTTTTGAGAAAATGTGCAGTATTTCTCTTTTAGAAGTACATAAAGAGGGACAGGGAAAAGAAGGGCACAAAAAACCGGTGCTGTTTCCGAAAATCGTATTCTTATATGATGAAAATATTCATGGAGAAGGAAAGGAAGGCGAGGATGTCTTTGAAGCTGGAATTTCCTGTTCCGCAAAGACCATGTATCCGGATTGGCTTTCTTTAAGCGGAAAGGGATACATATCCAGCATGTATAAGCGATATAAGAAAGTTATCAGTCCTATGGGATGCAGAGCCTTTTTAAGCCCTTGGTATGAAAGAGGCGGTATGACACCGGCAGATGACAATGATGTTCCTGTATTTGTGGGAAGATTTAATGTAGGTGCGGTAAGTCTTCATTTGCCTATGATTTTGGCAAAGGCACGTTCAGAGGACAAGGATTTCTATGAAGTGCTTGACTTTTATCTGGAAATGATCCGCAATCTTCATATCCGTACTTATGATTACTTAGGAGAGATGAAAGCATCTACCAATCCTCTTGCTTACTGTGAAGGCGGATTTTACGGCGGTAATTTAAAACCTTCTGATAAGATTAAACCGTTATTAAAGCCTATGACAGCATCTTTCGGTATTACAGCTTTAAACGAGCTTCAGGAGCTGTATAACGGTAAATCCATTCGTGAAGATGGAAAGTTTGCGTTAGAGGTGCTTCAGTACATCAATAAAAAGGTGGAGCAGTACAAGAAGGAAGACGGTAATCTGTATGCAATTTACGGCACACCGGCAGAAAGCCTCTGCGGACTTCAGGTAGAGCAGTTCAGAAAGAAATACGGTATTGTGGAAGGGGTTTCTGACAGACCTTATGTAAGTAACAGCTTCCATTGTCATGTAACAGAAGACATCACTCCGATTGAAAAGCAGGATTGTGAAGGTAGATTTTGGGAGCTTTGCAACGGCGGAAAAATTCAGTATGTGCGCTACCCTATCGGGTATAATGTGGATGCAATCCGTGCCTTAGTCAGACGTGCTATGGATTTGGGGTATTATGAGGGAGTCAATCTTTCTCTTGCATATTGTGATGATTGCGGACACGAAGAATTGGAAATGGATGTGTGTCCGGTATGCGGTTCTAAGAATTTGACAAAGATTGACAGAATGAACGGATATCTGTCTTACAGCCGTGTACATGGAGATACTCGTTTAAATACGGCAAAGATGGCTGAAATCGCAGAACGTAAATCTATGTAAGAAAGATTTTCTTTAAGATTTTGTTTCATTTTTGAAAAAATTGTGATACCATATTTTTGACTTTATAAAAATTTTAGAAAAGCAGAGGGATAAGAAATATGGAATCGTATGGATATTTGTTAGACTTGGCATTAATCTTGCTGAGTACGAAAGTATTTGGGCTTATTACAAGAAGAGTAAAGCTGCCGCAGGTAGTAGGTGCTCTTTTGGCAGGTTTGATTTTAGGACCGGCGTGTATCGGCGTACTGCATCAGACAGATTTCATTTATCAGGTTTCTGAAATCGGCGTTATTGTATTGATGTTCTGTGCCGGTTTGGAGACAGATGTTGATGAATTGAAGAAAAGTGGAAAAGCTTCCTTTGTAATTGCGTTGCTGGGAGTAATTGTTCCGCTGTTAGGCGGATTTGCAGTGGCAGCGTATTTTAACAGACCGGGTATGCTGGAGCCGGCGGCAGATGTAAGCGTAATTTTACAGAATGTGTTTATCGGTGTTATTCTCACTGCAACATCAGTAAGTATTTCGGTTGAAACTTTAAAAGAAATGGGAAAACTGAATACAAAAGCGGGAAATGCTATTTTAGGCGCAGCGATTATTGATGATATTTTAGGTATTGTGGCGTTGACTATCATTACCAGCTTAGCAGACTCATCTGTAAATGTTGCTCTGGTATTTATTAAGATTATCGGCTTCTTTATCTTTGTGGGAGTGGGCGGATACCTGCTTCACATTATCTTCCAGAAATGGGTGAAGGGATATGAAAGAGATTTACAGCGTTTCGTTATTTTGGCATTTGTAATCTGTTTACTGTTTTCTTACTGTGCAGAGGAATTCTTTGGAGTGGCAGACATTACCGGCGCATTCTTTGCAGGACTTATTATTACAAAGACAACCCATACGACTTATATTGCAAGACGATTTGGAATTTTATCTTATATCCTTTTATCGCCTGTATTTTTCGCAAATATCGGTTTGCAGGTAGAGCTTCCAAGCATGAGCCCGATGATTATAGGATTTGCGGTTACTTTGGTAATCGTTGCTGTTCTCACAAAGGTAGTGGGCTGCGGTGCAGGTGCGAAGCTTTGCAAATACAGCAATAAAGACTGTATACGTATTGGTGCAGGTATGGTTTCCAGAGGCGAGGTCGCCTTGATTGTAGCGGCAAAGGGAAATGCCATTGGACTGATTTCCGCTGATTTAATGGGTCCGATTGTTATTGTGGTAGTAATTACGACGATTATTTCACCAATTCTTTTAAAAATGACTTTCAGCGAAAAAGACCATAAGGACGAAGGCAATGATTTTGTAGAAAGTGATTTGATGAAACAGTTAGAAGAATATGACGAGGAAATGGAAAAAGAACAGTCTCGTTACGTAACAATAAAAGATAAGAAATAAGAGAAAGGGAGTTGTAGCATTTTAATGCGGCAACTCTCCTTTGTTAGAGGGAGAAAAAATGGCAGCAGTTTTTTTAGCGGCAGTAAATGCAAAATATATACATTCAAATTTGGCAGTATACAGCATGAAATCCTATTGCAGAGAATATGAAAAATATGTGGAAATAGGAGAATATACAATTAACCAGCAAAAGGATGAAATTTTAAAAAGTATTTATAAGAAACAGCCGAAGGTGTTGTGCTTTTCCTGCTATATATGGAACATTTCTTTTGTGAAGGAGCTGATATGCGACTTAAAGAAAATTTTGCCGCAAACCGTTATCTGGGCAGGAGGACCTGAGGTTTCTTATGATGCAGAGAAATTTTTGCAGGAGCTGCCGGAGGTTACCGGAGTTATGTGCGGTGAGGGAGAGCAAACTTTTCTGGAGCTGGTGCAGCATTATGTTCATGAAAAAGAGGAGGATGCACTGGCTGATATTAAGGGAATTGTGTTTCAAAAAAACGGGGAGATTGTGAGAAATCCTTTCCGTGAAATCATGGATATGGATAAGCTGGTATTTCCGTATAAAAATATTTCCCTGTTTGAACATAAAATTATTTATTATGAAAGCAGCAGAGGATGTCCTTTTTCTTGCAGCTATTGTTTATCCTCTATTGATAAGAAGCTGAGATTTCGCAGTCTTTCTCTGGTAAAAGAGGAATTGCAGTTTTTCCTTGATGCAAAAGTTCCGCAGGTGAAATTTGTAGACAGAACCTTTAACTGTAAAAAGGAACATGCTCTTGAAATCTGGAATTATATTCATGAGCATGATAACGGCATAACGAATTTTCACTTTGAAATTGCGGCGGATTTGCTTACCGAGGAAGAAATTCAGCTTATTCACACCATGCGTCCGGGGCTTATCCAGTTGGAAATCGGGGTACAGTCTACTAATCCGCAAACCATTGAAGAAATTAGAAGAAAGACCAGTTTTGAGAAGATTTCAGAAAAAGTAAAAAAAGTACAGGAAGGAAAAAATGTTCATCAGCATTTAGATTTAATTGCCGGACTTCCTTATGAGGGATATGAAAGTTTTAAAAAATCTTTCTGCGATGTGTATGCTTTACAGCCTCAGCAGCTTCAGCTTGGATTTTTAAAACTGTTAAAGGGTTCTTATATGCATGAGAAAGCCGAAGACTATGAATGTGTATGTAAGGGGAAAGAGCCTTATGAAGTGTTGAAAACAAAATGGTTATCTTACGGAGAAGTCTGTAGATTAAAAGGAATTGAGGATATGGTAGAGGTATACTATAATAGCGGACAGTTCAGTCATACAATGAAAGCAGTAGAGAGGCATTTTTGTAATGTATTTTCTATGTATGAAGCTTTGGCAGATTTCTATGAACAAAAAGGATATCAGGGCATTTCTCATTCCAGAATAAGAAGATATGAAATACTTATGGAATTTTTAGAGGAACAGAAAGTGGAAAATATTTGCTATTTTAAGGAATTGATGATTTTAGACCTCTATGCAAGAGAAAACTTAAAGACAAGACCAATGTGGGCAGCAGACAGAAAACCATATAAGGAAAAGATACAGGAATTTTATAAAAAAGAAGCAGAAACACCGGAATTTTTACAGGATTATACAGGATATCAACCCAAACAGTTGGAAAAGATGACTCATCTGGAGATATTTTTCTATAACGTACTGGGAGAAAAAGCGGAGAAAGGAATTTATCCTGTATTGTTCGATTATAAAAAGAGAAGCCCTCTGACCAATGACGCTGCTATGTACGCAGTAAGCTTGTAGGAGATGGAGGATTTATGACAAAGAGAACAAAAGAAATTTTGGATAAACTGGATGAAGTTTATACAAGGGAGTATAAATGTTATTTAAACCATGAAAATCCAGGGCAGCTGCTAATTGCTACCATGTTAAGCGCACAGTGCACAGATGTCAGAGTGAATATTGTGACAAAGGATTTATTTGTAAAATATCCCGATATGCAGGCTTTTGCCAAGGCAGATTTAAAAGAGTTGGAACAGGATATTAAGCCTACGGGTTTTTATCATAATAAGGCAAAAAATATTATCGGCTGTGCTCAGAGGATTTGTCAGGTGTATGGCGGTGAAGTTCCAAGGAGCTTAGAGGATTTGGTAAGCCTTCCGGGAGTGGGAAGAAAAACGGCAAATGTTATTCGAGGAAACATTTTTCATGAGCCCAGTGTAGTGGTTGATACCCATGTGAAGCGAATTTCCAAACGTCTGGGATTTACCAAGGAGGAAGACCCTGAAAAGATAGAACAGGATTTAATGAAGGTGCTTCCAAAGGAGCATTGGATACTTTATAATATTCAGATTATTACTTTTGGAAGGCAGATTTGTTTTGCACGTTCACCGAAATGTGAGGAGTGCTTTTTGACAGAATATTGTAAGGAATATAAGGAAAAACAAAAGAAAAGCAGGAAGAAATTATGATGGAATACGTTGCGCTGGACTTAGAAACCACAGGCTTAGAGCCTTCTAAGGACAGAATTATAGAAATCGGCGCTGTAAAGGTGCGGAATAAAGAGGTTGTAGGTGAATACGGAACGCTGATAAATCCCCAGATGGAAATTCCTGACAGGATTACAGAGCTTACGGGGATTTCCAACGATATGGTACAGGGAAAACCTCTTATTGCACAGGCGTTAGGGGAATTGTTGGATTTTTGCGAAGAATTACCTCTTTTGGGGCACAATCTGATGTTTGATTACAGTTTCGTAAAGCATCAGGCAGTGAATGCGGGAATGGTATTTGAGAAAAAGGGAATGGACACCTTGAAGCTGGCAAGAGCGCTTCTGCCTGAGCTTCCAAGCAGGAGTCTGCAAAATCTCCGCATGCACTATGAAATTCCTCAAAAGGATGCGCACAGGGCATTGGAGGATGCCAGAACCACGTATCTTTTATATGAGAGATTACGGGAAGAATTTGAAGAGAAGCAGCCAAAGCTTTTTGTACCAAATGCACTTATCTATAAAGTAAAGAAGCAAGGTCCTGTAACAGCGGCGCAAAAACGCTACTTGCAGGATTTAATAAAATATCATAGAATAGAGCTGAATGTGGAAATTGACAGTCTTACAAAAAACGAGGCATCTCGAGAAATTGATAAGATATTGAGTACCTACGGGAAAATAGTGAGGTAAAGAGATATGATGAATATGAAAAAATCAAAAAGGAACAGAATATTTGCTGCGATACTGGCAGGACTGATTATTTTGGCAATGGTAATTCCTATGGCAATGTATGCTTTTGGATGATACAGTTGATATATACAGCAATGGAGGTCAGAACATGAAGATAGGAAAATTGCCGGAGCCTGTGCTAATTCGCTCTGTTTTAAAGCAGGTAGGGCATCGCAGAAATGAGGTTTTAGTAGGACCTGCCGTGGGACAGGATTGTGCGGTAATGGAGCTTGAAGAAGGGGAAGTTTTTGTACTGTCCTGTGACCCGATTACAGGGACAACGAAGGATATCGGAGGACATAGTGTTCACATTACAGCCAATGATTTAGCAGCTTCCGGTGCAGAGCCTGTGGGAATTATGCTGACAATGCTTTTAACACCTGACACAGAGGAAGCACAGCTAAAGGAGATAATGCAGGATGTGGAAAAGACCTGTAAAGAGCTGAATATGGAGGTCTTGGGCGGACACACAGAGGTTACGGATGTGGTAAAGCAGACGTTGATTTCTCTTACAGGTGTAGGAAAAATGAAAAAAGAAAATGTGCTTACCACAGCTTCAGTAAAGCCCGGAGATGATATTGTGGTGACAAAATGGATTGGTCTGGAAGGGACTTCTATTGCGGCAAAGGAAAAAGAAAGCTTGCTTTTGGAGCATTTTGCGCCGCCTTTTGTGGAGACTGCAAAAAAATTCGACCAATATCTTTCCGTTATTCCGGAGGCAAAAATTGCCGCAGAGTGGGGCGTATCTGCTATGCACGATATTACCGAGGGCGGTGTATTTGGCGCTCTGTGGGAAATGGGAAGCGGTTCCGGTGTGGGTCTTGACATTGATTTAAAAGAAATTCCTATTCGTCAGGAAACCGTAGAGGTCTGTGAAGTGCTAGGATTAAATCCTTATATTTTAATGTCCAGCGGTTCTATGATGATTGCCGCAAAAGACGGATACGGACTTGTAAGAAAGCTAAAACAGGCTGGTATTGAGGCTGCCGTAGTAGGTAAAGCGACAGACGGAAACGACAGAATTTTAAGAAACGGTGAAGATACCCGTTATTTAGATAAACCGCAGAGTGATGAATTGTATAAAATCTATCAGTAGGTGGAAAATATTCGGAGGAAAGAAAAGTGGCAAAATTAAATATTGTATTATTTGAGCCTGAAATTCCGGCAAATACAGGGAATATAGGAAGAACCTGCGTTGCAACAGGAACAAGACTGCATCTTATTGAGCCCTTGGGATTTCAGCTAAATGAAAAAGCATTAAAAAGAGCAGGAATGGATTACTGGAAGGACTTAGATGTAACAACGTATATCAATTATCAGGATTTTCTGGACAGAAATCCCGGCGCAAAGGTTTACATGGCAACTACAAAGGCACCGAAGACTTATGTAGACGTAGAATATGAAGAAGACTGCTATATTATGTTCGGAAAGGAAAGCGCAGGCATTCCGGAAGAAATTTTGCTGGAAAATCAGGAAACAGCTATCCGAATTCCCATGATTGGGGATATTCGCTCTTTGAATTTGAGTAATTCTGTTGCCATTGTGCTGTATGAGGCGCTTCGTCAGAATAACTTTGACCACATGAGGTTAGAGGGGCATCTGACAAAATATGAATGGAAGTAAATGATACACGGATGAATTCTGGAAAAGTGTTTTCAGAAAGGAGTGTGAAGAATGTCAGGATTATTAAAATTACCCATAGGAATTGAAAATTTTGAAAAAATACGCAGTGAAGGGTTTTACTATGCAGATAAAACAAAATTGATTGAACAATTACTTGGGCAATGGGGAGAAGTAAATTTATTTACCCGACCTCGACGCTTTGGAAAATCATTGAGCATGAGTATGCTTCGCTGTTTTTTTGAAATCGGAACAAATCAGACGTTGTTTGATGGGCTTTATATTGCGAAGAATAAAGAGTTATGTGAGCAATATATGGGAAAATTTCCTGTGATTTCTATTAGCCTTAAAAGTGTGAATGCAGAAAATTTTGATAAAGCAAAAGCACAGCTTGTTAAAATTATTAATCGAGAAGCAAGGCGCTTGAGGTCCTTTTTGAGAATAGAATATCTTGAAAAAGAGTATCAAGAGATTTTTTCTGAACTCCTTAACAGAAAAATGGAAGAAGATACTTTAACAAACAGTTTACAGGAGTTTACAGAACTACTGGAGACTTATTATGGTGAAAAGGTCATTGTTCTGATTGACGAGTATGATGTACCTTTGGCAAAGGCAAATGAAAATGGCTATTATGATAGGATGGTACTTCTTATTAGAAATATGCTTGAAAATGTGCTGAAAACTAATGACAGTTTGAAGTTTGCAGTTTTGACGGGATGTCTGCGTATAGCAAAAGAGAGTATTTTTACAGGATTGAATAATTTTAAAGTATATTCTATAACAGATGTTGATTTCGATGAATATTTTGGTTTTACAGATGAAGAGGTAAGAGAAATTCTGCATTATTACAATCAGGATACGCATTATGAAATTGTCAAACAGTGGTATGATGGATATCGTTTTGGGGACTTAGATGTATATTGTCCATGGGATGTTATTAACTATTGCAGCAGTCATCTTAATAATCCAACTTTACCTCCGGAAAATTATTGGATAAATACCAGCGGGAATGATGTTTTAAATCATTTTATCAATAATGTGGGAAATGAGAAAAGTGTGACTAGGTTAGAACTGGAGCAGTTGGTGAATGGAGGAACTGTACAAAAAGAAATAAAGCAAAATTTAACATATAAAGAGTTATATTCTTCTATGGAGAACCTTTGGAGCGCATTGTTTATGACAGGATATCTTACACAGAGAGGAAAAGCAGACGGAAATCGATATAATTTGGCTATTCCTAATCGAGAAATTCGCAATATTATTACAGAGCATATTCTTATACTGTTTAAAGAGAATGTGGAAAAGGATGGAAACATGCTAAACGATTTCTGCAATGCACTTCTGTACGGAGAAGCGGAAAAAGTGGAAAAGATATTTACAGAATATATGCGAAAGACAGTCAGTGTAAGAGATACGTTTGTTCAAAAACCTACGAAAGAGAATTTTTATCATGGTATTCTTTTGGGGATTTTGGGCTTTAAAGAGGGATGGTCTGTGGTATCCAAACAGGGAGTCGGGAGATGGCTTCAGCGATATACAAATTTTTATTGATGATGCAGATGTGGGTATTGTACTTGAGGTAAAATATGCAGAGATAGGGCAAGAAGAGAAAGAGTGTCGTAAAGCGTTGAAGCAGATTGTGGATAAAAGATATACAGAAGCTTTGCACCAGTATGGAGTTCATAAAATTTTAAAATATGGGATTGCATGTAACGTGAAAAATTGCAGAGTGATGATGGAAGTATCTGTATAAAGTATAAAAGGGGCTGTTTTTATTACAGCCTCTTTTTCATACTTTATACTCTCTTTAATTTTCACTGACACTTTTTTGCAGAGTAAAGATAAACTCTGTTCCCACACCTTCCGTACTGATTACATTGATATTCTGTTTATGTGAGTTGATAATTTCTTTGACAATGGCAAGTCCCAGCCCTGTGCCTTTTCTGTCTTTTCCCCTTGAGGAATCAATTTTGTAAAATCGGTCCCAAATTTTTGTAAGACTTTCTTTAGGAATTCCACATCCCGTATCTTTTACAGAAATAAAAACGGTTTCATGCTTTAAAGTAGACTCTATTTTAATAATGGAGTCAGGAGAACTGAATTTAATAGCATTATCAATAAGGTTGTATAAAACCTGCTGAATTTGTCCCATATCAGCATGAACGAACAGTGTTTGCCCCGTAAGAAAGAGCTCAATGGAAATACGTTTGTCACGACAAATTCCTTCAAAGGCTTCTGCGGTAGTTTTGATTGTGCGGTTAATATCAAAATCAGAATAATCTAATTGACGGCCTTTTTCATCCAGGTTATTTAATGTAAGCATACTTTGTGTGAGTTTATAAAGTCTGTCTGTTTCATATACGACAATTTTTAAATATTTTTCCTGCATTTCAGGAGGAATTGTTCCATCTAAAATTGCTTCTGTGTAACCTTTTATAGAAGTAAGAGGAGAACGAAAGTCATGAGATACATTGGAGATGAATTTTCGTTGGTAATTTCCTGTCATATCCAATTCATCAGACATATAATTTAAAGTCATTGCCAAATATCCTAGCTCATCTTCTTTATCTAAAGGAATATTGTATTTGAGATTTCCAGATGCAAACGTGTTTGCTCCTTGTATGATTTTTTTAAGAGGACGATTAATCATAATGTAAAATATAGGGATAATAAGCATCATAATTCCCAGAAACAATAGAAATAAAATATGAATAGTATCTAAGAGGCTATCCCTCTGATGACAAAGAACAGACATCGGTAAATGCATGGAAACATAACCTTTTACCTGCATGTTGACGGTAACGGGAACCATAACACTTAACTGCTCTTCCTGAAAATATCCGAAAAAATCACCTATTTGATAATAAGAACCGCTAGACTTTCCAGGGTCAAAGGATTTTAACTCTGGAAAGTCTTCTGCAATGAATTTTTGAGAGGTATCCATCAGAACTTTTCCTTTTGGACTAATCAGTAAAATTTCTTCCTTTTCATAAACGGAAGAACAGAGAGAATCATAAAACTCAGTAGGGGTGTCTATGTTTTGATAATATTTTATAGCACGTTGTCCTGTTATTTTTGATGCTTCCCGATATAAACGTCCGCTGTATACACTTTCTACATGATCTTCTACTAAATCTGTCCCTACCAGAGAAATTGCAGTAAAGCCTAAAATACCTAAAAAAATCATAGCAGTTATAAATTTTACAAAAAGGAATTTTTTCATTTATTTTTGACCTCAAATTTATAGCCTATTCCCCACACAGTGGAAAGCGCCCAAGAAGGGTGGTCTTTGATTTTCTCTCTGAGACGTTTAATATGCACATCCACGGTACGGGTATCGCCAATGTATTCATATCCCCAGATATGATCCAAAAGCTGTTCTCTTGTAAATACCTGATTAGGAGAAGATGCAAGAAAATAGAGAAGTTCTAATTCCTTTGGAGGCATATCCAGTTGTTTTCCATAATAGATTACAGAATAATTTGTCAGGTTAATTGCTAAGTCAGGATATTCCACATATTTTCCCGAAGGTTGTGTTGCCGGAGCTACATTTGGTTGATATCGTCTTAATACAGCTTTTACTCTGGCGACCAGTTCTTTGGAGTCAAAAGGTTTAATGATATAGTCGTCTGCACCCAGTTCCAAACCTAATACTTTGTCAAAGATTTCTCCTTTTGCGGAAAGCATGATAATGGGAACATTAGATTTTTGCCGTATCTCTCTGCATACTTGATAACCGTCCATGCCCGGAAGCATTAAGTCAAGTAAGATGAGGTTTGGGGCAAAGGAGGAGAAAGCATTTAAAGCTGCTTCTCCATCATTGACGATATGGGTATCAAAACATTCTTTTGTCAGATACAGAGAAATCAATTCAGCAATATTATTATCATCGTCTACGATAAGAATTTTCTGTTTAGTTACCATATATACTCCCCCTTATTTTTTGAATTCTACAATTGTAACACCGGCATCACCTTCACCGAATTCTGCCAGATGAAAATCTTTTACATATTTTAAGCGTTTTAAATAGTTGTGCACGCCTTTTCGAAGCGCACCGGTACCTTTTCCGTGAACAACACGGACACTGTTTAAATGAGCCAGATAGGCGTCATCTAAATATTTATCTAATTCTGCAATAGCCTCGTCTACGGTTTTTCCCAGAAGGTTGATTTCTGTGCGGATAGAAGCAGATTTGCTCATTCGTATTTTACCTGCACCGGTACGCTGTAATGATGGTGCGGTAATAACCGGTTCATCAATTAATTGCAAATCTGATAAATGTACTTTGGAACGAAGAATTCCCATTTGTACAAAAACCATTCCTTTTGCATCCGGTTTAGAGCTTATGGTTCCTTTAACATTCAGACTTAATACTTTTACAGCATCTCCCAGAGAAATATCCTTGGCAGTAAGTGTAGACTTTTTCTTTTCCGGTGTTTTAAGAGCCATTTTTTTGCCTGTCTGATCCATTTTTTTACGAAGTTCAGAACGTTTTTGCTCTAATTCTTTTGCAGACATAGACTCTTTTCCGACTTTGTTGAAAATTTTCATGGTTTGGTCTGCATATTCTTTTGCCTCTCGCAAAATACGATGTGCTTCTTCATTGGCATCACGGAGGATACGTTCCTTTTGCTGCTCAAGTTTATCCTGTTTTTCTTCTAATTGTTTTTTCAGACTTTCAATTTCTGTTTTATAACGGGCAATTTCGGCTTCTTCGGCTTCGATGGTTTTTCGGCTTTGCTCCAAAGTTGATAGAACATCTTCAAAGGACTCATCTTCCTGACTGATTTGCTCTTTCGCTTTGTCGATAATATAGGAAGGCAGTCCAAGTTTTCCGGAAATTGCAAAAGCGTTACTTTTTCCGGGAATACCAATGAGCAGACGATAAGTAGGACGCAGAGTTTCTACGTCAAATTCACAGGAAGCATTTTCAACTCCATGAGTAGAGAGTGCATATACTTTTAACTCACTGTAGTGAGTGGTTGCCATAGTGCGTATTCCCTGTGCATGAAGATGAGATAAAATAGCAATGGCAAGTGCTGCACCTTCTGTAGGATCTGTTCCTGCACCTAACTCATCAAAGAGAACCAGGGAGTCACGGTCTGCTTTTTCAATAAAACGTACTACATTTGTCATGTGAGAAGAAAAGGTACTGAGAGACTGTTCAATACTTTGTTCATCACCGATATCAGCGTAAACTTCTTTAAAAATGCTGAGGCGTGAATTGTCAAAAGCAGGAATATGAAGTCCTGACTGTCCCATGAGAGTTAAAAGACCGATTGTTTTTAAGGAAACAGTTTTACCACCGGTATTAGGACCTGTTACAACAAGAAGATCAAAATCTTCGCCCAGACGAACATCAATAGGCACGACTTTGTGCTTGTCAATCAGAGGATGGCGAGCTTTCTTTAAATCAATAATTCCGTTTGTGTTAAAGCGTGGCTCTGTAGCATTCTGTGCTTTTGCCAAAAGAGCTCTGGCAAAAATAAAGTCAAGCTGTGTCATGACTTTTAAATTATCTTCAATAGCTTCCAGATTTTCAGCGGCATATTGGCTTAGATTAGAAAGAATAATTTCAATTTCAGCCTGTTCCTTTACTTCCAATTCTCTTAAATCATTATTTAGCTTTACAATAGCCATAGGTTCTACAAAAACAGTGGAGCCTGTAGAAGACTGGTCGTGAATCATACCGGGAACTTGTCCTTTGTGCTCTGCTTTTACAGGAATACAGTAGCGACCGTTTCGCATGGTAACAACAGCATCTTGTAAATAAGTTCTGGCAGAACCACTGACATAAGAAGATAGCTGACTGTGAATTTTATCATTGGTATTCTTCATAGAACGGCGGATTTGCTTTAAGCCGGCGCTGGCATCATCTGCAATTTCTTCTTCTGACAAAATACAGCGGCGGATTTCCAAAGCCAGTGGTGTCAGAGGCTGAAGAATTTCAAACATGCTGTCTAAGGAGTCCTGATTTTCTTCTGCGTTTTCCCGTCTTGCATAGGCTTTGGCACGATTGGTATTTTCCAAAAGGCTGCAAAGGGATAAAAGCTCCCCTGTTCCTAAGGTACTGCCGATTTCCAGACGTTTTAAGGAACCTCTGATATCTTTTACTCCCCCAAAGGAAAGAGAACCCTTTTGATAAATTCTTGCTAGGGCATCAGCGGTTTCCTGCTGCATAATTTCGATTTCACTTAAATTATCCAAAGGAGTAAGCTTTCGGCACAAATCCTTCCCGCAGGAGGATGTGGCGAGGTTTTCCAGCATTTGAATAATTTTGCTATATTCTAAAGTTTTTAAAGCTTTTTCATTCATAAAAATCACCTTGTCTAAAATCCGTTATAGTTGATAAAACATCTCTATTAGAAAAAATAGGAAGTTATGTCCTATTTTACATTAAAATAAGAAGAAAGAAAAGGGACAGTATTAGAATTTTTTGTGTAATCTTCATGAAAAGTTCATAAACTTTTGTTATAATAAAATATAGTTTTATGTGGAGTGAGTGACATGGAGCAAAAGAAAAATGCAAAATCTTATGAATTTCTAAAAGAAACAATCAAAGAAAAACCCATTGATAAAAAGAAAATAATGAAACATATTCTTAGGATTTTGGCATCCGGGGGACTTTTTGGACTGGCAGCATCGGCAGTTTTATTATTGGCAGCCCCGGAAATTAGAAAAAACATAGAGGGAAAACAAGAACAGTCACAAATACAGTTTCCATCTGATACAGAGAACAGCGAGGAAAACACAAAAAATAATATACCAGAAGAACAAAGCTCCGAAGCTGGTTCGCAACCGGCTGCAGAAGAAGAACTTACACCAGAGAAGTATCAGAAATTGTTTGCAGACGTTTTTGCCACTGCCCAAGAAGCTAAAAAATCTATGGTAAGAGTAAGAGGAAGTAAAAATGATGAAGAATGGTTTCAGACACCTTATGAAAGTGAAATTTCAGGTTTGCTGGTGGCAGAAAGTGGACAGGAGCTTTTTGTACTGACAGAATACAGAATTGTAGAAAACGTAGACAGAATACAGGTTGTGTTTTATGATGGGACAGTTACAGATGCCAGATTTTTAAAAGGTGATACCAATACAGGATTTGCTATTTTAAAAGTTCCCAAAGCAGGGATTTCAGCTGAGACAAAAGAAGTAATTACTATAGCACCATTGGGAGAGTCCTATGCAGTAGAACAAGGCAAACCTGTTCTTGCAATTGGAAGCCCTATGGGGTATAGTGACTCTGTTGGATATGGAATTATTACATCAACCTGTAATACTATATCAAAAACAGATGCAGAATATAGTCTTTTGACTACAGATATTGCAGGCAGCAGTCTGGGAAGCGGCGTTTTGTTGAATTTAGAAGGCGAAGTGATTGGTTTGATTGCGCAGTCTTTTGCCAGAGAAGATACGCAAAATCTTGTAACCGGACTTGGCGTTTCGGAAGTAAAAGAGATGATACAGATTTTGTCCGATGAAACAAAAGATATTGTTTATTTGGGCATCACAGGTAAAAGTATTACCAAGGATATTTCTGAAAAGAAAGGGATACCGATTGGTGTTTTTGTAGAACAGGTAGAGGTAGATTCTCCGGCAATGCAGGTGGGAATTCAAAATGGTGATGTAATTATAGAGCTGAATGGTGAAAAAATAAAAACTGTAAAAGGTTATCAGCATCAGCTAAAATTCTGTAAAGCAGGACAGACAATTAAAGTAAAAGCCATGCGTCAGGGAACAGAAGGATATGTAGAAGTGGACTTTGATGTGACGCTGCAGGCGAGATAGGAAGGATAGGAAAATGAGATTTATCAGCGAACTTCATGAAGGGGAAAAACTTTCAGGAATTTATTTATGCAAACATAAACAGGCAGCAGTGACAAAGAATGGAAAATCTTATGAAAATGTGATTTTACAGGATAAGACAGGAACGATTGATGCAAAAATCTGGGAGCCAAATTCTCTTGGGATTGATGAGTTTGATGCTTTAGATTATATTGATGTAGTGGGAGATGTTACCAGTTTTCAGGGAAATCTTCAGGTGAGTATTAAAAGAGTCAGAAAAGCTTCTGAGGGAGAATATGAACCGGGAAATTATCTTCCTGTTAGTAATAAAGATATTGAGACAATGTATCAGGAACTTTTGGGAATAATTAATCAGGTGAAAAATCCGTATTTTCATCAGTTGCTGTTAGCATTTTTTAAGGAAGACGCAGCATTTGTTAAAACTTTTAAAGGAAATTCAGCAGCCAAAAGTGTACATCATGGTTTTATAGGTGGACTTTTGGAGCATACCGTCAGTGTGGCAAATCTGTGTCTTTATTATTGTGGAACTTATAGTATTTTAAATAAAGATTTGCTCATTACGGCAGCTCTTCTTCATGATATTGGGAAGACGAAAGAACTTAGTGCATTTCCTATGAATGATTACACAGATGACGGACAGCTTTTAGGACATATTATGATTGGTGCAGAGATGATTCATGATAAGGCAAAGGAAATTCCTAATTTTCCGTATAAAATGGAAAGTGAATTAAAACATTGTATTTTGGCACATCATGGAGAACTGGAATACGGCTCACCGAAAAAACCGGCACTTGCAGAAGCAGTTGCTCTTAATATGGCAGATAATACAGACGCAAAAATGGAAACTTTGACAGAAATTTTTGCGGCAGCGCCAAACCAGAAGGAATGGCTGGGATATAATCGGTTGTTCGAGTCTAATTTTAGAAAATCAAGTTGCGAGTAATCTTAAAGCGGAGCTGTTGCATGGAGTTTTTCATGCAGCAACTCCTTCTTTTCAGATAGGAGAGTTTATGGAATTTAAAAAGAATGATTTGGTAACAGTAAAAATCGAAGATATGGGGCATGACGGCGAAGGAATTGGAAAGGCAGAGGGTTATACTCTGTTTATTAAAGACACAGTAATTGGTGATGTGGTAGAAGCTAAAATTATGAAAATGAAGAAAAATTATGGGTATGCAAGGCTTGTACGTGTGTTAGAGGCTTCCAAAGACAGAACAGAGCCGAAATGTTCTGTGGCAAGAGCCTGTGGAGGCTGCCAGTTACAGTTTTTAACTTATGAAAAACAGTTGGAATTTAAGAAAAATAAAGTGGTAGGAAATCTGGAGAGGATAGGCGGATTTTCTGATATTTCGGTTGAAAAAGTAATGGGAATGGAAAATCCATGGCGCTATCGAAACAAGGCGCAGTTTCCGGTAGGAAAAGATAAGGAAGGAAATCTGATTACAGGGTTTTATGCGGGAAGGACACACTCGATTATTCCGAATACTAACTGCTATTTGGGAGTTGAGGTAAACGAAGAAATTTTAAATGCAGTGCTGGATTACATGAGAGAAAATCATGTTGAGCCTTATGATGAAGTTACCGGTAAAGGGCTTGTTCGCCATATTTTAATCCGGTATGGATTTAAAACAAAGGAAATCATGGTTTGTATTATTATAAATGGAAGGAAAATTCCCAATGCGGCAGGACTGGTAGAGAAACTGAAAGATATTTCCGGAATGACAAGCATTACTTTAAATGTAAATACAAAGCGAAACAATGTGATTTTAGGAAATGAAATTTTATCATTATGGGGAAAAGATTATATTACAGACTATATTGGAGAGGTAAAATATCAGATTTCTCCTCTTTCATTTTATCAGGTAAATCCTGTGCAGACAGAAAAACTTTATGGGACAGCACTGGAATACGCAGGTCTTACAGGAAAAGAAATTGTCTGGGATTTATACTGCGGGATTGGAACGATTTCTCTGTTTTTGGCACAGAAAGCACAAAAGGTTTATGGGGTGGAAATTGTTCCGGCGGCGATTGAAGATGCAAGAAAAAATGCAGAGATTAACGGCATTGAAAATGCGGAATTTTTTGTGGGTAAGGCAGAAGAAGTTTTGCCTGCAAAATATAAAGAAGATGGTGTATATGCAGATGTGATTGTAGTGGACCCGCCAAGAAAAGGCTGTGACGGAGCGCTGATTGAAACCATGTTGTCTATGAAACCGGAGAGAATTGTGTATGTGAGTTGTGATTCGGCTACATTGGCGAGGGATTTGAAGGTGCTGTGTGAGAAGGAGTATCAGGTGGAGAAAGTGGCTGTGTGCGATATGTTTCCGGGAAGTGTTCACGTGGAGACGGTTGTACTTTTGAGTAGAAATAAAACAATAAAAATAAAATAGTAGAGAAACCAAAGAAAAAGAGCCTGTTATACAAATAAAATTCGTGTAGCAGGCTCTGCAATTTATTAAAATCTATTCATTATAATACTGTGCCTGTGCATTCCAGAGTTCATAATATTTTCCGGTTTTATCGCTGATCAATTCCTCATGTGTTCCTTTCTGAACTACATTTCCCTCATGAAATACGGCAATTTCATCACAAAATTTACAGGATGATAAACGATGGGAAATATAAACGGTTGTTTTATCCGTTACAATGTCATTAAATTTACTGTAAATTTCTGCTTCTGCAACAGGATCTAAAGCAGCAGTTGGTTCATCTAAAATAATAAAAGGAGCATCTTTATAAAGGGCTCTTGCAATGGCAATTTTCTGGGCTTCGCCTCCGGATATCTGAATACCTTTTTCATCTAAATCTTTATAAAGATAGGTATTTAAACCTTTTGGCATAGATTGAAAGCGTGTTTCAAATCCGGCATTTTTTAAGCAGGATTTTGCCAGTTCAGAGTCATAGTGTGCAGCGCCGGCAACGTTTTCTCCCAGAGGCAGAGTCAATAGCTGAAAATCCTGAAAAACAACAGAAAAAATGTTGATATAATCGTTATATTTATACTTTCGAATATCAATTCCATTTAAAAAAATGTGTCCTTCTGTAGGATCATACAGGCGACATAAAAGTTTGATAAATGTAGTTTTTCCACTGCCGTTCATACCGACTACGGCAAGGCGTTTGCCTATTTGGAATTTTAAATTAATGTGCCGCAGAGCCCATTGTTCTGTATCCGGATAGCGAAAAGAAACATCCCGAAATTCTACTTCGTATTTTCTGTCTGATCGCTTTTCCGTGGTGAGACTGCCTTGATACATAGGGTTTGGAATATCCAGAAATTTAAAATTAGATACTAAAAATTCGCCATTACTTTGTATACATCCTACTGTGGTAAGAAAGGCAGATACACCGCCGAAAAGCTGAGTAATTGCACCGATATATTGTGTGACGGAGCCTACTCCGAAAGCGCCTGCCCATGCTTTTAAACATACATACAGATATACAACGCCGGTTAAAATAACAGACATGCACTGAGAAAGTGCGTGTAAAAGTCCCATAGGTCCCATGGCGGACTTGGCAATATCAGAATGTGCGCTGAACAGGGGGTATTCTGTCACTCGAGGAGTACATATATTTTCTTGCTGCTGATACATACGAAGGTCTGTTGCCCTTTTTTTATCATGACTCATAAAGCCGAAAAAATAGAAAAAACGATTGCCAAGACGCGCTTCTTGAGCATAATTGGTCATATATCTGTCACCTCTGGTTTTGCACATAGGAGAGAGAATTGCAATAAGCAGTAAAAGTATGAGAATTCCCACAGCAAAAAGAGGATGATTGATTGGTTCCAGCTCACTTCCTTTGGGGACTTTGGCTGCAAATAAACTGATGGACAGGCTAATTCCGCCAAGGATTTGGAACAATGCAGTAACCAGTTCTTCAAAAAAAAGAAGGGTTTTATAAATTCCCCATCCAGACCAGTATTTCGTCTGGATAATTTGAGAATATAAATCGAAAACAGTCTGCCGTTCTATGTCCTCATAATCTAAATGCAGCATTTTTTTCATATAGATTTCTCTGTCTATAGATTGAGCAGAGCTTTTTTCGTAATTGAGCCAATGCTTCAAAATGCTGTTTAACAGAGTGCAGAGTGAGGTGCAGGTCAGAGTCAAAATAACCCATTTTGAAAGGACTTCCACATTTCGATTTCCAGAAAGCTCATTGATAATTTGAGCGGACAGAAAGATGGTTACATAAGGAGTTAATGCCTTTACTATAGAGGAAATGCCTGCTGAAAAAAAGAAGCCGGGACAGAGCTTCCACCAGATTTTCCAAGCTCTTATATTCATTTTCCAAGCAGATTGCATAGTTGTTTTTTTACTTGTCACTTTGTATTTCCTCCTCTTTATAATATTGGCTTTGTATATCAAAAAGTTTAGCGTATTTGCCCTGTAATGCAATTAATTCTTCATGAGTTCCCTGCTCTTCAATATGGCCTTTTTCCAAAAACAGAATGCGATGACAAAAGCGGGTAGAGGCAAGGCGATGAGAAATAAAAACGGATGTTTTATGGGAAGTCATTTCATTATATTTAAGATAAATATCATTTTCGGCAATAGGATCAAGAGCAGCAGTAGGTTCATCTAAGATGAGAACAGGAGCATTTTTATAAAGCGCTCTTGCCAGCATTAAACGCTGCATTTGTCCTCCGGAAAGCTCAATGCCATCTTCATAAACCTGCCTTCCGATAATGGTATTTATATTTTTAGGCAGGGAAGCAATCTTTTGAAAAAGACCTGCCTGTTTCAGACAATTCCAAACTTGTTTCTCATCAATATGTGTTGTTTGTTGAGCAATATTTTCAGCAACGCTGGCTTCTAAGACAGAAAAATCCTGAAATACAGCAGAAAATAATGTGTAATAATTTTGGCGGTTATATTGACGAATATCCTTTCCATTCAGTAGAATTTGTCCTTCAGTGGGATCTAAAAATCCACAAATCAGTTTAACCAGAGTGGTTTTTCCGGCGCCGTTTAAACCTACAATTGCAATCTTTTCTCCGGCATGTACCGTAAGATTAAGATGGTGAATGGTGTCCTGTTTTGCCTCTGGATAGCGGAAAGATACGTTTTCCAAGTGGAATTCGTAAGTAGAAAAATCGTCTTTGGAAACAGGCTTTCCTTCTTCAAAAAGGAAGGGTTCCGGATATTCTAAAAATTCCCTTACCGTGGATAAATCAAGGCTGCATTTGTGTAATTGCGCAAACATTTCCAAAATTCCGCCTATCCACTGAGTAAAACCACTTACTGCTGTGAAATAGAGCAGGAATTCTGAAGCATTTAATCCCTGTGTCAAGGTGAGCCATAACAGGTAAGCATAAGCAGCTCCGTTTCTCAGAAAAGTTAGGAGCAAATCAGCAATATCTGCCCATATATAAACAGACTCTCGCTTGCGAAGAAATCCCTGATAAAGCCTTAAAATACTTGTCCAGACATCGTTTATCCATGTGTCCAGACCGAAGATACGGATATCTTTCGCATAAGAACGCTTTGTAGCAACGTCATGAAGATAGTCAAGCTGCTTTGCGTATTCTCCTTCTTCTTCCCGATGCTCATATCCCCATCTGCTAATTCTTTTATTTACCAGATATCCAAGAAGAGTAGTGAGAACTGCGATACAGACCAGCAGGGGATTAAGATGAGACAAAAGCGCCAGATAGATGGAAAATCCCAGAATATTTGTAAGGATAGAAGTCCAGATTGTCCAAATATATTCTGTTGCTTCTACGTTGCTGGAACAGGCATTAGAAGCTTTGCTTTCCATATCATTAAACCTTGCATCCATTAGATTGGGATAGGAAGTTTTGGCTATTTTGTTGGAAATCTGTACTACAATAGATGTGCGGACGGAAATGCGTCCAAACTGTGTATTGGTATCAATATATTGCTTTAATCCAGATAGAAAAAGTAAGCCACAGCTAAATACAGCAATGGTAAAAAGCAATTCTGAAAGTGGGGCAGTTGTTTCTACTTTTTTCAAAATTGTGGGAGCAAGGAAAAGTTCAGTGGCTGATTTGACCGCGGTTGTAACAGCAAGTGCAACGCATAAAAACAGAACACTTTTACAGTTTTTCCAAGCGTTTTTTACCATAAATCCGGTACCTTGCCACATATTATATTTTGGCTTTTGTTGTTCTTCCATTTGTGTTTCACCTCCAAGGTTACTTTAGCATAAAAATTCGTCCGCCATATATTTTGGGGACGAATTGTTTTGTGACGGGGATGAATTGTAAAAAATTATAGCTGAGGCAGTAAAATTTCTGTGGTAAAAGCTCCGTCTTCACTGTTTCTGCTGATGTATCCCTCCTGACGTTCAACAATGGCGTCAATTCGTGCCAGACCAAAGCCATGTCCTGCTCCTTTTGTACTGCGAAAGAGATTACCCTCTTTTTTCATCTTTTTTTCGGCAGTAAAGTTTGTAAAAGAAATATAAAGCTGCGTATTTTTCATATCCATATAGATGCGAATGAGGCGTTGTTCTTCAGGAAGCTTCAGACTGGCATCAATGGCATTGTCAAAAAGATTTCCGATAATACAGCATAAATCAATTTCTGAAGATGTTAATTTTACAGGAATATGGGCGTCTGCAATTACCTGAATATTTTTCGATTTTGCAAGAGAAATTTTGGAATTCAGGATGGCATCTGTCATGGGATTTCCTGTTTTCATTACAGTATCTACCGTTGTTAAATCTTCGTCCAATAAGTCCAGATAACGGCTGAGCGCTTCCCAATTTTCGGTGGCAGTATAGGCTTTCATGGTTTGAATATGATTGCGATAATCATGCCGCCAGCCTCGTATTTGCCGGTACATATTGTCCACTTCCTGATAGTGAGTTTCTATAAGTTCTTGCTGATAGATTGCCAGTTCTTTATCCATTCTTTTTGAAAAAAGTTTCATATTTTGTCTTACCTCATGTTAATAATTGCCCGATTTATACCTTCATAAGCGCCTCTGGGAAGTGCGATAACAGTTCCGTCACGGAGCTTAATTTCTGCTTTTGTTACTCGGCTGATATTGGTTATATTTACGATTACAGAACGCCCTGCACGATAAAAACGTTCGTCAAGAAGTTTTTCTAATTTACCTAAAGTCATTTTTAATGTGTAATCTTTTTTGGCATGAATAGTTACATAATTTCCTGTTACATCGGCATAACGGATTTCATAAATGGGAATTCGCAGGATCTCACTTCTGGTTTCTAAATTCAGGATTTTTTCATTCTTTTTTACCTTATCAAGAGCACGATAAAGTACAGAAAACAGCTTTTCTTTTTGTACCGGTTTTAGGAGATAATGAAGGGCGGCAACCTCATAGCCTTCGGAAATATAGTCAGAATAGCCCGTAAGAAAAACAATCTGGATGGTATCGTTTTCTTTTCTGAGGGTTTTGGCTAAGGTGACGCCATTCATAGCGCCCATTTCAACATCTAAAAGAAGAATATCGTAATCCTTCTTTTCTTCATAATGAAACAGAAATGCCTCTGCGGAGGGAAATGCGTCAATATGTACGGAAATATTCGCTTCCTGCGCCCAACACTTTACAAAATTTGTGATGTATTGGGTATCTATTTTGCTATCATCGCAAATTGCTATTTGATAATACATGTTAAAAGTCAGTCCTTTGGGTTGTTGTTTTAGAATTATTATAACAGGTTGTTTTGAGTTTTGAAATACACATTGTGTATAGTGGCGTGATAGAATATATACACAATTATATTTAAGAAAAAATCTTTTCTTCGGGTAACGAATTTGTGATAAAAAACACATATATGTGAAGGAGGCGGAAAATGGAAGAAATAGAACAGATTTACAGGAAATATACACCTCAGGTATATAAATTTTTGTTCAGCCTTTGTCACGATAAATATTTAGCAGAAGAACTAACACAGGAAACATTTTTTCAGGCAATGAAATCTATTGATAATTTTCGTGGGGATTGCAGAATTTATGTATGGTTATGCTCTATTGCCAAACATTTATGGTATCAGGAACTTAAAAAAAGAGAACGGGAAAAAACATTAAAGCTGTCACAGCAAGGCGGAGAAGATGAAACAGAGTTTGAGAATGCTGTTTTTGAAAAGGCAGAGGTGTTAGAAATTTATAAAATACTTCATACGTTTGAAGAACCCTTACGAGAAGTGATGTATTTACGGTTGAATGGAAATTTTACTTTTAAGGAAATCGGAGAAATTATGGGGAAAGACGAAAACTGGGCGAGAGTTACCTTTTATAGAGGAAAGCAAAGGGTCAGAAAGGAGAGTCATCATGAAATGTGAAGTTGTTCGTGATTTATTACCATTATATATTGATAAGCTGACAAGCGAAGAGAGTAATAAAGAAATAGAAAAACATTTGAAAAATTGTAAAGAATGTTATCAATATTATCAGGAAATGATGGGAGAAATAGGAGTTTTAGCCGAAATACCGAAAGAAGAGGCAGAAGAGGTAAAAGTAATAAAAAAGATAAAGAAAAGAAGCAGAAAAAAGTTAATAATAGCAGTTCTGGGAACGGCGCTGGCAGTATTGGCAGCAGTGATTTTACTTTTTCCTCTTACATATAAGGATGCAAAATATAAGGATGTAGAGCTTCAGTGCAGAGTAAAAGGAAATAGAACTTATATCGAAATGCAGTCTCAGGCAGGATATGAATTATGGTTTACAGGAAGCTCAGATAAAAATAAATCCTATTTAAAAGTTTTTGGAAAAAAGAAAATAGGAAATTCAGAGAGCTCTAAATCAAGCTGGGAAGGAGAAGTCGATAGGGAAAATCCGTATCAATATATTTTTGAGTTTAGTGATAAAATTGTGACCATAGAGAATGGGAAAGTCGTAAACGAGGAGGATAAATAATAGAAATCTATATTTTTAAGGGAGTATTGCGAATAGAGTAAGCTCCCTTATTTTTGGTGATTTTTTCACTTGAATTCAAATAGTGAGAATGTTATAATCAAATCCAGATAGAGAAGCTCTCCTCAGATTAGGAAAAGGAAAGGAGGCAAAGCTTCAACATCCGTTTAGATTTCAATATTTTCTAAAATTCATTTTACAGTTTTCTGCTGTAATTGTTCGATACATTCTGTATGAACAGAAAATCCATGATATAAAAGGAAAAATTGGGGAACTTCTCTATCATTTTGTATCTGAATATGTGTGTTTGTGTTGAAAAAGAAGCAGGATAATAATATATCACGAAATAAATCCTGCGGGAGGAAGCATGAATAAAAGAGAAGTAAACGTACTCCATCAAGAACTGGAGATTTATCGTGAAATGGGAATTCCTCTTTACCTAAATGGAAAAAAGAGTACACCAAAACGCATAGAGAAAGCATATAGAATTGCAGAAGAAGGTGTCTATATGAGAGATTACATACAAGATGATACAGGAAAATTAAAAGGCTTGTCCTTTGATTTTGTAAGAGAAGAAGAATGAGGTAAGAAATATAAAGAAAAGATAAAATCTGAAAAAAACATGAAATCCTGAAGAAATTGGTGACGAAGGGAAAAAATATGGTATAATAATTGTACGTATGTACTATAACGTAGAAACAAATGAAAATAAAAGGAGTTAAAAAATGGCGAAACGAAGGAGGAGAAGACGGCGTAGAAATCAATTAGTTCCTATATTGGTTGCAATGCTTCTGATTATACTCGTTGCTGTTGCGGGTATTGTCACAGGTTTCATAAAAAAATATACACCATCAGACGTAAGGATGGAGTTAGCAGATTATTATCATACAGGTGAAGGCGAAGCTGCTTTGATTTTGCAGGATACAATCAGTGAAGCAAAAGGAAAAATAGTAGACGGGAGGGCTTATTTGCCTTACAGCGTTATAGCAAATGAGCTGGGAGGAAGGTTTTATTGGGATAAAGAGAGTGAAAAAATGCTGTATACAACAGCAACAGACACTTTAGAGATAAAACCGGAAGATACTGCATACACAATTGCGGGTCAGACAAAACAGCAGGATTATATTCTTGTAAAGGAAATAGGCGAAGAATTTTATATAGCTCTTGATTTTGCAGAACAGTATATGCCAATTCAGGGCGAAGTATACGACAAACCGGACAGAATTGTGGTATCCTATAAATGGGGAGATATCAATACAGTATCTGTTTCAAAAGATACGGAAGTCCGATATCAGGGAGGTATTAAAAGTCCAATTCTTTCTGATGTAAAAAAAGGTGACACTTTGATATTGCTGGAAGAAATGGAAAATTGGTCCAGAGTTATGACGGCAGACGGTATTGACGGATATGTAGAAAAGAAAAATTTAGAAAAACCGCAGACCACAGAGTTGTCTTATACAGGAGAATATAAAGAGGATTACAGCAGTCTTACAAGAGAACATAAAATAAATTTGGCATGGCATCAAGTTACTTCCGAGGCAGCGAATGCAGCCCTTGGAGAAACTATTCAAAATATGGCAGGAGTCAATGTCATTTCTCCTACATGGTTTTCTGTTACAGCAAACGAAGGCACGATATCCTCTCTGGCAAGTGCAGATTATGTAAATGAAGCGCATAGCAGAGGAATGGAAGTCTGGGGACTGATTGACAATTTTAATCCGGATGTCAGTACATTGGAGACCTTGTCAAGCAGAAACTCCAGAGAGCATATTATTCAGAAGCTCTTAGAAGAAGCCCAAAGAGTAGGACTTGACGGTATCAATGTGGATTTTGAAGCTCTTACAGAAGAAGAAGCGCCGCATTTTATTCAGTTTGTCAGAGAACTTTCTGTTGTTTGCAGAGCCAATAATCTGGTGTTGTCCGTAGACAATCCGGTTCCTCAATTCACAGGATTTTATAATAGAAAGGAACAGGGAATTGTAGCAGATTATGTTATTATTATGGGATATGACGAGCATACGACAGGTTCAGAAGAAGCAGGTTCTGTTGCATCCCTGCCCTTTGTAAAAGAAGGAATTGAAAAAACATTACAGGAAGTACCGAAGGAAAAAGTGATTAACGGAATACCTTTCTATACCAGACTTTGGACAGAGTCTAATAACGGAACACTGTCCAGCGAGGTAATGACCATGGATGCTGCAAGCCAATATATACAGGAAAACGGTATTGAAGTATACTGGGAGAAAGAAACAGCTCAGAATTATGGGGAGTTGCTTACTGATAACGGTACACAAAAAATATGGCTGGAGGACGAGCAGTCTATTGAAGAAAAGATGAAGCTGATTAGTCAGTATGAGCTTGCCGGTGTGGCTTCATGGAAGCTGGGATTTGAAAGGGCAGATGTCTGGAGTGTAATCAGTCAATATTTACAATAAGAAAAGATAGAGGTGGAGTATTATGGGAGAACATGAAATGTTTAAAACAACCCTGATGGGCGGATATGATAAGGAAGAAGTACAGGAATTAATCCAGAAAATGAAGGATGAAATGGCAGAAGTGCAGGTGAATTACAGAAAACAGCTTGCAGAACGAGATGAGAGGATTGCCGAGCTTCAGAAACGTATTGAATTAAAAGACGCATATCAGGCACGTATGGAAGAGGATATTAAAGAAAAATATCAGAAGTATATTGATAATTATGAAAGCATCGGAAAGCTGGTTTTTGAAGCACAGTTAAAATCTGACAGCATGCAGAGGGAAGCAGAAGAAAAATGCAGTAAGATGATTGAGGAAGCAGAAGCAGAGGCAAAACGCCGTGTTGAGTCTGTTCAGTCAGAAATTGATGATAAGCTTTTAGAAGGGAAAAAGAAATATCTGGCTGTTCAGGAAGAAATGAATGGTATTGTAGAGCTTATCAATCAGGCACAGAAAAGATTTATGTCCTCCTATAAAGAAGTACACCAGATTATCAATAGTATGCCAACCTCCTTGAATGATATTGAGGATGTAGTAGATTTGGAAATTCAAAAATTAGAAGGGAATTCTTCCGATGAAATCTTAGATACAGAGGAAGAAATTCATTTAGGAGATACACAGGAATTAGATATTCTTGATGCTGTGGATGATATTTCAGACTTGGAAGAATTTGATGAAGAGGATGCAGAAGAGGATGAAGACAGCAAGCTTGCTATGCAGATTTCAAAGCTTTTAAGTGAAGAAGATGAAGCAATGATGGAAGAAGATTTAGAAGATTTCTTCAAAGAATAAAAGAAGATATGTATGAAGCCGCTTTCCTTTGAAAGCGGCTTTTTGTTGGGAAAGACTGCATTTTGTAAGAGCATATGCTAAGATACATTCTTTATTCTTATTTTGCATATATTGAACCAAATGAAAAAAAGGTGATGTATATGAAAAAGAAATGGCTAAAAGGAGCAATGACAATCTGTATGCTGTGTGCAGTTTATCTTTTGGCGAGAGAAGGAGCTATGCTGACGGGAAAAAGCATAACAGAGGAAAAGGGGCTTATTCTGATTGACAGCGGACATGGGGGAATTGACCCGGGCGTAGTTGGAATTGGCGGAGTGAAGGAAAAAGATATCAATTTAAAAATTGCAAAGGAGCTTGCAGGCGCACTTGAGAAAAAAGGATATAAAGCGGTGCTTATAAGAAAAGACGACAATGGCTTATATGATGCGGAAAGTAAAAATAAAAAGGTACAGGATATGCAAAAAAGATGTGCTATGATAAAGGAGGAAAAACCATTGCTGACCGTGAGTATTCATCAAAACAGCTATCAGGATGAAGCTGTGTGCGGACCACAGGTGTTTTACTACAAGGACTCTTTGGAAGGTGCAAATCTTGCAAAATGTATACAGGAAGAGCTAAACAATCGGCTTCAGGTGGAAAAGCCTCGAACGGAAAAAGCAAACAGCACGTATTATCTTTTAAAACGCAGTGAAGGCGTATTAAATATTGTAGAAACAGGATTTTTGACAAATAAAAAAGAAGCAGAGCTATTGCGGACAAAAGAATACCAAAAGAAATGTGCCGAGGCTATCTGCAATGGGATTTTAAAATTTTTAAAAACAGTAGAAATAAATAAGACGAATGTGGTATGATAAAGGCGTATGTAAATTAGAAATGAAAGGGAAGAAGGCACAGTGAATACAAAATTAGTCAAAGTAGAAAAAGAATATCCTGATTTACAGATTATGAAGGAAGCAGGAGAAATTCTGAAAAACGGCGGACTGGTGGCGTTTCCTACCGAAACCGTATATGGTCTGGGTGGTGATGGCTTAAATGCCCGCTCATCAGAGAAAATATATACAGCGAAGGGAAGGCCTTCTGACAATCCTTTGATTATACATATTGCAGATATGGAAAGCCTGAATAAGATTGTCAGACAAATTCCGGAAAAGGCAAAGCTTCTTGCTGAAAAATTTTGGCCGGGACCGCTGACAATGATTTTTCAAAAAAGCTCTGAAGTACCTTATGAGACCACTGGAGGTTTAGAAAGCGTAGCGGTAAGAATGCCAAATCATCCTGTTGCATTAGCGCTTATTCAAGCAGGAGGCGGCTATATTGCAGCTCCGAGCGCCAATACATCAGGAAGACCCAGCCCTACAAAGGCAGAGCATGTTGCAGAGGATTTAAGCGGCAGGATTGATATGATTGTAGACGGAGGAGATGTAGGAATTGGTCTGGAGTCTACCATTGTGGATTTTACAGAGAATATTCCGGTTATTCTTCGCCCCGGCTATATCAACCAGGCTATGATAGAAGCGGTGATTGGCTCGGTTCGTATGGATAAGGGACTTTTAATCTCAGATGAAAAGGTAAAACCAAAAGCGCCGGGGATGAAATATCGCCATTATGCGCCGAAAGCACAGCTGGTAATTGTGCAGGGGAATACGAACAAAGTAACTGCACATATTAATCAGATCTGTGAAGCCTTACAGCAGGAAGGGAAAAAAGTAGGCGTCATCGCAACAGATGAAACAAAAGATTTATATCAGGCAAATGTGGTAAAAAGTATCGGCACCAGAGAAGACGAGGAAGGGATTGCAAGACATCTTTTCGGAATTTTAAGAGAGTTTGACGAGGAAGATGTTGACTGTATTTATTCCGAAGCGTTTGATACGCCAAAAATCGGACAGGCAATTATGAACCGTCTGTTAAAGGCTGCCGGACATCATATTATTTATTTATAAGGAGGCAAAGCATGATAGCATTAGGATGTGACCACGGTGGTTACGAATTAAAACAGGAAATTATTAAGTATTTAGAAGAAAAAAATATTCCATACAAGGATTTCGGATGCCACAGTACAGAAGCAGTAGATTATCCGATTTATGCCAGAATGGTAGGAAAGGCAATTCAGACAGGAGAATGTGAAAAGGGTATCCTGATTTGCGGAACAGGAATTGGAATTTCTATTGCGGCAAATAAAATGAAAGGTATCCGTGCAGCTCTTTGTACAGACTGTTTCTGTGCGGAAGCTACAAGAGAGCACAACGATGCCAATATTTTAGCGCTGGGCGGCAGAGTCGTAGGACCGGGACTTGCAGTAAAAATTGTAGATACATTTTTAAATACAGAATTTTCTCACGCAGAACGCCATCAGAAACGTATTGATTTAATTGAGGAATAAGCAGAAAACAAAGGAGAACAGAAAAATGGCAAAAACAATGGTTATGGAGCATCCATTAATTCAGCATAAAATCGGTATTATCCGCAGAAAAGAGACAAGCTCAAAGGAATTTCGTGAATTGGTAAGTGAAGTTGCAATGTTTATGGCTTATGAAGCTACCAGAAATTTAAAGCTTGTTGACGTGGATATTGAAACTCCTATTACAAAAACAACGGTAAAAGAGCTGGCAGGTAAGAAGATGGCAGTTGTGCCGATTTTAAGAGCAGGTCTTGGTATGGTTGAGGGAATGCTTACCATGGTTCCGGCAGCAAAAATCGGTCATATCGGTCTTTACAGAGACCCTGAAACTTTAAAACCGGTGGAATATTACTGCAAGCTTCCTGCTGACTGCGGGGAAAGAGAAGTATTTGTTACAGACCCTATGCTGGCAACAGGCGGTTCTGCGGCAGCGGCAATTACTATGTTAAAAGAAAAAGGCGTAAAAAATATCCACTTTATGTGTATCATTGCTGCGCCGGAAGGTGTAAAAGCCTTGCAGGAAGCGCATCCTGATGTGGATATCTATATTGGAGCTTTAGATGAACACTTAAATGACCATGGCTACATTGTACCGGGGCTTGGCGATGCCGGAGACCGTATTTTCGGAACAAAATAAGAGGTGAAAGCATGACAGGAAAGAGAGACGGATATATTTCCTGGGATGAATATTTTATGGGAGTTGCAAAGCTTTCAGGAATGCGTTCAAAAGACCCCAATTCTCAGGTGGGAGCCTGTATTGTAAGTCAGGACAATAAGATTTTGTCCATGGGCTATAATGGTTTTCCCATGGGATGTTCTGACGATGAATTTCCATGGGCAAGAGAAGGCGAAGAGCTTGATACAAAATATTTTTATGTGACACATAGTGAGTTAAATGCGATATTGAATTATCGTGGCGGTTCTTTAGAGGGAGCGAAATTGTATGTGTCCCTGTTTCCCTGCAATGAATGTGCAAAGGCAATTATTCAGGCCGGAATTAAAACCATTGTTTATGAATGTGATAAATATGCAGACTCTGCGGCAGTCAAAGCATCAAAAAGAATGTTGGATGCGGCAGGGGTGCGTTATTATCAGTATAATAAAACAGGGCGAAAGATAGAGATTGAGGTATAAAAATAAGAGGAGTTCTGTCGGGAAAATCCGGCAGAACCTCTTGACAAAAGAAAAAAATTCCAATAGAATGAGTAAAAGTAAAATGACGAAGAAAAGGAATAGTATGCGAATGGAACTCTAAAGAGAGAAAGCCGCATGGTGAAAGGCTTTTGTGGGAAATCGCAGAACCGGCCTTGGAGTTGCCTGTGATGAGCAGGACGTGTGCTTTGACGTTAAAAAAGCAAAGGAAGTGAGTAGTCCGGATAAAATGAAATAAGATAGGACTGCTAATAAGGGTGGTACCGCCGGGTAGAAGACATCGGTCCCTAGGAGATAGGGGTTGCATGTCCTTTTTTTATGTAAACAGCTATTTATGAAAAGTTCATATCGGGAATATGACACATTCACGCTCAGTCTGCGTTCACTTTGAGCCGGAGTCTCAAAGCGTACTCGACAAATTCACTGAAATGTATCAATATTCCGGTATGTTTTCAAAATAGTAGTTTCATAAAAGCTTCGGGACATGAGATATAACCTCTCTATCAATAGCAAGTATAAAATAAAGAAAAAATTTAAAGGAGAAAGCAGTTATGGCAAATAACAAGAAACTGGTAGAAGCAATTACTTCTATGGAAGAAGATTTTGCGCAATGGTACACAGACGTAGTAAAAAAAGCGGATTTAATTGACTATACAAGTGTAAAGGGCTGTATGGTTATCAAACCGGCAGGCTATGCAATCTGGGAAAATATTCAGCATGAATTGGACAGAAGATTTAAGGAAACAGGTGTAGAAAATGTATATCTGCCAATGTTTATTCCGGAAAGTCTTCTTCAGAAGGAAAAAGACCATGTAGAAGGTTTTGCTCCTGAAGTTGCATGGGTAACACATGGAGGACTTGAACCGCTTCAGGAAAGACTTTGTGTGCGCCCTACTTCCGAGACTTTATTCTGTGATTTCTATGCTAAGGAAATCCAGTCTCACAGAGATTTACCAAAGGTATATAATCAGTGGTGTTCTGTTGTTCGCTGGGAAAAGACAACAAGACCATTCCTTCGTTCCAGAGAATTTTTATGGCAGGAGGGTCATACTGCACATGCAACAGCAGAAGAAGCAGAAGAAAGAACCATTCAGATGTTAAACATCTATGCGGATTTCTGTGAGCAGGTTCTGGCAATGCCTGTTGTAAAAGGAAAGAAGACAGACAAAGAAAAATTTGCGGGAGCAGAGTCTACTTATACAATCGAAGCTTTAATGCACGACGGAAAAGCTTTACAGTCAGGAACAAGCCATAACTTTGGTGATGGATTTGCTAAAGCATTTGGTATTCAGTATACGGATAAAGAAAATAAATTACAGTACGTTCACCAGACTTCATGGGGAATGACAACACGTTTAATCGGTGCGATCATTATGGTTCACGGAGACAACAGCGGTCTTGTTCTGCCTCCTAGAATTGCTCCGGTACAGGCAGTGGTTATCCCAATCCAGCAGAAAAAAGAAGGTGTTCTGGACAATGCTTACAAATTACAGGCACAGTTAAAAGCAGCAGGAATTCGTGTAAAAACAGACGATACAGACAAGAGTCCGGGATTTAAGTTCGCAGAGCAGGAAATGCGTGGTATTCCGGTTCGTATTGAATGTGGACCAAAGGATATGGAAGCAAATCAGGCAGTTGTAGTAAGACGTGACACAAGAGAAAAAATCACCGTATCTCTTGACAATCTGGCAGAAGAAGTTCAGAAAATTCTGGATACTATGCAGGTAGAAATGCTGGAAAGAGCAAGAGCACACAGAGAAGCTCATACTTATACAGCAACAGACTACGAAGAATTTAAGTCTATTGTAGAAGAAAAACCGGGATTTGTAAAAGCAATGTGGTGCGGCTGCAAAGAGTGTGAAGACAAGATTAAGGATGATGTTCAGGCAACATCCAGATGTATGCCATTTGAGCAGGAAACTCTTTCTGACAAATGTGTTGTCTGCGGCAAACCTGCTAAAAAAATGGTTTATTGGGGGCGTGCATACTAATTATGAAAATCGAAGTTCCAAAGAAAGTACAGACAATTATCAGGACTTTGCAGGAACATGGATACGATGCTTATGCGGTAGGAGGCTGTGTTCGTGACAGCCTCCTTTTTCGTTCTCCTGCGGACTGGGATATTACCACCTCTGCAAAGCCTCTGGAAGTAAAAGAGATTTTTAAAAGAACGGTAGATACCGGACTTCAGCATGGAACTGTGACGGTTCTCATTGAAAAAGAAGGATTTGAAGTGACGACTTACCGTATTGACGGCGAATACGAGGACAGCCGTCATCCAAAGGAAGTTATCTTTACAGGTAATCTGGAGGAAGATTTAAAGCGCAGAGATTTCACCATCAATGCAATGGCATATAATGACGCTGTCGGTTTGGTAGATGTGTTTGGCGGAAGACAGGATTTACAGGATAAAATCGTGCGGTGTGTGGGAAATCCACAGGAACGCTTTACAGAAGATGCCCTTCGCATTTTAAGAGCCGTGCGATTTTCCGCACAGCTTGGATTTTCCATTGAGGAAAAGACAAAGGAAGCGGCAAAAGTCCTTGCGCCTACCTTGAAAAATATCAGTGCAGAGCGTATACAGACAGAGCTTTTGAAGCTTTTGGTGTCGAAAAATCCCCATTATTTAAAAACTGCATGGGAACTGGGAATTACCAAAATTGTATTGCCTGAATTTGATGTTTTGATGGAAACGAGCATGGGAGAGAAGACCTTAAAAGCTTTTGCTTATACAAGTGCAGATAAGGCAGAACGACTTGCCGTTCTCTTTGCAAATATGGAAAAAACGCCGGAAAAAAGCAGGGATTTAGCCAAAAAGATTTTAAGAAGACTGCGTTTTGACAATGACACCATCAACAAAGTGTCCGAGCTGGTTTTTTGGCATACCTGTCCTTGGGAATGTACGAAAAAAGCAGTGCGAATTGTTTTAAGCCAATGCACCCCGGCGCTCTTTCCTGTGCTTTTAAACGTTCACAGAGCAGAGCTTTTAGCAGAGGAAAAACCAGATAAAGAAAATCTGGAATTTCTGGAGAAAAGCGGCGAGTTTTACAGGGAAATCATGGAAAAGAAAGAGTGTATTTCCATAAAAATGCTGGCAGTATCGGGGAAAGATTTTATTGAAATGGGAATAGAGCCGGGAAAGAAAATCGGAGAATTGCTTTCTTCCTGCCTAGCTCTTGTGCTGGAAAATCCCGAAAAGAATACCAGAGAGTACCTGCTTTCCTACATCACAAAGAACTGAATTTTGCTCACTTCTAAGCTTGGGCTTTTGTGCATACAATGAAAGGAAGATATGGTAATAAAAGGGGGAAAAGCCATTGTATGACAAAGGCCTTAGTGTTTTAGAGCAGTATGGTTTAGAAGCGGCGGCGGTATATCGCGGAAGGGGGGCATTAATCTGCGATACAAAAGAAGGAATGGTTTTAATAAGGGAGTTTTACGGCACACAAAAAAGGCTGGAATATCAGGCAGAGCTGCTTTCTTCTGTTTCCAAATCAGGCGAGCTTTTGACAGATGAAATTCTGGCAAATCAGGAAGGCAGTTACATTTCTCTGGATAAGGAAAACGTGCCCTATGTAGTGAAACGCTGGTATCAGGGAAGGGAATGTGATACCAGAAGCGAAAGTGATATTTATGCCGGTATATCGGCAATGGCAGCTTTACATAAGGTTATGCAGATGCCGGTACAGGCGCATTACGTGAAAGAGCCTTTAAGCCAAGAATTTCAGCGCCATAATGCAGAGCTTCGAAAAATCAGGAAATTTGTTTCTGTAAAGCGGAAAAAGAATGATTTTGAATTGCAGTTTCTGGACAGCATTCGAAGCTATTTAAAGCATGGAGAAGAAGCTTTAAAAAGGCTGGAAAATTCTAAATATGCCAATCTGCGAGAAAAGGCGCTGGAAGCGGGCATGGTTTGTCACGGTGACTATAATCAGCATAATGTATGGATGCTGGAACCAAGAGAAGAAAAGAAAATTGCGGTCACCAACTTTGACGGTTGGAATTATGACGTGCAAATTGCGGATTTGTATCAATTTATGCGGAAAATTTTAGAAAAACACGACTGGGATTTTGAAATCGGAAAAAATATGCTGAACAAGTATCAGGAGGTCAAGGCATTATCAAAAGAGGAGCTGGAAAATTTAAGTATTCGGTTTGCATATCCTGAGAAATATTGGAAGCTGGCAAATTATTATTATACGCACAATAAAGCTTGGATATCAGAGAAAAATTTGGAGAAGCTGGGGAAATTAACAGCACAGTACGAGAAGTGGAGAAGTTTTGTAGAAAGAATACAGTGCGGCATTTGAAATTTTCAGATGAATAGTGTATAATGGCACATAATGACGCACAGGGAGGTAGCGAAATGGACTATAAAGAACTTTATAAGGAATGGTTGGAAAATCCATATTTTGACGAAAATACAAAAGCGGAATTAAAAGAAATTCAGCAGGATGAAAAGGAAATAAAAGAGCGTTTTTATAAAGAATTGGAGTTTGGAACTGCGGGCCTTAGAGGGATTATCGGAGCAGGTACAAACCGTATGAATATTTATACAGTAAGAAAAACAACGCAGGGACTTGCAAACTATATTGCGGCAGTAAACGGACAGGCTAAAGGCGTAGCCATTGCCTATGACTCCCGTCGTATGTCACCGGAATTTGCAAAGGAAGCAGCACTTTGTTTGGCTGCAAACGGAGTAAAGGCTTATATTTTTGAAACTTTAAGACCTACACCGGAATTATCTTTTGCAGTAAGAGAGTTGGGATGTATTGCAGGTATCAATATTACTGCCAGTCATAATCCACCGGAATATAATGGATATAAGGTATATTGGGAAGATGGTGCACAGATTACACCTCCTCACGATTCCGGTATTATGGCAGAAGTGCAGAACGTTGTTGATTACAATGAAGTAAAGACCATGGATGAAGAAGCGGCAAAAGCAGCAGGTCTTTTTGTGGTAATCGGAAAAGAAATAGATGATGCTTATATGACTGCGTTAAAGAGTCAGGTCATTCATGCAGATACCATTAAAGCGATGGCAAAAGAATTAAAAATTGTTTACAGTCCCCTTCACGGCACAGGAAATATTCCTGCAAGACGTGTATTAAAAGAATTGGGCTTTGAAAATGTATATGTTGTAAAAGAGCAGGAGCTTCCGGATGGTGAATTTCCGACAGTAAGTTATCCAAACCCTGAATCAGATGAAGCATTTGAATTAGGTTTGAAGTTGGCAAAAGAAGTGGACGCAGATTTAGTTTTGGCAACAGATCCGGATGCAGACCGTCTTGGTGTTCGTGTAAAAGATAGTAAAACAGGAGAATACCATACACTTACAGGAAATATGTCCGGCTGTCTCTTAGCTGATTATGAAGTGGGACAGAAAAAAGAAGTTTTAGGAAAATTGCCTGAAGACGGAGCAATTATTTCTACTATTGTTACAACAAATATGGCGGCAGCTATTGCGAAACATTATGGTGTTGAATTTATTGAAGTATTAACAGGATTTAAGTATATCGGACAGCAGATTTTAGGCTTTGAAACAAAAGGAAAGGGAAGTTATCTGTTTGGATTTGAGGAAAGCTACGGTTGCCTGATTGGTACACATGCAAGAGATAAAGATGCTATTGTTGCAACTATGGCACTTTGTGAAGCAGCAGCTTACTATAAGACAAAGGGTATGACTCTTTGGGATGCAATGGTAGCGATGTATGAAAAATATGGATATTACAAAGATGATATTCAGTCCATTACCTTAAAAGGTATTGAAGGACTTGAAAAAATTCAGACAATCCTTGAAAATCTGAGAAAAAATCCTCCGACAGAAATCGGTGCATATAAAGTTTTATCTGCAAGAGATTATAAGGCAGATACCATTGTGAACATGGAGACAAAAGAAGTAACAGCTACAGGTCTTCCAAATTCTAATGTATTGTACTATGATTTAAATGATGATGCATGGGTATGTGTAAGACCATCCGGAACAGAGCCTAAGATTAAGATCTATTATGGTATTAAAGGTACTTCTTTACAGGACGCTGATGAGAAGTCTGCAGCGCTTGGTGCAGAGGTGAAAAAGCTCATTGATGCAATGATGTAAAACCTCTGGAAATAAGGATGTAATATGCTTGACAAACCCAATGAAAAAAGGTATAAATATCAGTAGACCGCAAACGGCGGTACGCGTATAAAATGCAGAGAACGCTTAGAACTAAGCTTTTTTGCAGTGCTAAATTTATTTAGGAGGAAATACTCATGAACAGAACAGAATTAGTTGCTGCTATGGCAGAAAAAACACAGTTATCTAAAAAAGATGCAGATTTAGCTTTAAAAGCGTTTATTGATGTTGTATCCGAAGAAATGCAGAAAGGTGAAAAAGTTCAGTTAGTTGGATTTGGTACTTTTGAAGTTTCTGAAAGAGCAGCGAGAGAAGGAAGAAACCCACAGACAGGTGAAACAATGACAATCGCAGCATCTAAATCTCCAAAATTCAAAGCAGGAAAGGCTTTAAAAGATTTAGTAAATGCATAAGAGCATAGAAAGGGAGATGCCTTCGGGTATCTCCTTTTATCTTATTTTATAACTATAGGAGAAGACCATGAGGTTAGACAAATATTTAAAAGTTTCCAGATTGATTAAAAGAAGAACTGTAGCCAATGAGGCGTGTGATGCAGGACGAGTGTTGATTAACGATAAGCCGGCGAAGGCTTCTGCTCAGGTAAAAGCTGGAGATGTTTTGGAAATTCAATTTGGCAGTAAAAATGTTCGTGTAGAGGTACTGGATGTACAAGAGACAGTGAAAAAGGAAGCGGCCAGTGAACTTTTTAAGTATCTGTAATGAAAAGGAATAATTATTTTTATCCCCCCATATAATCTTTCATAAAGAAGATGTATGGGGGATTGTCATTTTGGAAGAAAAACAGCATAAGGCAGTTCACAAACTTCAGCTTACAGACCGCCGGGAAGGAAATATTACGGGAGTAAAAGATGTGCAGTCCTTTGATGAAAAAGAAATAAGCCTTGTAACAGAAGAGGGAATTTTGCTTGTAAAAGGAGAAGAACTGCATGTTACCAGACTTGATTTGGAAAAGCAGGAGGTTGATATAGGCGGAAAAGTAGATAGTCTGATTTACAGCCAGGGCACTACAAAAGCAAAAGGTGGAGAAGGTGTTTTAAAGAGGTTGTTTCAGTAGACCATGAGTGAGTATATGTATCAAGAGCTTATCTTCTTTTGCCGCACTTTTCTGGCAGGTGTGTTTTTAGCTGTATGTTATGATGTACTTCGTATAATTAGGAGAATTATCGTACATACATCTTTCTGGATGGGAATAGAAGATATTTTTTATTGGTGCTTTACCGGTGTTTTTTTATTTTTTGTTATATATAGGGAAAATAATGGCGTTATTCGAAGCTATGCCCTTCTTGCAATAGGAGCGGGGGCGCTGGTTTATCGAGCCGGTCCCGGCAAGGTGCTTCTTAATCTGGCTGTACGGCTTATGGAAAAAATCTTGACACCCATAAGAAAGTGGAGAAAAAGGTTGAAATTTCAATGGAATAGAGTTAAACTTTTTGTAGGTAAACAGAAAATTATAAGGGATATTAGAGAGTGTAGAAATGAAGAGAAGAAAAAAAAGAAATCTTCAAAACAGGATTGCGATGCTTAGTATTACCTTTGTAGTGGCAATTTTATTTATTGCCATGATGACGCAAAGCATTTCTGTGGAGAAACAGCTTTCTCAGTATCAGCAGGAGCTGGAGGAGCTGGATAACAAAATGACAGAAGAAACAGAGCGCACAAAAGAAATTGACGATATGAAGGAATATATGGAAACAGACGAATATGCAGAGGAGGTTGCAAGAGATAAGCTGGGACTTGTAAAGGACAATGAGATTGTCTTTAAGGAACAGGAATAAACTGCAAATTTTGTCTGAAAGTTTTTGATTTTTAGGTACTGTTTTTGACAAAGTTTAAAGAAGAAAGCATCTATAATACTCTTTTGATAGCGGTTGCTTATTCAGGGAGGGAAGAAGATGCAGGAATGGATGATTGCCATGCTCGTAATCAGCGTACTGCTTATATTACGTGACATGGCAAAAACTATTTTTTCAGAGATGAAAAAAAGTGCGGCAACTTTGGCTTACGAACAGCACCCACAAAAAGAAAAAATGCAGCGCTACGCAGAATCCTTTCAGAAACTGGCAAACAGTTTTTACGGCATGCCTTACAGGAAGGATTATCTTTCCAGCACGGAGATTGACGAGATGATACAGGAAGTACAGGAAGGGCTGTGCAAAAGATGTCATTTTAATCAGGTATGCTGGAAACAGAATTCCGTTCAGTCCTATCAGAGAATTTACAGCCTTCTGCGCATCATGGAGGAAGATGACGAGGAAAAATTCAGAAAGGCAAAAGCTGATTTGACAGGGGTTTGCATAAGTCAGGGAAAGCTGGTGCAGGAATTACAAAGGATAATGGACAGAGAACGACAGAATTTGATATGGAATAATAAGCTTCTGGAAAATCGGGTAGCCGTGGCAGAGCAGTTGGGGGAGATGGCGGAGCTTATGAAAGTGCTGTCACGGGATTTATTCGACATGGTAGAGGCAGATGTTCAATTTCGCGAGGAATTTGCCAGAAGGCTGAAGAAACGACACATACAGGTTCGGAATGTATGGTATTTAGAGCAGCCGGACGGAAAGCTTCGGTATTACGCAGAGCTTCGGGCAAAGGGAAAAGGCTGTGTGCCGGCAGGAGAAGCGGCGGCAGTTCTTTCCAAAATGTGCCAAACCCGCATGACGCCAAAGGAGTCGGGGAAAACATTGATTAACAGGGAATTTTCTGTTTTGGGGTTTGCAGAAGAAGTGAATTTTAAAATGCTTTACGGAGCAGTGAAAATCACCAAGGATAAGGAAACTATTTCAGGGGATAATTATACCTGTGCCACAGAGGATAACGGGCAGTTTTTCATGTGTCTTTCAGACGGCATGGGCTCAGGACTGGAGGCATGTCAGGAAAGCGAGAGTATTGTAGATACATTAGAGCAGCTGGTGGAGGCCGGATTTTCAGGGGAAACAGCAGCCAGAATGGTCAACTCTGTTTTAAATCTAAAGACGAAAAATGGAAGGTTTTCTACTGTGGATATTTCTATGGTGGATTTGTATTCGGGAATGTGCCATTTTTTAAAAGCCGGAGCAGCCACCACATTTATAAAGAGAGACCACTGGGTAGAAGCGATTTCATCCACCAGCCTTGCACTTGGATTGGTGCAGCAGGCTGACTTTGAGTCTTCTACCAAAAAGCTTTATGAAGGGGATTTTCTGATTATGGTCACAGACGGCGTGCTGGATGCCTTGCCGGAGGGACAAGCGGAAGAAACTATGAAAGAGATTATTTTACAGACCAATGCCAGTGCAGCACAGGAGCTGGGACGGGGGATTTTGGAAAGAGTGCTTACATACAGCGGCTATTGTGCAACGGACGATATGACTGTGCTGGCAGCGGGATTATGGAGGAATTAAAGGACAACCATGGGAACAGAAGAAAAAGTATTTTCCTGTATAGAAAAATATCAGATGATACCGGAGGGCAGCCATGTAATTATGGGGCTTTCAGGCGGTGCAGACTCGGTATGTCTGCTGAAGCTTTTAAAAGAATATAAAAAGCAGCAGAAATTTCAACTCTATGCAGTACATGTTAATCATCATATCAGAGGGGAAGAAGCGGTGCGTGATGAGGAATTTTCAAAAGCAGTATGTCAAAAGCTGGAAGTTCCGTTTACGGTTTTTCATTATGATGTGCCTAAGCTTGCGGGGGAAGAAAAGCTTTCTTTGGAGGAAGCGGGGAGAAATGTCCGAAGGGAAGCTTTCGAAAAGGTGAAAAAGAGCATCAAGATGCAGGGAAAGAAAATCATTGCTCTGGCGCATCACGAAAATGACAATGCAGAAACAGTGCTGCACAATCTTATGAGGGGAAGCGGTGCAGCCGGACTTGGGGGAATACGTCCTGTGTCAGGGGAGAAGGACTCTTATATTCGCCCTTTGTTGTTTGTGAAACGGGCAGAGATTGAGAAATATTTAAAGGGGCAGGGGATTTCATGGGTAACTGACAGCACCAACGAAGAAACAGAGTATACAAGAAATAAAATCCGTCATCAGATTATTCCCGTCATGGAGGAAATTAATCCGCAGGCTGTTTCCTGTATCGGCAGAGCAGCAGAAAATATGTGGAAAATAGAAGAATATCTTCAAGAGCAAACAGATATACTTTATAGAAAGTATGTAAAAAAGACGGGAGATACTTTCTGCATTGCAAAAGAATGTTTTTCAGAAAAAGAAATTATGCAGTCGTATTTGATTATGCGTGTCTTGGAGCAGGCGTCCAAGGGGAAAAAGAATATAACTGCAACACATATAGAAGCAGTGAGAAGGCTTTTTAAAGGAAGGACAGGAGCTTCGGTATCTCTTGCATGGGGGCTGACAGCCAATCAGGTGTATGGAGATGTTCATATTCAGAGCAGGAAAGAGGAAGAAAACGGAATATATACGCTGGAATGGGAGACATTCCCTTATGAAAAACAGCAAATTCCGGAAAAAACATATACGAAATGGTTTGATTATGATAAAATAAGGAATAGTCTCAGCGTTCGCCACCGTTTGCAGGGAGATTATCTTGTGGTAAATCAAGAGGGCGGACGAAAAAAATTAAAGGACTATCTGATTGACTGTAAAATTCCAAGACAGGAGAGGGATAAGCTGACTCTTTTAACAGACGGCTCTCATATCCTGTGGGTTGTGGGATATCGTATCAGTGAACATTATAAAGTTACCAGTCAGACAAAACAAATATTAAAAGTACAGGTAAAAGGAGTAGAGGAAAATGAGTGAAAAAATTCGTGTATTATTAAGCGAAGAAGAAGTAGGCAAAAAAATTCGTGAAATCGGAGAACAAATCAGCAAAGATTACGAAGGAAAAACCGTACATTTAATCTGCGTGTTAAAGGGCGGCGTGTTCTTTACATGTGAACTGGCAAAGCGAATTACAGTTCCGGTTACCATGGATTTTATGTCTGTTTCAAGCTATGGAGACGAAACAAGCTCAAGCGGAGTAGTTCGTATTGTAAAGGATTTAGATGAAACAATAGAAGGAAAAGATGTTCTGGTTGTAGAGGATATTATCGACTCAGGAAGAACCTTGAGCCACCTTCTGGAAATCTTAAAACAGAGAAAGCCAAACAGCCTTCGTCTTTGTACCCTGCTGGATAAACCGGAACGCAGAGTGAAAAATGTAGATGTAGATTATGTATGCTTTAATATTCCGGACGAATTTGTAGTGGGATACGGACTGGATTATGCTCAGAAATACAGAAATCTTCCATATATTGGAGTGGTTGAGCTTTCATAACCGGAAAGGAGAAACAACAACGTGAATAAGCAGGCAAGAAGCTGGATAACACCACTGTTGCTCCTGCTGTTAGTGCTGTGCGTGGGAAGCGTGATTATTCGCCAGACAACGCAGAATTCCAGCTATACAATGGAAGAATTTCAGCAGGCAGTAAAGGATGAGCAGATTACAGAGGCTTTTATTCAGCCCAATGAGGAAGTTCCCACCGGTGAGGTGACAATACGCTTAAGAGATGGCAAGGAAGAACATTTCTATGCTCTTAATTTAGAAGAAGTACAGGATATCCTTATGGAAGGCGGAGTCCACAATGTAAGAGTCGGGCAAGTGCCAAGAGACAATACATGGATGTCCTCACTCATTCCCTTATTGCTGACAGGATTTATGCTGTTCTTTGTAATCAGCATGATGAACCGTCAGATGTCAGGAGGCAGCAATGCCAAAATGATGAATTTTGGGAAAAGCAGAGCAAAAATGTCTACGGACACAGACCGAAAAGTGACGTTTAAAGATGTAGCAGGCTTGCATGAAGAAAAGGAAGAACTGGAGGAAATCGTAGATTTCTTAAAAGAGCCTCAGAAATATGTAAAGGTGGGCGCCAGAATTCCCAAAGGTGTACTCCTTGTAGGCCCTCCGGGAACAGGTAAAACCCTTTTGGCAAAGGCAGTAGCCGGAGAAGCAGGCGTTCCTTTCTTTTCGATTTCAGGTTCTGATTTTGTTGAAATGTTTGTAGGTGTGGGCGCTTCCCGTGTAAGAGATTTATTTGAAGAAGCAAAGAAAAATGCACCGTGTATTATCTTTATCGATGAAATCGATGCTGTGGCAAGACGCAGAGGCACAGGCATGGGCGGCGGTCATGACGAAAGAGAACAGACCTTGAACCAGCTTCTGGTAGAGATGGATGGATTTGGTGTCAATGAAGGCATTATTGTTATGTCCGCTACAAACCGTGTAGATATTTTAGACCCGGCTATTCTTCGTCCGGGACGCTTTGACAGAAAAGTCGGAGTGGGAAGACCTGACGTAAAGGGCAGAGAGGAAATCCTGAAAGTGCATGCGGCAAAGAAGCCTTTAGGGGAAGACGTAGATTTAGAGGAAATTGCGAGAACAACCGCAGGCTATACAGGCGCTGATTTAGAGAATTTAATGAATGAAGCTGCAATTTTGACAGCAAAGGACGGCAGATTTTTCATCAATCAGAAAGACGTTCGTCAGGCATTTATTAAAACCGGCATTGGTGCAGAGAAGAAAAGCCGTGTTATTTCCGATAAAGAAAAGAAAATTACCGCTTACCATGAAGCAGGGCACGCAATTTTATTCCACGTTCTGCCGGAAATGGAGCCTGTGCATACGATTTCCATTATTCCTACGGGAATGGGAGCAGCCGGCTATACCATGCCCCTTCCGGGAAAAGACGAAATGTTCAACAGCAAGAATAAAATGCTGGAGCATATTGTAGTTTCTCTTGGCGGCAGAGTGGCGGAAGAAATGATTTTCGGTGATGTGACAACAGGAGCATCTCAGGATATTAAGCAGGCAACACAGACGGCAAGGGCTATGGTAACACAGTACGGTATGTCTGATAAGGTCGGTATGATTAACTATGGAAGCGACGACGATGAGGTATTTATCGGCAGAGACTTGGCGCATACCAGAAATTATGCAGAGCAGACAGCAGCGCTGATTGACAGCGAAGTAAAACGTATTATCGATGAAGCTTACGAAAAAGCGAAAACAATTATTTCAGAGCATGAAGACGTACTTCATAAGTGTGCGGAGCTTTTGATTGAGAAAGAAAAAATCAACCAAAACGAGTTTGAAGCTTTGTTTGCATAAGGGATTATGCAGAATACTGAATGATTTTCGGGGGAAAAGAAAACAGTCATGTTAAAAATACTCAAAAAAGTATGTAAAAAAAATCGAAGATTGTGCACACTTTTTGTGTGCTACATGATATTATAATAACTGTAAAAACCCCCCAATACATTATATAGTTTTTGCTACACCCCATAAGAAGAAATACCTTCTCCAAAAACGCCAATCGAAAGATTGGCGTTTTTACTATACAAAAATAGAGAAAAAACAGTTGTATATCTCTATGGGGTAAGATAGAATAATAGTAGACAATAATTCGGCAAATATAAGCCGTTATAAATATAGAGAGGATGGCAGTATGGATTACGAACACTTGGCAGATACAAGAAGAATTCAGGAATATGTGACCAATATGCGGCCTGCTTTTAATAAACGTGCAGTATTTAGTGATGAGACAGAAAATTACAGAACACCGGCAGAGCCGGAACCGGGAGATGTAGTAAACATCAGAATTCGAACAAAAAGCAATAATGTGGATTTCGTATATCTGGTAGCGGGAAATCTTCGCCAGAGAATGAAATTATTAAGTACAAAGGATGGATTTGATTATTACGGGGCAGATATTAAATTGGGAGCGCAGTCCATCCGCTATTTTTTTGAAGTTATTTCCGGAAAAATTCAATGCTATTACAATAAAATGGGTATTACAAAAGAGATTGACGAGCATTATTCCTTTGGAATAGTGCCGGGCTTTCATACCCCTGAATGGGCAAAGGGAGCGGTAATGTACCAGATTTTTGTGGACCGTTTTTGCAATGGAGATGCTTCCAATGATGTAGTAAGCAACGAATACTGTTATATTGATGAAAAAGTACAGAAGATAGACGACTGGAACTGTCCGCCAAGAGCTATGGATGTGAGAGATTTCTATGGCGGAGATTTGCAGGGAGTTATGGATAAACTGGATTATCTTCAAGATTTAGGCGTTGATGTTATCTATTTTAACCCTATTTTTGTATCTCCTTCCAATCATAAATATGACATTCAGGATTATGATTATATTGACCCTCATTATGGAAAAATCGTAAATGACGGCGGAGAGCCTTTGCAGGATTGGGATAAAGAAAATGCCCACGCATCGAAATACATTCAGCGTGTTACTGCAAAGGAAAATCTGGAAGCCAGCAATGCCTTCTTTGCAAGGTTGGTAGAAGAAATTCATAAAAGGGGCATGCGTGTTATTTTAGACGGCGTGTTTAATCATTGCGGTTCTTTTAATAAGTGGCTGGACAGAGAGCGGATATATGAAAACCAAAGCGGCTACGAAAAAGGGGCTTATGTGGCAACAGACAGTCCGTATCGAAGCTTTTTCCGCTTTCATGATGCCCAAAGCAACGAATATGACGGCTGGTGGGGACACAATACCCTTCCAAAGCTAAATTATGAGGAGTCGCCAAAGCTTTACGAATACATTATGCACGTAGCCAGAAAATGGGTGTCACCCCCTTATAATGTGGATGGATGGCGTCTTGATGTGGCAGCGGATTTGGGACATAGCGAGGAATACAATCATCAGTTCTGGAGAGATTTCAGAAGAAACGTAAAAGAGGCAAATCCCAATGCGATTATTCTGGCAGAGCATTACGGAGATGCAAAACCGTGGCTTACAGGAGACCAGTGGGATACGGTTATGAATTATGATGCCTTCATGGAGCCTATCACGTGGTTTTTGACAGGAATGGAAAAGCATAGTGATGAATATCGGGAAGGGATGCTGGGAAACAGCGACAGCTTTATCGGCGCTATGAATTATCACGGAGCCAGTTTCTATGCGCCGTCCTTATATACGGCTATGAATGAGCTTTCCAATCACGACCATTCTCGTTTTCTTACAAGAACCAACCATGTAGTGGGGCGTGTAAGAGAATTAGGCAGTGAGGCGGCAGAGCGAAATGTGAATAAAGCAGTTCTCAGGGAAGCAGTCGTTATGCAGATGACATGGCCGGGCGCTCCTACTATTTATTATGGAGATGAGGCAGGAGTCTGTGGTTTTACCGATCCGGATAACAGACGTACTTATCCTTGGGGCAGAGAAGATAAGGAGCTTATTCAGTTCCACAAAGACATGATAAGAATTCACAAAGAAAATCCGTCTTTGATAAAAGGTTCTTTGAAATTTATTGCCAATGATTATCAACAGCTTGTTTATGGAAGATTTACGGAAAAAGAAAAAATCATGGTTGTGATTAATAATGGCAATGAAACAAAAAATATGGAGATTTCTGTGTGGGAGCTGGGAATTTCCAGAACAAAGATACAGAAATTTAAACAGTTGATGGTAACAGGAGATTTTGGGTATAGTCTGGTGAAGAAGATACACGAATGTAAAGGAGGAGTTCTTCATTTGGAAGTGCCGTCTCATGGAGCGATTATTGTAAGAGGGATTTTGGAAGAATAGGGGAAAGAAAAAATGCCGCCACTACTACCAATAGTGACGGCAAACCTCATTTATTCATATAATACAAGAAAATTACAATTTCTTGGGAAAAGAAAAGCTTCAACCCCTCAATCTATAAAGGGTTGAAGCCTTCTTAGTAATGCCGCAGACCGGAATCGAACCGGTACGGGAGTATAAGTCCCGCAGGATTTTAAGTCCTGTGCGTCTGCCTGTTCCGCCACTGCGGCAAGTCTTTTATGATGGGCGATGGTGGATTCGAACCACCGAAGGCGTTGCCAGCAGATTTACAGTCTGTCCCCTTTGGCCACTCGGGAAATCGCCCATGTCATTTTGACTAAATAGAATTATAGCATAGTTTGCGAAAATTGCAAGTATTTTTTTGCATACATAATTGCTTGAGATATAATAAAGGGAGTTATCACATGAAAATGACAGCTCCCTTTACCTATATATACTTTCTGATTGTTATTTATGCAGCTTCCTTATCCTTTGGAATTGCAATGTTTAAAATCATAGCGATAATTGCAGCAGGAACAATTCCTGAACCGCCAAAAATCAGCTCTACGAATTGCGGTAAATTAGAAAGCACTTCTGTATTTGCTCCCAGACCATATCCCAGACCTAAAGCCACAGATACGATTGTTACCGTACGGTTGCTTACACCGTCTTTTGTTACAAGCTGAATTCCACTGACAACAATAGAGGCAAACATCATCACAGCAGCGCCGCCCAGTACACTTTGAGGCATCATTTGTATAATTGCCGCCAGCTTCGGGAATAATCCGCAAAGCACCAGAAAAATAGCTCCGGTTGAAATGGCAAAGAGGTTGACAATCTTCGTCATGGCAATCAAGCCGACATTCTGGCTGAAGGATGTATTAGGAAGTACGCCAAAGAATGCAGCGATAGAAGAGCCAAGACCGTCACAGATTACAGAACCTGACAGCTCCTTGTCAGTTGCTTCTCTTGCAAGACCGCCTTCTGTAATAGCGGAAGTGTCTCCAACTGTCTCCACAGCTGTTACAATAAACATAATCACAATCGGAATGATAGCACGAAGGTCAATCATATCCTTGCTGAACCCGAAAGGCATAAATGCAGGAACTGCAAACCAGCTTGCATCGCCTACCTTTGAAAAATCAAGAACCCAAGAGCAGGTTTTTGTGACGGTTTCCTGTGTATTTGGGTCAATATACTGATAGGTTGTGGGCAAAATCATTCCCATAATTCCGCACACAATATATCCTACAACAATTCCGATTAAAATAGATGCCGTACTGGTAACACCTTTGGTAAAATGCTTTAACAGAATAATGGTTACGAGAACCACAGTTCCTACAAAAAGGTTAGGAAGAGAACCGAAATCTCCATTATTATTTCCGCCCCCAAAGGAGTTAATTCCAACAGAAATCAAAGAAAGTCCGATTGCCATTACTACGGTTCCCGTTACCAGTGAAGGGAAGAAACGGCGAAGAGGTTTGAGGAAAAATCCTAATACAGTCTCAAACAATCCACCGATAAAACTGGCGAAAATAATAGCGCCATAGGTGACAATTCCCTGTCCCATGGTAGATGCTACGCCGCTGCACACTCCGATAAAACCGGAACTTGTTCCCATTACAATAGGAAGTTTTGCGCCAACCGGTCCGATTGTAAAAATCTGTAACAGTGTGATAAGCCCTGCCATCAGCATCGCATTTTGAATGATTTGAAGCTGAAGTCCCCCGTCCAGAGCACATGCACCGGTAATCAACAGAACAGGCGTTAAATTCCCCACAAACATAGCCATAACATGCTGCAAACCATATAAAATTGCCTGTCCTAAGGGAATTCTTCCTTCCAGCTGGTATGGGCTGGAATAATTTTGTTTCTTTTGCATTTTCTTTTCTCCTTAGAAATTTATATTCTCTTAATTTTTTCATCTAACACTCTATCACTGTTGGGAAAAAGAAGTCAATCATTTTGTGGGCTTTTCTTCTTTTTTGTGAATTTCGCAAAAACGATGATTTTTAATATGGTTATAAATGAGCGAAGCGATGACCTCTGCGTCTTCTTTCATATCTTCCTGTAACCAGTGCATAAAGATATTATACAGTGCGCCGGAATAATAGTAGAGCTCGTATCGCTCCAATGAAGAGGTGTTTTGTGTCTGGGTTACTTCTAACATATACAAATCCAGCCCGTATAGAAGAATTTGGGAGCGATTTGCCTGCGTGATGCAAAGAACGTAATCCTTGTATTTCTGGAGATATTTCATACTGCTTAAAATATGTTCATAGGTCTGAAAATTAGAAGAAAAAGCAGGGTCTTTTAAATCTTCCACATATTCCTTTAAAATTCGATACATATAGTCCAGCAGAATATCGTCTTTTGACTTATAGTTGCGATAATAAGACATGCGGGATACGCCGGCACGCTTTGTAATATCGGTGATGGTAATGTCGTTGTAATCTTTTGTGTGCATAAGCTGTATCAGTGCATCCATAATACAGTTTTTGGTAAACTCTTTCGTTTCCATGAAACAAAAACCTCCTTTTTGTCACAGTTGGGTTTTCAGATATTGTCTTAAAGAATACATAATGTTACAATTGTAACATTTAATGGAATAATATCAGAATAAAATAGGAAAAGCAAGAAAGGCTGAAAGAAAATGAAATTTGGAATTGTTACAGACAGCTCCTGTGATTTGCCGGAGAGCTATACAGCGCAAGAAGAAGTTACAGTCGTATCCTTTTATGTTTCTTTTGACGGAGAGAATTATTTAAAAGAGGGTAAAGAAGCAGGAATTACAGAATTTTATCAGAAGATGGCAGATAATCCCGACTGCTATCCAAAGACATCCATGCCCTCTGTACAGGATTATATAGACGCCTTCCTTCCGGTGGTGAAAAAAGGACTGCCGGTTCTCTGTATATGCCTTACCAAGAATTTCAGCGGTTCCATGCAGTCGGCAGTTACTGCCAAAGAAGAAGTGGAAGAGGAATTTCCACAGGCGAAAATAGAAGTTGTAAACTCTCAGCTTGTTACAGCATTGCAGGGACTTTTCGTGAAAGAAGCAGTGAAGCTCAGAAATCAGGATGCAGATTTGGAAACAGCAGTGGAAGCTCTGAAAAAAATCAGACATACGGGACAAATCTTTTTTACTACAAAGGATTTAAAATATTTGGAGCATGGGGGAAGAATAGGAAAAGCAGCCTGTCTGGCAGGAAGTATGCTGAATATTAAGCCAATTCTTCGCTTTTGTGATGCAGAGCTTGGCTCTACGGAGCTTTGCAGAGGAAGAAAAAAATCTTTGCATAAGATTATAGAAAAATTTTTAGATTATATAGAAAAAGAAAAAATAGATTTGAATGAATATACACTTGTTACAGGAGTGGGGCTAATGGTGCCGGAATTTGAAACCTTTCAGGAAGATTTAAGAAAAAGCCTGAAGGAGAAAGGATACCATATTGAAACATGGGAAACCATGCAAATCGGGGCAACCATTGGCGTACATACAGGACCTTATCCTATGGGGCTGGGAATTTTGAAAAAATGTGAAATCTAAAGAAGAAGGAGTTGTCACTTTAAACGTTATCCAGAAATATTTGTGATAATGTTTAAATGGACAACTCCTTTTTTGGAATTACGGTCTTCGATAGCGGTTAAAGCAGGAAAAGATTTCCTGAATACGTGGAACTGCCAGACCGCAGGGGATATAGGAATTGCCGAAAAATGCAGAAAATCCGTCTTTTTCTATCTTGTTTTGCAAAACAGATATAATTTCAGAAATTGTGCGTTTTCCGTCAACCAGATATTCTTGAGCATATCTTAGCAATTCTCCTAAAGCAGCAGTCTGCTCCTTATCTGTGAGCTGTTCAATATATCTTAAGTCAACAGTGTCTTTTCCAATGGAAAAACTGTCTTTGCCATGACATTTCATTTTAAAATCTTTATATGAGGCTTTTTTCGTACTGCTCATAACACGTTTAGAAGACGGCATATAAAAACTCGGTACCGATGATGGGGGCAGCGGATAGTCCGAACAAAGCTTTTTGACCTTTTCTGTAATATCCAGAGCCTGATAACGGTCCATTTGAATAACAGTATCTGCAATATGAAAGAAAGCCCCTGAGCTGCCGGCTACTAATATAGTAGAAATACCTGCTTTTGAAAATAATTGAGGCGCTCGTTCTAAAAACGGAGTGATGGGTTCTTTGTCACGGCTGATAACCTGCTGCATAAACCCATCTCGTACCATGAAATTCGTAGCAGAGGTGTCTTCGTCCAGTAAAAATAAGGTGCTTCCGGCTTCCATACCTTCTACAATTCCGGCAGCCTGTGAGGTGCTGCCGCTGGCATCCAAGGTTGAAAAACAATGGGTATCTTTCCCGTTAGGCAAGTCGTTGATAAACAAGGATATGTCTACGTCTTTAATGAAACGCCCGTCTTCTGCACGCAGCTTTACAGCGGAGGAGTCTGTAAGGACAAATTCTCTGCCGTCTCCGGCAATATGATTGTATACGCCGTCTTCAAGGGCTGTCAAAAGAGTAGATTTTCCGTGGTAGCCGCCGCCTGCAATTAGAGTAATACCCTGAGGGATTGCCATTCCTTTTATTTTGCCTCTATGGGGAAGCGTAAATTCCGTTTCCAATGAAGCGGGAGATTGAAATGGAACTGCATTTTTCATTGGTTTTTGGGAAATACCGCTTTCTCTTGGGAGGATTGAATGATTGGCAACAAAGGCAACAAGCTGACGCTTTTTTAATTCCTGTCGCAGAAATTCTTGGTCTTCGGCAAGGAAGACAACGCTTTCCACAGCTTTTTGGGGAAGATTTTTATAAAGCAGTGATTTTTCCACACAGGAAGGAAGAAATTCAAAAAGGATTTTTTCCAGTTCAAAAGCATTGATGGTTCTTCCGTTGGCAGGAAATCCCACAGTAAAACGAACCGTAACAAAGTCGGAGCTTATTTCACAGGCAGTGCGCTCTAAGACCTTCTGTCCGCAGACAGAGGTGGAGATAGAACCGCTTTTGCCGGAGCCTTTTGCTTTAAAATTATAGATGGAAAGCTGCTGGGAAAATTTTCGCAAAATATAATCCTGCACAGCAATCCGTATGTTTTTTGCAGAAAAGCAGAAGGCAGGGAAAGCAGCAATTTTTGCCGGAACCTGAACACTTAAATGAGAAGGGGAGGCAAAGGGGTCTCCCTGCACATGGTCTATGGAAAGAAGAAAGTGCTTGAAATCGTAAATGCCTTTTAAGGTCTTGTAGGCAGGGTAGCTTTTCCGGTGAATGGAAGAAAGCTGTTGTCTGAGCTGCTGTGAAGTAAACATATTAAAATCCTTTCATTGAAAATAATTTTTATAATAAAGTCAGATATAAAAAAGATTGTGCTGTTGCGCAATTTCCTATGAAACAAAAAAATCCCTTACATCCTAAGATGTAAGGGATTTACGTGCGTTAGAGGATTCGAACCCCCGACCTTTTGGTCCGTAGCCAAACGCTCTATCCAGCTGAGCTAAACGCACATTTGTTAGCTGACTGCCTCAGCAACAAAACTGATTATAGGGTATAAGCTTAGAAATGTCAATACCTTTTTTGAAAAAAAATTAAAAAACGAAAAAAAGATATGGATTTTCTATGAAATAAGCTGGAAGAATTATAAAATACGTGATAAGATAATAAAAGATGCAGGGGAGAAAATTTTAATTTTATACATAAAGGGGAGAATATACATGGAGAATGAAATTACATTCAGAACCTCGGTGGGAGGTTACAGACGTGATGAAGTTATTGAATACGTAGAAAGCATGAACGAGCAAATTTTTTGCTTAAAAAAGGAAAGCGAGGAAGCTGCCGCAAACTACAAGGCAAGAATTCACGAGCTAGAGACGCTTTTGGTACAAAAGGAAGCGAATGAAGCTACTCTTATAGAAGAAAATGGAGCAAAGCTTGAGGAATATGAAACAGAAAATGCAAAGTTAAAAGAAGATTTGGAAAAATTAGAAGAGCAGTATAAAGCAGTTCATTCGGATGTGGCAAGACTGGAAGCAGAAAAGAGAGTGCTGAAAGAAAAACTGGGCAGAGAAGTATTAAGACTTCGTACCGAAAATCAGGATTTAAAAGAAAAGCTGCAGGAAGCAGAACGAAACATCGGCTCAGAGGCAGATTATGAAGGCGTAAGAGATACTGTCTCAGAAGTGCAGTATAAAATTGCCGAGTATGTGAATATTATTAACAAAACACAGCAAAGCCTTGGAGAAACCTATCAGAAAATGAATGGGATTAAGAAAAAAGTAGCGGAGCAGATGGAGAAGAATAAGAAATAAAAGAACAACAGCTATCAACGAAATTGCTGATAGCTGTTGTTCTTTTGCATAGTAGACATTATGATGCCTATTTAAATTTCATTTTTATGTCTTTTTGCCATGCTTTGTGTATGTTGTTTAATTGCAAGAAAGCTTTCTGTACTGATGACATGTTCCATACGGCAGGCATCCTCAGAAGCTGTTTCAGGAGCTACGCCCAGTTTTATCAGCCATGTACTTAAAAGTTCGTGGCGCTCATATATTTTTTCTGCAATGGCAAGCCCGGACTCGGTCAGGGTGATGTAGCCTTCCTGATTGACATTGATGTATCCGTTTAGGCGGAGATTTTTCATGGCAACGCTGACACTTGGCTTGGAAAAGGACAATTCATTTGCGATATCAATAGAGCGAACCTGAGGCTTGCGTTTGCTGATAACGAGAATAGTTTCCAAATAGTTTTCAGCAGATTCCTGTATTTTCATGCAGCGACTCCTTCCTTCAAAAATATACTGATATTAGGATACCATATTTTACTAAGAAGTTCAAACCAATAAGAACTTGAATGTTATTTATGTTTACATTCCGAAGGTTTTGTACTAGAATAAAACACATAATATTTGACGGAGGAAAGTAAATGGGAACAGTAATCATACCGAAAGACTATCATTCATGCTTATCCAGATACGAAACACAGGAGGCAATCGGAGCAATTAAAAATCTTATGCAGAAAAAGCTGTGTATGGCGTTAAAGTTAAAAAGGGTAACAGCGCCTTTGTTTGTTGACCCGGCTATGGGATTAAATGATGACTTAAATGGCGTGGAGCGTCCGGTAAATTTCGATATTCCTGACGCAGGAACTACGGCACAGGTAGTTCATTCTCTGGCAAAATGGAAACGTATGGCGCTGTACCATTATGATTTTCATGTGGGAAAAGGACTTTTGACAGACATGAACGCAATCCGCAGAGATGAAGAGCTGGATAATCTTCATTCTATCTATGTTGACCAGTGGGATTGGGAAAAAATTATTACAAGAGAAGAACGCACTTTGGATTATTTAAAAAGTACGGTACAGCGTATTGTAGGTACAATCTGTAATGCGTTGGATGAAATCAAATATCAGTATGAGAATTTGGACACAGAGCTTTGTCGTGACGTGGCATTTATCACCTCTCAGGAGTTGGAGGATTTATATCCGTCTTTGACACCAAAAGAGAGGGAGCAGGCTTATACAAAGGAGCACAAAACAGTTTGTATTATGCAGATTGGGGATGTGCTGGCATCCGGAGAAAAGCATGATGGCAGAGCACCGGATTATGATGACTGGAAATTAAACTGCGATATTTTATTCTGGCATGAGCCTTTACAGTGTGCGCTGGAAATTTCTTCTATGGGTATTCGTGTAGACGAAAAATCTTTAGATGAACAATTAAAAAAGGCAGGCTGTGACGAGAGAAGAAATCTTCCTTTCCATAAAATGCTTTTAAACGGAGAGTTGCCTCTTACCATAGGCGGCGGTATCGGTCAGTCCAGAATTTGTATGCTGTTTCTGGGAAAAGTACATGTAGGAGAGGTTCAGGCGTCTATTTGGGATGAAGAAACCCTGACAGCATGTAAAAAAGCCGGAATTGAGATTTTATAGAGGAGACGAAGATGGAACAGAAGACAAAGAAATGGCTGGTTGCGGGGGCGCTTACGATTGCTGTGGCAATAGGCGTAGGAACATGTTACAGCAACACCTCTGACAAAAGCGGCAGGGAAAATAAAGAAGCTGTTGCAAGTAAAGAGGATAAGAACAAACCTAAAGAAGCCAAAGCAGCACAAAAGGACAAGAAATCTTATTATCCTTTGACAATCAAAACGAAAGGTCCGGATGGCAAGGAATATGAAACTGTCTATGAAAAACAGCCTGAAAAGGTGGTGGCGGTTTATCAGGGAAATGTAGAAACGATGTTAGCCCTTGGTCTGGAAGATAAAATTGCGGCAGTAGCAGGAATAGAGCAGCCTATTTTAGAAGAATATCAGGAGGCTTTTGGCAAGCTGAAAAATCTGGAGGAGTTTACACCTTCTAAAGAAACAATTACAGCAGAAGAGCCGGATATGATTTTCTCATGGGTTTCTTATTTTGAGGAAAGCACATTGGGAGAGCCGCAGGAATGGCTGGACCAGAATGTGAACGTTTATATCAATACGAATACGGCATCTGAAAAAGATACGCTGGAAAATGAATATCAGGATGTTGAAAATATAGGAAAAATCTTTCAGGTAGAAGAAAAAGCGAATGAGCTTGTAAAGTCTATGAAGGATAAGGTAAAAGAAATTAAGAAAAAAGTCGAGAAGACGGAAAAAAAGACTTCCGTTTTGATTTTGGAAAAGGGAACAGACGGGTTTATCAATTACGGTGCGGACAGTCTTGCGGGAGATATGGTAAATCAGATTGGCGGAACTCTTGCAAAGCAGGAGAGTGCAGTGATGACGGCAGAGGAAGTTGCCGAGATAAATCCGGACGTACTGTTTATTACTTATACGCCGTATTTGGACGATGATGAGGAATTGATAAAAGAAGAAAAGATGGATTTATTTTTGCAGGACGAGATGTTTGCAGAAATGAATGCAGTGAAAAATAACAAAGTCATTCCCGTTATGTTAAATGAAATTTTTGCCAGCGGTGTTCGCACAGTAGATGGCGTAGAGACACTTGCTGAGGGAATACTTTCAGAATGATAATATGAAGTTTAAAACTGTCATATTAAACAACAATTAAGAATAGCTATACATTTTATGCGGTCTATGCCACTTTGAGTTTATAATCTCAAACTGTGCTCGACAAATTAGATAAAATGTATAGCTATTTTATTTCATTGAAAATTGCTTTTTAGTTTACATAATCTTTCCAGATATATCCTTTCTGTCCTTCAAAATCGACCTCATACCAGCCGCTTCCGTCTACGTTTGTGATAGTTACGGCAGCATCCGTATATAAAGTGCCCAGAATTTCGGAGCCGCTTTTTGGCTCTGAACGAACATACACACTGCTGGCAATGGTGGTTTCCTTGGAGTCTCCCACAGCAAATTCGCTGTCATCGGGTTCTTCCTTCTCATCTTCTTCGTTGTCATCTTTTTTGTCATTTTCTTTTGGAGGGACTTTTTCATCAGGCTTTTCTTTTTTATCGTCCTGTTTTTCTGTCTCTTGCTGTTTATTATCTTCCTCGTCGTCCTTGTCGTCTTCTTCTAAGACAACCGGAGAGCCCATACTGTTTGGAATACTTTCCTCTGCCTTTTTTGCCAGAGCCAGAATGCTGGAATTGTCTTCTGTGGCAGTGATTTTTCTTACTTTTACCTTGCTGGTATCCGTATCTTCAATAGCGCCTACATACATAAGGGTTACTTCATTTCCGGGAACAATTCCGTTTTCCAAATCAAGCTGTGCTTTTTCACAATTATCGAAGGACAGAGTTTCACCTTCTGAAGTTTCAATGGATATTTCTGTACCGGTGTATTTTACTAATGTTCCGCTTAAGGAGGAGGAAACCGCATCAAGCTCGGCTTCTTCTGCTTTTTGAGAATTATCTTCTTTTTGACATCCTGTAAAAGATAAGGTGGCTGTTGCTGCAAGTAATACAAGTAAAAATTTTTTCATAGACAAAACCTCCTGTGTTATGAATTTGCACGTTTTTCTAAGTGCTTGTTAAATATCAGAAGAAAGCCGACTGTTGCCATAATAGCGGCAATCCCATCTGCAATAGGCTGTGCATAAAACGCACTTCTTGCCCCAAAGAAAATAGGAAGAAGGATGGTGAAAAGCATATAGTTGCCTTTTCTGGAAAGAGAAAGGAACAGGGCTGTCTTGCTTCTTCCAAGGGCTGTGAAGCCATCCACAAATACATATTGAAAGCTAAGAGGAATAATCATTAAAGTGAATACTCCGATGCCCCATGTACAAAGCTCAAGCTGCAAGGGGTCTTTGGTGAAAATGTGGATGAAATACTGAGGTACAATACGGGAAAGTACAAACATAAGAGTAGTAAAGCAAAGGCAGAGAATTAAAATATATTTTTCTGCTTTTTTTACTCGTTTGATTTCTTTTGCTCCGTAATTATAGCTTAAAATTGCCTGTGTACCGCTGGAAATTCCCAGCATAGGACCGGTAATCAGCATCATAAAGCTCTGTACAATGGTGGCACAGGTGATTAAAATATCGCCCTCCGAAGGTCCGCCGAATTTTTGCAGAACCGAGTTTAGAACAATGATAATTACACTGTCTGTGGCAAGGATTAAAAAGGGTGAAATCCCCAGTGTCAAAATCTTTTGCACAATCACAGGTGAAAAAGATTGTTTTTTCAATAACGTAATTCTAATCGGTACTTTCTTGCCGGTTAAAAAGCAAAAGGCAAAGGCACAGGATGCAAATTGTGCAATAACCGTAGCAATGGCAGCTCCGGCAACCTTCATATCCAACAGGAAGATGAAAATCGGGTCTAATATAATATTAGTAACGGCGCCGATTAAAACGGTAATCATTCCAATGGCAGGGAAGCCCTGACAGGTAATAAAATAATTCAGCCCAATAGCCATAAGAGCAAAAAACGTTCCCGCAGTATAAATAGTAAGGTAAGCATCTGCATAAGGGAAGGTTACGGGGCTTGCGCCGAACCAGTTGAGCAGATATTTTTTACTTACTAAAAACAGTATAGTCAGTACAGCGGAAAAAAGAACCAGCATGGCAAAGCTGTGGGCAAGAATAGACTCTGCCTGCTTTTTTCTTCCTGCGCCCATACGCATAGACATCAGGATAGAGCCGCCTAAGCCAATCAGCGTACCAAACGAGGTTAAGAGTGTGACAATAGGACCGCACACGCCTACACCTGCAAGGGCGGCATCGCCGATTTCTTTAATATTTCCAATAAACATTCGGTCAATGATACTGTATAAAACAGTGACAAACTGCGCAATCATAGAAGGAATTGCCAGCTTTAAAACCAGAATGGGAATTCGGTCTTTTCCTAAATCTGTTTGATGTTTCATTTCCTTTGTTCTCCTTCATGGTTATCTGTACCTTGATTTTAATACGAATTTGAGAAAAAGGAAAGAGAAAAAGCTTGCTTCTTGTAAAATGCCCATGTTATACTGAATTCAAGGGAAACACAACAAGGGGAGCACTGCGCAGGCGGTGCTTTTTATTATGATGAAGGAGCAGACATGTTAAAGATTAAAAATTATGTAAGACCTGAGAGTCTGGAAGAAGCGTATGAGCTGAACCAGAAAAAGTCCTCCTGTATTTTAGGAGGAATGTTATGGCTGAAAATGGGAAACAGAAATGTAGGAACAGCCATTGATTTATCAAAGCTGGGACTGAATGAAATTAAAGAAACAGAAGAGGAATTTCAAATCGGGGCAATGACTTCTTTAAGAGAGCTGGAAGTACATAAAGGGCTGGCAGCGTATACAAACGGTGCAATGAAGGAAAGTCTTCGCCATATTGTAGGGGTACAGTTTCGAAATCGTGCTACCGTAGGAGGAAGTATTTTCGGCAGATACGGATTTTCCGATGTGCTCACCATGTTTTTGGCAATGGATACAGAAGTGGAGCTTTACAAAAGAGGCCGTATCTCTTTAAAAGAATTTGCAGCAGAAAAGCCGGACAGAGATATTTTGGTGCGTTTGATTGTAAAGAAAAAGCCTGCTCGCATGGCATATATCAGCCAGAGGAACAGCAGTACCGATTTTCCTGTACTGACCTGTGCAGTTTCCATAGAGGAAGACGGAAATGTAAAAGTGGCAGTGGGAGCTTGCCCTTTCAGAGCAAAACTGGTGGAGGATAAGGAAAATATTTTAAAAGGATTTCTGAGTATGGAAGCTTCAGAAAAAGAAAAGGCAGCCTGCGACTTTGCCCTTTTTGCAAAAGAGCAGGTGAGAACAGCAGGAAATATGAGAGCTTCCAAGGAATACAGAAGTCTTCTTGTTCAGGTTTTGGTAAAAAGAGCGCTGTTAAAAGCAGGAGGGGAAAATGGAAATTAAATTTAAGCTAAACGGAAAAGAAATAAAGGCAGAAGCAGAGGCAGATACCATACTTTTGGATTTTTTAAGAGAACAGGGCTGTTACAGTGTAAAAAGAGGTTGTGAGACAGCAAACTGCGGCTTATGTACGGTTTTGATGAATAAAAAGTCTGTGCTTTCCTGCTCCATATTGGCGGTACAGGCAGACGGACAGGAAATTGTTACTTTAGAGGGAATGCAGAAGGAAGCCGAAGAATTCGGAGATTTTCTTGCAAATGAAGGCGCAGAGCAGTGCGGATTTTGCAATCCTGGCTTTATTATGAATGTATTTGCCATGTTGGAAGAAATCGAAGAGCCAACAGAAGAAGAAATTTTGGAATATCTGGCAGGAAATCTCTGTCGCTGTTCCGGATTTGTGGGACAGACCAGAAGTATTTTGAAATTTTTGAAATATAAGAAAGGGGGCAAAAAAGAAGCATGAGTTATGTAAATCAATCTGTACAGAAAAAAGATGCAAAGGCGTTGGTTACGGGGCAGCCGGTTTATACAGATGATATCGCTCCGGCGGATTGTCTGATTGTCAAGGTGTTGCGAAGCCCTCACGCACATGCCATGATAGAAGAAATAAAAACAGATACAGCCAAGAAAGTTCCGGGAATTGCCTGTATTCTCACTTATGAGGACGTACCTCAAGAGCGTTTTACCATGGCGGGACAGACTTATCCTGAATTAAGTCCTTATGACCGTTTGATTTTGGATAAGCATTTAAGATTTGTGGGAGATGCCGTAGCCATTGTAGCAGGGGAAAACGAGAAAGCTGTGGACAAGGCTTTAAAACTCATCAAAGTAAAATATGAGATTTTAGAGCCTGTATTGGATTTCCATAAAGCAAAGGACTGCGAAATTCTCATACATCCGGAAGAAAACTGGGAGGCAAAGGTTCCTGTGGGTGCAGACAATCACCGCAATCTCTGTGCATCCGGTGTGGAAAGCAAAGGCGATGTGGAAGCTCTTTTAAAGGAATGTAAATATGTGGTAGAGGGAACGTATCATACAAAAGCAAATCAGCAGGCGATGATGGAAACCTTGCGTGCCTATACGTATTTGGATCATTTTGGCAGATTGAATGTCGTGGCGTCCACACAGGTTCCTTTCCATATAAGAAGAATTTTAGGAAGAGCGCTGGGTATCGGCGCATCTAAGGTAAGAGTAATAAAACCACGTATCGGAGGAGGATTTGGAGCAAAGCAGACTTCTGTGGCAGAGGTATATCCGGCGATTGTGACCTTAAAAACAGGAAAGCCGGCTAAAATGATTTTCTCCCGCTATGAGTCTCAGATTTGTTCCTCTCCCCGTCATGAGATGGAAGTGAAAGTGCGTTTGGGAGCAGATGAAAAGGGCTTGTTAAGAGCCATTGACATTTATACGCTTTCCAATACAGGAGCTTACGGAGAGCATGGACCTACAACCGTAGGCTTATCCGCTCATAAACCGCTGGGCCTGTACCGAAATACACAGGCATATCGCTTTACTTATGATGTGGTATATACAAATCACATGTCAGCAGGAGCATATCGTGGATATGGTGCAACACAGGGGATTTTTGCGGTAGAGTCAGCCATTGATGAGTTGGCAGAAAAAATTGGCATGAACCCCATTACTTTTCGAGAGTTAAACGTGTCAAGAGAAGGAGACGCTTTTGTAGGATATGACGGAAGTCCTGTGGTTACAAGCTGTACCTTGGATAAATGTATTGAAAAAGCAAAAGAAATGATAGGCTGGGACAAAAAATATCCCTGCTATGAGACAAGGGACGGAAAAATTCGTGGAGTAGGGGCGGCTCTTGCTATGCAGGGTTCAGCCATTGCAGGCGTTGACGTAGGCGGTGCAACTATCAAGCTGGGAGAGGATGCTTCCTATACGTTAAGCCTTGGAGCTACGGACATGGGAACAGGCTGTGATACTATTCTGGCACAGATGGCGGCTGATATTTTAGAGACAAAGCTGGAAAATATCGTGGTATTCGGCGTAGATACAGATATTTCTCCTTACGACTCCGGCTCTTATGCTTCTGCAACCACCTATGTTACGGGAATGGCAGTGGCAGATGCCTGTAAAGAGCTTCGTGAGAAAATCAAGGAAATCGGAGCAGAGATTTTAGGCGTTCCCGTACAGGAAACAGAATTTGACGGACAGAGAGTTTATACGCTGGATGGAGAAAGAGAAGTTTCCAAAGAGGAGATTGCGGTAAAAGGAACTTGCGGAAATAATCAGTCTCTCCATGTAACAGTGAACCGATCTTCACAAATTTCACCGCCGCCGTTTATGGCAGGTATGGCAGAGGTAGAAATCGACAGAGAAACAGGAAGTATTGAAGTCGTTGATTATGTAGCTGTGGTAGACTGCGGAACACCGGTAAATCCAAACCTTGCCAGAGTACAGACAGAGGGTGGTCTTGCACAGGGAATTGGAATGGCTTTATATGAAGATATCCAATATAATGAAAAAGGACAGATGCGAAACAATTCCTTTATGCAGTACAAAATTCCGTGCCGACAGGACGTAAAGAAAATTCGTGTGGAATTTGCTCCAAGCTATGAAAAATCACATCCGTTCGGGGCAAAATCCATAGGAGAAATCGTAATTAACACACCATGTCCAGCTATTGCAAATGCGGTTTATAACGCTGTGGGACTCCGAATAAAAGAAATGCCCATTACTCCTGAGAAAATAGCCATGGGATTATTAGAAAAATAAAATTTGTCAAAAATTTGACGCTGTTAAGGGTATAATAAGCAGTCGCTAAAATTTATTAAAAACAAGGAGAAGAAGTGATGAATAACCACAAAAGCGAAAAGAAAATCATGTGGTACAGCCTTGCTTTTATGGCCTTTTCAACAGTATGGGGATTTGGAAATGTTATTAACGGCTTTTCTGAATACGGCGGATTAAAAGCAATTGTTTCATGGGCATTAATTTTTGCCATTTATTTTGTACCATATGCGTTAATGGTTGGTGAAATGGGGAGTGCTTTCAAAGAAGCAGGCGGCGGTGTAAGCTCCTGGATCTTAGAAACAATCGGGCCTAGAATGGCTTATCTGGCAGGATGGACATACTGGATTGTGCATATGCCATATATTTCACAGAAGCCAAACGGCGCAGTTATTGCAACAAGCTGGGCAATCTTCAGAGATGCACGTATCAGTCAGATGGATGTAAAGTTAATGGCAGTTATCTGTCTTGTATTATTCCTGTTTGCTGTGTGGGTTGCATCTAAGGGAATTGGCGTTTTAAACAAACTGACATCTCTTGCAGGCTCTACAATGTTTATCATGTCTATTCTTTTCATCATTATGATGATTGCTGCACCTGCAATTACAGGAGCAGACGTAATGGACATCGAATGGTCACTGGACACCTTTATGCCTACTTTTGACAGTAAGTTCTTCCTGAGCTTGTCTATTCTGGTATTTGCCGTAGGCGGATGTGAGAAGATTTCACCTTATGTAAATAAGATGAAAAATCCGGCAAAGGACTTCTCAAGAGGTATGATTACACTTGCCATCATGGTTACTGTATGTGCGGTATTGGGAACAATCTCATTAGGAATGATGTTTGACTCCAACAATATCCCACCGGACCTTATGACAAACGGCGCTTACTACGCATTCCAGAAATTAGGTGAATATTACCATGTAGGTGATTTCTTCGTAGTAGTTTATGCTCTGACAAACTTAATCGGACAGTTTGCAGTTTTAATTCTGTCTATTGATGCGCCTCTGCGTATGCTCTTAGACAGTGCAGATGATAACTATATTCCAAAAGCTATGTTTAAACAGAATAAACACGGCACTTATACAAATGGACATAAATTAGTTATGGTTATCGTATCTTTACTGATTATCGTTCCTGCATTTGGTATTGAAAGTGTAGACGTATTAGTAAAATGGCTTGTAAAAGTAAACTCTGTATGTATGCCTCTGCGTTACCTTTGGGTATTCGTTGCATATATTGCATTGAAGAAAGCAGGAGACAAATTCCATGCAGAATATCGTTTTGTTAAAAATAAAACTGTTGGTATTATCTTTGGTGTATGGTGCTTTGCATTCACAGCATTTGCCTGCATCGGTGGTATTTACTCAGAAGATCCATTCCAGTTAGTAATGAACATTGTAACTCCATTCGTATTAATCGGACTTGGATTTATCATGCCAATTATTGCAAAACGTTCTAAAAACAAATAAGAACAACAGTGCCCGACTCTGAGGAGTACGGGCACTCTGTATATAAGATAAGGAGGAAAAAATATGTATCAGGAAACAGCAAAAGAACTTATTCAGTTTATCGAAAACAGCCCAACTTGTTTTCATGCAGTGGCTTCCATGAAAGAAATGCTGGAAAAAGAAGGTTATACAGAATTAAAAGAAGCTGATAAATGGGAAATTAAAAAGGGCGGAAATTATTATGTGACAAGAAACGACTCTTCTCTGATTGCATTTTCCGTACCGGAAGGAGAAGCAAAAGGCTTCCGCATTATGGCAAGTCACAGCGACTCTCCATGCTTTAAAATTAAAGAAAATCCGGAAATGACAGTGGACAACAAATACGTGAAATTAAACGTAGAGCGTTACGGCGGTATGATTTGTGCTCCTTGGTTTGACCGTCCGCTTTCCGTAGCAGGCCGTGTAATTGTCAAAGAAGACGGAAAACTGGTGACAAAGCTGGTTGACGTAGACAGAGATTTACTGATGATTCCAAATCTTGCCATTCACATGAACAGAGAAGTAAATGACGGATACAAATACAATGCACAGAAGGATTTACTTCCGTTATTCGGTGATATTGCTGCAAAAGATACCTTCATGAAAACTATTGCCGAAGCAGCAGATGTAAAAGAAGAAAATATCTTAGGCCATGACTTATTCCTCTACAACAGAGAAAAAGGTTCTGTGTGGGGAGCAAATGAAGAATATGTTTCTATCGGAAGATTAGATGATTTGCAGTGTGCATTTTCATCCTTGAAAGGTTTTCTGGCAGGAGAAAAGAAAGAATACATTGCAGTACATTGTGTACTTGACAATGAAGAAGTGGGAAGCGGTACAAAACAGGGTGCGGCGTCTACTTTCTTATATGATGTGCTGGTTCGTGCAAATCAGGCTCTGGGACAGGATTATGAAGATTATTTAAGATATCTTGCCAACAGCTTTATGGTTTCTGCTGACAATGCTCATGCAGTTCATCCAAACTATACAGAAAAGGCAGACCCTGTAAATCGCCCATACTTAAATGAAGGAATTGTAATTAAGCACAGCGCAAATCAGAAATATTGTACAGACGGTGTTTCAGCAGCAATGTTTAAAGATTTATGTAATGAAGCGGAAGTACCTTTCCAGACATTTACAAATCGCTCTGATATTTTAGGCGGCTCTACACTTGGAAATATTTCCAACACAAAGGTTGCTTTAAATGCAGTGGATATCGGACTTCCACAGCTTGCAATGCACTCTCCTTATGAAACAGTGGGAGTAAAAGATACCGAGTATCTGATTAAAGCGGCAACAAAATTATTCTGTTAATGTAAAGAAGCTGTCATTTTAAGTCGCATCGAGAATATCTATACATTTTGCGCTCAGTCTGCGCTCACTTTGAGCTTGTAATCTCAAAGCGTGCTCGACAAATTCGCTAAAAATGTATAGATATCTCTGATTGTTCTTAATGTGACAGCTCTTTCTAAAGTTTATCGTAAGTTTTTTCCTTATTTTCCGGAGCTTTTAAAAGCAAATATTTACGAATTGCAAAGATAACGGCAATAGCGACAACGCCGATAAGTGTTTCTACCATATTAAGGTGTTCGACTACCATTTGCCTTGCAATGGCAAACATTAAAACCTCCAGAAGATTTTCAGCCGTATGCTTTGCCAGCATCTTTACGAATTCTACGCCAATGAGAAGTGTCAGCGCATTTCCCAAAAATTCGGTAAATTGTTCCGGACTGATATCCAAAAGCGGAATACGGATAAAATTATAAAGCATGGGAATAATTAATGTAATAATTACCAGAAGCATTACCGCAGATAAAACGATTTCCGTGTATCTGGATATGGTATAGATAATTTCATTTAGTTTTCGTTTCATGGTTCTCCTTTCATATCGTAATTTTGTTCTTTAAAAATTTGTAACAATTCCATAGTTTTATCATATCATAAATCCCCGAAAAACCGAAGAAAAGATTGAAAAAACGGGAAATAATTTGTAATACAAATTTAAAAAATCCCAACTTCACACTTGCCAAGGAAAAAAAATTATGCTATTATATACAGGAAGTTTGAAAAATGTTTCAGAAATGTTACAGATATTAAAAAAGTAAGTATAAAATTGTTATTGGAGAGGTACATAGAAATATGAAAAAAAGATTAGCATGTCTGTCATTGATTTTTGCTATGGCAGCTACACAAATTCTTCCAGTTTCCGCTGCAAGAAAAGATGATGTACAGGCTCAGAAATCAGAAACTCAGAATAAACTTTCAGAAGCAGAAGCAAGAGCAAATAGTCTTGAAGAGCAGAAGGGCGCTATTATGGGACAGATTAGTTCCTCTGAACAGGAATTAGTAGACGTTCTTTCTCAGATTGATATTCTTGCCGGAGAAATTACAGATAAAGAAGCAGAAATTGAAAAAACAAAAGAAGATCTTGTACAGGCAGAGCAGGAAAGAGACGAACAGTACGAAGCAATGAAGAAAAGAATTCAGTACATGTACGAAAATGGCGGAAGCGATGCTTGGGCACAGATTTTATTAGAGTCTGATAGTATTGCATCTATGTTATCCAAAGTGGAAAACACAGAAAAGATGTATGCTTATGACAGAGCAGAGCTGAAAGAAATGAAAGAAGCTGTTCAGGAAGTTAAAGATTTAGAAACAAAATTAGAAAATGAAAAATCTGAATTAGAAACTGCCAAAGAAGAACAGGAAGGCATGAAAGGCGCTCTTCAGACTAAGATTGACGACTTAAAAGCAAATGCAACTGACTATGAAGCACAGATTGCAAATGTAAAAGCACAGGCTGAACAGTATAAAAACCTGATTGCACAGCAGACAGCAGAGCTTGAACAAATTCAGGCACAGGAAGAAGCGGCAAGAAAAGAACAGGAAAAACAGCAGCAGGCTCAGCAGAATAATAATAACAGTAGTAACAATAACAGCAATAGTAATAAACCATCAAATAATAACAGTAGTAATACAAATAATAATAAACCAAGCAGTAATAAGCCGAGCAATGGTGGAGGAAACTCAAAGCCAGAGAGCCAGAAACCATCATCTAAACCAGAAACAGAGAAACCATCCACACCATCTTATAATGGTTCAACAGGTGCAGCAGTTGTAGCCTATGCGAAACAGTTTATCGGAAATCCTTATGTATACGGCGGAAACAGCTTAACAAATGGTATTGACTGTTCTGGATTTACACAGCAGATTTTTGGACACTTTGGATATAGCCTTCCACGTACAAGTGGTGCACAGGCAAGCTCCGGTGTAGGCATTAATTATTCTGAACACCGTGCAGGAGACTTAATTGTATATCCTGGTCATGTAGCAATTCTTACAGGAGATGGTGGAATTGTACATGCTTCCAATAGTGCTCCATATCCAAAGGGTGGTATTAAATATACTGCAAATGCATTATACAGATCACCAATTGCAGTTAGAAGAATTGTTCAGTAATTAATTACATAGACATATTGAGGAGAAATACCAGTTTTGGTATTTCTCCTTTTGTGTATATGGAGATTTCAGGAGAAAAGCGATGAAAGAAGAGAAAAAAATATTAATTGTAGAAGATGACACAGATATCAATAATTTACTTTTTACAGCATTGGAGAAACAAGGATATACTGCCACACAGGCATTTTCGGGAACAGAAGCAAAAATGTTATTGAAAATGGAAAGTTTTGCGTTGGTATTACTGGATTTGATGCTGCCCGGAGTACCGGGAGAGGAAGTCTTGAAGTTTATAAGAGAACAAGGAAATAGTTCTGTAATTATTTTGACAGCAAAGGATACCCTTGATGATAAGGTAAATCTGTTAATTGCAGGAGCCGATGATTATATTACAAAACCTTTTGAGATACAGGAAGTATTGGCGAGAGTTCAGGTACAGCTTCGTCACGGTGTTCAAGAGGGAAATGGCAATGTGCTTTCATATAAACAGATGGTTTTGGACAGAGAAAAATTTCAAATAGAGGTAGAAGGAAAACCTTTGGAAAAAATTACAAAACAGGAATTTTCTATTTTGGAACTTTTATTAAAACATCCGAAACAGGTTTTCAGTAAAGAAGATATTTTTGAGTATGCGTGGGAAGTGCCTTATATGGGAGAAACAAAAACTTTGGACGTCCATATCAGTAATATTAGAAAAAAAGTAAAGGAAGTAACAAAAGAGGAATATATAGAAACAGTATGGGGAATTGGATATCGTCTTCAGCAATAATCTGCTGTTTTATTCATGCTTTACTCTTTTTTTACTTTTGCTTTGCGATTTTTTTAGATTGAAGGGTTATGATTAAGAGCAGATAAGAAAAGGAGAGGTTGTCATGAGTGAATATTTATTGCAGACCAGAGGTCTGACAAAGCAATATGGACGTCATAAAGCAGTGGAAAATGTGGATATCCATGTAAAAAAAGGTGCCATTTATGGATTTATAGGAAGAAACGGAGCAGGAAAGAGTACCTGTTTGAAAATGATAAGCGGACTTTCACGTCCCACAGCAGGTGAGATTGAATTTTTTGGTTATTCAGGAAAAGAATTAAAAGAGGTACGTTCCAGAATTGGCTGTTTAATAGAAATGCCGGGTTTATATGGCAATATGACAGCATATCAAAATCTGAAAATAAAATGTAAAATGCTGGGAATTGATAAAGTAGGATATGTAGAAGACATCTTGAAAACCGTAGGTTTGGAAAAGACAGGAAGAAAAAAAACAAAACATTTTTCACTGGGAATGAAACAGCGTTTAGGCATTGGGCTGGCGCTGGTGGGAGAACCGGATTTGCTGGTTTTAGATGAGCCTATTAACGGCCTTGATCCACAGGGAATTGTGGAAGTTCGGGACACCATACAGAAGCTTCGTGATGAGAGAAATATGACTATTTTAATTTCCAGTCATGTATTAGAGGAGCTTTCAAAGCTGGCAACCCATTACGGAATTATTCATAATGGAAGCTTATTGCAGGAACTCAGTCAGGAAGAATTGATAAAACGCTGCTCCGAACGTATGGAGCTGGAATTGGATTATCCGGAACAGGCGCTTCCTATCTTAGATAAAATGGGATTTACCAACTATCAGGTCATGGACAAGCATCGTATTTATATTTTTGAACGATTGGAAGAAAGCGCTCTTTTAAATATGGAGCTGGCAAAAGCGGGGATTTTCGTAAGAGGAATTGCAATTACCAGTGAAGATTTGGAAAGCTATTTTTTAAACCTGACAGGAGGTGCTCAGCATGCTTAAACTGATTAAAATGGATTTATATCGAATGTTTCATACAAAGGCTTTTTATATTATTTGGATTATTCTTGGGGCAGCTGTTATTTTTTCAACTACGATGTCAAAGGAAGACTATCAATATATGCAAGAGGAAGCGGCAAAGGGACAATTAGAAACCGTGTCAGAGGAAGGAACGCTGAATTTTGGATTAAGTGTTTCGCTACCTACAAAGCCAGAAGAAAAAGTAACAATCTTTGACCAGATTTTTGCCAATATGCAGTCAAAATTTATTGCCCTGTTTCTGGTGATTTTTACTGTATTGTTTTCCACAGCGGATCTTACAAGCGGATATATTAAGAACATTGGAGGACAGGTAAAGGATAGAGGGAGTCTTATTCTTTCAAAGGCGATTGTATTGTTGCTTTATACAGTCTTGACATTATTTTTATACCTTGGTATACAGGCAGTTTGTCAGTACGCAGTATTCGGAGCATCAAAATGGGGAAATATGGAGATGTTCTGGAGATATTTCGGGACAGAAACGGTTCTTCATTATAGTTTGGTTTTACTTTGCATGGCAATGGCAATTATTTTAAAAAGTAATATGCTTAGTATGACTTTATCTGTCTGTATGTGTCTGAATGTACTTATTTTGGTATACAGTCTTCTAGATAAGGTCTTACATGATATGGGAGTGAAAAACTTCAGCTTTATTGAGCATACAGTCAGCGGAAAGATTTCTCTGCTTTCTATGACGCCGAAGGCTTCTGAATGCGTAAACGCACTGGGAATAGCCGGAGTATTTGGAATTTTGGCGATTTTTCTGACGGTTTTGGTATTTCGAAGGAGAGATATATAGATGAAATTCTGGATTGGAATTTTAATTTTTATTCTTTTATTACAAACTTATTTTTTAGTAAAAATGCAGCGGCAGATAGGGGATATCTGCCGCCAGCTTGCGTTTCTGATGAAACATGACAGTAATATGATGATTACCGCAAATATGAAAACAGGCGGTTTTGAAAAATTAGTAAGTCTGTTAAACGAGTTGTTTCAAATGCGAAGAAAAGAACAACGGGAATTTAAGGAAAAGGAACAGATGATTGCGGATACCTATACAAATTTATCCCATGATATTCGCACGCCCCTGACTTCTCTTAACGGTTATTTTCAGCTCATGGAAAGTGCAAGTGCGGAAGAACAGAAGCATTACATGAAGGTAATACAGGAGAGAATTGAAAGCTTAAAGGAAATGCTGGAAGAATTATTTATGTTTACAAAGCTGAAGAATGACAGCTTTGTTTTAGAATTAAAAACCTGTTGCATCAACCGCATTTTAAAGAATACCATTTTTTCTTATTACGATGACTGGTCAGGGAGGGGGATTTTGCCTGAAATCAGCTTGCCTGAAAAACAGCTTTATATGGAGGGGAACGAAGCCGGATTAAAGCGGGTGCTTCAGAATATTATTAAAAATGGTATGGATCATGGGCAGGAAAAGATAAAGGTGCAGCTTTTTGAAAAAGAAGAAAAGATTTGTCTCTGGATTTGCAATGAGGTGACAAATCCGGAAGAAATCGACGTATCCAAAGTATTTCAGAGATTTTATAAAGCAGATGGGGCAAGGAGTAAAAATTCCAGCGGATTGGGGCTTTCCATTGCACAGGAATTTGTTCTTAGAATGAAGGGGGAAATTCATGCGGAACTTTCCGGAAATGAGTTCTGGGTGAAGGTGAGTTTTCCATTATGCCAATGATATTTTGAACATTTGTTAATAAAATTCATAAAAAGTTTTCAAAAAAGATATTGACATAAGTTCAAAACTGGAGTATTTTAAAAGCGCAAAGAAGAAATAAACATTTATTTCAATGCCATACAAGAGAGGAGGAGCCATGGCCAGACCGCAGAAAATCAGATGTATTTGTTCAAAGCCCAAAGTGACAGGATTAATACCGGAGGGCTGTCCGGGAAGTGGAAATATTAACCTTACGTATGATGAATATGAGGTTATTCGCCTTTTGGACTATATAAAACTGACACAGGAGCAATGTGCAGAAAAAATGAACATTTCCCGTCCAACCGTAACACGCATTTACAACGAAGCAAGACAAAAAATAGCAGATGTGCTGGTAAATGGACAACGGCTGACAATCAGCGGAGGTGACGTTACCGTATGTGAAGAGATGCGTCCGGAATGTGTAGGAAAGAAATATTGCTGCCACAGATAGGAGCAGAAGAATGGGAGAGAAGACTATGAAAATATTAATTGTAGGTGGTGTTGCTGCAGGAACAAAAACAGCAGCAAAATTAAAAAGAGAAGACAGAAGCGCAGAAGTTACCGTAATTACAAAGGATAAGGATATTTCTTATGCAGGCTGTGGACTTCCTTATTATGTAGGTGGCTTAATTGAAAATCGTGAAGAGCTGATTGTAAATACTCCGGCAAAATATGCAGGACTTACAGGCGTAGAGGTAAAAACCGGAAAAGAAGCCATTGCGCTTTGCGCAGATAAAAAAGAGGTAATTGTAAAAGATGTTGAAACAGGAGCGGAAGAAGCATACGGCTATGATAAGCTGGTGCTGACAGTAGGCGCTTCTCCTGCAAAGCTGCCAATAGAAGGTACAGACCTTTCCGGTGTGTTTCAGATGCGTACACCGGATGACGCAACCAATATCCGTGCTTATGTAGAAGAAAATCAGGTGAAGAAAGCCGTTGTAATCGGCGCCGGATTTATCGGACTGGAAGTAGCTGAAAATTTAAAGGCAAAAGGTGTTCAAGTAACAGTTATTGATTTTGCATCTCAGATTTTACCGAATATTGTGGATGCAGAAGTAGCTGTTTATGCGAAAAAGCATCTGTTAAAAGAAGGTATTCGTGTTATTACAGGTACAAAAGCAGAAGCAATCATGGGGGATAACCATGTAACAGGAGTAAAAACATCAGCAGGTCTGTTAAGATGTGAGCTTTTGATTATGGCGGCAGGTATCCGCCCCAATACGGACTTCCTTCAGAACTCCGGTTTAGAGATGTTTAAAGGTACAATTCTTGTAGACAAGACTATGAAAACAAATTTGGAAGATGTCTATGCAGCCGGTGACTGTGTAATGGTTACCAACCGCATTACAGGAAAACCACAGTGGTCTCCAATGGGTTCTTCTGCAAATATGGAAGGAAGAACGCTGGCACAGATTTTAACAGGTACGAAAAAAGAGTATCCGGGCGTACTGGGAACAGGTGTTGTAAAATTACCAAACCTGAATATCGGACGTACCGGCCTTACAGAAGAACAGGCAAAAAATGCCGGTTATGAGGTTGTCACAGTGGTAGCACCTACGGACGATAAGGCGCATTATTATCCGGATGCAGGATTTTTCATTACAAAATTAATTGCAGAAAAAGATACACATAAGCTTTTAGGTGTTCAGGTGTTGGGAACAGGCGCAGTAGACAAAATGGTAGACATTGCGGTTATGGGTATCAACATGGGCGCTGTTTTGGAAGACTTTGAAAATGCGGATTTTGCTTATGCACCGCCATTTTCCACTGCTATTCATCCATTTGTACAGGCAGTTTATATTTTACTGAATAAGATAAACGGAAATCTTGTGAGCATGACACCGGCAGAATATGCAGCAGGAAAAGCAAAGGATTATAAAGTAGTAGATGTAGGGCTTGCACCATCTATTCGTGGGGCAGTTTATGTAGACCTTTCCAAAGTAAACGGAGAAATCGAAGGTCTGGATAAAGAGGAGAAGCTTCTTCTTGTATGTGCAAAAGGAAAACGTGGATATTTCTTACAGAACAGATTACGTTCTTACGGATATAAAAACACCGTGGTATTGGAAGGCGCACAGTTCTTTAATGACGTAAAAGTACAGCATGCAGAAAATGCCGTATCTCCGGAAGAAGAAACAAGAGTAAAAGCTCTTGGATTTTTAAGAGATAAGACAACCTTAGATAAATTCAACGGACGTGTTATTACAAGAAACGGTAAAATCACAGCAGATGAAGCCAGAACCATTGCAGAGGCAGCAGAGCTTTTCGGAAGCGGAGAAGTTACCATGACTTCCCGTCTGACAATGGAAATTCAGGGAGTTCCGTTTGACAACATTGAGCCGCTTCGTGAATATCTGATGCAGGCAGGCTTGGAAACAGGCGGAACAGGCTCTAAAGTTCGTCCGGTAGTTTCCTGTAAAGGTACAACCTGTCAGTACGGATTGATTGATACCTTTGGATTATCAGAAGAAATCCATGAGAGATTTTTCCACGGATATTCTGACGTGAAGTTACCTCATAAATTCAAAATCGCTGTTGGCGGATGTCCGAATAACTGTGTAAAACCGGACTTAAATGATTTGGGTATTATCGGTCAGAGAATTCCACAGGTAGATATGGAAAAATGCCGTGGATGTAAAATCTGCCGTGTAGAAAAGAACTGTCCAATCAACGTAGCAAAAGTCGTAGACGGAAAAATCGTCATTGATGAAAACTCATGTAATCATTGCGGACGCTGTATCGGAAAATGTCCGTTTAACGCTTTTGAAGATTATACAAACGGCTATCGCATTTACATCGGCGGACGCTGGGGCAAGAAGGTTGCACAGGGACGTTATCTGGAAAAAGTATTTACAGATAAAGAAGAAGTGTTATCTGTTGTAGAAAAGGCAATTCTCTTATTCAGAGAACAGGGAATTACAGGAGAACGCTTTGCAGATACTGTTGCAAGAATTGGATTTGAAAATGTGCAGGAACAGCTTTTGGGTGATGAATTACTGAGCAGAAAAGAAGAAAATATCAAAGCTCAGAAACATTTAAAAGGCGGAGCAACCTGCTAATAAGATTTAAAAATTGAGACTATTTCATTCAGAAAATACCAAAAATGTTTATACATTTTGCGCTCAGTCTGTGCTCGCTTTTGGGGTGTAATTTCAAAGCATGCTCGATAAATTCGCTAAAAATGTATAAATATCTCGAAGTCTTTTTGATAATGAGGTAGTCTCTTATTTATTTCTGTTTGAAAGCCGAAGGAGTTCCTGAAATATTCCTTCATACTCTTCTGAAAAGATGCTGTCTTTATTCCAGATAAAAGTAAAGTCGTGCATGACCATAAAATCGGATAATGGAATTTGTTTTAAAATTCCCTGTTGGATTTCCTTTTCTACCGCTGCTTTGTAGAGAAAAGAGATACCGCAGTCTTCACACAGCAGAGACACAATGGTGTGAATATTTTCCACCTCTATAATATGAGGAAAGTCGTAGATAGACATATTTTTCAAGGCAAGAGTTTTGGTAAGAATGGCTCTTGTACCGGAACCGTGTTCACGAAGGAGCAGACGTTCCGAGGTTAAATCACGTAAGGTAGTGACGGGCTTTTGAAAAACATGGTCTTTTGATGTAACGGCAATATATTCTTCTGACTGAAAAATACGGGTTTGGTAATTGTCTCCTTTAAAATATCCCTCTACAATGGCAAAATCAATGAGACCATCGCATAAAAGGGAGAGTAATTTCTGGGTGTTTCCATACCGAATATGGAAATCTGTATCAGGGTGTACCTGAATAAATTTTGCCAGAGCGGGCACAATGGCATATTCTCCGATAGTCATAGTCACCCCAAAGGTTAAAACTCTTTTTTGTGTTAAGCTTTCTTTCATACGCTTTTTTAAAGTGTTTTCATCATTTCTCATAGCTTCTAAGGCTGAACGGAGAATTTCTCCCGCAGGTGTAAGGCGAAGCTTTTTCTTATCACGGACAAACAAAGGCGAGTCGTATTCCTTTTCCAAATATTTTATATGTTGAGATACAGCAGGCTGCGTCAGGTTTAATTTCTCCGCAGCATGGGTAAAATTCATATATTCACAGACTGTTAAAAATGTTTCCATTCGAAAATCTAACATTGAAAATACCTCCAAGAATGAGTAGTTCATAGCACTAATCATAACAAAAAATTATGATTATATCAATATTTATAATTTTACAAAATGATAAATATAAAATATAGTAAGAGTATAGAAAACAGAGAATATGGAGGAGAAAAATATGTATGACATCATCATTATCGGGGCAGGACCGGCAGGCATCAGTGCAGGAATTTACGCAGTGAGCAGAGGAAAGAAAGCATTGATTTTAGAAAAGAATGAAGTAGGAGGCTTAATCGGAAAGGTTTCCACAGTGACACATTATGTAGGGGTATCTCAGGGGGAAACAGGATATATCTTTGCAGAGAAGTTGAAAACACAGGCAGAAAATGCAGGCATAGAAATCAGAAAAGAAGACGTAATCGAAGTAGAATTAAAAGGTGAAATCAAAAAAATTCGGACAACAAATCAAGAATATCAGGCAAAAAAAGTTATTCTTGCCAATGGAACTTCTCCCAGAATGTTAAATATTGAAGGAGAAAAGCAGTTGACAGGAAGGGGGATGCGTATGAATGCTGCCAAGGATGCCACAAAATATCAGGGGAAAAACGTCTATGTAATCGGCGGAGCTGACGGCGCTGTGAAGGAAGCCTTATATCTGGCAAAATATGCGGCGCAGGTAACCATTATCCACTTTGAAGAAAAGCTGGGATGTATTGCGGAATTTAAGGAAAAGGTTGTAAAAACACCAAATATTAAAGTACGTTTAAATACAAGACTTCACGGAGTATACGGAGTAGAAAAAGTAGAGTCTTTAGAGCTCTCCGATGAGAAAACAGGAGCGATTGAGACCATTGCAGATCCGGGATGCGGGATTTTTGTCTATGCAGGGACAATTCCGAATACACAATTATATGGGGAGCTAAATTTAGAAAATGGTTTTATACCGGTAGATGAAAATATGGAAACAGAGATTGCAGGGGTTTATGCAGTGGGAGATATTCGTGTGAAAAATATTCGTCAGGTATCTACGGCAGTGGCAGATGGAACAATCGCAGCAATTCACGCAGCTATGTAAGGAGGAAAAGGATGAAATTTCTATCAAAAAACGGAAAAGGATTATTATTATGTCTGGGACTGGCAATTCCCTCTTGTATTTTAGGAAAAATGTTTCCTGTTATCGGAGGTCCGGTATTTGCCATTCTCATAGGAATGGTTCTCGCACTTGTAGTGAAAAAGAAAGAGCCATTTGAAGGCGGTGTAAAATTTACTTCGAAAAAAATTCTTCAGTATGCAGTTGTATTATTGGGATTTGGAATGAATTTAGAAGTGGTTATGGAAACAGGAAAGCAATCTCTTCCTATTATAATATGTACCATTACCACTTCACTGGTAATCGCTTTTGTACTTCATCGGGCAATGAACATTCCTGAGAAAATTTCTACGCTGGTGGGAGTAGGCTCATCTATTTGCGGAGGCTCTGCAATCGCAGCAACTGCTCCGGTAATTGATGCAGATGAAGAAGAAGTTGCACAGGCAATTTCCGTTATCTTTCTGTTTAATATTCTGGCGGCGTTGATTTTTCCTGCACTGGGAGCAGCCATAGGATTTTCCACTACATCAGGAGATGCTTTCGGTGTTTTCGCAGGAACTGCGGTAAATGACACATCTTCTGTAACAGCGGCGGCTTCTACATGGGACAGCATGTACCATTTAGGCAGTCAGACATTAGATAAGGCGGTAACGGTAAAGCTTACCAGAACATTGGCGATTATTCCAATTACCTTAGTGCTGGCAGTTCGCAGAGCCAAAAAAGCAGAAAATCAGAACGGAGAAAAGGTATCACTGAAAAAAGTTTTCCCATTCTTTATTCTGTTCTTTATCGGAGCAAGCGTGATTACTACCGTAGCGGTGGCAGCAGGCGTTCCTATTGAAAGCTTTCAGCCTTTAAAAGAGCTTTCCAAGTTCTTTATTGTTATGGCAATGGGGGCTATCGGATTTCATACGGATATTGTAAAGCTGGTAAAAAGCGGCGGAAAACCGATTTTGCTGGGGATGGCATGTTGGGTAGGAATTACGGCAGTTACTCTTACTATGCAGCACTTTATGCACATGTGGTAAAAGATTAAAGTATCTGTTTTATAGCATATAGACAGTTGTACCAATAATCTGAAATAAAATAGGAATTATGACGAAAAAATAAAATTAGATAAAAAAATGTGCTGAAACAAAGGAAAGAATTTTTAGCTATTTAACCAAATAAAGCATGATTTGTTGAAATACATGTGTTAAGATGCTATACTTTTGTTGAAAAAAACGATTTGAGGGGAAAATAGTGAAGAAAAAGGCGCAATATCTACGATTTGTCATAACGTATAATTTAATTTTGTTAATACCGTTTCTTATTATCAATATTTGTACATTTAATTTATTTAAGAAGTATCAATATGAAAAGGTGACAGACGAAGCAAAGATGACTTTTGAAAGGCAAGATGATTTTTTAAAACAGCAGATGTCTGTAATCAGAAACTTTTCAGATGAATGTAGGTTTAATAAGATTTATAATGAACTGTATTGGGATACGCCAAATGTATATTTGGATATAGAAGATGATTTAAAAGAGCAGGAAGATAAAATTCCTTTTGTGGACGGAATTTATTTATATGATAAGGAAAATGAAATTGTTTTGTCTTCAGTAGGCGTATTTTCGGAGGAACTCTTTTTTGATAAGATATGTCAAACTAAAACAGAAATTTTTGAAAGAGCCGAAAAGCTAAGAGGGGAGGTAACTGCCTGTAGAGCAACTGTACAGGGAGAAAATAAAGATGGAATTTTATTTGTCACTGCAATCAGAACGTGGACACCTCAGGGTGAGGAAATAAAATATTTGCTTTTTCCTGTGAGAAATCAGAAAATCAATTTTCAGTTTGTAGAAACAGAAGAAGATAAGATTTTTCTCACCGATCAAGGTAATGTACTTTATACGACAGAAGATTGGAATGAAGAAAGTGATTGGGAAAAGGGCTTAAAAAAAGCACTTTCAGATAAGAATTATTATACATGGCAAAAGGAAATGGAATGCGGATTTAAATATATTCGAATGATTTCAAAGGAAAGAATTACGAATAGCTTGAATATTTATTTGCGAGGTTATGCAATATGGGTATTATGCAGTCTTACCATTGGTGTTATGCTGGCATGCTTCTTTTCGAAGATAAGATATGAGAGTTATAAAAAGCTAATCCTACATAATGAGAAACTGGAAGAAGAAAGAAATGAATTACGAACAGAGAGTTGCTTATATGAGCTTTTGCAAAAAGAGGTACAGCCTCAAGATGAGTTATGGAATAAGTGTCTGGAAAGCAAGATTTATATAAATCGAAAATATAAATTTTTTGTGGTTCTGCCGGATCATATTCCTGAAAATAAAGGGTATTATGAATGGTTTGGTCAGCAAATGAATAAATACAGCATTTCCACAGCATATCAGATTGAAATTGTTGAGGATATGTTAATTTATCTTGTTTGTACAGATGAACCGGCAAGAGAACTGGAAAAGAAGATTGCAACACTGGCGAAAGGAAATGTACAGGTTGGTATAGGGGATTTGACTACTGATGTCAGTAAATTGCGGCAGTCTTATCAGCAGGCAAAGGAAAGACGGAATAAATTGCCTGGAAATAAAGGAAGAAATTCATATCCGGAAAGAGAACTTATGTCTTTGAAGGAAGCAGTTAAAGACGGCGACAGTACAAGGGCAATCTTGTTGCTTGATGAAATCTCAGATTATATGAAAGATACAGATGTCACAATAGTAACGGGTATTTTATGGGATGTATCCCGGATTTTTGGCATTGACAGAAACAAAGTGTTGGGAGAAAAAGGGCGGGCAAATATCGCTATTAATGATTTCTGCAAACAATTTTTAGAAGATATGAAGAAAAAGGTAGAGCTAGCGCCTAAGCCTATTCAGGAAAAAGCATCAGGATATAGAAAACGAGATATTGTAGATGTATTGAGTTATGTTCATGAGCATTATTTAGATGATAATTTCAGCGTAAAAGGGATGTCTGCTTATTTTGAAACTTCTGTATCTAATCTAAGCCATTTCTTTAAAAAGAATATGGAGGTTACAATTTCACAGTATGTAGAACAGATTAAGCTGGAAAGAGCAAAAGAAATGTTGCAAAGCAGTGATAAGAAAATTTCTGAAATTGCAGAAACTCTGCGTTATGCTAACAGTACAGTATTTATTGAAATGTTTAAAAAGTATGAAGGCGTAACACCGGGGGTATACAGAGATGACAGCGATAAAGAGGAGTAAGGAATTAAGAAAAGTATGGAAAAGAAGCGATATCATGTTTTATTTATTCAAGTAGATCAGTGGGGTGAAAAATTTCTGGATTTTACAGGAAATAATACGATTATGACACCTACAATTCATCAGCTGGCGAGAGATGGAGTGATGTATTCCAATTGCTACAGCACTTGTCCGGTGTGTATACCGGCGCGAAGGAGTCTTATGACCGGATTATTTCCCAAAACGCATAAAGACCGAGTTTATAGTGACAGAATGAAAATGCCTGCAGTTACAACGTTAGCAGAAGCATTTTATCAGGCGGGTTATCATACTATGGCGGTTGGGAAACTTCATGTATATCCTCAAAGAAATCGCATTGGATTTCAAGATGTTGTTTTACAGGAGGAAGGACGATATGAATTTGGAGGACCAGATGATTATCAGATATGGCTGGGAGAAAATGGCTATATAGGACAAGAGTTTCTTCATGGAATGGGAAACAATACTTATTATACGAGAACCTGGCCATTAAGTGAAACTGCCCATCCTACTACATGGGCTACCGGGCAGATGATAAAGCAAATAAAAAGGAGAGATCCGGAAAAACCGGCATTTTTCTATCTTTCCTATACTTTTCCTCATCCACCGCTGGTTCCGCTGTCAGAATATTGGGATATGTATTCTGAACAGGATATACAGGAGCCGGAATACGGAGACTGGGAAGACGAAAGTTTTATTTTTAAAGAATTGACAGAAGCGGCAAGATATTATTCTCATAAAGAGATGATAAGGGCAAAAAGAGCTTATTATGCACAGTGCACCCATATTGATAACCAAATTCGGCTGGTTATCGGAGCACTGAAGGAGGAAGGTATTTTAGACGATACCATTCTTGTATTTACCAGTGACCATGGTGAAATGCTTTTTGATCATGGTATGGTGGGAAAACGTACTTTTTATGAGAATTCTGCACATATACCTCTAATCTTTTCCGGAAATCCTGTTTCTGAACTGAGAGGCAAAGTAGATGACAGAATTGCCTGCTTGGAAGATATTATGCCAACATTATTAGAATTATGCAAGATTGAAATACCGTCTTCTGTAGAAGGGCAATCCTTATTTGAAAAAGAAAGACGGGATTTTTTATATGGAGAAATCAGTGAGGGATATAGAGCAACACGAATGATTCGTATGGGGAATTATAAATTAATTTATTATCCCTATGGAAATAAAGTACAGATTTTTGATATTCTTCAAGATAAAAATGAATTACACGATTTATCAAAGAAAGAGGAATTTAAAAGTATAAAGGAAGAAATGTTGGCTCGATTATGTGCTTCTTTATATGGAAAAGATAGGAAAGAATGGATAAGGAATGGAAAGCTTGTAGGAGTTGAAGCACCGGCATATAAGGAACGGGGAGATTACACATTTTCTAATCAAAGAGGTTTGCATTGGCCAATATAAAAGGAAAAAGAAAGATGGAAAGTATCAGACTTATTAAAGGACAAACAGTACAATTAAGAAAACCGGAAAATTTTTCAGATAAGGTATTTGGGAGTACAGGTTTTTTAAGATATGACGGAAATTTTTTGAAAAATGCAGGGTATTATAAAATTAAGAGAGAGTTAAGAGTAGGAGAGGAGGAAGGAGAACGAAAATCAGAGGAAACAAAAGCAGAGCATCTTTTGGAAATAGAGAAGGTATCTGCTCAAGAGATATGCATAAGAGCAAAAAATAAAGGAAAGGTTGCGGTTGTCCTTAAGGATCACACTGGAAAAGAAAAGAAATGGAATGTGGAAATTCTGCATGAAAATCCCAAAAATCTACCAGATGTGTCAAAAGATGATTTTAGAGAAATTCGTTTCAGATGGAAACAATTATTGACCGGAAAAGAGTTAAAAAATACAGAGGAGGGAAGAAAACTCCTAGGAAAGATAAATAAAGAAGCAGAAAATGTATGGAAGCAATACTTCTATAAAGGTCAGGAGACATGTAAGAGTATCCCATGGAAGGAAATCTTGCAGGAAGAAACAGAAATTCCTTACGTAGATGATGCGATACAGTTTGCATCAGCTTTCCGAAAGGTTCAGATTTTATGTAAAGCATATGGAGCAGAAGGTGGACTGCTTTATAAAAATGAAGAATTGTGGCGGGATATTATTCATATATTAGACTTTTTATGTAATCAGTGCTATGTGCCGAAGACTCAGACAAATAATTGGTGGATGTGGGAAATCGGTATCCCAAAGGAATTAATCCCTTCTTTAATTATTCTTTTTGAGAGCCTTACAAAAGAACAGATATGGAGATACACAGAGGGGATTTCCTTTTTTCAACCGGATCCTTTCCATGAGGGAGTAATTGGGACTGCCAGTACTCACGGACAGGGGTACCGCAGGGGTCAGGGTGCAAATATTATTGACTGTTCTACAATCGCAGTGGGATTAGGTGCTTTAAGAGAGGATAATGAGCTGGTATATTTGGGCATGCTGGCATCTGCGGAAACCTTTGTTATTAAAAATGTGAAAGAGAGCAGTGAAATTTCTAAAAAAGGGTATGAAAGTGGATTTTATGCAGATGGCTCTTATTTAGATCATGTAAAGGTTCCATATTTAGGTGCTTATGGAATTGAATTTATGAAGGGAGCTGCAAAAATCCCTTATTTACTTTATAAAACCCCATGGAAATATCCGGACTATGTATGGAAAAATTTAGAAACTTATATTATTCATGGGTTCGGAAATGCTATATACAAGGGATGCATGTTGGACTGCCTGAAAGGACGTTCTGTATCAAGACCTACGTGGAGCAATCGGGATATAGGGCGAGAAGCTATGAAAATCAGTGTCAGATTGTTAGATTTTTTGGGAGAAAATGGGAGAAAAACAGTACTTCCCATGTTAAAGGAATGGATTGAGGAGGATAAGGGCTTTTTAGATAGCTTGAAAAATGTGGAAGATATAGACATAAAAGACAGAGCAAAGAAACTGTTAAGCGATACGTCTGTTAGGAGTGAGGTTCCTTCGGTACATAAATTGTATCCTCTTATGGATAGAGTTATTCATAGAAGAAAAAAATATCTTTTTGCAGTATCCATGTATTCAGAACGTATTCAGAATACAGAGATTATGAACCATGAAAATCGCTTTGGCTGGCATCAGAATAATGGTATGACTTATATTTATGATGCAGATAATCAGTATACAGAAAATTATTGGAATACAGTGAATCCTTTCAGGCTTTCTGGAACTACTGTTGTGCCGGTGAATATAGGAAATGGAAAACCGGATAGTTCGGGTTATGTGCAGGGAGGGGATTTTTGCTCAAAGGAAAGCTGGGTAGGAGGCACTGGGATTGAAAATTTCGGAATTAGTGGAATGGCTTTTTCAGGAAAGGTGCAAACCGTTTCAGGAGATCCAGCTGTTTCTTATGCACCGGATTTAAAAGGGAAAAAGTCATGGTTTATGTTTGAAAAGGAAATCGTCTGTCTGGGTGCGGGAATTACAAATAAAAATATGGAAATTCCGGTGGAAACGATTATTGAGAATAAGAAGCTTAGAAAAGATGGAAGCAACCAATTTCTGATAAATGGAGAGAGTCCCGATGTTTTATTGAGAAAGGCTGATATAAAGGAATTGGTAAATCGTAGCAAGAATATGTCGGGTACAAGCTTTGAACAGGTGCGTTGGGCACATTTAGAGGGAAATCATTCAACCGGAACCGGATATTATTTTCCGGAAGAAAATACAGAAATCCAGGTTTGCAGGGGAGAGACAACAGGAAACTGGAAAGATATAGGAATGTTTGAAGGGGAAAGTACGGAAAATTATTTGGAGATGTGGGTAGATCATGGGAAAAATCCGGATAATTCATCTTATAGCTATGTGCTGCTTCCGGAAACAAGCGTGGAAGAAACAGAAAATTATGTAAGAGAGCCCAAGATAACAATTTTGGAAAATAGCAGTAAAGTGCAGGCTGTGTATCACAGAAAGCTTGGGATTACTGGAATAAACTTTTGGCAGGAGCAAGGGGGAAGCATAGGCGGAATAACAAGTGATAAAGCTGCTTCGGTTATGTTGCAGGAAACCGCAAAGGGAACATTGAAGATTTCTGTTTCTGATCCTACTATGAAAAACCAGGGAGAAATTCGGATTATGCTGGGAAAGGATACTGTTTTAATCTTCCGTATGGCGGGAAAAAATGGCAGATCATGTCTGGCAGAACTTCCAATACATTCTATTTAGATATTTATTTGTTGAATAAATAGTTCAAAAATGCAAAAAAACGATATAAAAAGGGGGAAAAAGCTAAAATATACAAGAAAATGATATAGTATTCAAGAATATGAGATATACAGATACAAGTCTTTTATTTACAATATAGACATCAAGAAAATGCTGGCCGGCATAAATGATGAAAAAGAGAAGAAGCAATATGTTAAAGCTAAGGAGGATTAAAATGAGAAGTAAGTGGGCTCGTATTGTTAGTATGACTTTAGTGGGTACTATGTTATTGACTGGTTGTGGTGGTGCTAGTGGAGATAAGAAAGAAGACTCCAAGGACGAAAAGAAAGAGGTATCCGATAATTTAAATAAAGAGGGACTGCCGATTTTAAAGGAGAAGGAAACATTCACGATTGCAGTGCCACAGAAAAGTACATTAAAATCAGCGGCAGAAAAGGAATGTGTAAAGGCTGCTGAAGAAGCTACAAATGTTCATATTGAGTGGGTAGAAATTCCAGCTTCCGGTTGGAAAGAAAAAATCAACATTATGTTCAATACAGACAGTTTACCAGATGCGATTATCGGTGCTGTAGATATGGCTAAAAATTATGAGCAGTTAGCAGAATTGGACGATATGTTAAAAGAATATGCGCCAAACACAACAGCATTCTTTGAAACAAGAGATGATTATCCAACAGGTTTATATTCACCGGATGGAAAAATTCATACATTACCAACAGGTGATGAAGCAATCCATAATATTATTGACTCTCAGCTTTGGATTAACCAGAAATGGCTTGATAATTTAGGCTTACAGATGCCGACAACTGTTGATGAGTTTAAAGAAGTATTGATTGCATTTCGTGACAAAGATCCAAATGGAAATGGAAAAGCAGATGAAATTCCGTTTACATTTCGGGATGCATGGGGCTGGGGCGGAACAATCGAAAACCTTTTTGGACCTTTTGGTGTGTTAGAAACAGCTACTCACGTATTTACAAGAGACGGAAAAGTTACTTTTAGTGCAGCAGAGCAGGGATATTATGATGCGTTGACATGGATGAACGGATTATATAAAGAAGGTTTAATTGATAAAGAAGCTTTTACACTGAGTGGAGACCAGTATGCGTCAAGAGGTGCCTCAGGCGATAATTTAGGTGTTGTTGCAGGATATCGTGCAAATGAAGCGGGTGTTGTTAACGAAGCAGATTATCGTGCAGTTCCTGTATTAAAAGGACAAGACGGCACACAGATGGTTGGTATAAACAATGTAACAAAAACAGGCGGTTTTGTAATCAGTAAAAACTGTAAAAATCCAGAAGCTTTAGTTCGCTGGTATGATTATATTAATTCGAGTCTGGAATTAGCGCTTGAGTGGGGACGTGGAGAAGAAGATGTAGCATGGAGAATTTTGGAACAGGACGGAGAACAAATTCCACAGTTTATTACAATGGATGAGACAATCTTAAAAGAAAACGGTGGATATCAGTCTAAAGCAGAATATAGAAACGCAGAAAGTTTCTCAGGTGATACACCTTCTCTTTGGAAATACGAATATGCACAGAAAGTAGTAAATGATGAAAATTGTCCACCAGACTATAAATTAGATGCTGTAAATGAGCAGATGCAGTATGGAGTTATGGAACTTCCTTCCGGAACATCTGATCTGGAAAATTCAGAAAGAAGAACAATTTTATTAGCTGATATTGATAACTATCTGAAGAAATTCATTGCAGATTCAGTTATCAATGGTATTGATGAAGGAAAATGGGAAGAACATCAGAAAACGTTGAAATCCCTTAAAGTTGAAGAATATACAAAACTTTGTCAAGAATTTGTTGATTCTTTAGAAACAGATAAATAGCAAAGAAGTACAGTCTGGTACAGTGCTTGTGTGAGTGCAGTGCTGTACCAGATTGTATTTATGGAGGGAAATATGTCAAATACAACAAAAGGAAAAAGAAACGGAAAGTTTCTTCGACACTTAAAAAGAACATGGGTGCTTTATTTGTTTATCGTTCCAATGGTCATTTATGTAATATTATTCAGTTATGTTCCAATGTATGGCATACAGTTAGCCTTTAAAGATTATCGTCCTACAGATGGAATTTGGGGCAGTGCTTGGGTTGGATTAGAACATTTTAAAACTTTTTTTGAATCTTTTCAGTTTAAAGATTTGTTGTGGAATACGTTATCATTAAGTTTTTACTCTTTGATTGCAGGCTTCCCGATGCCGATTATTTTCGCCTTATTCTTAAATTACATTACTAAGAAACGCTTGAAAAAAGCGGCGCAGATGATTACTTATGCACCACACTTTATCTCCATGGTAGTATATTGTGGTATGATTTTAATTTTCTTATCCAGTGATGGTGTTGTAAACCAGCTTTTAATGATTTTCGGTGTTGATCCGGTAGGATTTTTATCCAATCCGGAAAATTTCAGACACATTTATGTATGGTCCGGAGTATTACAGGGTATTGGTTGGGGATCAATTATGTATATTTCTGTATTGACCTCTGTTGGACCAGAGCTTCACGAAGCTGCTACGGTAGATGGCGCAAGCCGTTTCCAGAGGCTGCTTTACATTGATATTCCTTCTATTATGCCGACTATGGTAATTATGTTAATTATGAGAGCCGGAGAAATCATGGACTTAGGATTTGAAAAAGCGTTCTTATTACAGAACAGCATTAACCTTGAATATTCAGAGATTATTTCAACTTATGTATATAAAATCGGTATTCAAAACGGACAATTCAGTTATTCAGCAGCTATTGGTTTGTTTAATAATGTAATTAATCTGTTGCTGTTAGTTGTGGTAAATAAAATTGCGAAACGTGTTTCAGATGTAAGTCTTTGGTAGGAAGGAGCAGGCAATGAAAAAGTTGAAAAAAATGAGTAAATCAGATATCGTATTTCTTTTTATTGTTTATGCTACGGTTATTCTGATTTCAGTTGTTATTTTATATCCACTGTGGTTTGTTATTATTGCATCAATCAGTGATCCGAATTTAGTTGCCACAGGAGAAGTTCTTCTTTTGCCTAAGGGCATAACCTTTGAAGGCTTCAAGTATATTTTTAGAGACCCAAGAATTTGGTCAGGATATTACAATACCATTCGTTATACAGTTGTAGGAACCATGTTGGCGTTATTTATTACAGTTCCGGCAGGATATGCGTTGTCCAGAACAGATATGATGGGACGCGGACTTATTATGAAACTGTTAATTGTAACAAAATATTTTTCCGGTGGTTTAATTCCTACTTATTTAGTAGTAAAAAGTCTTGGACTTGTAAATACTCCTTATGTATTAATGATTTTAGGTTCATTTTCTGTATTCAATTTGATTTTGTGCAGAACATATTTCCTGAATACAATGCCAATCGAACTTCAGGAAGCAGCAGAGATTGACGGCTGCGGTATTTTCCAGTATTTTATGAAGATAGTCATTCCTTTATCAAAATCCATTATTGCAATTATGGTGCTTTACTATGCAGTAGGACACTGGAACTCCTTCTTTAATGGATTGATTTATGTAACAGACAGTGATTTATATCCGTTACAGTTGATTTTAAGAGATATTTTGATTACAGGACAGTCTGTGGATCCTGCTACGGTGGATCCGGAGTCTCTGGAATTGATGAAACAGATTGCAAGAACAATTCAGTATGGTGTAATTATTGTATCTTCTTTACCGGTATTGGTGTTGTATCCTTTTGTTCAGAAACATTTTGTAAAAGGTGTTATGATTGGTTCAGTGAAAGGTTGATGATATTTCATGGAAAATGTATTGATTATACATGTGGACCAGCTTAGACGAGATGTATTAAGCTGCTATGGAGGAAAGGAAGTGCAGACGCCGAATATTGATTTTCTTGCGGAAAATGGAGTTCTGTTAGAGAATTTTTATACACCAAGTGCTGTCTGCACCCCCTCAAGGGGGTGTTTTTTTACGGGAAATTACCCTCATGAAAACGGAGCATATAGAAATGGAATTCCGGTAAAACGGGATGCTCATGGATTTGCGGAAGCGTTTGCAAGAGTAGGATATCATACAGGATATCTGGGAAAATGGCATTTAGCGGACCATAAGGAAAGAGGAGATGATTTAGGAGAATATAATCCTCTGGGATTTGAGGATTGGGATTATAAAGTAGAATTTGGACATTGTAAATCTGTTGCTTATGAAAACGGAAAAGTAAGACCGAAAAGAGAGGTAGGAAATAAAAGAAGTTATACAACAGATTGGCTTACAGATGAGACAATTAAATTTTTGAATAATCAGCTAAAAAATACAAGTCCTTTTTTATTTACGGTAAGCATACCGGATCCGCATCAGCCATTTGAGGTCAGACCGCCTTACGATACGATGTTTGACCCATTAAAAGTAGAAATACCGGAAAGCTTCTGGGAAAAAGAAATACCGGATTGGGCAGAAAGAGATACATGGGGAAGACTGCACTACTATCCTTATGGACTTTTTGAAAGAGAAGGACATTTGCGTAGATTGAAAGCGCAATATCTTGGAGCTGTAAAATGTATTGATGATAACGTTGGAAGGATTATCCAATGCTTGAAGGACACTGGATTGTGGGAAAATACGATGGTTATTTTTACCACAGATCATGGCGAATATATGGGGGAACATGGACTTATGGAGAAAAATAATCTCTATGAAAGTGTATACCATATTCCTTGCGTGATTTCCATGCCGTGGAAAAAAATTCAGGAAAGACGCTGCAATACATGGATAAATGTGGTAGATTTTGCTCCTACATTAGCCGGAATGCTGGGAATTCCTTATCCATTTAAGGTACAGGGGAAAGACTTGTCAACACATCTTTTAGAAAATAGAGAAACAGAGCAGGTTCTTTATATTCATCCTAGTGATGTACCGAGAGCAGGAATTCTTACACCGGAATTTGAACTTGCTTATGTGGGAAAGGGATGGTGTGAGGAAGAATTCCATGACCATATCTTATTTGATATGAGAAAAGATCCTCTCCAGATGACAAATGTATTTGGAAAGCCGGAGTATGCCAAAGTACAGAAAATGTTGACAGAAAAATTGAAGCGGCATTTTGAAGAAATCGGTACACCGAAGAAATTTTTGCCAAAAGAAGTATGGACAGTTGAAGAAAAGGACGGGAATTAAAATGAAAAGTGTGTTTCTTCCAAAAGATAATCATGGAGAAATCTTACATGCTCATGGAGGGCAGATTTTAGTAGAAAACGGTATTTATTACTGGATTGGAGAAAACAGAACACAGAGGAATAAAGTTTCCTGCTATAAATCCAAGGACTTTTTAGATTGGGAATTTTGTAATCATATTTTAACTTTGGACTCACAGGTGGAGGACAGATTTTTAGGCAGAGATTTGCGATTGGATATACCGGAGCAAAAGGCTTCTATCGGAATAGGATGTAATATAGAGCGTCCTAAGGTGATTTACAATGAAAAAACGCAACAATATGTGATGTGGGCACATTGGGAGATGCCGGCAGACTATAAACTTGCCAGATGTGCAGTGGCTGTATGTGATACCATTGATGGGGATTATACATATCTTGGAAGCTTTAATCCAATGGGATATATGTCACGAGATTGTACCCTTTTTGTAGATGATGATAAGTGTGCATATTTTATATCTGCTGCAAGAGATAATCAGGATTTGCATATTTATCGTTTGACAGAGGATTATTTATCAATCGAGAGTAAGGTGTGTACTTTATGGCCGGGAGAATTAAGAGAAGCGCCGGTAATGTTTAAGAGAAATGGATATTATTACCTTTTGACCAGTGGGTGTACAGGCTGGCAGCCAAATCAGTCGTCTTACGCATATTCCCGTTGTATTGACCATGGATGGTCTAATCGTTTTGAGCTGGGAGATGAAACTACTTATCAATCTCAGCCTACAGGTGTTATTAAAACTTATAATCCGGCGTTGAATACAACACAATACTGGTATCTGGGAGACCGTTGGGGTGGCTGTGGGGAAGCATATTTCCAGTCAGAATATGTACTCTTGCCCCTGACATTTTCATCAGATACCGACTTGCATTTAGAGTGGAGGGAGGAGATAGCGCATGAATATTTTATTCATCATGGCAGATGATCAAGGCTCATGGGCAATGAACTGTGGGGGCACAAAAGAATTGTGTACACCTAATTTAAATCGAATAGCAGAAAGCGGAATGCAGTTTCAAAATTTTTATTGTGTATCACCGGTCTGCTCTCCGGCAAGAGCCTCTGTACTTACCGGCGATATTCCTTCTTCTCATGGTGTACACGATTGGATACGAAGTGGAAATATTGATAAAGATAAGTTTGAAGAGGCAGGCAGAGAAAATCCGTACTGGAATGGGTATTCTTGTGAAGACAAACCTATTTCTTATTTAGAAGGAAAAACTACATACACAGATGTGTTAAATGAAAATGGTTATAGATGTGCTCTGGCAGGTAAATGGCATTTAGGTGACAGCGTTTGCCCTCAACATGGTTTTTCCAAATGGTATACCATCGGATTAGGCGGATGTGATTATTTTCATCCGGATATTGTGGAAAATGGAAATATAAAAGTTCTGCATGAGCAGTATGTTACAGAAGTAATTGCAAATAAAGCGATAGAATACTTAAACGAGTTTCAGCATCAAGAAGAACCCTTTTATCTTTCTGTGCATTTTACAGCACCTCATTCTCCATGGGGAGAAGGACAACATCCTAAAAAATGGATGGATTACTATGAAAATTGTGATTTCCAAAGTATTCCTGATGAGGCGGATCACCCGGATTTAACTACAGGACCGGTATTTGGAACTGAAAAGAGAAAAGAAAATCTCAGAGGTTACTTTGCGGCAATCAGTGCAATGGATGAGCAAATCGGAAGGATTTTAGATACCCTTGAAGCAAACGGGTTAAGAGAAAATACTCTTGTTGTTTATACAGCAGATAATGGTATGAGTATGGGACATCATGGTGTATGGGGAAAAGGAAATGGAACGTTTCCTTTCAATATGTACGAAACATCTGTAAAAGTACCATTTCTTATGTCTTTACCGGGGGTAATTCCTCAAGGAAAAAGAGAAGAAACTATTCTTAGCGCATACGACATTTTTCCCACACTTTTAGAGCTTTGTAAGCTCGATAGAAAGGAATGTGAGAAATTGCCGGGCAGAAGCTTTGCATATCTTCTTCGATGGGAAAAGGAACAGAAGAAGAGGGACGAAGAAATCGTGGTGTTTGATGAATATGGTCCGGTGCGTATGATTCGCAATCAAGACTGGAAATATATTCACCGATATCCGTATGGTCCTCATGAGCTATATTATTTAACGGAGGATCCGGAGGAAAAAGAAAATTTATACGGACAACCGGAATATGAAAAAATGGTAGTCGAAATGAGAACAAGGTTAAATGAATGGTTTAATAAGTATGCAGATGAAAAGGTAGATGGGGTAAAAGAGAGTGTCACCGGATTGGGACAAATGTGTCGAGCCGGCATTTATTCAGAAAAAACAGATACGTATTATTGTGAAAAATAGTATGATCATGGCGAAAGAGGAGAAAATTATGGCACAGACATTTGAAACCCTTGAAAAATATCAAGGGTGTAGTCAGGAGTTGATTGAACAGGCAGTTTGTCAGGCAACAGATATTGTAAAAGGAAACTTAAAGGATTTTACAGATTTTTTTCAGTCACCAAATACGAAGCAGGGATTTTATTGGCAGACAGAAAACGTAGAATGGACTACAGGTTTCTGGACCGGTGTGGTGTGGCTGGCTTATGAGCTTACAAAAGATGATGAATTTAAGAAAACAGGAGAAGTTCACGTAGACAGCTTCTTAAATCGTATTCAGAAAAAAATCGATGTGAATAATCATGATATGGGATTTCTGTATAGTCTTTCCTGTGTTGCGGCATATAAACTTTGCGGAAATGAAAAGGGAAAAGAGGCGGCAATATTAGCAGCCGATCACCTGCTTACCAGATACAGAGAAAACGGAGAGTTTATTCAGGCATGGGGAAATGTAGGAGACCCTAAGGACTATCGCCTTATCATTGACTGTCTGTTAAATCTTCCCTTATTATACTGGGCAACAGAGGCAACAGGAAATCCGGAATATGCTGAAAAGGCATGCAAGCATATTCATACAGCAATGCAGTGCGTGTTAAGGGAGGATCATTCTACTTATCACACCTACTATATTGATCCGGAAACTGGAAAGCCTTCTCATGGCGTAACCCATCAGGGAAATCGAAACGGCTCTGCATGGGCAAGAGGGCAGGCATGGGGTGTTTATGGTGTGGCTTTGAGCTATCGCTATCAAAAAAATCCAGAATATATTCAGATGTTCCGTGATGTAACCGACTACTTTATTGAGCATTTACCGGATGATTTAATTCCATATTGGGATTTTGACTTTGACACAGGGAGCACAGAACCAAGAGATTCTTCTTCCTCTCCTATTGCGATTTGTGGTATTTATGAAATGCTTCCGTATCTGGAAAAAGAGGAAGCAGAAAAATACTGTATGGCAGCCGATAAAATGTTGCGTGCTTTGATTGAGAGCTGTGCGGTAAAATCCATTGAACAGTCGAATGGACTTCTGTTGCATGGCACTTATGCAAGAGACACCAAAGAAAATACCTGTACGGATAGAGGTGTGGATGAGTGTAATACATGGGGGGATTATTTCTATTTAGAAGCTCTTAGAAGAAGATGTGGAGCATGGAACCCTTACTGGTAAGGAGGAAAATCATGAAGAAAAGACCAAATTTATTATATGTTTTTCTGGATCAGTGGAGATATCAGGCAATGGGGTATGCAAAATCAGATGAAGTGTGTACGCCACACATGGACAGCTTTGCAAGGGAAAGCTTAGACTGCACCGAAGCGGTCAGTACCTTTCCACTTTGTTCTCCTCATCGTGCATCTCTGTTTACGGGAAAATATCCTTTTAGTGTAGGAATGTGGACCAACTGTAAAATAGGATTGAGTGAAGTCTTAATGTTAAAACCGCAGGAAACCTGTATTGGAAATGTATTAAAGGATACAGGCTACCATACAGGTTATATTGGAAAATGGCATTTAGATGCTTCCGAACAGAACTTTGAGAAAAATCCGATTTCCGGGGCAAGTCACTGGGATGCTTATACACCACCGGGGGAAAGAAGACAAGGTTTTGATTATTGGCTGTCTTATGGTGCTTGTGATGAACATTTAGATCCCCATTATTGGGCGGATACACCGGAACAGATTAAGCCGGGTTGCTGGTCGCCGGAATTTGAGACGGATAAGGCATTGGAATATATGGAAGAAAAGAAAAATCAGGCGGAGCCCTTTGCATTGTTTGTCTCTTACAATCCACCTCATCTTCCGCATGAATTGGTACCGGATAAATATTATGAACAGTACAAGGATATGCCGGTGTATTTCAGAGAAAATGTGCCTGAGGAAAAACGGACTCCGGATATGGAAACTATTACCAGACAGTATTTTGCAGCAGTTACCGGTGTAGATGAACAGTTTGGAAGACTTTTAGATTTCCTGAAGGAAAACCACATGGAGGAAGATACCATTGTGGTACTTTCAGCCGACCATGGCGAAATGTTAGGTTCTCATGGACGTATGAGCAAAAATGTGTGGTATGAGGAGTCTATCCATATTCCACTGTATATTCGTCAGAAAGGGCGTCTTGTTCCTGTAAAATATAAGGAGTTAGTAGCAAGTCCCGATCACATGCCTACAATTTTAGGACTTCTGAATATTCCTGTACCGGATACTTGTCAGGGCTTTAATCATGCACCAGGAATACTGGGACAGGAAAATGATGCGCCACAAGATGCGTTTTTATGTTCTTATCCGGGAATGCCGGAAATGGTGGCAGCCTTTGAAAAACAAGGGCTGAACAGTAAGTGTTATGGTTGGCGAGGGCTTCGGACACATACATATACTTTTGTAATAAATAATGGATATGAGCCGGGGGAAAAACAGGTGAAAATGTTGTATAATAATGAAGAAGATCCTTATCAGCAAAATCCCATTATGATTACGGAGCTGAACGAGGAACTTGCAGCAGATTATGAAAAACGTCTGCGGGAATATTTGGATATGCAACAAGATCCATTTCTTATGTAAAAGCGAGAGGCTGTTGCTTAGGCAATAGCCTCTCGCTTGTATCAACGTATTTGAAAATCAAGAGGAAGATTATGGAAAGGTGACAGGTTATTTTTATTATGGCAGATACCCAGCGTACGGATATGCTGGGGTATTACGGAAATTCTGCAATGCTTACACCAAATCTGGACAGACTTGCGGCAGAGGGGATACGATACGATAAAGCCTATACCACACAGCCTGTATGTACGGAATATGGTTGGTTCACCAGCGCTTACGGCTGGTTCAACGTATTTCTTTTCATGTTGATTATTGGTGGTATCGTTCTGGATAAGATGGGTGTCCGTTTCACGGGTGTCGCTTCCTGTATCTTGATGATTATCGGTTGTTCCATTAAATATTACGCCATCTCGGACGCGTTTACGATGGAAGGAGAGCTTTTCGGATGGAAAGCGCAAGTGATGGTGGCCGCCCTCGGATACGCGATCTTCGGTGTCGGCGTGGAGACCGCCGGTATCACGGTATCTAAGATTATCGTACGGTGGTTCAAGGGAAAAGAGATGGCGTTGGCTATGGGCTTGGAGATGGCTACGGCTCGTTTGGGTACGGCCTTGGCTTTATCTATCACGGTTCCCGCCGCCAAGTACTTCGGTAGCATCTCCGCTCCTATCTTGCTTTGTCTTTGTATGTTGTGTATCGGTTTGATCGCCTTCCTCGTATTTTGCGTGATGGATCGCAAGCTGGACGCTTCGATGGACGCTATCGAGCAAGCCGAGGAGGAAGAGCCTTTCCGTTTGAAAGATATCTTATTGATCGTTACCAATAAGGGTTTCTGGTTGATCGCTCTGCTTTGCGTATTATTCTATTCGGCCGTATTCCCCTTCTTGAAATACGCTACGGACTTGATGGTCAATAAATATAACGTAGATCCGGAGTTGGCGGGAAACATCCCGGCTATCTTACCTTTCGGCACGATTCTTCTGACTCCGTTCTTCGGTAACTTATACGACCGCAAGGGTAAAGGGGCGACGATCATGATCTATGGTGCCTTGATGTTGATCGGCGTGCATTTATTATTCACACTTCCGATCTTGAATCAGTGGTGGTTCGCGACAATCGTGATGATCGTATTGGGTATCGCTTTCTCCTTGGTTCCATCGGCGATGTGGCCATCTGTTCCGAAGATTATCCCGGAGAAGCAATTAGGCACGGCTTATGCCTTGATTTTCTGGGTACAGAATATCGGTCTGAGTATGGTTCCCTTATTAATCGGCTGGATATTGGATACGTATTGCAAAATAGACAATGGTACGGGCAAACCGGCTTACGACTATACGATACCGATGGCAGTCTTCACCTGCTTCGGTGTACTCGCCCTCTTCATCGCCTTGATGTTGAAACGTGAGGACCGGATCAAAGGCTACGGCCTTGAATTGCCGAACATCCAAAAGGACGCCGATAAAGCCGAGGCCGAGATAATCGCTAAAGAGATGATCGCGGAGCCTTAAAAGCTCATAACCCTAAATAAATGGAAGGCGCTGTAAACTTGATTTACCGCGCCTTTCTTTTTGATGACTGAAACCCATCGTCATTGGAACACACAAAAAGTTCGTTTGAAAAAGAGGAGTAGCGAAACAACTACAAATTGTAGCCAGTTGGAAAGACTAATAAGATAGGGACCGTAAGCTAAAACACTATAATCTTGACATTATGATCAAAATAACAGAATAACGATGTCAAGACCTTTTTACGAATAGAGGAAATGAGGGAGAAACCTATGATGAAATCATACGTTTTCCCTCATTTCTTTACATAAACACCCCTGTTTAGACCCAAAAGTAATAGAGTTAGGTAACACAAAAGGCTGTATTAGGCAACACAACCGTATGCATTAGGTAACGCAACCGTATGTATTAGGCGATACATAAGGAAGAAACAGCCCTCGCATCCTATAGAATCGGAAAACGCACCCGTATAAAAGGCTATTTTCACCTAAGAATATGAGATAAGATGAATTAATTTCGCTAGAATGAAAGGGCCTATTTCCATAAAGAGCTACAAGACAATTAGATGCTATTATTTTATGCCATTTTCGGAAGCAAGGCGTACCTCAGCCCGGAAAAAACGCTTCCCCGGGAGTTCAGATTACAGAATGTCAAAACGTCAAACCTGCTCTTTTACGCGTGATGCCTACGACTATGTC
>OKSF01000034.1_pt1 | contig 113484 bp, 107 predicted proteins | sample 1606061 | NCBI WGS metagenome assembly OKSF01 (sample SAMEA3541567, study PRJEB24748) | human gut metagenome | biome: human gut; feature: human-associated habitat; material: faeces | place: China | collected 2012
TGCAGCTTCAAGAGCTTGCCTGTTAGCGGCATCAGTCTTGGCATCTCCGTTCAATTTACCATTGGCACTATTTAGATCTTGCAATGCTTGAGTTACTTGAGCCTGAGTTGCATTATTTTTGTCTAAAATGCTTTGAGCCGCGGTTACTGCATCATCATATGCTGTCTTTGCTGCTGGATCGGCATTAATGTAGTTGTTGCTGTTCTTAACGTCTTTAGATTCATCAACTGCATTTTGAAGAGCTTGCTTACTAGTTTCCTTACCATCTAATGCAGCTTTAGCGTCATTAATGTTCTTTAATGCAGTAGTTAAGCTATCAACTGTAGCATTCGAATCATTTAATGCAGTACTACCGGCAGCAACTGCATTGGTATATGCTCTTTGCTTAGTAGTGTCTGCATTGTAATAAGTTGCAGAAGTCTTTTCAAAGTCTGAAGCTGCGTCAACTGCAGTTTGAAGATCTTGTTTTACCTTGTTGAAATCACCATTTAAAGCAGTCTTAGCATTGACGATGGCATTAGCTGCAGCTTCAAGTTGTTCTGAAGTAGCACTAGTATTTTGAAGAAGAGTGCTACCATCACTAATTGCATTAGTATAAGCAGCCTTAAGATCGTTAGTAGCATTAATGTAGTTAGAGCCTGCTTCAACATTAGGAGCTTCATCAACTAACTTTTGCAATTGATCACGGTATGAACTAGTCATCCAGTCAGAAACAGTCTTAGTATCCGTATCACTAGTTACAAAGTCCTTAGCTGCATAAAGTGAAACTTGGTCGTTATCGTTTAACTTACCTAAGTTAACGCTAAATTTACCATCTGCTCCTGTTTCAGCAGTGTAAGGAACTTGAGAAGAAGTTGGATCTCCAGTTTCTCCGGCTGTCCAAAGAGTTTGATCATTATTAGTAGAAACTTGGCGAACTGTACCATTTACTGATACATAAACATAAGCACCTTCACCAGCAGCAGTATTTGCATTACCACTCATGATGTAGTTTCCATCAGCGTCTTTAGTAAATGTGATATCTTTTAAGTCAACTTCTTCACCAGCAGCAATCAAGTTAATCTTATTTTTAGCACTATTCCCAGCAGTTCTAGTTGCTGTAGTGGTAGCTTCATCGTAACTAGTTACCTTAGTGACAGTTGGAGTACCATTTGCTGCATAAGTAATGTCAATTTCGCCGATTGGCTGGCCATCAGCTGAGGTCTTTACACCCTGAAATTGAACTTTACCGTTCTTAATAGCAGTGGCACCATCTGGCATTGAAATATTGAATAATTCTGGTTGTGTTGAAGTAAAGGTACTACCACTACCAAGTGATACACCAGTAGCTTGGGCACCATCACCAGTTACATCGAAGGTACCATGGTGATTAATTGAAATAGTAGAAGTACCAGCTGATGCCAGTAAGGTACCACTATAGTTTCCTAGATTAGTAGCATTGATGTTAAACTGACCACCATTAACATTAATCTTAGAGTCACCACTAATGTAAATTGGTGCATCAACATCATTTCCATAAGGAGCACCATCTACATTTACATTCAAAGTTCCTTTATTTTCAATAGTGGCTCCCTTAGTCAAATATAAAGCACCTGAAAGCCACTTGTCTGTTGATAATTTGTTTAAACTAATGGTCAAATTAGAACTCTTGTCAATATTGATATTAGTGGTACCTTGTGATGCAATACCTCTACCAACACCATCAACACCCATAAAGTTTGACTCAGGCGCGGTTTGAGTATGTGGTTCTAACGTAACTTGAGCACCATTAGCTCCGTTATTGCTTTGAAGATTAATAGCGGTAGTGCCACCATCAATTTCGATTACGTTACTACCATATGTTTTCAGGTTTACATTACTACCTGGTGCAAAATTAATTGCATTATTTCCAGATCTAAACTGAATAATTTGTTGGTTTCCGCTACCTTGAGTAGTTTGGTTCTTATTATTAATTGGACTGGTATAGCCATTAACAGCCTCGGCAGTAACATTCCCCTTGAAATTAACAGTTACATTTGGAACTGAAGTATCAGTATAAACTAATTGAGAGCCATGGAACGTAACATTATCAAATGTATATTCCTTAGCATTTTCAATTGGGCTCCAATATGCTCGATCATAAAGATCAAGGTTACTAAAAGTAACCCCATTTTTACCTGCCATATTAAATGAATATCCATTAAAGTCAACAGCATACTTCTTATTGTCATCTGCAGACTTAATTACGATATCTCTATAATTCTTAATATTTTCAATATGAGTTTGCCTTGTATCCTTAGCACCTAAATCAATATCTGCACCAATGTTAATCGTCGTGGCAGTACCATTTTGAATTGCATCAATTAAGCCTTGAGCATCAGTAACCGTTGTTTCCTCACCAGTAGGGGTTGCTACAAAGGACGCACCAAACAAACTAGCCACATTGTTAGTATTGTTACGATATGAAGCAGTGTTGCTAATATTCTGCAGAACCTGACGCGTGCCATCGAGACTATTCTGATTTTGGTCGGCATTGGTTGATTGACCTTGCGAAGCTGGCGTTGTCTTTTGAGCAGTTGCTTCATTAGCTGTTACTTTTTCGTTATTTGTAGTGGCAGCAGGAGTATCAGTGGCATCTGTAGATTTAGTAGCCACCCCCCCTACTGGCTGTTGGTTTGTGGTTGCCTTATTAGTCTCACTAGCAGTTACTGAATTATCAGTCTGGGCATTATTATTCAATGTAACTTGTGACTGGTCAGCCAAAGATTGTTCGTTAGTCGTCTTAGCTTCTTCAGGCTGGTCGCTAGTAGTGGTCGTATCAGCATGAGCAACCAGTTGTCCGCCTCCGTAAACACTAAACGTAACCCCTAATAGGACTGACGCTACACCAACATTTAATTTCCGTAAAGCGAACCGTTGCTTTTCATTTTTACGATTCTTTTCAGCAATTAATTTATGATTATTCTTAGAAACCATCTATTGATCCCCCGATTCTCTAATCTATACAAAAAAAGCAGTTAACTTTTTGTCTCCGTTGTCCACCCCTAATGTAACTAATCAAATTATCAATTAATCACACCATACTAATTACACACTTCAGATAAAAAGTTACTACTATGCCTACATTTACTGCCTTATTAAGCGGACTTAATGCCGATAAAAAATATTAGCAATCCGCTCACTAAGACAATTACATGATAAGTATAACTTAAAATATACCGTCCTACAACTACCTTAGCTCTTTTAAATCTTAAAAGACCCCTAGCGCCTCTTTGCACTAGGAGTCTGTTTACTAATCTTCTTTTCGGTGACGGATATTAAATGAATGACGGCTAGAATGGCTCTTGCCGTGGTTATCATTCCGATGTCCGTGACGACGATAATTTTTGCGGCGGTAGTGGTTTCCGCCATGGTAATTATTACGGTTGCCGTTACGATTATTATTACGCTTGTTACGGCGTGGGAGCGGTCGTTCTGGGGTGATCTTTACCGGAACTTCACTTGCCGCTTCCTTGGTCATGTTGTTTAATAACGCTGCTACTAAATCAGTTGCATTATGGGTCTCCAATAACTTTTCAGCAGCTTCTTCATATCGATCAGTTGAATCTTGTGCAATCAACTCATCAATGTCATTAAAGGCTGAGGCCACTTGACCCTTAAATGCTTCTTCGGCTGTTGGCGGCTTCAATGGTAGCATCCGCACCCGAGTTAATTTCTCGATTTCGTGGAGGTAATCCATCTCATTTGGCGTAACAAAGGTTAAGGATACACCATGATGTCCGGCACGACCAGTCCGACCAATCCGATGAACATAGCTGTCAGGGTCAGATGGAATATCATAATTATAAACATGGGTTACCCCAGAGATATCTAATCCACGGGCAGCTACATCTGTGGCGACCAAGATATCAAGCTCATTATTCTTAAACTTCCACATGATTTTTGATCGCTTATCCTGCGTAAGGTCACCATGGATTCCGGCTGCATTGTATCCCCGCGCAATTAATCCCTTTGATAATTCGTCTACCCGGCGCTTCGTCCGACCAAAGACAATCGTTAAGTCGGGGTCTTGGACATCAATTAACCGGGTCATAATATCAAACTTTTCGTAATCGCGAGCTCGAACATAGTATTGATCAACTAAGTCAGTTGTCAATTCCTTGGCCTTAATCCGAACAGTCTCTGGATCAGTCATAAACTGAACCCCAATCCGCTTAATTTCTGGTGGCATTGTTGCTGAGAAGAGCAATGTTTGCCGATTATCTGGAGTTTCTTTAATGATTGCCTCAATATCATCCAAGAATCCCATATTAAGCATCTCATCAGCTTCATCGAGGACAAGCGTCTTAATGTGGTCAAGCTTAACTGTATGGCGGTTAATATGATCACGTAAACGACCAGGAGTCCCAACAAGAATTTGCGGGTGCTGCTTCAAGCTCTTAATTTGGCGACGAATATCTGCACCACCGTATACTACTTGAACCCGGACATGTTTATCTTTTCCCAGACGGTAAAGTTCTTCTTGGGTCTGGATTGCTAGTTCACGGGTTGGGGAAATGATGATCGCTTGGATATTAGAATTATCAGTATCAACATTTTCAATAATCGGCAATCCAAAGGCAGCCGTCTTACCAGTCCCTGTCTGTGCTTGTCCGATAACATCCTTACCCTTAAGGACCATCGGAATTGTTTGTTCTTGGATTGGAGTTGCCTCTTCGTATCCGCTCCGCTTAATTGCTTTTAATAGGCTATCTGATAAGCCTAATTCACTAAACTTCAAAAATTTTCCTCCTAAAAATGACCAGTCGATTCATGATATAAGCATCAGTAATCGACTGGCAAATATATTAACTATTCTGCTTTTAATGCCGTTAAAACTTCTTCAAGGTGAATACCGTGACTTGCCTTTAGTAGGACAATATCATCACCAGTCAAAGTACTTTTAAGATCGGCAATTAACTGTTGAAGGTTATCAGCAGCATAGTGATGAATATCCTCTGCTGGGTAACCCTCTTGGATCAACTTATCTTTAAGATTTTTCATTTGTTCGCCTACAAGGTAAACACTAGCAATCTTTTGGTGGTCAATCTCCTCTGCTAAGCTAGCATGCAACTTAGGCGCCGCATCCCCTAATTCAAGCATATCGCCAAGGACCGCAATCCGCCGTCCCTTTACCGGAGTCTCCGCGATTGTCTTAAGGACTTCCTTAGCTGCAGTCGGGTTTGAATTGTAAACATCGCTTAAAATCTGTTCACCATTTTCACCCTTAACCCATTCGGCGCGGTTTTCGGTCAATTCAACATTTGCCAGCGCCTGCTTCATATGAGCGGGAGTAATATGAAGCAGCTGGCCAACCTCCATCGCTGCTAAGGCGTTATTAACGTTGTATTCTCCTACCATCGGAATCGTGAATTCGTCATCCGGCCATTCATTGACAGTAAAAGATAACTGGCGAGGTTCATCGTGAACACTCGTTGCATATAAATCATTGCTTAGCTGCCGACCAAAGCGCATTTGCCGTTGTTTAAGATCTTTTACCCGGTCTGTTAGCAATGGCTCATCACCATTAAATACTAGCGTCCCATCTTCTTTTAGGCCATGAGTAATTTCCATCTTTGCGTCAGCAATCTTATCACGAGTCCCAAAGAATTCAATATGAGCTTCCCCAATCATTGTAATCACAGCAATGTCAGGATTGACAAGCTTACTTAAGAAGTCCAGTTGGCCGAAACGGTCCATCCCCATCTCAACAACAACTGCTTCTGTATTAGACTCCATATTAAGGAGGGTCACTGGAACTCCAATCTCATTATTAAAATTAGCATATGTCTTAGTGACATTGAACTGAGTGCTTAAAATCGACGCAATCATATCCTTAGTCGTCGTTTTACCATTACTTCCCGTAACAGCAACAACAATTGGATTAATCTTATGCAAGTAATACTTACCCAAACGCTGAAGTGCCTCTAGCGGATCACTAACAACTAATAATGGGTGAGTATGACCTGTTATCTCATGGTCACTAGCCCACAAACTAGCCGCGGCGCCATTAGTAAAAGCACTAGGTACGTATTGATGGCCATCTTGAGCACCTTGCAACGGAACAAACAAGCTCCCCTGATCCAAGTGGCGACTGTCAAATGACACACTAGTCACTTCCACGTCTTTCCATTGTTCAATGTCATTTTGTGCGTTAATCGCCTTGGCAATTTCCGCTAATTTCATTTTCATGAAAAAGATACCTCTTCTTTTGATACTTTGGTCTAGCTTTTTAATTATATCACCCTCACTAGTATAAGGCGATTAAAAACAAAAATGTTACATAAAAATAAAGCGGGAGAAAAGGAGAATTTTCTGTAATTCCCTTCTTCTTCCACTTTGACTACATTTGACGTAACCGCTCAATTCGCTTATCCAGCGGCGGATGCGTGTCGAATAAATTTGAGAATGGATGATGCTTAGCGTTTTTTTCCGGATCACTGATGTATAGAGCTGAACTACTAGGATCCACGTGTTTCATTGGTACAGCAGTCTTAAGCTTCTCCAATGCGCTGATCATTCCCTGCGGATTACGCGTTAATTCAACAGCTCCTGCATCGGCTAAATATTCCCGATTACGGGAAAGTGCCATTTGAGCGATTGTAGCTGCTAATGGCGCAAGGATAATCAACAAGATCGAGCCGATAATTGCAAAAACACTCGAAGGATTATCACGGTCATCACTACTGCTTCGCCCGCCAATCCACCAGAAGTTTCCCGCAAAGTTAACAAGCATTGCAATTGCAGAGGCTAAAGCTAACGCAATCGTTTGGAGGCGAATATCATAATTCCGAACGTGAGTCATTTCGTGGGCCATTACCCCTTCCAATTCTTCACGGTTCATCTTCTCCATCAGCCCGGTAGTAGCGGCTACAGCAGCGTGCTCAGGGTCATTACCTGTTGCAAAAGCATTTGGACTCGGATCGTGGATAATATAAACTTTCGGCATTGGCACACGGGCAACCAAGGCCATATCTTCAACAACATGCCATAATTCCGGGGCATCACTTGCTGACCGAACCTCGGTTGCATTATTCATCCGCATCACCACATCAGTCGATTGACCAATAATTACGGACATGTAAACCACCGCAATGATTGCTGCAATGATCATTCCGCCAACTGCCGTCCGTGCAAATAAATATCCGATTGCCGCGCCAATTAAAGCAAGCAATACAAAGAACCCAAACATTACCAAAATTGTTTTTCGTTTATTACGGGCAATTTGCTGATATAACATGCTTAGTCACCTAAATCATCGAATGAAACTTTTGGAACCGCCTTAGCTTCGTCAGGAACCTGTAAGTAATCCATTTGCTGGAAGTGATGAATTTTTGCCACAATATTACTTGGGAAAGATTGAATCTTGGCGTCCAAAGCAGCAACAGTACTGTTATAAAGCTGCCGTGAGTAGGCAATTTTATTTTCAGTATTTGTCAATTCTTCCATTAATTTTTGGTATTCAGCACTTGCCTTTAAATCTGGATAGTTTTCAGCAACAGCAAATAACGTCCGCAAAGTTCCAGTTAATTCATTGGAAACTTCCATCTTTTTAGCGTGATCGCTATCCGGAATACTATTTAACTGTGTCCGAAGCTTAGTTACCTTTTCTAAAGTTCCAGCTTCATACTTGCTGTATCCCTTAACAGTTGAAATTAAGTTAGGGATCAAGTCGTTACGTCGTTGTAATTGAACATCAATTTGACTCCATGATTCTTGAGCGTGGGTCCGCAGTTGAATCAAACTGTTGTAAAGTCCTGCATAAATAGCAATTAGCAAGATAATAACAACAATTACAATAATAAGGGTCATTTCTGTTCCTCCTCTAAATAATATTTGTTCTTAATTTTACCAAAAACTTAAGGACAGTGTTAGAATTACCGAATATTTTAGCAAAATATTATCTTTTTCGGTATGATAGAAATAAAATGAGGTGATTATATGAATGTTTTGTTTGTCTGCTTAGGAAACATTTGTCGTTCTCCAATGGCCGAGGCAATGTTTAAGCAAATGGTCGATAAAGCAGGATTAAGCGGAAAAATCAATGTTGACTCTGCTGGAACAAGCAGTGAAGAAGAAGGTAATAGTCCCCACCCCGGCGCCGCGCAGACAATGCATGCGCACGGATTATCAACTGACGGGCTGGTCTCGCGTCCGATCACTCGGCAAGACTTTGAATGGGCCGATTATATTATTTGTATGGATAATATGAATAAGTATAATTTACAGCGGATCGCACCAGCGCAGGATCGGGATAAGGTTCATTTAGCCTATGAAGTTATTCCGGGTAAAGAAGATCAAGAGATTCCAGATCCATGGTATACGCACCGCTTTGAAGATACCTATAATAGTTTGAATGAAACATTGCCATTATGGCTAAACAAAATGGCAAAGGAATTGAAATAACAAAAATCATCTTCACTCTTCCAAGAACACAAACAAGGCCTCTAGAGTTCGGGTTTACCGGATTTTAGGGGCCTTTTGCGTATTGTGATATTCACTTTTCACAGTTATTTTTTATAATTCAAACTGGTTATATGCTACTACTGTCGTTTTTTTAGAGGTCAATTGCAGTTTCATTAACGCGCCATTGTGGAGATTTTCATACTTATGACCAGGTTCACCGTACATTCCTGCAATATATTGAATAATTGATCCGTGGGCAACAACTACAACGTTGCTATCATCTGGCAGATCCTGCAAAAATGCAATCGCCTGTTCTACTCGCGCGTTTAGTTCTTTACTATCCTCGGCAAGATGGGCTGGATCAGCTTCTTTCAACAAATCATGGGCTTTTTCAACCCCAAATTCATCAACTAGCTCGCCAATTCGGCGGAATCGTTTGCCACCAAGGTAACTTGCCCAAATTGCCCCTTCTTCATTACTGTGCCCCTCAAAAGATCCATAGAACACTTCGCGAAAGAATTTTTTTTGGACCGGTTCCTTCATTGAGGCGGTTGGATGTTCTGCAATTAGGATTCGTGCAGTATCAACTGCCCGTTTTAAATCACTTGAAAAAAGGTAGTCAATTCGCAAATCTGCTAAAACCTTACCGATTTTTTGCGCATTCATCTTTCCTTTTTCAGTTAACGGCGTGTCTGACCAGCCTTGTAACCGTGCGAAACGGTTAAAGTATGTTTCACCATGACGGACAAAGTAAACTGTAATTGCCATTCCATAACCTCCATTACAACTAAGCTACTGCCGGGGTGCCTAGCCATTCAATCATATCTTTCATTTTAGCAGTTATCGCATCAGTTCCTGGCAGCAGTAACTTCCGCGGATCGTAGCCTTTTTTCGCTGTATTTAAGTCTAACTCATTTTCAATGTACTTTCGCGTTGCATCTTGAAATGCTAACTGGAATTCTGTATTAATATTTACCTTTGCGATTCCCATTGAAATTGCCTTTTGCACTTGCTCTTTAGGAATCCCTGATCCGCCATGAAGTACTAACGGGATATCAATCGCATCTGCAATTTCTTGAAGGCGGTCAAAGTTTAATCCCGGCCAATTTGTAGGGTAAATTCCATGAATATTACCGATTCCACAGGCAAGGCGGTCAACACCCATTGCCGCGAACGCCATTGCATCCTCGACATCAGCTAATTCACCACTGCTTGTATCTTGGTTTTCACCAACTTTGCCAATTTCAGCTTCGACAGCGATTCCGCGTGAATGAGCCAGCTGAACAATTTCTTTTGTCTTTGCGTAATTCTCTTCAATCGGAAGCTTATGTCCATCAAACATAACAGATGAATAGCCGAGATTAATACATTCAATCGCTGCGTCATAGTCACCATGGTCAAGATTAAGGATAACCGGAACCTTGATCCCCATTGCATCCATTTGATCTTCAACCATATCCTTAACGAATTTGTAACCGCCCATGTACTTAGCAGCCCCCATTGAGACTTGAATTAAGACAGGTGTATTGGTCTCAGCAGCCGCTCGTAAAATTGCCCGTGTCCATTCAAGATTATTAATATTATAAGCGCCAATCGCATAGTGGTTCTTCCGTGCATCATCAAAAAGTTTGTTTCCGTTATCAAAATAAGCCATGTGTTCTTTCCTCCTGAACTAAATTACCTGTAATTTTTCGTTGCTCACTGCTTCAACACAGTTAACCATCTGCAAAAAGCTCTCAATGTCAAGGCTGGCACGACCGATTAACGCGCCATCAACATTCGGTTTACTCATAATTTTGTAAATATTATCGGGATTTACGCTACCGCCATAAAGGATTCGAATGCTATCACCGATTTTATTGCCATACATTTCAACCAGACTTTGCCGAATCGCCTGACATCCCTCTTCAGCAACATCTGGATTTGCCTGATGACTGCTACCAACTGCCCAGCTCGGCTCATATGAAATCACAACTTGTGACAGCTTGTTTGCTGGTACTCCCTTTAAGACACTCCGCAGTTGTTGAAAAACATAATGAATCTTGCCATTGACCTCGGTCTGAACCATTTCCTCATCTGTACAAATAATTGGAATAATTCCGACTTGAAGGGCCGCTAAAACTTTTTGGTTAATTGCATCATTACTTTCATTAAAAAGCCGGCGCCGTTCCAAATGGCCGAGCATCACATAAGTTACTCCCGCATCAGCTAAACTCCGCATACTAATTTCACCAGTATATGGACCTTCTAATTCAGCTGATGCATTTTGAGCAATAATTTGTAAGTTTGAATTTCCCGCTACTTCCTTCATGTTATACAGGGAAACCGCCTGCGCTGCGATTCCGATCTCTTTATTAGTCGGTAGCTTCTCTTTAATCGCCTTTACAAAAGCGACTGATTCATGAACGTTTTTGTTCATCTTCCAGTTCGCAATAATAAACGGTTTACGCATTCTTTTTCTTCCTCCTTAAAACAGCAGTCTAAATAAACGTTGACTGTATTCTTCTTTAGTATCAAATGGACCGGCAGTTACGCTAATTCCTTCGCGGTGGTTGCCTAAAAAGTCTGTATCAAAGTCAAGCGCGGTCTCAGCACTGGTACCGACTGCCACTACTCGGCTCGTGTCTTCATCTAAGTAGTCACAAATATTACTATCAATAAATACCCCGTCTTCATTTGAATCGATTTTCACCGTAACGTCTTCTGTCTGATCATTCATAAAGACATTTCCGGCTTTATTAGCAGGGATATAGTTTCGCTGCCCGCTAGTTTGACCAACGTAAACAGCATTGCCATCACTAACATGGTTATTAACCGGCTGTTCATCTGCCTGTTCTTGGGCAAATACAATTAACTTTTGCATCTCACCACGGAGAGTTTTCCGGATAAAAACGTTGTTATAGAAACAGGACGAATCATAGGAGTCGCTTTCCGTTGTTTTCTGTTGATAAAGGCGGTGATAGTAAGGATCATTGTCTAAAACATTAGTGTTGCTTAACCATTCCACGCTACCATTAATTAAGTTGTGAACCAATAGCACACCCTTTGTTGCAAGCTTAAGAGCACAATCTGACAGTAGGAAATTGTTGTCAATCAAAGTAACACCAGTAGAATCTTTAATTGTAATATCTTCGCCGAGTGCTGCAACTAGGTCGTCACGATTCTCAGTAGTTACTTCAAATGATTCTGGTAACGAATTGTTGTAGAAAACATTCCGTGATATTTGTGTATTCTCAACATCGCCGCCAAGCCAAATTCCCCGTGTACAGTCATGAATGCAATTACGAACAATTTTGGCACCAATAGCTGGCGAAAGATTAATTGCACTCACATCATCACTAACAAAGTTTTGGCGGACATTAATGTTGTAAATACTGTTATGCTCAATGACTGGTGATGGGTTGCCCTCAACACCGATAATACCGGTCTGTCCGCAATCATGGATAGTATTATTCTTAATACGGTGAGGATAAACCTTGTTATCATCAATCGTTGGTACAATGTTTCGGCCAAGTGAAATTCCCGAACACTTTGCGTGGGAAATGTCACATTTAGCAATTTTCCAGCCCTGACCACGGTTAGTGCCTATAATCCCTTTGTTATACTTTGGCGATGCCCAGCGACAGGCTGCTTTTGTCATCGTAAAGCCTGATAAAATAAGGTGGTTAATTTCCTCTTTTTCGGGGTAGAAACAAGTTTCACGAAATGTTAGCTCAACCTGTTCATTATTTGGATTTTTATCTTGGAAGTTAGCATAGATTACCGTTGCATTTTCTGCAGGCAACTGTTCGGTGTACCAGGTATAGAGGGTAGCCTTGCGATCTCGTGAAAGCTCGTTTTCGACTGGCTTTTCAACCTTGGCTAGCTGATCAACTTCATACATTGCCTTATTATTTAAGAAAATTTCACCGGCATGGTTAAAGGTCTGGTCAACTAAAATATTATAAGGATTATAATTACCAAAATCAGTATTAGGGAGCTTCAATTGCCATACCGTGCCGCTAATGTGCTGCCAGCCAGTAACCCGATCTGCTCCAGTGATAATTGCACGATTTTGTCGCGCAGATGCATAAATGATTGGCTTATCGTTAGTTCCCGAATATTGCGGATGAACTTCTTCATGGTATTCACCCGGCATTACTTGAACATAATCACCGGGACGCGCGATATCAGCAGCTTGTTGAATCCGTTTGAAGGGGAACTCTTGTGAACCATTACCATTTTCGGGAGCATTTATATCAACAAAAATTTGCATCTTATTCAATCCTTTCTACCATTCATAAGTTTCAGCATTCTGACGTCCCTTACCAGTTGCGCTGTCAAGCATAATCCGTTGTTCAACACTTGCCACATTCCGTTTTGTTGCTTTGACCATATCAGGATTAACCGAAATATAATCGATTCCTTGCTGAATCAAGAAAGCAGCTAGTTCAGGATATTCTGATGGTGCTTGACCACATATTGAGACCGTCTTATTGTCTTGATGGGCAGTCTTGATGAGGTGACTAATTGCACGTTTAACCGCAAGATTGCGTTCATCAAACAGGTGCGCAACCGTGTCATTATTACGGTCACAACCTAAGATAAGCATTGCTAGATCATTGGAGCCAATTGAGTAGCCATCGACGTACTTGTTAAATTGATCAGCTAAGATGATATTGCTTGGAATCTCAGCCATCATGTATACCTTAAAGTCTGGACCGCGGTATAGGCCTTCATCTTTCATTAGCCGCGTGACCTTTTCTAATTCTGCAACTGTCCGAACAAATGGAATCATCACATTAAGGTTCTTCAGTTGAAATTCTTCACGGACCTTTTTAATTGCCGCCAGTTCTAATTTGAACGCTTCAATATATTTTGGATCATAGTACCGTGAAGCTCCCCGCCAGCCAAGCAGGTCAGCTGGTTCATGTGGTTCGTACTTATCACCACCGGTTAAATTACGGTACTCCCCTGATTTAAAGTCGGAGAAACGCAGAACCATTGGCCGTGGAGCAATTGCACGGGCAACTTTGGCAATTCCATCGGCTAACATATCGACAACTTTTTCTGCTTGTCCGGTCTCAATTAGGTATAGGGGATGGTCATGAATATAGGTTGTCCAAATAAATTCTTCCCGCATTAGGCCAATTCCATCGGCAGGCAAATCAGCATATTTTTCGGCAAGTTCCGGATCACCCAGATTCATCATTACGCCAGTTGCGGTTGGCGCATAGTATTCAGCTTGACCACATTCTGTTGACTTTTCTCGTGAGCTAAACTGTGCTTGGATATTTCCGTGGTAGACAACACCATTTTTAGCATCAACCGTAACCTGATCACCATCTTGAAGTGTTTCAGTAACAGCGTCTCCACAGCTCTTGGTCCCCACAATACATGGAATCTGCATTTCACGTGAAACAATCGCTGCATGACAAGTCATTCCACCATTGTCAGTGATAATTGCTGCTGCTTTCTTCATTGCCGGTACCCAGTCTGGAGAGGTCATCAAGGTTACCAAGACTTCTCCTTCTTCAAATTGATCAATATCCTGAGGGTCAGCGATTACATGAACTTTTCCGGTTGCGGTACCGGGGCTGGCTGGTAATCCCTTAACTAACGGTTTTTGGCTTTCGTTCATCGGTTTCACTGACTCCTTTACTGTTTGTCCGCTATTTTTATTTGACCAGACTGTTTCAGGCCGCGCTTGTACTAACCACAGGCGGTCCGTCCGTGCATCCAGGGCAAATTCCATATCCATGTAACAGCCGTAATGTTTTTCAATTTCCTTAGCATAGCCAGCTAATTCACGAATTTGATCTTCAGTTAATGCAGGCCGGGTAGCACGCTCTGCTGGCACTTGTTCTTCATGAACACCACCACCAGGAGTTTGCCGCAACTCAATTGCTTTCGGTACAACTGATCGTTCTAACACGTGAAGGTCATCCTTATTAATCACAAAATGATCGGGGGTTACTTTCCCAAGAACAATATATTCACCTAGACCCCAGATTGTATCGATAACAATTTGTGAATCATCCCCGTTAGCCACGTTTACGGAGAACATTACACCAGATGCTTTAGAGAAAACCATCATCTGAATTGCTGCAGATAATGCCACCTTTTCATGAGGAAAATGTTGCTTATGACGATAATACGTAGCCCGATCAGTAAATAAAGAAGCATAACATTCTTGGACTTTTGCTAATACCATTTCTGCGCCACGGACATTTAAATATGATTCTTGCTGTCCCGCAAAAGAGGCATTTGGCAAGTCTTCCGCTGTGGCACTTGAACGAATAGCCACAAACGGTTCGGTCTCACCCATTTTTTCGGATAAGTCTGCGTAAGCCTGCGTAATTGATGCTGTCAGTTCGCTAGGCATTGAGGCATCAACAATCATCTGCCGGATTCGGGAACAAACTTGATGAAGCTCATCGGCATTTTCATAGTCGTTGATTTCATTTAACAAACTATTTATTTGATCGTTTAATCCCGTTTCAGTCATGAATTGGCGATAAGCATGGGTAGTTGTCGCAAATCCATATGGGACTGGAATTTTCATTGAAGAAGTCATTTCACCTAATGAGGAAGACTTTCCACCAACGAGATTAACGTCAGAACGATGCAATTCATCAAACCATAAAACATTTTCCTGCTCGCGTTTTTCCATTACTGCATCTCCTTAAATTCAATGTATCTCTTTCTTAGGCGGTTCCCAAAAAAGAGTCAAGGAATTTATGTCCATTAAAAAAATGAGCAAACGGTGGCATTCTTGTCCGTTCGCTCATCTTTTTACTTAAAATTTATTTAGATTTGAACATTTTAGCGACGATTGTGTTTTTCTTAATTTGGAATGGATTACAAATCTATCAAAAAAAGAAGCATGGAAATTTCTTTCCAGCTTCTCATCTTTTAACGACCTGTCGTGTATTTTTCACTAAAATTCTTCTGGACATTTTGTGGTGCTTGCGTAAATGGTTCGGATTTAACAAACTTTCCCCTGATCATCAAACGGTTTGCCCCCGTAGCGTCACAAGTAATCAACGTAATGATCTTCTCAGGGGTATTATTTACCACGTCAACACGCGTAGCCGCAATAAATTCACGCTGGTAAATCTTGTACTCATAAACCCGGTCCATATTTGTAATATAGATCATCTGACCAACTTTCGCATGATAATACAAGGGCGAAAATAGGATTTTACTTCCGTGCGCCATATTGTGACCAGCTAACGCATAGTTGCCTTCTCCCATCTTCATGTCTGGACGAAGAGTCCCCGCAGCTAACGCAAGAGTTGTATTATCAACACCATTAGCAATTGGGATCGTCATATTAATGGCTGGGACCGTAATCGCACCAATCGTATTAATCGACTGCTTGTTTGCCCGTGCCTTTGCAGCAGTTTGCAAATTAAGGTTCTCAACACTTTGAAAATCATAAGTTGCCTTTTTCTTTTGGTTATTTTGAACTGTTTGCCGTGTGATCTCTGGCTTATAGCTTCCCACCAGGTAATATTTAATTTGCTGGTTAAAGATCAAAACGATAGAGACCAGAAGCAGTACAACAACCGCTGTCCACCGCAACCATTCAAATGACCGCTTTTTACCTTTTTTCACGATTTTGAACCCCTTCACTTTTTATTATGAACATAGTATAACCTGCTTAATTAATTTTGAGTAGTCCCGCGCTTATTTTGCGGATTAGGATTTCCATTATCGTTTGGATCAAGCAAGTATTCTTCAATCAGACGGACAATCTGTTTATTCTGTGGCAAATTTGAGTGCTGAGCATCTTTACCAGTAACGGTCATACTTGTATAGTGAGCAACCTGTTTTTGGTAAATATATTTACCCGCGTTCACACTTCCTTCTGGGACCAGCCCATCCGAGGTATAAGTTTCCGTACCTGCTACTGAATAGACTAATAAATTTTTAGGAATTCGATCCCGATATTTTACGAAATCAGAAAACATTTGAGTTGGATGACTGACAGAAGATTCTGCAAAGTTATATGGTGTCCCTAACGTCATCAGCCTTTTAATCGTAATAGTATCTTGATATTCAGAGTAATAATGCTCTAGCCAATAAGTCCATATTAATCCCCCGTTAGAATGACCAAACGCCTTAAAGTTGTTGAAGTTATATTCTTCCGTTAGGCGTTCAAAGACTTGATTAACCATTTTAGCCTGCTTTTTAATATTTTGATAACCATCATGATTATTCTCAAAACCAATAACGATGATTGGTTCGTTATCTCCACGATTGATCCATCCCTGTGAAGTAATCTTACCGTTATTCTTAACTTCCAACCGCAACACGCTATGTTTCTTCGGACTATCTGCATTAATTTTTTGAATCAATGGGTTAAATCGATTTTGCGTGGCCGAACTACCTGGAACCATAATTACTGGTGACATTCTCGAATTATGCTGGGCGGCTAAGTATTTATTATTATCCTTCATCCAAATATAAGCTGGAATTGCCATAAGAATTAAAATAGTCATCAAACTAATTAATACCAGCCGGCTGTGGAGAGTGGTTCTAGCTATTTTTTTCATGACCTGCCACTTCCTGTTCTTCTAACATTAAACGACGCTCAACTGCCAATGCCATTTTCACAAAAGGAATATATGCAATGATATCTAGCAATAACAAAACCAATGCAAAAATAAGCGTTCCCCAATTACCATTTGTGCCGAGGAAACCAAGCAACGGTCCTGGTGTTCCCTGAAGAACCGGGTAAGGAGTTGAGGGAATTAAGTGAATAGCAATCGCAAAACTAGCAAGCAGGATATTCACAATTGGCAAAAATGTAAATGGGATAAAGAATAAGGGATTAAATACAATCGGCAGTCCAACCATTGTCGCATAATTAAAGTTAAATAGTGTCGGCAAAGCGGTCCAGCGCGCAACCCGATGCATATAAGATCCATTCGACGTCAACAAGATTGCAACAATGAGTGCTAAAATCAGTCCATCTCCACCAAAATTAGCAAATGAATTATAAAGCGAACTTCCTAAATATTTATAAGGAACGTTCCATGGTGTTCCATGCGCTAGTGCATAGTTTAAATTAGCGGTAAACGACTCTCCTGACATTAGTGCCATCGAATTATAGGGAACTCCTAGTCCGAGCCAATCCATCGTTGTTATTCCAATCGATGCTAACAGTGTTAACCATAGCTGCCGGTGTTCTTGCGCAACGCCAACTAGCGAAGAATAGCTAGTAGACCAGGCATGGTAAATTGTATTGGAATTTAAGAAAATTGCGACAGCTACGCCAAATATAACGCTAATTATTATTGGTCCCATCGAACTAAATGCTCGTTCTTGTAATAATGGGAGCGAATTAGTATTTTCTCCATACTTTGGCGGTGTTAATAAGCGGTAAAGCTGACCAATTCCGTACCCAAGTAGTAAAACTAATAATAGACTATTACCGCTAAGAAGACGTTGGTAAAAATTAAGAGAAAACGATGATGACATCTTTCCATACCGGTACGACATCAGTAAAAGCGTTAATATTGCCGTGATTCCCGCAAATTTACCATCACGTCGATATAATTTTGCTGTAAACTTAGCTGCCATGTAAGCAGTGTAAACTCCCAAAATACCTAAAGTTAGCTGACCTATACTTGTTAATACAAATTGAATAATTTGCAATACGCTCTGTGGTATCACATCAAGGAAAGCAACATTATAGATAAAGCCATCTGGTTTAAAAACAGTTTTTAAAATCATCTTCGCCATTGTTCCGATAAAAACAATTGGAAAAATCATAATTAGCGTCTGACGAGTTATCCTAACGAAAGAATAATGATGCAGGGCAATTATTCGATTGATTATTTTCTCATGCATAGGTAGACCCCACTTTCGGATACATCATTGAACAAAAAACCCGGGAAGAACTTTCGTTTTTCCCGGGTTTGAATATAAGAAGCTCGATTACTTGAGACCGTACTTCTTGTTGAACTTGTCGACAGCACCGTCGGCTTGAGTAAACTTTTGCTTACCAGTGTAGAATGGGTGTGAGTCAGAAGTAACTTCAACCCGAATTAATGGGTATTCATTACCGTCTTCCCACTTAACAGTTTCACTTGAAGTGGCTGTTGAGCCAGAGAGAAACTTGAAACCAGTAGATGAATCTTCAAAAACTACTGGATGATAATCTGGATGAATTCCTTGTTTCATAATTTATTACGCTCCTTTTGCCATGAATCATTGCCTGAAACATAGATAATCAACTTTAACAGGATACCACGATTTAAAGAACTACGCAACTTCTAACTAATTTTTACTGAAGAATCGTCCTCAATTGAAACATTAGCATGAAGCCGATTAAGCTTCCATACAATCCGGTCGTAACCCCGCAAAATATTTCCGGCATTATTAATTATTGTCTGTCCATCTGCCATTAATCCAGCAATCGTTAAAGCGGCTCCTGCCCGAATCTCGCCTGCAGAAACCTCTGCACCATGGAGTTTTTCCGTATGTTGAACAACAATCATCCCATCATGCGCCTCAATCTTCATCCCCATCTTTTGTAGTTGGGAAATGTGTTTTACCCGCTTAGGATAAATAGTATCAACAATCGTACTATCACCCTCCGCAAGTGACATCAGCGGAGTTAATGGTTGTTGCAGGTCGGTAGCAAAACCAGGGAATGGCATCGTTTTGACAGTAACTGGTCGTAAGTGCTCTGATTTAGGTACAAAGATCTTATCACTATCAATTTGCAGATCAACACCCATCTCAATCATTTTACTTGTGAATGATTCTAGGTGTTCTGGAATAACATTATGAATCATAATCCCATCACCTAGCGCTGCGGCTAATGATAGGTAAGTTCCAGCTTCGATCCGATCTGCAATAATTGTGTGGGTATTCATAGACTGCAGGGTCTTTACCCCAGTGATCCGAATAGTATCTGTTCCAGCTCCACGAATTTTCGCACCCATATTATTTAAGAATGTCGCTAAATCAATAATTTCTGGTTCACGAGCTGCGTTTTCAATAATCGTTGTTCCTTCAGCGCGAACGGCTGCCAAAGTAGCATTAATTGTTGCACCAACTGATACCATATCTAAAAAGATCCGTGACCCATGTAAGCCATTCGGTGCATCTAAATGAACAGTACCTTTTTCTTCGCTAACGGTTGCTCCAAGTGCCTTAAATGCTTTTAAGTGTTGGTCAATTGGTCGGGGACCGATATTGTCGCCCCCCGGAAATGTTAATGTCGCGCGATGGAAACGACCTAATAATGCACCCATAAAATAATAGGAAGCTCGAAGACTTTTGATTGCCTTGCTTGGAAGTTCAGCTTCTACGATTTGTGTTGGATCAATATCTAAAACTCCGTGACTAAACTCGGACTTTACATTCATTGACTCCAAAATAATCATCAGATTGTGAACATCCAAGATATCTGGAACCGTGTCAAACTCTACCGGGGTATCTGCAAGAATAGCAGCAGGAATTAATGCAACTGTACTATTTTTTGCACCACCGATCGTGACTTCACCAGAAAGACGGTTTCCTCCTTGAATGATCATTTTCTTCATTTCTGCGTTTCCTCACTTAAAAATTTTAGTCTGTTTTTCATTTAAGCTAAGTTAATGATTATTTCAGTTACAAAACAGTCAACTGTAATGATAATGAAATATCAAACGAATTACAACCTTTTATAAACAATCTTAAAAAAAATCGTAAAGTAACAGCTAAAAATAGCCTCTATAACTTAAAATTTAACAATGTCACTAATAAAAAACAAGAGAAGTGACAAGTTTGCCCCCATCTCTTGTATTAATTCTATTATATAATTTTTAAATTTATTTGTCCTCGGCGGCTGCCTTTACAAAAGCAGCAAATAATCCTTCTGGGTGGTTAGGACGTGACTTGAATTCTGGGTGGTATTGAGCAGCCACAAAGAATTTCTTGTCAGGGATTTCAACTACTTCAACCAAATTACGGTCAGGATTAACACCAGAAATCACTAACCCATGATTTTCCATTTCTTGGCGGTAATCATTGTTAAATTCGTAACGGTGGCGGTGACGTTCACTAATCATTGACTGGTTGCCATAAGCGGCAGCAGCGACTGTCCCTTCCTTAAGCTTGCAAGGATAAGCACCAAGCCGTTGAGTTCCTCCCATATCTTCAACGTCTGCTTGATCAGCCATTAAATCAATAATATTATGCTTTGTATTTGGATCAAATTCAGTTGAGTTAGCATCCTTGTATCCTAATACGTCACGAGCAAACTCGATACATGCGGTTTGCATCCCTAAACAAATACCAAGGTACGGAACGTCATTTTCCCGAGCATACTTAATTGCAGTGATCATTCCTTCTACTCCTCGGTTTCCAAAACCACCCGGTACAAGAATACCATCGTAGTCCTTTAAGGTTTCGTCAACATTTTCAGGGGTAATATTTTCCGCATTAAAGTGGTCAATTTTAACCTTAGCATTTACAGGGTAACCGGCATGTCGTAATGATTCATTAACAGAAATATAAGCATCTTGTAAGTCAGTGTACTTACCAACCATCGCAATCTTAACCGTCTTAGTTAAGTCATGTTCGATATGATTTACCATTTCTGTCCATTCTGTCATATCAGCTTGTGGCACATCCAAGCCAAAATGATCTACAACTAATTGATCCATCCCCTGCTTTTGTAAGTTCAGCGGAATCTCGTAAAGAGTATGAACATCCATCGATTCCACTACTGCTTTAGGATCAACGTCACAGAATAATGCGATCTTTTTCCGCATATCATCAGTGATCGGCTTTTCTGTCCGTACAACCAAGATATTAGGCTGAATACCCAATCCCCGTAGTTCACGAACACTGTGCTGTGTTGGCTTAGTCTTCATTTCACCAGCAGCACGGAGGTACGGAACTAATGTTGTATGGATATATAAAACATTGTCACTACCAACTTCTTCTTTCATTTGGCGAATAGCTTCCATAAATGGCTGCGATTCGATATCACCAACGGTCCCACCAATTTCGGTAATCACAACTTCAGCATCAGTACTTTCTCCCGCGCGCTTAATCTTATCCTTAATCGCGTTAGTAATGTGCGGAATAACTTGTACCGTGCCACCAAGGTAATCCCCACGGCGTTCCTTACGAAGAACTTCAGAGTAGATTTTACCCGTTGTAACATTTGAATACTTATTTAGATCATTATCGATAAAACGTTCATAGTGACCGAGGTCCAAATCAGTTTCAGTACCATCGTCAGTTACAAAAACTTCACCGTGCTGGTATGGACTCATCGTACCGGGATCGACATTAATGTAAGGGTCAAACTTTTGGATTGCAATCTTTAAGCCCCGATTTTTCAGTAATCGACCTAAAGAGGCAGCAACGATTCCCTTTCCTAATGATGATACAACTCCACCGGTTACAAAAATGTATTTCGTCATTGTCGTCTACTCCTTTTTTAATTTGCGGGTGTGATAATAGAAAAAACTCCCTATTTCAAATGAAACAGGGAGCTTACTTATCTACGAACTTATTGGCCTGTCATTACAGGCGCCCAAGAAAGATAATACAGGGTCAATGATCAATAGTCAAGTATAAACTTAAAAATTATTCATCGTCCTCGTCATCGTCTTCCTCATCATGCAATTCTGACAGTTGACCTTCGATACCATCATCAAGATCATCATCATCGTCACTGAAATCATCAGTGTCATCATCATAATCTTCATCAGAATCGCTATCGTCATCATCGTCAAGATCCTCGTCTTCAGGATCATCGTTATCGTAGTCAATTACATCGTCATCATCATCGGTGTCTGCGAGGAAGGCATTAACTTTACGACGCTTCTTCTTTGGACGGTCATCCTCCTCTTCTTCGTTTTCACCAACAGTGGCTTCATCGATAGATTCGAATGGGTACCAAGCACGCAGACCCCAGGTGTTGTCACCAAGGGAAATAAAACTGCCATCAACATTTAAGTCAGTATAGAACTGTGCAAGACGCTCACGAATTTCCTCATCGCTCTTACCCAGATATTGCTGAACCTCGTTGGTCAAGTCAACAAACGCCATCGCTTCCCCATGGTGAGCTAGAATAGCGTGTGCGACCTCAATCATTGAAAGTTCTGATTTGTCCTGACCGTCAAAAACCTTTAAATCCAAATTGGTGCACATCCCTTCAAAAAGTCTAAACTACATCATACAATATTAAGCTGTAAATTGCAATTCTAGTTGGTAACTTCCAATTAATTGTCCTGCTTGCTTTAACTGATACTTCACAGATGCATGACCAGCAGGCGCATCAATATCAACATCTTTTTCTAAGCTTTCAGTTAACACATCGATGTTAATCATGCCATATTCTGTCCGGTATCGCATAATAGTCTCTTGATGCGGATCTAAGAATAAATTTGTTTCAACATTGCCCCGTCTGCGCAACCGAATCAATTCATCTTCAAATTTAACCTGTACAGGAGTCTCTTGTCCGTCCTGGTGTTCAATATAACGTAAATAATACTTACCATTCATTTCAACAAACGTACCTTCCTCATTGAAGGTAAAGCTCTCTTGCTGGCCGCCTTGATTAATTGTTGTTGATAATTTTACATGGACAGGAATCACTTTCTTAATAGTAATTTCCTCCCTTCATCTTTATTTATCGTCATTATTATACTCTTTTTATTGATAAATACCCCGCCAAACGCCCATGTTCTTCTTAGTTCTTGTATAATATTAATGTATTATTCCAAAGAAAAGAAGAAGTATTATGTCGAATTTTAATAAGCAACCTTTTCAACAATTTATCCAACCACTACCACCGGCTGACAATTTGTCGTCTTTCATCTATACAAATGCGTTGCTTCAATCAGCCAATCAGCTTACACATCCCCTGCTCCATTTTTGGACGCTTCAAGATACTGTTATTCTCGGACTAAAAGATCAACGGTTACCGCATCTCTCTGCGGCTCTTCGCCTGCTTAATCATCGCGGTTACCATTATTTCATGCGTAATTCTGGCGGATTGGCCGTTGTTAGTGACGATGGGATATTAAACCTGTCAATTTTCTATCCGTGGCATCTTGAGAATCACGAATTGACGATCGACGAAGCTTACCAAAGCATGGTCGACCTTATTAAAGCAGCTTTTCCGACTTTATCAGTTGCCACAGGTGAGATTACCCACTCCTATTGTCCCGGCAGCTTCGATATTAGTGTTAATGGTCAAAAAATCGGGGGCATTTCGCAGCGCCGTAATAAGTTAGGCGTTGTCGTAATGCTTTACCTTAGCGTTTGTGGAAATCAACAGGATCGTGGAATACTTATTCGTGACTTTTATGATGAAGGTTTGCAGCAAGAATCAAATAAGTGGCATTTTCCTGATGTTTGGCCGGGTGCAATGACAACAGTCGCTAAGGTCACGGATACTCCTTTAACTGTTAGCGATGCAATTAAAAAAATTCAGGCAGCTGCTAGTATTAGTGATCCAACTAGTCTTAATAGCATTATGTGGTCACCCGATTTCATAACCCTCTTAGATAAAGAACTTACCAGCATGGTCAAATTACAAGAACGCCTAAAGAAAGAAGATTAACATGAACCATTTTCATGACGAAAAACTCCGCCGAGAAAAGGTCTTTCGGGACCCGATTCATGGACAAATCATTGTTGATAACCAGATAATCATGGATTTAATCAATACCCCTGAATTTCAACGCTTACGCCGAATCAAACAATTAGGGACATCATCTTTCACTTTCCATGGTGCTGAGCATTCTCGTTTCGGGCACTGTCTTGGTGTTTATGAAATTACCAGACAGATGTGCAATTATTTTCAACGCAACTACCCTAGCAAAACTGCAGGAGACGGTTTGTGGAATGACAAGGAACGCCCTGTTGCCTTATGTGCCGCCCTTCTCCATGATTTGGGACACGGCCCATATTCGCATACTTTTGAGCATATTTTCCATACTAACCATGAACAAATTACCCGGCAATTAATCACAGATAGTAGTACGAATATTAATAAGATTTTACGACGTGTTTCTCCCGACTTCCCTCACCAAGTTGCCAGCGTTATCGACCATACTTACCATAACCCGCAAGTCGTTCAAATGATCTCAAGCCAAGTTGATGCCGACCGGATGGATTATTTACAGCGTGACGCATATTACACTGGTACTAATTATGGTAAGTTTGACCTTGACCGCGTACTTCACGTTATGCGGCCAGTAAAGAGCGGGATTGCATTTGAAATTTCCGGAATGCATGCCGTTGAAGACTATATTATTAGCCGGCTACAGATGTACCTGCAGGTCTACTTTCATCCTGTTTCCCGTTCGATGGAAGTAATATTGGATCACCTGCTTATGCGGGCAAAATACATTTACCAGCATCCGAATGATTTTGAGCCGGACTTTACTCCTCATATGCTGATGCCGTTCTTTAACAATCATTTTAATCTTAATGATTACTTAGCCTTAGATGATGGGGTCCTAACAACTTACTTCATTCATTGGACTCATTCACGGGACGATATTTTAAGTGACTTAGCCAGTCGCTTCCTTAATCGCCGACCGTTTAAGTCAGTAATTTATGACAAAAATACCCAAGAACTTTTGCCAATCCTGCGCAATTTAATTCAAACAGCTGGTTTTAATAGTCAATATTATACCGCGGTTAACGATAGCTTTAAGCTGCCCTATGACACTTATCACCCCCAAGATTCAAATGCACAAACACAGATTGAACTTCTCCAGCCAAACGGTGACTTTATCGAGTTATCTCAGGTTAGTACCCTTGTAGCAAGCGTTTCTGGCCGAGAAGCAGGTGACCAGCGCTTCTTTTTCCCGAAAGAGATGCTTGAATCCCGAGACAATATTGAAATTTTTGAGCCAATCTATGAAGAATTTCAAAGTTATATTAAAAACAACCATATTATTAAACCAAAGGAATAATCATAATGGGAATTAAATTAGTTGCAATTGACATCGATGGAACATTAATTAACGATCAACGTGAAATCACTGCTAAAACAGTTACCGCGATCAAGAAAGCAAGTGCAGCAGGCGTTAAGATTGTCTTATGCACAGGACGTCCAATGACCGGTGTTAAAGCTTATCTTGATCAATTAGAGTTGAATGACTCCGATGATGAATTTGTCATTAGCTTTAACGGGGCATTAGCACAGTCGACTAGTGAAAATGTACTGGTAAACTACACAATGTCCTTTGACGATTACGCTGACTGGCAAACCTATTGTCTTAAAGAAGGTGTTAAATCACAGATTGAGACTCGTGATTATATTTACACGATCAATCGTGATCTTAGTCCTTATACTGTTTACGAATCAGATCTTGTTAGTATGCCAATTCGTTACCGTACTTTTGAAGAACTGGCTAAAATGCAAGACCAGTATGTAATCGCCAAAGCAATGATGGTCGACACAAAAGAGAACATTGATAAGGCTTGGCAAGATCTGCCATCATCAATGAGTGATCTTTTTTCGATTGTGCGGAGTGAAGATTTCTATCTAGAATTTATGAATAAGCAGGCTAGTAAGGGAAATGCGCTTCAGTTACTCAGCAAAGAATTAGGAATCAAACGTGAAGAAGTGATGGCATTAGGAAATGCGCAAAATGATGATTCAATGATTGAATTTGCTGGGCTAGGCGTAGCAATGGGTAATTCAATTCCAGGTACATTAAAGATTGCTGACGTAACAACCACCGATAACAACCACGATGGTGTCGGAAACGCAATTGAAAAATATGTATTAAACTAAAATAACGGTGATTGACACCTAGTTTACAGCTAGGGCAATCACCGTTTTATTTATCATGTTGTTGGTGCCATTCGTTTATCTGGTCCATTCGCGCTTGAAATCGTGGTTCTCTCCCCTGATTACTAGGGTGATAGAATGTTTGACCAGCTAAGTCTGGCGGCATTGTTTTCATCGTTGTTAATTTGTCCTTAGTATCATGGGCATATTGGTAATTTTTACCGTAATTTAAGTCCTTCATTAACTTAGTGGGTGCATTCCGAATTGTCAACGGCACTGGTAAATTCCCGGTTTTCTTTATTGCACGATGAGCTTTTTGCCGCGCAACATAGGCTGCATTAGATTTCGGCGCAAGCGACAAATAAATTACACATTCTGTAAGGTGGACATCACATTCAGGCATCCCCAGGAATTGACAGGCTTCAAAGGTATTAATTGCTACTTGGAGAGCGTTAGTATCTGCTAGTCCAATATCTTCACTAGCAAAACGAACCAGCCGCCGCGCAATGTACAACGGATCTTCACCCCCGTCAAGCATTCGTGAGCACCAATAAACAGCAGCATCAACATCACTATTACGCATCGACTTATGGAGGGCTGAGATTATATTATAGTGTTCTTCACCCTTCTTATCGTAACGCAATGATTTTGTATTGATTAGCTGCTTGAGAGTTGTCATTGTCAATTCCACATGATGACCATCCCGCTCACCATTTAAGACTGCCATTTCAAGAGTATTAAGAGCAATTCGCGCATCTCCATTAGCAAATTGAGCAATGAGATTAAGCACGCCATCTTCACATTTAATCGTTAAATCGGGGAAGCCTTGCGGGTGAGTTAGTGCCCGTTGCAAGACTTGCTCAATGTCAGCGGTAGTAAGAGCCTTGAGGACGAAAACCCGACAACGACTAAGGAGAGCCGCGTTAATCTCAAATGAGGGATTTTCAGTTGTTGCCCCGATCAAGATGATACTTCCACGCTCCACAAACGGAAGAAACGCATCTTGCTGAGCTTTATTAAAACGGTGAATTTCATCAATAAAACAGACTGTCCGCTCACCATATTCTCGATTCTGCTCTGCTTCTTCCATAATCTTACGGATGTCACGAATACTACTAGTTACTGCACTAAAAGTAATAAAGTGCGATTTTGTCTGCTTAGCAATAATTTCCGCTAAGGTCGTCTTCCCCACACCCGGTGGTCCCCAAAAGATCAGCGATGATAATTGATCATTGGTAATAATCTCGCGTAAAATCTTACCTTTACCAAGTAAGTGTTGCTGACCAACAAATTCATCAATATTCGTTGGCCGCACGCGATTAGCCAAGGGCGTATTTTTATCATCCTCCTGATTAAATAATGACTCTTGATGCACGGCTAATCCCCCTTTCCTATAACCAAAAAACAAGAGATCGGCTCATGCAGAACCACATCTCTTATTTCTCATATCCTATATTTTGATTTATGCAATCTTAGTAACCGCACCAGTTTGGCTATTATATTGGTAGATACCAATTAAGTTAGCAACGGTGTTATCACTGTTATTTTGCCGAACTTCAAATTTATAAACATTACCAGTCTTACCAGTAGGCATGATTTGGTAACCTTGCGAACCGCTAAAGCCCATCTTGTTAGCAAACTGCTGAACAACGTCAGAACTTGTAGCGTCTGCCGCTGCTTGGTTAGCCACTGCAGATTGTTGACCGTTACTCTTAGTTGTTGAACTATTAGCATTGCTATTTGACTTAGCAGAAGCTGTCGTTGCAGATTGGGACTTAGCACTGTTTGAGCCTTGTGCAGAGCTTACCTTATCTTGTAAGTCAGCATAAGCATTGCGCATTGCAGTACTGGTTGACTTTTGCGACTTCAAATTACTCTTAGCACTGTCATAATCACCATTTTCATATGCTTTTTGCGCATCCATGTAGCTTTGTAAGTCATCAGCAAGTGCTTCCGTTTGTGCATTATGATCGTTTAGATTATTTAACTGTTCATATGCCCCTTCATAATCATGGTTCTGGATAAGCTTATTAGCTGTACGATAAGCCTTTGAAGCTTTACTTTCGGAAGAACGGACAGACGATGCGCTGGAAGAGCTTGTATCGCTACTTGAAGCAGATTGCTTACCACAACCAGCTAAGGCAAAGATAGTAGCCACTGCAGCTGTTCCAACCATTGCTTTTTTGAAAAACTTAATTGTTGTCATTTTTCTCCTCCTTATTTCACATCGTATTATAACATGAATTACAATTTGCTGTTTAGCTTTCAATAATCTTTAGTTTCTTTTAATAATGCAAATGAGGCTTCAGAGCCCGGCCTTACCGAACACTGAAGCCTGTTTGTATGCTTTTTTAAACTATTAATTCTTCTCTAACTGTGCACTTTGAAATACTTGCTTAAAGAGCGGACTAACAGGACGATTTTCATTGATCCGCTTAATAGCATCCCCAATCAACGGGGCCACTGATACCTGCTTGATCTTATCAATTTGTTTTTCTTTTGGTAATTGGATTGAGTCGGTAACCACAACTTCTTTAAGCGGTGATTCCTTTAACCGTTCGATTGCTGGACCAGATAAAACAGCGTGAGTACATGATGCATATACTTCTTCAGCACCGGCATCCATTAGTGCTTTGGAACCAAGACTAATCGTACCAGCCGTATCAATCATATCATCAATCATGATACATTTTTTGCCCTTAACATTACCAATAATGTTCATGATTTGAGCAACATTAGCACGTGGACGGCGCTTATCAATTATTGCAATTGGTGACTTCAAAAATTCAGCAAGTGCCCGTGCCCGTGTCACTCCACCATGGTCTGGTGAAATAACAACCGCATTTTCAGCAACTCCCTGGTTGATAAAGTATTCTGCTAATAACGGTGCGCCCATTAAGTGGTCAACAGGAATATCAAAGAACCCTTGAATTTGTGCCGCATGAAGATCAAGTGCAATAATCCGGTCAACTCCAGAATTTTGCAGCATATTGGCAACTAGCTTAGCAGTGATTGGTTCACGACTCCGCGCTTTCCGATCTTGACGAGCGTAGCCATAGTATGGCATAACCACGTTAATCGTTTTTGCACTAGCACGACGAAGCGCATCAACCATAATTAATAATTCCATCAAGTTATCATTAACCGGTGCAGAGGTTGATTGAATAACATAAACATTATCTCCTCGTACACTTTCCTCAATGTTAATTTGAATTTCACCATCACTAAAACGACTAACAGATAATTTCCCTAAATCCACGCCGACATGCTTAGCAATTTTTTCTGCTAAGGGACGGTTTGAATTTAACGCAAAGATTTTTAAATTTTGATCAAAATATTGCTGTGTCATTAGGTCCTCCGCTGGATTAATAAAAGTTATACTACCTACCACTTACATAATATAAATTAGTGGGGCAAAAAGCAAGTTACCACGGTAGCTTCTTAGCATAATTTTCTTTATTAACCTGCCGTGCCCGAGCAATTGCCATGTCGTATTGCTCTGTACTATCCGTAATTGTTGATCCGGCAGCAACGAATGAATCCTTAGCAATATTTACGGGGGCAACTAAATTACTATTGCTGCCAATGAAAGCATGGTCGCCGACATTAGTATGGTGCTTGTTTGTTCCGTCATAATTAACAAAGACAACCCCGCAGCCAACGTTGATGTTCTTACCAAGCGTTGCATCCCCGATATAAGTTAAATGACCAACTTTAGTGCCTTCACCGATATAGGCCTTTTTAATCTCACAGAAGTTACCAATATGAACATTTTCGCCAATTTCTGCTTTAGGACGCAAGTGGCTATTAGGACCAATATCACTTCCATTATGCATTTCGGCTTCCTGAAGAGTTGATGAAATAATCTTAACTCCATCGTGAATCTTTGAGTCAATGATTCGTGATCCGGCACCAATATAACAATCATCGCCAATTTCAGTATGACCCTTAATGACAACTCCGCCTTCGATAACAGTATCACGGCCAATTTTAACGTCTGCATCAATATAAGTTGTCTCAGGATCAATCATTGAAACCCCTTCATGCATCCAATGAGTATTAATTCGCTTACGCATTACCTTATTAGCGCGGGCAAGGGCAACCCGGTCATTAACACCCATTGATTCGTCAAAGTCCGCCATCTTGTATGCTGTTACGATCTCATTTTCTTGTTTCAAAATGCCAATAACATCAGTCAGGTAATACTCGCCTTGCGCATTATCATTGTTGATCTTGCTAAGGGCTGCAAATAGTTTCTTATTGTCAAAACAATAAACACCAGTGTTAATTTCCTTAATTGCTTGTTCTTGAACTGTTGCGTCCTTTTGTTCAACAATCCGTTCAACAATCCCAACGTCATTCCGAACGATGCGGCCATAACCTGTTGGATCAGGAGCAACGGAAGTCAAGATTGTAACAGCAGCATGACGTTGTTCATGGTATTCAAATAATTTTTCAAATGTTTCTGCCGTAAATAATGGGGTATCCCCGCTAACAATGATCGTTTCGCCGTCTTTATCAGCAAGTAAATCCTTGGTTTGCATAACCGCATGACCAGTTCCTAATTGTTGTTCTTGGAGGGCATATTTTGTACGGTGTCCTAATTGTTGTTCAACTGTCTCAGCTCCATAACCAACAATCGTAATAATATTATCGATTTTAGCCTTTTCCAATTGGGTCAAAACATGTTCAACCATTGTTTTCCCGCATACTTGATGTAAAACTTTATAAAGCTTTGACCGCATCCGTGTCCCTTTACCAGCAGCTAAAATAATTGCATTTCTTTTTGTCATTTTTTAATTCTCCGCTTTCTTACCAAATACATTTTCCATGAAACTTCCCGCCTGAGCTGTAATTTTTTTATCAGCCCCGTCTTTAGTTTCTACTTTGATTAATGAAGTACAGTTATCAACAAGACGTTGACCATTAACCGGCCGCCCTTCTGCAAAAACAGTAATGCCGACAAGATTAGCGTCAAACTCCTTGATTAAGGACTTCATCCCGTTAATCGTACCGCCGCCCTTCATGAAATCATCGACAACCAAGACATTGGCCCCAGCTGATAGCGTCCGCCGTGACAATTCCATTTTCTTTATCCGCTGTACGGACCCAGAAACATAATTAACGCTTACTGTCGGTCCTTCAGTGATATGTGAACTGTTACGGACAATTACAAACGGCTTGTTCATATACATTGCAACGCTCTGGGCGATTGGAATACCTTTAGTTTCAACAGTCATAATAACGTCAATATCAGTATCAACGTATTGAGTAGCGATTAATTTACCAATCTGACGTAACACTTCTGGTTGACCAATTAAGTCAGATAAGTAGACATACCCACCCGGAAGCAGCCGCGAATCATCATTAACTCTTTCTACAAGACTATCGATTGCCACACTAGCATTTTCCTCTGAATAAAATGGGGTTAAGATTGCACCGCCACTTGCTCCCGGAATTGTCTCTAAGCGTCCCTGCCCCCATGTGTGGAAGGTATGCTTAACAATTCCTAAGTCTTCACTGATTGATGACTTAGCTGAGTCATAACGTTCGCCAAAAAACTTTAATGATACCAATGATCGTGGATGATCAAGGAGATAGCGCGTCATATCAACCAGTCGATTGCTACGTCTAATTTTCATCTTTTTTCTCTGCCTTTCAAAAAGGATTAATTATCATCGATTTTACCATAAAATGTTCGGCTTTCAGGCATTAAATTTAAGTTTAAAGTAAAAAATCTGTAATCAGCTAAAGACAAGCTAATCACAGATCGTTTTTAATTTAACAATTCATTGTCTTGGTACGGCCCATCTACTAGTTAGCTTCAACAAATTTGCCATAAGTTATTGCTGTCACATAAATAACAACTTCAATCACTGCAATAAAGAAGCTCACTGGCCAATCTGTTAAGTATCCTAAGAATAAGCCAAGCCAAGTACCCAGCAAGGCAAAAAGGATTGCCAAAACAATCATTTTAGCCACACCATGAGTAAAATATTTTGCGCTCGCTGCTGGTAAGGTCAGCAAAATAAATATTAAAAGAGACCCAACAATCTGTGCGGCAACACTAACGCTTAGTGCTAGAAGCAATAGAAAAATTACTGAAATAACCGTTCCATTTATTCCACTAACTCGTGCACCAATCACGTCAAACGAATCAAACTTTAGCCGACGATACATTAACAGTAATACTATTAAAACAAGGATTGACAGGTAAACTAATTGCCATACTTCATTAAGGCTAATGCCCACAACACTACCAAACAAAATACTTGTTGCCGAACTAGCTGACTGACTGCTTAAAGACAGGAATAGTATCCCCATTCCGATAAAAAGAGCAGAAACGGCACTAATTACTGCTTCTCGGCGTGATTCTTTGATGCTCATTTGGCCCACAATGACTGAGCTAAGCATCGTGAAGAGGATCATTCCATTTAATGCCGACCAACCAGCAAAAACAGCAAACGCCCCCCCTGCAAAACCGATTTCTGATAGTGTGTGAGTTAAAAATGATAGATTACGTGCAACGACAAAGACACCAATAATTCCACTAATAACAGCGATAAAAGTACTGGCGACAAAGGCATGCCTCATAAAGCTTAACGTTAACATTATTTAATGCCTCCCTTTACTGGGCTAGGTAATTCATTGATGGGACCAGTTGAATAAGAACCCGGTGTCATATATAAAAAACGTGTCCCGTATTGTTCTGCTAAGTCCCAATCATGCGTAATAAACATGACACTTAAGCCGTTTTGTTGGAAACGAGTCACCAGATCTAATAATTCATATTTCATTTCATTGTCCAAACTAGCGGTCGATTCATCAAGAATTAATAAGTTAGGATTAGGCAGCAATGCTTGTGCAAGATAAGCACGTTGTTTTTCTCCTCCTGATGCCAAGCCTAATGGACGTTCAGCAATCTTTACCAGGTTATTTTCCCGAACCATCCGTTCAACGCGATCACGTTCCTTTTTAGTCAACCATGGCAAAATTCGTGGTTTAGTATTTAATGCAATAAAGTCACGAATTGAGAGCGGATATTCCTCATCAATATTGCGAAATTGCGGAACGTACCCGATCTTGGTACTTTCTGGAATATTAATCATTCCGCTTTTCGGTTTTAAGAAGCCGAGCATTGAACGGACAAGCGTTGTTTTCCCAACACCATTCTCACCGACAACCACTAAAAAATCGCCCTCATTAATTGTAAAGCTTAAGTGGTCAATTACAGTATGGCTACCATATGCAACTGTTAAATCGTCAACTGATACAACTGCCATTCTTTTTAATTCTCCTTCTGCTGAATATCAGCTAATGCACGATACTGCTTTAGCATCCATTGCATGTAGTTTTCTCCATTTGGTTTTGTTTCCGTAACCTTTAATACCGGGACATTATGTTCATGCGCCAATTTAACCAAATTATCAACTACTTTATCACTTGTCTGGGAATTATCAACAAAGAAAGCAATCCGGTGGTTAATAATTGCTTGTTGAATCTCGTCAATATCCTTTGGCGAAGGATCATTACCATCTTCAACCGCCTTTTCAAAATGTTTGTCCATAATCTGATAACCAGCATTTTCAAGAGCATAATCAAAAACCGGCTCACTGACCGCCACCTGGTTATTATTAGGGTTTACTTGGCGCTTAACTTTGGCAATTTCCTGATCGAGTGGTTTCAGAGAGGCCAAGTATTTCTTAGCATTAGCACGATATTCGCTTGCATGCTTTGGATTAATCTTACCATACTGGGTTGCAAGATCGTTCGCTAGTTTCTTGACTGTTGAGGGTTCATACCAAACATGTTCATTATCGCCATCCTTTTTTCCATTTAAGGATGCAACATTAATAACTTTGATTTTATTATGATTGGCACTAGATTTTACTAATTTATTTACCCAACTATCATAGCCCAGGCCATTTTCGATTACGACATTAGCTTTTGCAACTTGTTGGGCTTGCTTCGTGCTAGGCTGATAGTCATGCGGGTCCACTGAGGCATTATCGATAAATGAAATAACCTTGCCATTGTCACCCGCGACTTGTTGAGCCACCTCACCATAAAAGTTTAATCCCGTTACGACCCTGATCGGCTTTTGATTCTTCCCCATTGTTTTCCACGGAACAAGGGCTAATCCTAGAATAACTAATAACAGGATAACAATACTACTAACACCCAAAATATATTTTTTCATTATTTTTCCTTTCACTAATCGTAATGATTACTATTTAGAACAATGAATATAATATCGAACTTTATATAAGATTGCAACCATAAAAAAGACAAGGCGCGAAAGATTTTCACTTCCTAACCTTGTCCTCATTTCATAATTAAAGCAAGTTTACAACATGAACATCACGGCAAAAGCCACGAATACCGTTTTGAATCCGCTTTGCCCGTGACTCCGTGTGGCATATTGCAAAAACTGTTGGACCTGTCCCGCTCATTTGGGCAACATCTGCTCCCAAGTCTTTCATCTTATTTTTTAAACGCCCGATTTCTGGATAATACTTCATCGTCAATGGTTCTAAGACGTTTCCCATATACTTAGTAGCCTCAAGCCAATTCTGTTCTTTTAAGTTTTTTATTAACGCATCATTATTTAGATGTGCTAATTTTTCATAGTTAATTTGGCGTAAAATCTGCGGTGTAGAAACACTGATCTTTTGTTTAGCAATAACGGCCCAGTAATGTGGTTGCGGCGGTAACAGCTCAATCTGTTCACCATGACCTGTTACACGTGCTAGCTTATTATATACACAGTAAGGAACATCAGAATCAATGGTTAACGCAATTTGGGCCAGTTCAGCTAAGCTCAGTCCCAAACGCCAAATATTGTTTAACGCTCTTAGAACCGCTGCCGCATCAGATGATCCTCCCCCAAGTCCAGCTGCAACTGGAATCTGCTTTTTTATTCTAATCGTCACCCCATCTTTACGGTGAAACCGACTACGCAAAATATGGGCTGCCTGATATGCTAAATTACGCTGGTCATTAGGTAAAAAGCCACTATTAGTATAGACCTTGATTGTTGCAGGTCGCCGGTGAGTCTCAACAGTTATATAATCCGCCAGGTCTGCCGAAACCATTACCATATCCCACTGTGGAGAGCCATCAAAATACCGCATCGGTGTATCTAAACTTAAATTCAATTTTGCAGGTGCTTTTTCCGTAACTATCATCCGGCAACCCTCCTTATCGAAATAATTAATTAAGTAAATTATACTAATGGAACTATAATCCATGCAACTACTGATTCTTCCTTATAGAAAGCAAAAAAGATTGTTGAAAAGTCCTCGCCTTTTCAACAATCTTTTAATATTAGCTAAAAGCTTAATTTATTCTGCTTCTTCATCGAATGCAATAGAAATATTTCTTGTTAATAAATCCGTGTAACTGTATGAAACCCGATCTAGCATCCCTTGATCATCATTCAAATGAACAACAAATACTGCCGGGTAAGTTTTACTTAGAATACCGTGATGGGTGGTAATACGTTTACGTCCAGCTTGTGCTTTAACTAAAACATGTTCGCCAATCCGCTCATCTAGCTTTTTCTTAATTTCTACAATGCTATCAGGCACGACTCCTTCACCTCACTGTAGAACAGTATACACTTATTTGCAATAAAAAGCAAAATTATACCACATAGCTTTATTTAGGTCAACCATATTTTTCTATAATAAATCCTGTTGGTGAAGGGCGTTAGCAAGAGAAACAAACTGTTCGAGTGTTAGTTTTTCTGGACGAATCTGAGGAGAAATCTCCAGACTATTCAAGACATCCTGCATTTTTTCTTTTACTGCCGGTTCCTTGCCAATTACACTCTGAAGATTATTCCATAAACTTTTGCGACGATGAGCAAAACATCCCCGAATAAAGCCAAATAATTTTTGCTTATCAAAGGGCTGGACAGGAAGCGGCTCGGCCCGTGGTGTTAAAACAACAATCGCTGAGTCAACATTTGGCGACGGAACAAAGACTTTTCGCGAAACATCAAATGCAATTTTAGCCTGCATCTGATATTCGATTGCTAGCGTCAATGCCCCATATTGTTTAGTACCAGGTTTTGCTGTCAACCGTTGAGCTACCTCTTTTTGCATCATTACACAAATCGTGGCCCAGTTAACCGGACTAGCTAGCAGGTTCATTAAAATTGGACTCGTAATATAGTAAGGGAGGTTTGCCACCACTTTAATCGGGCGGGTCGGGTCTTTGAATTCCTGCTTAATTAATTCAGGAAGGTTTGCCTGTAAAACATCTTGATTAATTACCTTTACATTGTCATACGGTGATAGTACTTCTTTTAGGACGGGGATTAAATCCTGGTCAATTTCTAATGCCAAAACCTCTCCAGCCGACTGAGCTAACTGTTCTGTCAACGCCCCAATTCCAGGTCCAATTTCAATTACATTGTCATTAGAAGTAATATCAGCAGCTTCAACAATATTTTTCAAAACATTTAAATCAGTAAGGAAATTCTGGCCGAAGCTTTTTTTTGTGCGCACCCCGTACTTTTCCATTATTGCTCGTGTTCGCGTTCGACTGCCGATTTCTGGTGAATTACTCATGATCTTCCTCCCGATCTATTTGTTGGATTGCTTGTTCAAATGCTGAACGGTCAATTCGGAACATATTCAGCCGATGAACCAGCTGTTTTCCGTTTCCATAACCGATTCCTAACAGCTGCCCCAATTTTTCTCGACGTTTTCGCGAATCAGGCTGCCCGGTTAAGCCAGCCTCTTGAAGATCCTGGTGATTAAAAAGCTGTTGTGGATTTGTTGTTTGCGTATAAAGATGTTCTAATGATGCCTTGATAACTGCTGGTGTTGCGTGTTCGACCCCTAAGCTGCCATGGGCTTCAGTTGGAACACCGTCTTTGCGCTTAATAAAAGCATGTTTAACTCCTGGAATAGCCTGACTGATAATTTTTCTGATCCGCTCTCCATTGAAGTCTGGATCAGTAAAAACAATTAACCCCCGACTATCCTGCAATTTCTTTAATTTCTCAATATCAGCTGTTGATATTGCTGAACCGTTTGTCTCATAAGTGTCAGCTTCAACCGCTTTTAAGATTTGTTTAGTATCATCCTTACCTTCGACAACAATAACTTCTTTTATTCTAATCATAGGCCTCTTTCTTCATTTTCTAAAAATAATTGTCGGGCATTTTCAAAGGTTTTATATGCCACCTTCCCCGCATCAAGCTGCTTTAACTGTGCAATCGCATCCACAGTAAACTTAGTAAAACCCGGTTCATTTTGCTTACCACGGTACGGAAGTGGGGTTAAATAGGGAGCATCCGTTTCAACCATCATTTTCTCTAACGGAACCGCCAAGGCAGCTTCGTGGACTTCTGTCGCATTTTTAAAACTTACTACCCCGCTAAAGGAAATCATCATTCCAAGGTTCATAAATTTCTCTGCCCATTCGGCGGACCCGTTAAAACTATGCATAACGCCGCCAAATTCGTCAACATGAGCATTACGTAGAATTTCATAGGTATCGGCTAACGCATCACGACAATGAATAGAAACCGGTAATTTAAGTTCCCGTGCCCACTCAAGCTGCTCAGCAAAAATTTCTTGTTGGCGCTGATGCGGAGAATGCTCATCGTTATAATAATCTAAGCCGATTTCACCAATACCGACAACCAGCGGATCTAATAACTGCTGCTGCAATTCCTTCTTCGTCTCATCATTCCAGCCAGCAATATCTTCTGGGTGCCAGCCAATGATGGGGTGAAGCTGGGAATACTGATGTCCCAATTTAAGGGCACGGGCATTCAAAACTTTATTTGAACCAACAATATTCATCTCGGTAACCCCGTAGTGAGCTGCCCGATCAATAAAAGCAGGAACACCATCGTAAAATACATCGTCATTTAAATGAGTGTGCGAATCATAAACCTGTTGTTGGTGTTGCTTCTTCACTATTCAACGCCCATTCCCGGTACTAAGTTGTCTGGAACAGTTACCACTTGAACGTTGCCATCCTTTTCAGCAGATAGAAGCATTCCTTGACTTAATTCTCCCCGCATCTTCCGTGGCTTTAAGTTAGCAACGATCAAAACCTTCTTACCAACTAAAACGGAAGGATCCGGATACCACTTAGCGATTCCAGAAAGGATTTGACGGCCCTCTTCTGTTCCATCGTCCATTTGGAATTTAAGAAGCTTATCAGCGCCTTCCACATGACCGGCAGCAGTAATTTGCGCAACCTTCAATTCAACCTTATCAAAGACATCAATGCGAATCTGCTTTTTTCCATCCGTCTTCTCTTCTTGAGCAGTTTCTTGTGCCTTTTCTTTTGCTTCAGCCATTGCTTTTCTTCCCTTCTTCTTTTCGTTTGCAGTCATTTTACTCTTAATAAATTCAACTTCTGATTTTACATCTAACCGTGGGAAAATCGGTGTTCCTTTTGCTACAACCTGGGCTTCTGCTGGGAAATCGTTAAATTGAAGGTCAACTAATGACAAATCAGTACCTTCAATGCCGAGTTGTTGAGCAATTTGGTGCGGTGCATTAGGCATAATTGGCTGAATTAAAGCAGCAATTACACGCAAGCTCTTGGCAAGATGCGTCATTACATCAGATAATGTTTCTTTTTTGCTATCATCTTTTGCCAATACCCATGGTTCAGTTTCATCAATGTACTTATTAGCACGGCTTACTAACTTCCAGATAGCAGCTAATGCTTCCGCAAACCGCGTCTTATCCATTAATTCCTTGTATTCGGCAATTACATCACTAGCAGTTTGTTCTAGATCAGCATCAAAATCAGTAGTTGCCGTATTGTTACCAACTAATCTACCATCTTGATACTTATTAATCATTGCGACAGTCCGATTAAGCAGGTTACCAAGGTCATTGGCAAGATCATAATTTACCTTATCAACAAAATCTTCTGGGCTAAAGACTCCATCATTACCAAATGGCATTGCCCGCAATAAGTAGTAACGAGTTGCATCAAGCCCATAACGGTCAACTAATGTCTCGGGGTAGATAACATTTCCCTTTGACTTGGACATCTTACCATCACGCATCGTTAACCAGCCGTGGCCAATAACATGCTTTGGTAACGGGAGGCCGAGCGCATGAAGCATAATTGGCCAGTAAATCGTGTGGAAACGGACAATCTCCTTACCAACCATATGAACATCAGCAGGCCAGTATTTCTTAAAGAGGCTGTCATCATCGCTTCCATATCCAAGCGCAGTAATATAGTTTGATAATGCATCAATCCATACATACACCACGTGCTTTGGATCGCTTGGAACCTTAACTCCCCAATTAAACGAAGTCCGAGTAACAGCAAGATCTTCAAGTCCCGGCTTGAGGAAGTTATTAATCATCTCGTTCATCCGTGACTGTGGTTCAATAAAGTCTGGATGTTCTTTGTAATAATCCATGAGCCAGTCAGCATACTTGCTCATCTTAAAGAAGTATGATTCTTCTTCTACTAATTGAACTTCATGACCTGACGGAGCTTTACCACCAATTACATTACCGTTATCATCACGATAAACTTCAGCTAATTGGCTTTCTGTAAAGTACTCTTCATCGTCAACCGAATACCAGCCAGTGTACTTGCCCTTGTAAATGTCCCCTTGGTCAAGCAACTGTTGAAAAATCTTTTGAACTGCTTTTTCATGGTAATCATCAGTTGTCCGAATAAACTTGTCATTGGTAATTTCAAGCTTTTTCCATAATTCTTTAATTTGTGCCGCCATTTGGTCAACATATTCTTGCGGCTTCATACCGAGTTTTTCAGCTTTTTGCTCAATTTTAAGCCCGTGTTCATCGGTTCCTGTTAAGTAGAAAACATCATAACCCATCAACCGCTTAAAACGTGCTTCTGCATCACACGCAATTGTGGTATATGAATTACCAATATGCAGCTTACCAGATGGATAGTAAATTGGTGTTGTAATGTAATAAGTTGGTTTTTGTTCAGCCATATGAGGCCCCTCTTTCTAAGATATTACTAATTAAGATTTAACATTTAGTATAGCATTTTATTAGGACTTGCTCCATCCTAAAACAAATCAAGCTGTTCTGGTGATTTTGGTGCTAGTCCTTCAAATTTAACATTCATCATTTTTTGAAGGCTCAGTGCATTCGGTGCAGCATCTTTAGCTGAGTTATTATTAAAGATAATACAGAGTTCTTTGGGTTGCGGCTGTAAGGATTTAATTTGCTGCTCAAAAAAGCCCAGTTCTTCTGAAGAATACCGGTACAGGGTGCGCGTTTTTCGCCACTCTTTCCCCTGATTTTCCCAACCTTTACGATTACGACCGTGAAGCCGTAACATCGCTAAATCAGGATTTGTTGTTGCAAGAACAAATGGTACGGAAGTTGGCGTATTATGCGGTTCATCTGCTGCTACTAAGGTAAATTTAAGCTCCTGACAAAAGTCCAAAACAGAAGGCAAAATTTCCTTTTTATACCAGGTCTGATTACGGAATTCAACCGCAATTGGTAAGTTCCCCAGCCATTCCCGAATTAATCGCAAATATGAAAAGTCACGGACCGTCGCATCAAAGTACGGCGGAAATTGAAATAAAATTGTCTTTAACTGACCGGTCGCTACTAAAGGCGCAATTGTTCGCCGATATTGTTGAAATACCTGTTCCAATTCACCACGTTCTTGGTTACGCTGGTGTAATGTCATCTTTTGATTAGCTTTAATTATAAATTGAAAATGCGGCGGAACAGTGGCCAGCCAATTTTGAATTGTTGATACTTGAGGCAAAGCATAGAAAAAAGTATCAACTTCAACAACCGGAAAGTATTGAGCATATTCATCAAGTCTTACAGGACGCTGTTCATTATGAATGAGCACCGGGTGTTCAGTCCAAGTCGTCATCCCCATCGTTATTTCCATTGCTATTCCTCTTTTCAAAACTAAGAAATATTCATTGAATTACTTAGCAAATTCTTATACATTCAAAAATAAATTTATATACATTTTCGAGCGGTCGGAATCCTAATTTTATCACTTTTATTCATTTTCGCTCTAAAGCACGAACGGATTATGCAATATTTACCACTTTCAAAATGAAAGCGTTTCTCATACTTGTTAAATTTCCTAGGAAAAGGACCTAAAACATGATATCTTACAGTTGAACAGTATGAAAGGAGCGATCAAAAATGCTACTAAAGAATAAAGGTATTCGTCACATTTTTTATCAAGAAAAGGATGCTACTAAAAAGAAGGAAGCAGGTTTAGTAGCACTCCCATTCAAAGTTGATGGGAAGGTCGTCTTCTTTGAATAATTCAGCAAAAAGAAGCTGTTAATTGTCACAACAGACAATAGCAGCTTCTCTTTTTATACTTTTAATTCTTTAAAGAATTTAGTTGCATCAGCTTGGACCATCTGAAATTCAAACGGGAACTGTAATAATTGCTGGTTAATCGCAATTACTTTTGCCTCCGAATTACGGTAGTCAAGCAAACCTGCAAATGGGTAGACTTTCATTGAAGTTCCCACAATCACCACTAAATCAGCCTGCTGCATTGCATTAACGGAATTAATAATATTTTCTTGTTTTATTCCTTCATCGTATAGGACAACATCTGGACGTAATGGACCATTATCCTTTTGATGCAAGCGGCTCTTTAAATACTCACTAATTGGAACCGTCTCATGACATTTTTCGCAATAAACATGGAATAAATTACCATGAAAGTCGATCAGGTGTTTAGTTCCTGCTTCTTCATATAGATTATCAATATTTTGAGTAATAACAACTGCACGGTCTTGCTGGGTTAATGCTGCTTGTTTTTGATGAATTATATTTGGCTTTGCATCAGGAAAATATAAGTTCTTTTTACAAAATTCATAGAAGCCGTCTGGATCACTAACAAAGTAACGATGACTTAAATAATATTCAGCATTTCGATTCTGAGTATATAAACCATTCGCAGAACGAAAGTCAGGAATCCCAGAAGCCGTTGAAACACCTGCTCCTGTTAAGAAAACTATCTTTTTTGCATCATCAAATGTTTTCTGAATTGCTGCATCCATCTAACTCACTTCCTTACAATATACGGAACACTATTTTGTTCAAGAAACTCCTTTACAGGCTGATCATATATTTTCTTAAATTCTTCCGGGGCATTATTAACAGGTGTCGGAAGAGTAAATGAATTTTGACCATCACTACGACGGAGACCGACATAAGCCCGCTTATCAGTTCCCCGTTCTTTCATATCGGAATGATAGATTTCAAAGACCTGCCGCATTTCCAACCGAAGCTGTCTTTCACTCAGAACAGGAGACAGCGTCGTATATTCATTGTTATGCAAGGCTGGCAGACCCCAATCCTGCATTTGTTGGTCAAATAGTGAATAGATTTTAATGATTGATCGGCGCATATCAAAGGGCGATTTAATTGGCTTGTTAGTAATCTCCGCATAAATTTTCTTTGCAGCAGCAAGGGCAAGCGGATATTTTTCTTCTAAAACTTTTTCGTATTTTGATAAATTATCACCATAGAAGACAAGCGCATCTAACAGTGTTAATAATCGTAACGTTCGTTCATCGTCCTCTTCTTTTTCTGGGGTCAGCGTATGCTCGATTCCTTTCAGATATTCTTCTTCAATCTGATCGTTAATAAAGCCATGCTTACGCTGTTCAGCAACAACTACCCGGTGCATTGCCACGTTGTATAAGTCGGTTGACATAATCATCATTTGTTCATCGAGTTCTTTGTCTCCCAATGACAATTGGAAGAAAATTTGCGGGAACCCTTTTAGGAGCATCAATAAATGAAGAAGTTCATGGGATGCCGTGTAGTTCGGCGCTGTAAGGTCAGTCACAATAATAACTAATGCTCCTGGAATAGTTTGTTGGGTAGCTTGATCATGACGAACATAACCAGATTTATCACCGTGGAACTGAACAAAAACGCTGCCTTCAGGATAAAGGCTGTTAACTTGGTCTAGAAGCGCTTGATTTTCCTTATTTAATTTAATTGTCTCTTCAGTCATTGCTTCGATCCTTTCTAATTGTTGCGAGTACTTGTTTAGCAAGGGCTTGGTCGACATGAGAATGTTGCTTTAACGTTGCAACGACCACGGGGACCTCAGCTGGAGTTGCTCCTACGCTAACTGCCAACGATCGATATTGCAACTTCATATGCCCATCTTGAATTCCAGTAGTAGTTAGTGCCCGTAAAGCTGCCAAATTTTGAGCGAGACCTACACTAGCAGTTACCGCCGCTAATTCTTCGGCACTCTTAATTTGGCTAATACGGTAATTTATTTTGGTCATTTTATTTAATCCGATTGAGCCGCCAACTACTCCCACTGGTAACGGCAAAGTAATCTTTCCGACTAAATAATTACCTTCAACCTGCCACGTGCTTAATCCGCGATATTGACCATCACGAGCTGCATAGGCATGGACACCGCTTTCAATTGCTCGCCAATCATTACCGCTTGCAATCATTACTGCATCAATACCATTCATAATGCCCTTATTATGGGTTGCGGCACGATAAGGATCAGCCTGTGCAAGATCGCTTAAACGAGCAATACGTTTAGCAACCGTTTTACCATCTATTTGCGTCGTTGATAAATATCTGAAATCAATCTTACAAGTAGCAGTTTGAAGACTTTGTGTCGCCAGATTGCTTAAGATCGCTGTTATAACATGAAACCCTTGAGCCGTTAACCACTTGCCGACTGCTTCAGACATTGTATTAACACTATTAGCGCCCATTGCCTGACAAACATTAATTCCTAAGTCAACGCTAATGAAGTTACCGGGAGTCCGGACCGTCATTGTTTCAGCACCGCCACCACGCGCTTGCATCGATGGGTGGGCCTCATTAGCAATTTTTAGAATTATATCTTGGTGAGCAAGCAGCCATGTTTTAGCAGCCATTACATCATCAATCTCGTCTAAAACAACTTGACCAACTAATCGTCGTGCCTGCTTAGGAGCTATAAAGCCCCCTGACTTGCTGACACGTTGAGCACCATTGCTTGCCGCAGCAATTACGGACGGTTCTTCAATAACCATCGGGACAGTATATTGCTGGTCGTTTACCGTTATATTTAACGCTACTCCCTCTGGCAAAGAATAATCCGTAATATAGTTTTCAACTAGCTCATCCCCTAGGTCAGAACTTGTATTTGCTAATACTTCTTTTTCAACTGGTGAGAGCTGACGTACCTGTGCCAAGCGTTGCCGACGTTCATCCGCCGTAAGCTTATAAAATCCATGTTGCCAATTATTCATGGTGTCGCTTCCTTTGATTAACATACTCCGTAATGATTCCCTCGCGGACGCCGCTTTCAGAAAATATAACTCGTCCATCGCTATTTCGCTGGAGTAAGGTTACAAGCGGAAGCATCCCACCGATAATTATATCTGCTCTTTCAGGTTCTAATCCCGCCATGCGTTTTCGCTGAGCAAGATTACGATTCAATAATTCACGATAAGTAGCAAATACCACTCGGGAAGAAAGCTGGTAGCCATGGATAGAACCGTTTCGATGATGGCGATGGTGATAGGACTGAGTCATCCGTGCTAAAGTCCGATTAGCCCCGCCTAATAAAACAATCGGTACCCGTGTCGCATATCTTAACCATGGAATCTTAGTTAATCGCTCATTCATCGCAACCTGGGCACGGAAAAGGTCAGCAGCACGGACATAACCATTTAACCGATATTGTTCGGACAAATTAACAGCACCTACTGGGATTGAGATCAAGTTGCGCGCTTTACGTTGTTGAACTAATACCAACTCGCAACTCGCTCCACCAACATCTAAAATTAAACAGTGGTTAAGCCGCAATGTCCTAATAACACCCAAGTAGTCATAATATGCTTCTTTTTTCCCTGATAAGACTTGTAAATGAATTCCGACTTCACGTTGAACCCGCTTCAAAAATTCCTGTCGGTTACGTGCCTGCCGTACTGCTGCAGTTGTAATAGCTCGCACTTTAATATTGGGAATCTCTTGGTAGATTTTCTTAAATCGTTTTAGAGCCGCAATTGTTCGCTCAATTGCGTTTTCTTGTAACATTTTTTCTCGTCCCATTCCCTCAGATAAACGAGTATTCTCTTTTACTCGTCGAATCTCACGAAACCGCCCTTCAGGAGTGATTTCTGTAATTGCCATTCGGGCCGAGTTTGAGCCGAGGTCTACAATCGCGAGGTTTTCCACCATTTTCACCTCCGCTTTAATTAATTATTTTTCGGATAAATACATCTCTTTTATGTTACCATGTTCTGCTATGTGAGACACGAAAAAAAACGGGGCCATGAAAAAAACTCCACAACCTCGTTTAATAATTTGATCTTATCCAAAATAATTAATGCCAATTGCATCGCGAACTTCTTTAAGCGTTTGGTTAGCAACTTCATTAGCGCGGGCAGATCCTTCTTCGAGAACCTGATCAACATAATCAATATTAGCAGCATATTCTTCCCGCCGTTTACGAATTGGTGCCAATTCAGCTTCCAGCACTTCATTTAAGTACCGCTTAATCTTAACATCACCAAGTCCGCCCGCTTGATATTGTTCTTTTAATTTTGCTACTTGTTCTTTATCAGGGTCAAAAATATCAAGATAAGTAAATACCGTGTTCCCCTCAACGTGTCCTGGATCACTAACTTTAATGTGGGTCGGATCGGTGTACATAGACATTACTTTCTTTTGGACCGTGTCAGCATCATCAGAAAGATAAATTGCGTTGCCAAGCGACTTACTCATCTTAGCATTGCCATCTAATCCAGGAATCCGTCCCTGTCCTTTTGGCGGAAATACTCCTTCCGGCTCAACTAAAATATCTCGCTGATAAATTCGATTAAATGTCCGAACGATTTCACGAGTTTGTTCAAGCATTGGCTCCTGATCATCACCAACAGGAACTGTATCCGCCTTAAATGCTGTAATATCAGCTGCTTGACTGACTGGATAAATGAGGAATCCAGCAGGAACACTTTCCCCAAACTTTTTTTGCTTAATTTCAGTTTTAACAGTAGGATTACGCCGCAGACGGGCCACTGTTACTAGATTAAGGTAATGCATTGTTAATTCGCTTAATGCTGGAATTTGTGATTGCACTAGGATCGTTGATTTATGAGGATCAATCCCAACAGCTAAATAATCAAGTGCAACTTCATGCAAACTCCGACGAATTTTTTCTGGATCCCGTGCATTATCTGTTAAAGCCTGCTGGTCAGCAATCATAATATAAGTGTTATATTTGCCCGTATTCTGTAATTCAACCCGGTTTTTTAGCGAACCAACATAGTGTCCGATATGAAGCTTACCTGTTGGACGATCACCAGTTAGAATAACATGTTTTTCTTCTGCCATTTTAATTCCTCCTAAAAATAAGGCGTCCTATCTTAGTAACTAATTACTAAAATAGGACGCTTTGCGCGCGGTGCCACCTAAATTGCAAATAACATTTGCCGCTCTTTATCTATTTTGTTGTAACCATTTCACACTTTGGAGACCTTTACACCAACCGTCTCTCGCTAAAACTCATGTTACTTAATATCTATAATTTTAATCCAATCACCCCTAAAAAGGCAAGACAATCCCGAATATGACAAGTATAATAATATTAAACGTCGAACGGGAGTGGTTAGTATGCGCTCAAAAAGAAACAAAACAATTGATTTTTCACTAAAGGAAGCTTCACCGGAATTGCTCAACCAAATTCTACAGCCTAATAATTCTGACCTACATGCAGTCCAAGATAAAATTATTAATGGCGATTCCTTTAAGGTGATGAATAATTTGGCACTACAGCAAGTTGACCTTGCCTTAATTGACCCTCCCTACAACCTTAATAAGCAATATGACGGTTTAAACTTTAAGAAAATGTCTACAAGTCAGTACCAAGCATATACCCAGAAGTGGATTGATCTTTTAAAACCATTATTAAAAAGCAATGCTAGTATCTATGTCTTTTCTGATTGGGCAACTAGTATCGCCCTTGCACCCGTATTAGAACAAAATTTCACCATTCAAAACCGCATTACCTGGCAACGCGAAAAAGGACGCGGTTCACAAAAAAACTGGAAAAACGGGATGGAAGATATTTGGTTCTTAACTGTCAATGCTAATAACTACACTTTTAATGTTAATCAAGTTAAACAGCGCCGCCAAGTAGTCGCACCATATCGGCAGGATGGCATGGCTAAAGACTGGCAATCAACTAAAAATGGCAATTTTCGTGATACAATGCCTTCTAATTTCTGGGATGATATTTCAATTCCTTATTGGTCAATGCCCGAAAATACTGGTCATCCAACACAAAAACCCGAAAAACTTCTTGCTAAGATTATCCTTGCTAGTTCTAATCCAAATGACTTTATCTTTGACCCCTTTGCTGGTTCTGGTTCAAGTCTCGTAACCGCCGCTAAGCTTAATCGTCATTATCTAGGGATTGAACAAAGCATGTTATATTGCGTATGGGGACAGTATCGGCTTAATCAGGTAAAAGACAATCAAACTATCCAAGGCTATACTGATGGTGTTTTTTGGGAACGAAACACCTTAGCTGCTCAACGAAAATTTCAAAGACATAAATGATAAGAGGCTGAGAAAAAATTTTTCTCAGCCTCTTATCATTTTTTATTATTACTGCTTATCTTTAATATCAAATTCTGGGAACCAAATCCCAATTTCACGGGTAGCACTATCGACATTATCTGAAGTATGGATAATATTTCTCAAGTTGCCATCTGGCCATTCACGACCATAATCACCACGAATAGTACCCCATTCAGCTTCACCAGGATTAGTAGCCCCTGCCATATTATGAATAGCCTGAATTACATTAGTACCAGAAACAACGATTCCAACAATCGGGCCTTCTGTCATGTATTCGAGAAGTTCTGGGAAGAATGGCTTGTCAACTTTATCAAAATAATGCTGACGGAGCTTTTCTTCTGATGGTTCAATCATTTTAAGGGCCTCAATGTTATACCCCTTACGTTCAATTCGGGTAATAACATCTCCAATATGGCGGGTCTTTACCCCATCAGGCTTTACTAGTACAAGTGTGTATTCGTCTTTAACCATGGCGAAGCATCTCCTTTTCTATATCTACAGTCCTTAGATTATCATAAGTCAGCTATTCTTGAAAGCGTTTTTAGTCAATAAACAGGTTTAATTTTTATTTGGCAATTGGTACTCAATTGTAAGCAGCCGTCCTGCCTTTTCAGTTATTGCATCGCTAACCGGCCCATTGCTCAGGAGAACTAGTTCGTGCATTGCGCGAGATGCCATCGTATAAATCATACCGACCTCATCCGTATTAGCCAAGTTTTTAGCAGAAACGTCTGCTGCCAAAACTGCATCAAATTCAAGGCCCTTAGCTAAATAAATTGGTAAGATAAGGATCCCCTTGGGTAATTCAGTGTCGTCAGTATTTAGCAAGTGCAGGTCCTCAATTTTTTGCCGATGTAAAAATTGATAAACCGCAGTCGCTTGTTCTTGGTTTTTAGTTAAGATTGCTACTGTTTCATATTCACTAGCAAGTTTGCGTGTTTCATCCAGCAAGCTTTGTTGGCTTTCTTCGTCAGAATAGCGAACTAATAACCGCGGCTTCTTTCCGTGTCGTGTAAACGAAATTATTTTATCGCCATCTGGTAACAGGGACTTTGCAAAGTCAGTAATCTCAGTCGTTGAACGGTAGCTGCGTCGTAATGCAATTAAGTTAGGTCGTTTAGCTTTTAGTACGCCGCTAAGTTTATTTAACAACTCTTCCGGTAACTGCAACGGTTTAAACAGCGCCTGTTCACTGTCGCCAAGTACGGTAAATTTAGCCTGTGGAAATGCATGTTTCAGGTAGATTAACACTGCTGCGGAATAATCCTGCATCTCATCAATGAATACATACTGGAAAGAACGATTCTGACCTGAACCAGAAATCAAATCACGGAGATACATCAACGGGGCTGCGTGCATCAGTTCCAAACGATGGTATTCGATTTCGTCTTGGAAGGTAAGAATCATCGTCGCCCATTCACGCTGACTGATAGTCTCAGGTACTTCAACAGTATGTAAAAATTTATTGTACTGATTATAGAAATCAAGGAAATAATTATTATAAACAGCATCGGCAATAACACGTAAGCGACGTTTAGCCAGTCGGCGTGTCAAGTAAGCATACTGCTCATCTTCGTTTTTAAAATCATCAATTGATTTCTTTCCATACAAATTATGCAATTGTTGCAGGTCAAGCGAATCTAATTCTTTAGCTACCCAATCTTTTTTAGCTTCATCTTTAACGCGCCGTTGCAATTCACGAATTAGCTTATTTTTTAGTTGGACTAACTTATCAGCTGAAGGCATTGTTTTTGGCAATTCCTTATAAAGTTCTTTAATGTGCTCTGCAGAAAAGAATACTTGGCCATTAAAATGAATATCAGCAAACTGCAAGTCATCAATTGTCATTTTTTCAACATAATGTGCGATTGCTTGCATAAAGGATTCGCTCTCAATAAAATCAGCAACAACATGAGACGTATTATCAGGTTTTTGCCGTTCTTCATACCGCTCAAATAACGTTTCAACTTGCAACCCTTCAAAGCGGCGCCTAATAAATCCTTCTAACGTCACTTGTCGCATGTTTCGTTCCCCAAGGCTTGGTAAAACTTCAGATATATAGTGACTAAATAAGTTATTCGGACTAAAAAGGACAATTTGATCCGCGTTCAATTCTGTTCGGCTATGATAAAGCAAATATGCAATTCTTTGCAGGATCGCTGATGTTTTTCCTGAACCGGCTACTCCTTGTACAAGCAGAAGATCACTACGCGTATCACGAATAATGTCGTTTTGTTCTTTCTGGATTGTTGCAACAATATTATGCATGTACTGGTCGTTTTGTTTACCGAGCGCTGCTTGCAACACCTCATCGCCAACCGTTTCATTAGTATCAAACATGTTAGTAATTCTTCCGTCTTTAATAGTGAATTGTCGCTTCTTTTTTAGTTCAGTCGTTTGCGTCCCCGCTGGCGTCTCATAATTCACCTTACCAAGCGTTCCATTGTAGTAAACACCTGAAATAGGGGCCCGCCAATCATAAATTAAGAATTCAGTTTTATCATCGTTCATCAGTGACGAGGTCCCAATATACAAAGTCTCACTCTGCTTTTCTCCAGGATCTTGAATATCAATTCGTCCAAAATATGGTGAGCCTTTCAAGTTCTTTAAAGTCCTTAATTGATGTTTTAGAATTGACTCACTTTCCGCTGCCCGTGAAACCAATTGTCGCTGCTGTTCAATCATTGACCGCGATTCGGCAATATCATCAACTTCATAACGGTTAATGGACGCATTTTCGCTATAGTTACGTTCAACTGCTCGTGTTTCACGATGAGCATCTTCAACCGCTTTAGTAGTCGCAGCAACTTGTTGATCGATTTGTTTTTCAACATTGTCAACTCGTGCCTGCTCCATTTCTCGCTCATGATTTTCCATCAAAAGTACCCTTTATTCAAGTTCATTTGCTGATCGTTTTAACGCATGTTTTAGAATAAACGGTGCTAAGACGGTCGCAACAATAATTACAGTAATAACATCAGAATAGTACATCGACGACAGGAGATGCGCTTCATAACCTATTTGTGCCGTGATTAATCCCATTTCACCGCGGGCAACCATTCCACTACCGACAACATAAGAGCTTGGCATACTAAAACCAGATAACTTTGCCCCGGCGCCACAGCCAATTAATTTTGTTAAACATGCAAGAATGGTCATCACAATTACAAAGACAATCGATTCTTTAATATTATCAAAACGCATATTTAGTCCCACGCTCACGAAAAACAGTGGAATAAACATTGCATATCCAATCGGAATAAAGCTCCGGTCTACAACTTCTTTATGTTTTGTATTAGCAACCGCGATTCCGGCAAAGAATGAACCAACCGCCCCGCTTAAACCAACGTAATCAGCAATTGCTGCCATTCCTAAACAGATAATCATAGCCATTACGGACGTTGAAGCAACTGTTAGTAGTCGGTCGCTCATGTGGATAAGGTAAGGAGCTAACCAACGAATCAGTAAATAAGTTCCGCCAAAGAATACTAACTGCATTAATAAAACAATTCCTAATGGCTGACCACTACCATGACCACTATTGTTGCTACCATTGATGACACTGATCATCACACTCAATAAAATAACACCAATAATATCATCAGCAACCGCTGCTCCAAGAACTGTCGCCCCTTCCCTGCTATCCAGGCGCTTAAATTCACGCAAAACGGCAACAGAGATACTAACAGACGTTGTAGCAAAAATAACACCGATAAAGAGTGATTCAAGCTTAGTAAAGCCAAACATATAGCTTACCGGTCCCATAATTACGATTGGAATGATCACCCCAAGGACTGCCACAACAACTGCTGGCTTTAAATACTTTTTCAATAAGGAAAGATCACTTTCCAACCCAGCAATGAACATCAAGATAATAACCCCGATTTCCTGAAATTCATTCATCATCGAATTTAAATGAACCCAATTAAGAACAGCTGGTCCTGCGATAATCCCCACTAAAATCTGCCCAATTACTTCGGGTATCTCAACTCGACGACATAGGTGCGCTACCACTTGTGTAGCCAGCAGCAACCCTGCTAGCACTGCTATAAATTCCATTTCTTTTCCTCCAATTTTAATTACTGTGCAATATGTATATAGTTCTGATTTTACCATACCAACACGAAATATTATTGAGGGGCGTGTATAATACAAGATAAATAATTCTCAAATTTTTGAAAGGAGGAATTGCCGTGCCAACCAGTAAGTCTAACATCAAACGTGCCCGCGATGTGTTATCAAAACCGATGTCCATGGCTTTCATTTCATTAATTGGAAAAGCAATCGTTGTCGGTGCTTTAACCGGCTTCCTCGTAAGTATCTTTCGCTGGATTATTGACCATACACTAAAATTTTTAATGGTCATTTATCCGATGATGGCCCAGCACCCCCAATTACTCATTCCTTATATTGCAGTTACAGTCTTAATTATTTTAATTCTTAGCAGAATCCTTAAGTCCTCTTTATTAGACTTAGTTGGTTCTGGGGTACCGCAAATCGAGGCAGTGTTGTTAAATGAACACCAAATGAATGCCTGGAGTGTTTTATGGCGTAAATTCGTCGGGGGACTATTAGCAATTTGTCCTGGTCTCTTCCTTGGTCGTGAAGGCCCCTGTATCCAAATGGGTGCTTGTATTGGTCAATTGTTTGGAGAAAAACTTAAGATAAGTAAAGAAGAAAAACGTTTTCTCCTCGAATGCGGTGTCGCTGCAGGTCTTTCAGCCGCATTCAGTGCTCCGTTGGCGGGGGTTATCTTCCTTCTAGAAGAAATTACCTTTGATTTTCATCCCCAAGGCTGCATCACCGCTCTTGCTGCAGCAATTGCATCAGATTTTGTAACAATCCTATTTTTTGGTGTTCGCCCCTGTCTCTATATTCCGGTTCACGCGAACATGCCAAAAGATAGCTATAGCTGGTTAATTTTCCTTGGTATTTTAATTGGTTTTCTTGCTTTTGGCTACCAATATACTCTCTTAAACCTGCGATGGTGGTACAGTAAAATCAAGTTACCACGGATTTACCATAGCGCGATTCCGTTACTACTCGTAATTCCAATTGGATTGTGGAATGCCCGAATCTTAGGCGGAAGTCATGACTTCATCGCTTATATCGCTGGCCTTGACCAGAATAGCAACCTCACAAGCCTCTTAGGTCTTTTCGTCACTTTCTTCATCATTCGGTTTTGCTTTTCAATGATCAGTTATGGTGCTTCTGTTCCCGGCGGTATTTTCATGCCAATTCTTGTTCTAGGAGCATTAATCGGCGCTATTGTAGGTGTAGTTATGATTCACCAGAATATTATTCCTGCAGCATGTTACCTTAATTTTGTAGTTATCTCAATGGCAGCTTACTTCGGCGCAATTGAAGAAGCACCTTTTACTGCAATTACTTTATTAACAGAGATGGTCGGATCCGTCGACCAAATTTTACCAATGACAATTTTAACGTTTATTGCTTATATCACTAGCAATTTACTTGGGGGTCAACCAATCTATGCCTCGCTGCGAAAAGAAATGTTTCCAAAATAAAAAGAAACCGGAAGCTCTCATGTTCCTGCGTTATTGGGAAGCTAATTTCCATAACACTCACGCTGAAACTTCAGATAAATATCTCTTATAACATTTGACAAACTAAAAAAGGCCTCCCAAGTTAGGGAAGGTCTTCTTTAATGGCAATTGATAAAGTTACCACACTTTATCTTTTTGCACATTTACATTCTATAAGAATAATACAATTATAAAATAGGATCGTCAATAAAGCCATCTAGCGGGTTCGAACCGCCGACCTCATCCTTACCATGGATGTGCTCTACCTAACTGAGCTAAGATGGCACTTGTAGTATATCGAAAAAAGGATATTTAAATCAAGAAAGAGTAGAAAATAACTTTCTCAACAAGATTGTTATTTCCTACTCTTTTTTACCAGCCAAGTTCTTCTGCATTAGCTGGTGCAGATAATTTACCAGCAGCTAATTCTGAGAAAGCCTGGTCGATCATTGCAAACGCCCGATCTAGTTCTTCTTCAGTAATTACCAGTGGTGGCTGGAAACGCAGAATATTTCCCCGCAAACTAATGATAATCGCTCCTAATTCAAAAATACGATACATTAATTTTGTAGTTGCGTCTGAATCACCTTCACCAGTTACCGGATCAACAATATCAATTCCGCCATCGAGGCCATACATCCTTACATCACCAACGAAAGAATACTTTGCTTGTTCTTGCTTGAAGAATTCTTCAGCTTTTGCTCCTAAGCGTTGGGAACGTTCCAACAGGTGCTCATTTTGAATAACATCCAAAGTTGCATTGGCTGCTGCGGTTGTAACTGGATTACCAGCTGTCGTATAAACATTAGCCGGTGCGCCAAGTGATTCAAGGATCTCTTTGCGTCCAATCATCGCACTGAGGGGCATTCCCGAAGCCAGGGACTTCCCGACAGACATTAAGTCAGGTTCAATTCCAAAGTGTTGAATTGACCACCAGTTTCCTGTACGACCCATTCCTTGATTAACTTCATCAACCGCAAAAACAATCCCATTAGCTTTTGCAAATTCGTATACCTTTCGCATATAAGCCGGTGGTGTCTTGACAATTCCGCCGTCTCCTTGGATTGGTTCAATCAGAATTGCCGCAACTTCATCAGCCGGAAGATAAGTTTCAAAAGGTAACATAAATTGAGCAAACATCCGGTCAACAAAGTCTTCTTCAGTTTCACCTACAAGCCGCTCCCATGGACTTGGAAATGGTACTTTTACCACCCCTGGTAACATTGGGCCCATCTTGCGGGTCATATTTAACGAAACTCCCGAAAGCGTCATGGAGCCATACGTTGAACCATGGTAAGCCCCTGTAAACGAAACGATATATTGACGTCCTGTATATGCCCGCGCAAATTTAATAATTGCATCATTGGCATCAGATCCGGAATTTCCCCACACCATCTCAACAGGACCACTCATTGGTGCTAGTTCTGCTAATCGCGGAGCCAAGCGCGCTGCCTGTGAATTAGCAAAGTAAGCAGGCGTGTATTGAATCATCTTAGCTGCCTGTTCTTGAATTGCTTTTACAATTTGAGGATGTGCATGCCCTGTATTAGTAGAACTAGCACTAGCAAGCAAGTCAATATAATCATGGCCTTCAATGTCAGTAACAGTTGCCCCCTGACCATGATCCAAAACGATATCATAATACTTAATCCGGGCTGCTGTCGCAAATGCAGCCTCTTCTTTTTGTAAAACTTCTTTATTTGTTTTCTTCAACATTTTCATCTTGTCCATCTTCTTTCTTTGCCATAGTCGAGTGACGCATTCCATAAGCAAAGTAAATAATTAAGCCGAAGATGAACCAAATACCAGCGTAAAGTTTTGCTTGGTAATCAAGTCCCATGAAAACAAGGAATGAAGCAATGAAACCAAGTGCTGGCAATACAGGGTAGAATGGCATCTTAAATGAAGGTTCTGGAATATCTTTACCTTCACGACGACGCAGGGCATATACACCGAGTGACACAAACATAAAGGCGATTAAGGTACCAGCAGAAATCAATTGAGAAAGGAATGCAAATGGGAAGAATGCTCCGATAAGCACTGCCCCGATTGTCAACGTCCATAATGCACGGTTTGGTCGGTTACTTTCATCAAGCTTTCCAAGCCATTTTGGCAACATACCGTCACGACCGAACGAGTAGATCAACCGTGACCCAGCCATACTCATTCCGATCAAAGCTGTAAACATACCAACAACCGCAATCGTTTGCACAACAGTCGCAACGCCACCATGATGAGCTGCACGTAAAGCAAGACCAACTGGTTCAGCGCTGTTAGCATATTCTTGGTATGGCAATACCCCGACAAGAACAAGACTAACTGCAACAAATAATACTACGGCGATTACCAATGATCCAAGAATTCCTCGTGGCATCGTTTTTTGCGGATTGATTGCTTCAGCAGAGTTAGCCGCAATTGAGTCAAAACCGATGTATGAAAGGAAAATCATTGAGACCCCAGCATAAATTCCTTGCCAGCCACCAAAGGCCCCGTTAGCTGTTTCACGGTAAGCAGGAATGAATGGTGTAAAGTTACTTGCTTTCAAAGCCGTTAAACCAACAACAATAAATAGTAAAATTGCAAAAACTTTTAGAACAACAAGTAGATTTTCAACTCGTGCTGCCCGTGATACCCCGCGAGAAATTAGCAAGGCAACCAGAACAATAACTACAACTGAAACCAGGTCAACAACCCCGCCTTCTGTTCCAAAGGCATTTGATAACGAGGCTGGTAGTTTCCAACCGAGCGGAGCAAATAATGCCCGGAAGTTTGCCGAAAGTCCTGATCCAACGAAGGCAAGCGCGATGAAATACTCAGCTAGTAGTGCCCAACCAGCAACCCAGCCAAAGAATTCGCCAAACACAACGTTAATCCATGAGTATGCCGAACCGGCGAAAGGCATTGCTGCTGCCATTTCAGCATAAGCAAAGGCAACCAGACCCGCAACAATTGCTGCTAACAAGAATGAGATAACAACAGAAGGGCCGGTGTGCATCGCAGCTACTTCACCAGGAAGAGTGAAAATAGAAGTGGACACAATCGTTCCAACACCTAAAGCTAAAAAGTCCCGTACCTTCAAAGACCGTACTAGGTGACCGTCTTTACTGTCATAAACACGCGGGTCTTCTTTACGTGTAATTGTTTTCCAAAAACTCATAATCATCCTCCTTTGGTTTTATAATTAAAATTTGATTAGAATTATAAGAAAATCTTTAATACATTTTACCAAGGTGCTATTAAGAGGTCAATCGTTTATTTAAATTAATTTAAGAAAGCGATTTCGTTATTTAAACAAACACGCTGCCTACTTTCCTTAACTTTTATTTTCGTCGCTTTTTAGATTATAACTTGGCAAATAATCCTTTTATGATAAAAAAATGAGGTAATTCCTTTTCGCTTAATCCAGTTATAAGAGTTAAAATAATTATAAATACATACGAAAGAGTGATTTTACATGCTTTCACCAGAAGAAATTCGTTATGCCATAACAATAATGCGCCAAACTTATCCCGATGCCGGAACAACCCTAATCGCCGACACTAATTACCACTTTTTGCTTGCAACAATTTTAAGCGCACAATCAACAGATCAGTCTGTCAACGAAGTAACACCAGCATTATTCGCAAGGTTTCCATCACCGGCTGACTTAGCTGCCGTTGAGCCGGAAGATGTTGAGCCTTATATCAAGAAACTGGGCCTTTATCGTAATAAAGCCCGCTTTCTAGTTAAAACTTCACAACAAATTGTTACTGATTTTAACGGCAAAGTTCCACAGACCTTAAAAGAACTGATGAGTTTATCTGGCGTTGGTCGTAAGGTCGCAGATGTGGTGCTCGCTGAATGCTTTAATATTCCTGCCTTTCCGGTCGACACGCATGTCAGCCGGGTTGCACGCCGCTTACGAATGGTAGAACCCAAAGCAACCGTTCTTACAATTGAAAAGAAGTTAATGGAAGTTATTCCACCTGAACATTGGCTCGATGCTCATCATAGTATGATATTCTGGGGTCGGTATATGTGTACTTCACGAAAGCCGAAATGCGAAAAATGCCCACTACTTGCTATTTGTGAGACCGGGCAAAGTAATGTAATTTAATAATGGGAGTTGTTAGTAAGTAAAATGAGTAAATTGCAAGCAAATCAATATATTGGAAACGGCTTTAGTGCATACGGCGGTGAATTAGAAGTCCTGTTAACCTATCAAGACAATAAGATTCAAGACCTACAAGTAACTAAACACCACGAATCCGAAATGGGACAATGGGCTTTAAATGAGCTGCCCGGTAAGATTATTGCTGCTAACAGCGCAGAAGTTGATGGTGTCACGGGCGCATCTGCGACTAGTCGAGCAATTAAAGACGCAACTATAGATGCATTAAAAAAGGCGCAATTAAAAGATAATAAATAAGATTCATAAAAAAGAGGTTGGGACTTCCCAACCTCTTAATTGTTTTAAAGTTTCAGCACAGTGGCTATTTACCTGCTGACCGCGCGTCGACGAAGATAGGACAATAAACCATATAAATTGGTCTTTTCCTACCTTCTTTACAATGTTTTGATCCCCATTAAAATAATGAAGATTCCCATAAATAACTTGATATAAAATGCTCGTTGCGGTTTCTTAGTTAACCAAATAATAATTGGCGGTGCAAGCACAGATCCTGCCAGCGACCCGATAATTAAACCGCCAGCGGCATGCCAGTCAACTGAGCCACCCATTAAATGCAGTGAGGCCCCAACGATTGACATCCCCACTAAAACGTAAGCCGATGTGGCAGATGCATTTGCCATTGAGGCGCCTAAGATTAATAATCCTGCGGTGATCGGTCCGCCGCCACTCAGCCCTGCAATTCCAACCATCAGCCCTCCTAAAACTCCATAAATAATACTAGCAGTTTGTGGAGAAACGGTTGATTGCTTTTTAGGAGCATTGTGATATAACTTATAAATAATTTGCGCTCCTAAAAAGATTAAAATGGCGCCAATAACAACCTTATAAAGCTTAGTCGGAATAAACGGTGATATTAAGTACCCAACAATAATGCTCGGTATTGCTGAAAGCATCATTCGATTACCGAGTTGAAAGTTAATCAGTCCCTGCCGATAATACGCAAGAGACCCTAAAATGAGGGCTGGCAAAGCTGTCACGATTGATGTGGCGGCCGCAGTTGCTGGCGGTAATTGAAAAATTGCCGTCAAAACACCAAGATAGATGGCTCCTCCGCCACCACCAAGCGAAATAACAAAAACCCCAACTGCGAGACCAATTAAAATTAAAAATAACAATGAACCCGTCATTGACACCTCCCTAAAATATTCTAATTATTAACCATTGATTTTCTTTCTCTTCCCAAAACAAATGTTATTACCCAGGAAATAATTAAAAAGGCTGTTACAAACCAATAAGGATATTGATAATTTACATCTAATAAGTATCCACTAATCAGCGGCCCAATAATATTTCCCACGCTCGTTAATGACATATTTATCCCGTTGAGCAAACCTTGATTAGCCGTACTCATCTTCGTCAACAGTGTTGTAATCGTAGGACGCAGCAAGTCAAAAGCTTCAAAGACAAACAATGTTGCCACAATAATATGCCAATGCGAATGGTCATAAATCACTAAAATAGTTCCGATAACACTAAGGAAAAAGCTATAACGCATTAAGCGCACCTCGCCAAGCCAACGCACAAGACGGTCAAAGAAGAATACTTGTAAAATCAACGAAATAATCCCATTTAACGTCAGGACAAGGGCAATTGCGCTCAAATCAAAGTTATGGACTTCATTAACGTATAGGCTATAAATACTTTCAAAACCCGCAAGCCCAAATGCTGCAACAAAGATCATTCCGAAAAGAGTTATTAGCATTGGTGTCATTATCTGTTTAATTTGATTCCAGCCACTGGATAACAATTCATTTTCGGGATTTTTCGTCTCGCTCTTAATCAGGATGTCCTCATCACGAGGTAAAAACCGCCAAGCAATAACCGTACTAATCAAGCCCAATATCCCCGCAATCCAAAATGGAAACTTATAGTTAACATGAGCAAGCATTCCACCAAGTCCAGGTCCTAAAATCAAGCCGCCGCTAAATGCAGCTGATAGCCAACCAATAACTTTGGCTCGATCTTTTTCACTAGTAATATCAGCTGCTAATGCCATAGAGGTAGGCACAAACATCGCTGCTGATAAGCCATCAACTGCCCGTGATAAATCAAATACCCACAGATGCTGTGCTAATGCAAAAACAAACTCGGCAATTGCAAAAATCAACAGCCCCCAAACCAGCATCGGCTTTCGTCCAAGCTTATCCGAAATTCGACCAACAATAGGTGAGGCAATGAATTGAACAAAAGCAAATAATGAGGACATTACTCCCATGTCAAAGGCAGTAAAGTGATATTCATTCTTGATGAATGGTTCAACTGGGAAGATAAGACTCATCCCAAGGCAGATTAAAAATTCACAAAAAAGAATTACGATTATAATACGCTTTACTTCTTTTGTCATGATATAATTCCTTTCTTAAATTTATTCAGAATAAAAGTGGTGCCATTGAAACAACGACACCACTTTTATTTTGTAAGCTATCGACAACTATACCATGATTAAATTTTTAATGCCAGCACTGATTAAGTATTTAACTTTTCCTTAATCTTTAGCTTCAAGGCTCTCTTGATACTTCTCCTTGATGAAGTCCGCAGATGTTTGTAATTTTTGTAACTCTTCATCTGTTAAATCCAATTGGGCCTGTTCAACGACCCCATCACGACCAACAACAGCCGGATATGATAAGTAAACGCCATATTCTTCACGGTAATTTGATACTGGTAATTCTGATAATGAATTACTTAAAATTGCGTTAACTAATTTAACCGCTGCTGTTGCAACACCGTAATTAGTGTACTTTTTACCTTGGAAGACTGTCCAGCCTCCCATCCGAGCTTCTTTATCCAGTTGATCTAAGTCAAGACCACGTTTGTCGGCAATTTCGGTTAACGGCTTCCCTAATACCCGTACTGTAGACCAGGCAGTGAATTGTGAATTACCGTGTTCACCAAGATTATATCCATCAACTGAACGCGGGTCGAGGTGGAGACGATCAGCAACCGCCCGTTTCATCCGTGCAGAATCAAGCAGGGTTCCTGTACCTAACACATGGTTCTTCGGTAAGCCGGTAATCTTTTGGTAAAGTGATGTAATAACATCAACAGGGTTGGTAATTGCCACAATTTTACCAGAGAATCCACTATCCTTAATCTTTTGCGCAACTTCTTTAACTGCCTGACGAGTAAATGGTAATTCCGCAAAACGATCCGCGTTTGGATTATCTTGCAGTTTAATATTTCCTAAAGCAGAAACAATTACATCCGCATCTTTCAATGCACCGTAATCATTAACGGTAATATTAGTATGGAAAGGCAAGTTTGCCATTGCATCTTCAAAGTCCAATGCATCAGCTTTAACCTTTGCTTCATTTTTATCAATTAATACCAGATCATCCGCAAAGCCCATTGCAACAATATAATGGGCAACTGTCGACCCAACATTTCCCATTCCGATAACTCCAACCTTACGTGCCATTTACTAAGACTCCTTTCGATGTTCTAATTATTTTTTAATGATATCACAAGACCATTTTAATTGCTACTTTGAATCAATGCCTAAAAAACTTAGTAATTTATTTCTACATTAAATAAAAAAGCATGTATAATTCATTTGCTAATTTTAAATTAAAAAAGTGTTGACAAAAATGAGAGAATCATTATAATAAAATGCATAATAATTAATTGAACGTTAAAACATATCGAAAAGCAGAGTAAGTAGCGAATCTTTCAAGAGAGCTTCTGGGTGGTGAAAAGAAGTAAGGCTAACTACTGAAGATGGGCTTGGAATGGTATCGATGATTGTTAGTCGATAACGGGTTAGCACACGTTACTAGTGCTAGGTAATTCTAATTATTTTATTAGAGTAACCTACTGAGGCTGAATCTGTGAGGATTTGGCGAATAAAGGTGGTAACGCGGAGCACTCGTCCTTTAATTAAGGGATGAGTGCTTTTTTGTTTCCCAACATTAACGTTTAATTATCAAAGAGAAAAAGATATAACTTGAAAGGGAGTTTTTATTATGAAGAGTAAGAAGAAGAGAAATACTATTATTTGGATCGTTGTCGCTTTAGTTGTTGTTATTGCAGGTTACTTTAGTTTTATCCGTCCTCAAGAACAGGCAAAGCGGACTGTTACAATCGGGATCATGGCCGGATCAAAGCAAGATGATGAAATCTGGAAAACTGTAAGTAAGACTGCTAAGGATAAGTATAATGTTACCTTGAAGTTCAAGCGGTTCACTGATTACAACCAGCCAAACAAGGCCTTAGAAAATGGCGATGTTGACCTAAACTCATTCCAACACAAGCTATTCTTACAAACATGGAATAAAGCACATAAGACAGACCTTGTTTCTATCGGTGACACCTACATTACACCAATCCGTCTTTATTCTAAGCAATACAAGAGCGTTAAGGAAATTCCTGATGGCGGAACAATCGCTGTTCCAAATGATGCTTCAAACGAATCACGGGCATTATTCGCATTGAAGAACGCTGGTTTAATTGAATTAAAGAAGGGTACTAAGCTTGCCACTGTTAGTTCAATTTCTAAGAATCCACATGACCTCAAGATTAAAGAATTAGCAGCCGACCAAACTGCACGTTCTTTAGATAATGTAGATGCAGCAGTAGTTAATACTAATTACGCTCAAGCAGCCGGCCTTAACTACAAGAGTGCTATCTTTGTCGAACCAATTAATAAAGACTCTAAACAATGGGTTAACGTCATTGCCGCAAAGGATAGCCAAAAGAACAATAAAATCTACAAAGATGTCGTAAAAGCTTACCAAACAGAAAAGACAAAGCAAGAAATCAAGAAGCTTTACGGTACTGCTGAAATTCCAGCATGGGATCTTAACTTCAATAAATAAGGAGGATTAATATGGCGAACCCAATTATTGACTTAGATAATATTAGCGTAACTTTTAAACAGCGAAAGCAAACTGTTCACGCGGTAAAAGATGTTACCTTAAAAGTAGAAAAAGGTGATATTTACGGGATTGTCGGTTATTCTGGAGCCGGAAAATCTACCTTAGTGCGGACAATTAACCTCTTACAGCTTCCCACTGCTGGAACAGTTACCATTAATGGAAATGTGTTTTTCAAAGATCATCAGCAACAAATCAGCAATAAAGAATTGCAGGAAAAACGGCGAAAAATTGGGATGATTTTCCAACATTTCAATTTATTAAATGAAACTTCCATAATTGAAAACGTCCTTTTTGCCCTTAAGCATACCGACTTAGACGATGACGCCAAGGAAAAGAAAGCCCTTGAACTTCTAGACCTAGTCGGCTTAAAAGATAAAGCTGAATTTTATCCCGTCCAATTATCCGGTGGTGAACAACAACGAGTATCAATTGCCCGGGCACTAGCTAACGATCCGGAAATCCTTATCTCAGATGAAGCCACCTCTGCTCTTGATCCGCAAAATACTAATCAAATCTTAGATCTCTTAAAGCGGCTAAATGATAAGCTAAATCTAACAATCGTTTTAATTACTCACGAAATGGACGCCGTTAAGCGGGTTGCTAATAAAATTGCAGTCATGGAATATGGTCAAATCATAGAACGAGGAGCACTTCAAAAAGTCTTCTTGCAACCGCAACAAGACTTAACACGACAATTTGTTGGTGGCTCACTAGCAGCAGTTGATACACTAAAAGCCTTTAATCTTGGGCACCTTGATGATGATGAAGAATTACTCCAATTGGTTTACGATGCAAATAATGTCACTAAATCAATTATTATCGAGTTATATAAACAGCTACAAGTTGAAGCAAGTATGCTCTACGGTAACATTGAAGTCTTAGCCGGTTCGCCGGTCGGTACACTCTTTGTTGTTATCAAGGGTGATGCAGATAAACGTCAGCAAGCAATTGACTTCTTAAAGAAAAATGATGTTACTGTAACAAAGATTGATGATCGGAGGATTTGGAATGAATAATCTAATACCAAATGTAATTCAGCTTGGCTGGGGTGGCGACAATGGTTGGGGAACCTCAATCGTTCAAACTATCTACATGACTTTTTGGCCCGCTATTTTCGGCGGCATTCTCGGATTAATTTTTGGGGTAGCCCTCGTCGTTACTGAACCAGGCGGAATTCTAGAAAATCGAATTGTTTTTAGTATTGTTGATAAAGTCGTATCTGTCTTTCGGGCAATTCCATTTATTATCTTATTAGCGTTCATTGCCCCCTTTACCCAATTAATCGTAGGAACACAAATTGGAACTACCGCGGCATTAGTCCCTCTTTCATTAGGAGTGTTTGCCTTTTATGCTCGTCAAGTCCAAGTTGCACTTGAAAGTGTTGACCATGGTAAAATTGAAGCAGCCCAAGCAATTGGCGCTACCAACTGGGATATCATCACAAATGTTTATCTCCGTGAAGCACGTTCTGAACTTGTTCGTGTCTCCACTGTTACATTGATTAGCTTAGTCAGCCTTACTGCAATGGCTGGTGCAATCGGTGCCGGCGGTTTAGGTAATACTGCTATTTCATACGGTTATGATCGATTTAATAATGATGTTACCCTCGTCGCAACTATTCTTGTTCTTTTATTCGTTTTAATCATTCAAGTCATTGGGGACTTTTTAGCCAAGAAGCTCAACCACCAAGACCGTTAAAGTTAGGAGAATTAATATGGAACCCAGCGAAAAAGTAAAAGTACTGCAAGATTTAATAAAAATTCACTCTGTTAATGGCAATGAAGTTGAAGTTGCTCACTATTTACAAAAACTGTTAGCAGCTCACGGGATTGAGCCAAAAGTTGATGAATTTGGTGACCGTCGCGCTAATTTAACCGCTGAAATCGGGACAGGCGAAGATTCACGGGTGCTTGGCTTCACCGGTCATCAAGATACTGTTGCGGTACCTAATCCGGATCGCTGGCAATATCCTCCTTTTAGCGGTGAAGTTGTCGGAGACCGCATTTACGGTCGTGGTGCTGCAGATATGAAGAGCGGTTTGGCTGCTCAGGCACTGGCACTCATCGAATTAAAAGAAGCAAATCAGCTGCCGACTGGTAAAGTACGGTTTATTGCGACTGCCGGTGAAGAATTAGGGACTCCCGGCGCCTATCGTCTTGAAAAGCAAGGAACAGCTACCGACTTAGATGCGTTAGTAGTTGGTGAACCCACAGGCGGTAATATTATTTATGCCCACTCTGGAAGTATGAATTACCGTATTACCAGCTTTGGCAAGTCATGCCATAGCTCGCATCCAGAACAGGGAATCAATGCTATCGAAGGTCTCTTAAAGTTCGTTGAAGAAGAAAAGCATCTTTTCGATGATGCTAAAGATGACCCGTATTTAGGAAAGGTTCAGCATAGTATCACTGTCATTAACGGCGGTGACCAAGTAAATACTATTCCTGATAGCGCTACTCTTCACGGCAACGTTCGCCCTACTGCTGTCTTTAATAATGAAAAGGTTATTGACCGGCTTCAGGACGCTCTCGAATATATTAATCACACAACTCCCTTCCAGCTTGAATTAAAAATCATCCAAGACTTTTATCCAATCGCAACGGCTCCTGACAATCATTTCGTTCAGGTCGCTTTAGAAGCTGCACAACGCAATTACCCGAATGACGTTAAACTAGATATCATTAACGGGGCAACCGATGCAAGCGTGTTTACCTTACATCGGCCAGACTTACCAGTAGTTGTTCTTGGTTGCGATTCATGGAACGTGGCGCACCAAACCGATGAATTTACTACTATTTCGAGTTACCTTGCAACAATTAAAGCTTATAAGCAAATTGTTCGTGACTTTTTTGCTTAATTTTCGCTAAGGTTTTTCACCTAAAGTCTTACCAAATTATTAGCTTTCCTTTCAACAATTTTTGGTCGTAAATGTTATAATATAGGTGTTGAGAGCGATAACAGTTAATTAGTTAAGAAAGGGTGTTTACCATGATGTCATTATTAAGTAATGTAATCGCTGTTGTTAGTTTCTCGGCCATTCTTTTAGCTTCAATTGCTAGTCTCTTCATTGGTGGTAAACACCAACATAAGTTCAACTAAAAGCTTTTCGGAATGGTAAGCGGCTAAAATATTCGGGTAATTACTTGGATTATCCTAACATTAAAAAATGGAGAATTGGTAAAGCTAACTTTATCGATTCTCCATTTTTATTATTTATCAAATAAACTTAAGTATTCACCATAACCTGCTTCTTGCAATTTATTAACCGGGATAAATCGTAAGGCAGCGGAATTAATACAGTAGCGCAGACCGCCCCGATCAGCTGGCCCATCCGTAAAAACATGACCTAAATGCGAATCAGCTTCTTTGCTCCTTACTTCTGTTCGCTCCATTCCAAACGATTGGTCGCGTTTTTCCTTTAAGACGCGTTTCTTAATCGGCTTAGTAAATGCCGGCCACCCGCAACCAGCATCGTATTTATCCAGCGATGAAAATAATGGTTCCCCGCTAACCACATCAACGTAAATCCCCGGTTCATCAAATTGATCATATTTACCACTATAAGGCTCTTCAGTCGCTCCTGTTTGCGTCACGGCATATTGCATTGGCGTCAAGTGTTTTAAGTCATCTTCCTTAGCCATTTAACAGCCTCCTCATTTTCGTTATCTAATTAAATTATACGAAGATTCAGCGGATATCCTAATTTCTTGCTCAACTATTTAATACGACAACTTTCCCAAGGGAGTCCGTACTTTCAAGATACTTATGAGCCTGAGGAAGCTGGTCAAGATGAAAGACTTTATTTGGTGTTACATCAATCTTTTTGTCAGTGATTAACGCTAAAAGCTGGTTTAACTTTTCTTCATCAACATTATCTGAGTAAAAACTTGTTAGATACGAATTAGGAGCAAGGTCAATTATCGGATCAAAATTTTCAAGATACCATTGATTACCCAGCTGACCGCTACTACAGATAATTCCTCTTTCCTGCAAGTGGTTAAAACTGTCTTTTATCGTTGCTGGGCCTACCAGCTCAAATATTTTACTAAAAACCCGGTTTGTTGCTAACTTACCGTTTTTTTCAATCACTATCTGGTCATACCCGGCATCCATAAGCTGTTGCTTTTTCTCTTCATGACGCGAAGAACCAGCTACTGGAATGTTTGGATAAAGAGCGTTGACAAGTTTAAGAAAAGCAATCCCTACACCACTGCTTGCTCCTCGAACTAAAACAGTATCTTTTTCATTTAGTTGTAAGTTTAAAAGAGAACCATAAGCTGTATAGTAAGTTTCGGGTACAGCTGCTAATTTTTCCCAACTAAGGCTCGTTCGCACCGGATAGATTTGCTCATTAGGCAATAATACATATTCGGCATAGGAACCATCAAAGGCACGTCCCATTTCGCCCATAATAGAAACAACTTTTTGTCCGTGAGGCAGTCGTTTAGGATCAGTAGTATCTTCAATTATTCCTACACATTCGATTCCTAATATCCGCGGAAACTTAACAGATGGTGATAAACCCTTCCGAGTGAAGATTTCTGAATGGTTTATTCCAAATCCCATTACCTTTACTAAGGACCAACCCGGCTTTACTACTGGCCGTGGTACATCCCGGTAAATCAATTGATCAGGGCCACCCGCTTTTTCAATCACTACTGCTTTCATTTATCCAGCACTCCTTTCCACCGATGTAATAATAGCCACGAAATCAGCTGAACAAAACCTGCACAAATCAATGTTAAGGCCATTGTTAAAACTGTTCCCCATAAAATTGGCACTACTTGTTGGCCTTGTAATCCTTCAAATAATAATTGCCCTAATCCACCAGCGTTAATGGTTGCCGCAATCGTTGCCATTGCCATGGTCGAGGCTAAAGCTACCTGAATCCCGCTAAAAATCGCCGGTAATGCTAATGGTAGCTGAATCTGACGAAAAACCTGCCGCGGAGTCATCCCCATACCAATACCAACCTCAATCAGTTGCGGATCGACACCACGAATACCCGTGATAAAAGAGCGTAACAGGACATATTCAGAATAAATTGTTAAAACAATGACCGCTGTTTTCATCCCTAATCCGGAAATCGGTAATAATAAGGCAAAAAACGCAAAGCTCGGAATTGAGTACAGAAGTGAAAAGAAGTAGATTAAACTATCAAGCCACGTTTTTCGACGTAGAAATACTAATATTATTACAACTGCAATAATCAATGCAATTACTAATGAAGAAAGAACCATTATGGCATGTTGCTGTACATCATCAAGCATCGTTGACCAATTTTCATTCCAATACTCAATCATATTGCTGCCTCCATAGCCGCTGATTTTGCCGCACCGTTCCCAAAAGCTGTTCAACAAATTCTGTTGCTGGGTGACGAACGATTTCCTCAGGGGTCGCAAACTGGGCAATTTGTCCTTCATGCATAATCATTACTCGTTGACCTAAAAATAGGGCTTCGTTAATATCATGGGTCACAAACATAAACGTTTTATCCGCTAATGACGCGTGAATTCTTTTTACTTCACGTTGCAGTTCTAGCCTAGTTAAGGCATCCAGTGCGCCAAATGGTTCATCAAACAGTACATAGGGCGGATTAGTTGCTAGTGCTCTTGCTACACCCACTCGTTGTTGCTGTCCGCCTGATAGTTGCTGTGGGTAACGATCAAAATATTCATTGGGCGCCAGCTGGACAAGTTTTAGCAATTCTTTAACCCGGTCATTGATTTGTTTCTTACCCCATTGAAGCATCTTAGGAACAACTGAAATATTTTGACCAATTGTCATATGCGGAAATAAACCAATTTGTTGAACAACGTAGCCCATATGCCGACGCAACTTTACAAGATCAAGCTCATTAATGTTTTGTCCATCAATCAATATTTCACCAGCATTCGGTTTTGTTAGGCCGTTAACCATTTTCAAGGTAGTGGTCTTCCCCGAACCAGAGGAACCGAGGATTGTAACAAATTCACCCTTATTAACCGTAAAGCTGAGATCAGGAATCACGACTTTATCGTTAAAACATTTCTCAACGTGCTTAAATTGAATAATTGGTTCTGTCATGCATTTGTACCTTTCTGATTAAAAAATCGAAACTAATCATTGCAAATAAGGATAGAATTGCAACACTTGCCGCACCAATCACAACGTAGCTCATGTCATACAATCCCAAACCCGTAAAGATTAATGTCCCTAATCCGCCAGCACCGATATAAGTTGCCAAAGTCGCGCTAGCAATAATCTCAACCAATGCTAACTTTATCCCGTTTAGAATATACGGTAATGCAAGCGGAACTTCAATCTGACGTCGTAACTGTTGCCGATTCATTCCAAGTGCTGTCCCAACTTCCTTATAAAGCGGACTAACTTCATTGAACCCGAGGATTGTATTGATTAATAACGGCGGAAGAGCCAGGACAATCAGCGCAATTAAGGCGGGGACAATCCCTGTTCCAATAAATGGAATCAGCAAGAATAACAACGCCAAGCTAGGAATAATCCGTAACACCTGCGCAAACATCACGCAAAAACGGGCGACAGGTTTAATCCGTGATCCGATATACCCTAATGGCAGAGCAATAACCATCGAAATCACCAATGTTACAACGGTAAGGAAAATATGCTGACCAACATATTGCCAGTACTGCCCGCTATTCGTCTGAAAGTATTGAATAATCTGATCTAGCAATCTACCACTCCCTATTCATGCCTATAATGAAGGAGCAAATACCTAGTTACGAACACTAGCTATCCGCCCCTTGTTAACCTTATTTTATATTTTGATTATACCAATTTTTAGCAACCGTCTTGTAATTTTGCCCGTTAACATTAACTTTTTTATTTAGATTGGTCAGTTGCTTCGTTGTTAACTTAGCATCGACTTTATTTAATGCCCGTTCCATTTTAGGGTGACTTTTAGCAGCCTTTTTATTTACTACTGGAACCAAATTATATGGCGGCCAAATATTCTTATTATCTTTTAACAAGGTAAATTTACCGGTTGCTAGTTGCCCATCGGTAGTTGAAACAGGAGCTGCCTGCGCTTTTCCTTGTTCCATAATCTTGTAAAGCAAGTTGACATCATAGTCTTTAATTGACTTAAAATCAAATTTGCCATAGACCTTATTCATTTCTGGTAAAGCATCAGCCCGTTTTTCAAATTCACCTTGGGAAGCAAAGTTAATCTTCTTCGCGTTTTTTTGCAATTCGCTTAAATTAGTAATGTGGTATTTCTTCGCATCCTTAGTCGGCATCGCTACCCCTTGACGATTATCACCTGGCGCATATTTGAACGTTGTTAACCCATCTTTTTGAATTCCGTCATGTGCTAATTTAGCCATCTGACTAGCACTTTTTCCGGTTCCTTTCTTTTTAAGATATGCCTCAACGATTGTGCCAGTATAATCAGGATAAACATCAACTTCACCCTTTTGAGTAGCACTAAAAATCACATTATTCGAAATATTTGGTTTCCGAGTAACCTTATAACCTTCATGCTCTAAGGCAAGAGCATAGATCTCACTAACCGTTTTACTTTCTGAAACATTTTTTGAACCAACAATAATCGGTCGACTGCTGGCAGCACTTGCGATTGACGGTATGGTAGTACCTGCTAATAAACCCGCAAGACTTAACAGTGAAAGAGCAATAACTTTTTTCATTTTCATTTGCTTTTCTCCTAACTTGTAACTAAAATAGTTCCAATCAATAAATTAATACTATAATTGAAAAGTGTTATTGTCAAGGTAACAACAATTTAATCCCCTTGACATCATGTAACTGATTAAATTACAATCACTATTAAAGGAATGATAATATGAAAATTTCAACTCGCTTTAGTGACAGTATTCATATTCTTGCTTTTATCGACATTTATCACGGCCTTATCCCATTAACAAGCAGCAACATCGCTAGCAGTATCGAGACTTCGCCAGTCGTTGTTCGCCGATTGATGAGCGCGTTACATAAAGCCGGATTAATCAATACTGTCCACGGTACAGCAGATCCAGAGCTTGCAAAATCACCTAAAGATATCTCGCTTTATGATGTTTTTCTTGCGATTGAAGGAGATGCCCACCTCTTTACAATTGATGAACGAACTAATCCGCAATGCATTGTTGGCGGTAATATTCAAGAGGCACTTGAAGGATTCTACCAGCAAGCAGAAATAGCCGCTAAAGCTAAACTCGCAACTACTAGTTTGCAAGATGTAATCAACACGATTCGCGTCAAGCAAGCGGAAAAAGAAAGAAGGAATTAAGAATGAAATATATGGTTACCGGTGCAACAGGACATCTTGGTCAACACGTTGTTAAACAATTAAGTAAACTTACCGCCCCAGAAAGTATCCGCGTTGGTGTTCACAATCCGGCAAAAGCTGCTCAATTTAAAGACGCAGGATACGAAATCGCCGCAATTGACTACCATGATGTTGATATGATGACAACCGCATTCACCGGAATTGATGTAGTTATTTATATCCCAAGCATTACCTACTTAGTTAAGGACCGAATTGACGAATTTGAAAATTCATTAACTGCAATGCTTAAAGCTGGCGTTCATAATCTTGTTGACGTTAGTTTCATCGCTGACCAGTACAATAATCCATTTCAAATGGCTGGTTACTACGCTTACTTGCCTGCACGGCTTGCTAGTTCCGGACTTAAGTATGCGGTTGTTAAAAATTCACTATATGCTGACCCGCTAGTTCCTTATCTCCCTGAACTAATCGAGCGGCACAACATTATTTACCCTGTCGGCGATCAAGCAATGAGTTTTATTTCCCGGCAAGATAGTGCTGAGGCAATTGCTAACGTTGCAGTCAAACCGTACTTAAGAGATAAAGGACAAAACTATCTCCTTACCATGAGCCAAAATTACACGATGCCCGAGCTTAGTTATATTATGACTAATGTTACTGGAAAAGAGATCGGCTACTCACCGGTTACCGTCAAGCGATTTGCTGAAATTTATGCTGCTGAAGGCGATGGTAAAGAGCTTGCCTCAATGTATCAAGCTGCTGCCATGGGACTAATGGATAAAGTCACTAATGATTTTGCGCATATCACTGGACACGAGCCAACGGATATGGAAGAATTCCTAAATAAAAACTACTAATTATTCGCGAAAGGGGACATTCAGATGTTTATTCCGCCTCTTGGTATCGGACAGATTCACGCAATGCATGAACTATTTAAGACTAATCCTCAAGTAGCCGCGCTGGTATTAATTTTAATTATGGGAATTGCAATTTATTCTCGGTATCATCGTTAACAAGCGATACATGGGCTATAACTATCTCAAGAATGACTAAATGGCGACCGTACTGTAGTATTTTAATCCTTAAAATAGTAACGGGGCTGGGATATTTCCTAGCCTCTTTATGTATCATTAAAGATTAAATATTTTGATACTAGAAGTTCCCTTTTTTCTTATAATAGTTCACCTTCTTCTAACAAAAACCTTATAATAAAGATAACCAATTAAGTTTCGGGAGGTTGCCATGAAAAAATTTTCCAATAAGCAAAAGTTAATAACTATTTTAGTCATTGCTGCAATTGCGGTTATACTGCAATTCGCCTTTCACCAGCAATTACTAGCACAAATTTTGGTAACAATCGTCGGGGCAATTGTTGCATTCTCAATGTTTATTGGGATGATTAAAACTCTCCGTAGCGGCAAATACGGGGTTGACCTACTCGCTATTTTGGCAGTTGTTGCAACCCTTTCTGTCAGTGAATACTGGGCAGCAATGGTCATCTTAGTAATGCTTACTGGCGGAGATGCACTTGAGGACTATGCAGCTAAAAAAGCAAATACTGAGCTTAAAGCCCTCCTTGATAATTCTCCTCATACAGCACACTTAATATGTAATAACGAAACCAAGGATATCCCTGTCAACGATGTTAAGGTTAATGACCTAATAACCGTCAAGCCGGGTGAACTAGTTCCAGTCGATGGATTTATTAAAAAGGGGAGCGGATTATTTGATGAGTCCTCGTTAACCGGTGAGTCACGGCCAGTTTCAAAAGCAACCGGCGATGAAGTAATGTCAGGATCAGTTAACGGCGACCACGCCATTACCTTGCAAGTAACTAAGCTGGCAAAAGATAGTCAATACCAGCAGCTTGTTAAACTTGTTAAGGAAGCAGAATCAACCCCTGCGCATTTTGTTCGGCTTGCTGATCGTTATGCTGTCCCATTTACAATTATTGCGATTATTATCTCTTTGGTTGCCTGGGCATTATCTGGTCGACCAGAGCGTTTTGCGGAAGTCTTAGTTGTTGCTTCTCCGTGTCCATTAATCTTAGCGGCACCTGTGGCAATGGTATCCGGTATGAGCAGGGCATCACGGAACGGAATTGTTGTAAAAACAGGAAGTGTCCTTGAAAAACTTGCCGCTGCAAAAACGGGAGCCTTTGATAAAACGGGGACTATTACCAGCGGGCAGTTAACCGTCGATAAAATTTTAGCAGCAGAACAAATCGATCCAACACAGCTCCTACATTACGCCGCAAGTGCAGAACAACAATCATCGCACATCTTAGCACGGTCCCTGCTTTCCTATGCAACAGCTGATAATATCTCCTTATCTCCGGTAGACCAGCTTGAAGAGATAACCGGGAAGGGAATTGTAGCAACCGTTGACGGCCATGATGTTAAGGTTGGTAAATTAAAATTTGTATCGCCGAAAAACATTGATCGAATGGTCGCATCAACGGCTATCTATATTAGTGTTGACGGTCAATACTACGGTGCTATTACTTTTACAGACCACATTCGTCCAGAAGCAAAGCAAACAATGCAACGGTTAAAAGAACTCGGCGTTACCAACTTATTAATGCTTACTGGAGATCAAGCAGTTATTGCAGATAAGGTTGCGCAACAAGTCGGCATCACCCAAGTAAAAGCCGACTTGCTTCCTCAAGATAAAATCGAAGCATTAAAAGCTATCCCTACTACTGAACATCCTGTTTTCATGGTTGGCGATGGGGTCAATGACGCGCCTTCCTTAGTAACAGCTGATGTTGGCATTGCAATGGGCGCTCATGGATCAACAGCCGCTAGTGAATCCGCTGCCGTTGTTATCCTCAAAGATGATCTTTCACGAGTTGCAAAAGCAGTTACAATTTCCCAAGAAACCCTGAAAATTGCAAAGCAAGCCGTTTTAATCGGTATTGCCATTTGTACTATCCTAATGCTTATTGCCAGCACAGGAATTATTCCGGCATTCTTAGGGGCAATGTTACAAGAAGTAATCGACACTGTTTCAATTTTGTGGGCACTAAAAGCGCGAAAAATGACAAATTAACGCTAAAAAGCAGAGAAAGAGGTTATTACGCCTTATTTCTCTGCTTTCTCTTTATTTATTTTCTGAATACAACTTTTGTACTGCTTGAATATCAGTTGGCTGAATTGTGTAGAACGAGCCAGCTGGTTGCATCACTGAAACAGCATTTGTATGATCAAGACCAATCGCATGGCCTAGTTCATGTTCTGCCGTATTTACAATTCTTTCTTGACTATAACCGTAACTTGGGTCGGTTAAGTAGTATGTATTGAGATAAACAGTTGCATGCATAAACTTTCTGGTTAACGAATTAGATGAGGTCTTCGTTAATCCCGCCGCATTTGAATCAGAACGATTCATCGTTGTGACAACAATATCGGCTTTGCTTTGATTATTCACTGGTTTAAATGTAAATGTACCAGTTTGATTCCAGTTTTGAATTGCAGTATTTGCCGCAGCATCGAGTTGCGCATTATTTGTATTCACATAGATTGTTGCCTGATTAGTTGCCCAGCGCCCAGTAGAGGGGATCGAAGTTTGTGTACTTGTTTGCTGCTCAGTCGTTGGTTCCTGTTGATTCTTAGAAGAACTATTATTTGCGTCACTTAAGTGGAGGTTAGAATTATCGTTTGAATTTGCATCACCTCTGCCAATCAGCTCAGCAATTCGATTACGAACGTTCCATGCAGTTTGGTTTGTCGTTGCTTGAACCTCTGCATCATTGAAATAAAGCCATCCTCCACCTACTACAAGTCCTAAAATAATTATCCGCTTAAGCAGTCGAAAAATGAAATTTATCTCGTTCACCTTCTTTCAATTACTAACAATTATAAAAAGCTAATCGGGATAAATCGTGAACTAAATTTTAAATTTTGGTAACGATCAATAACAATTTAATTCTCGCCATAAATCACGAGCATAAAACTTTAAAATTTGTTCAATTGCCACAACATCGTTCTGTGCTTGATGATACTTTACCGGTGGAAAGTGTAGCAACCGGCACATTTTTTCAAGACTAATGCCGCTTTTGTTTTTCCATACTTCCTTAGCAACTAATCTTTCTAAATCAAGGGATTGAATAGTGCGCCATGGTCGTTCGTCCTTAGCAAGTTTCAAACGGTTAGCCTCCCGATTTAGTAATTCAAAATCGGTACTATTGTCCCAGCTAACAATATAATCCGGCTGCTCGATATCAATAAAGTTAAAGATTCGTTGAAAAATCTGTTCAATACTGTATGTAGCTGCCTCAGAAAATCGTAAATCATACTGTTGTAAAAATGATAATTGACGGTCCGCTGGCATATTGTTGGCATATAAATGGTAATTAAAACTACTATGACCTTCAAACATACGTCCCGCAATCTGAGCAACACAATTCTTATGTTTCTTTTGATCCTGATAAAATTCCAGGTCTAGAATTAAAAGACGCGCGTCACCATTTAAGACCTGTCGCAATTGATTGAAATCTTCAATCTTTGAAGCCTTCCCACCCACACTGCTTGATTTTTCCTTCATTGGTAATGACTGTAATATCATTGTAGTTATTGGCAAAAAGGAGCCGAAATGAATAATCGGCGTTGTATCCTGCATTGTATATGCCCCCTAAACATATGTTCGGTTAATTATATCATATAACCAATAGCGGGCGAAACCAAAGTAAATAAATTTTAGAGCTAAAAAGAGCGAAAATAACTTCAATAGTAAGTAGTTATTTCCACTCTCTTATTCACGATTAATGTAAACATGTAATAAAGGTAATTAAGCCAAAGATAATTCCCGGAAAGTTTGCCCAGAAAACAGGCCAATCACGTTGTTGTTTGAAATAAGCATATATACACCATAACGTGCAGTTAAGTGCTGCTACCAACGGCTGTAAGGGAGCGCCATAATTACCCGCGAGATTATTCTTAATCTGCGAAATGTAGGATACGTACATCAAAATAGCTACAACAGTCGCAACCTTACTCAAGATATCAATAAATTTTGTTTCTTGAGCAGCCGGCTTTGCTCCTTTTACATCCTTGGATTTTTCAACTAAATGTGCTGCTTTCATCATCGTCTCTCCTCAATCAAAACTTTTTAGTAAAACGTTTTATATCGATGGTATAGCATCTATGATCACTAATATACAATATTAATATTTTACGTTTTTCTTTAATATAAAAGCTCTGACTGCAGTTGGGACTAATATATTCACGTTATTATCCTATCACTTTGTTCAATAAAATTCAAACTAAACAATCGTCTTATTTAAGCGTTTTAAGTGACAGGGCGTTTATTATTAGTATAATTTCTAAATATATAGAAGAATTAAAATTGGAGGATTTTCAATGGAAACTATCAAAAATATTATCATCGGCTTTGGTAAGGGTGGAAAAACGCTTGCCAAGTTTCTTGCTCAACACGGCGAACAGGTTCTTGTTGTTGAAAAATCAAAACAAATGTATGGCGGAACCTGCATTAATATTGCCTGTCTCCCTTCCAAGCGTTTGATTATTGAAGCCGCACATGGAACATCATTTGAAGACGCAGTAGACGGCAAAAATGTAATGACTGCTCAATTACGTCAAAAAAATTATCAAATGCTAGCTAGTGAAGATAACATTACTGTCCTAGATGGAACTGCTCATTTCACTGGCAACCATACAATTAACGTTCAAACGCCCGATGGTAAGGAACTGACCTACAAGGGTGAGCGAATCTTTATCAACACCGGCGCAACTCCAAGTATTCCTGACATTCCGGGGTTAAAAAACAGTCCATTCTTATTAAATTCAACTGATGCAATGAACCAAGATAAGCTCCCCCGCGAACTTGTTATTATTGGTGGCGGTTATATTGGGCTTGAATTTGCAAATATGTTTGCTTCTTTTGGTTCGCGTGTCACTATCCTTGACCACCATAAGTCATTGCTTCCTCGTGAAGACGACGATGTTGCTGAAATGGTGATCCAAAACTTTAAGGATAACGGTGTAAAATTTGAAGTTGGCGTTAACATTAAAGATATTAGCGAACAAGATGAACAGGCAGCGATTACCTTTACCAGGGGCGACAATCGTGAAACAACTATTTTTGCCGATAAAATTTTAGCAGCTACTGGACGACAACCAGAAACGGCAAGCCTTGACCTTCAAAATACTGATATTAAGGTTGATAAGAAAGGCGCTATTGTTGTCAATGACTTATTGCAGACCAACGTCTCAAATGTTTGGGCGATTGGGGATGTAAAAGGCGGTCCTCAATTTACCTACATTTCACTTGACGACTTCCGCATTATTAAAGATGAATTGTTCGGTAATAAAGAACGGCGAGTTAGTGATCGTTTAATTGTTCCCACCAATGTATTTATTGAACCATCACTTGCCCAAGTTGGACTCACAGAAAAAGAAGCCCAAAAACAAGGAAAAGACTACCTGCTCTTCAAAATGCCTGCTGCCGCTATTCCAAAAGCCAAGGTATTAAAAGATACACGGGGACTGCTTAAGGTTTTAGTTGATCCACAAACAAACTTAATTATCGGTGCAACATTATATATTCAAGAAGCCCAGGAAATCATCAATATGGTCGTCTTAGCAATGCGCGCAAAACTTCCATACCAAATGCTGCGTGATCAAATCTACACTCACCCAACAATCAGTGAAGCTTTTAACGACTTATTTAAGAAACCGGTAAATAATTAATAATAACGGCCTCGAATGTTTAGTTCTGTCTAAGCATCCGAAGCCGTTATTTTATTTATAATTTATTATCAAGTCGATCAATTAGCTTTGAAATATGATTATTAAGCTGATCAATCATATCCTTTTGTTCATCAATATGTTCTTGTTGGCGCTCAATTGTATCGCGTAACTCATCTTTTTTGCTTTGCTTATTCTTCTTTTGACTCTTCTTTAGGGACTTCACTAATGCTCCCATCGTATTGACATCATATTCATTCAATAAGCCAGCTAATTCATCTAACTTAACATCTTGAATTGAACGCTTATCATTAGTTTTTACCTTTCCTTTTGCCATAATATTCATCTTCTTTCTACCACTTTAATTATAGATGATTCAGCAAAAAACAAAAGCAATATGGTCACCGCTTACATCTCCAGTAAATTCATCATCGCTGTCGTTAAAGGATGCTCTAATACCAAGTTCATCCCCACTGTCGGCTTTTTCTTTGGTCCAACTAATTCTTCTTTTACCGTTTCTGCTTGAATATGAGCAGGACCTAAATAATAGAACTCCTTACCAACCGCGTCACTCTGCTTTACAAACAAGTGCAGTTTTACTTGCGGCTTACCTGCTTTAACCCCTGCCAGAAGTCGCTGTACTTCATCAGACGAGAGATGCCGCGGGGTTCGTGTATACCACCGCAGCGATCGGCCGTCTTGGAACTGGTTATTATAGATAGCATTTCTCTTTTCTGCCGAATCCTTTTGATAAGTAATAAAAATTGGGCACACATCTTCTGCCACCCGGTATCCATATAAGGGGGCACTCACATCTAACGGCCAATTTAATAATCGACAGACATCTTTTCGATCATACTGCTGATAAAGTGTAAACGCCTGCTTGAAGTCATACCGCGCAGCTATTTCACGACCCGTCGTCAATATATCGGTAACTAATCGCTTAAAATCATCATGAATTTTTAGACCTTCGCTAATTCTTGAATTAAACCGATAAGTTAACAAATCCTGATGATCAACTAACGGTTCACCGCCATATTGGTCTTTTCTTAATTTTTTACCGGCTTTCACATTAAAGAACCGCAAGCTTAAAATATCATCAACCGATTGTAAAACCTCAGGCGAAACGCGGATATTTTGGCGCATTAATTCTACTTTAAAAGTGTCAATTGAATATGGACCGTGAAGCAAGTGCTGAAGGAGGATAAGTTCATGCGGCCGTTTCCCGTTAAGAATTTCTTTAGTCAAGAAATTTAATATTTGACGTTCATAATTGGTTAATTTGAGATCAACACCCATTTTTTCTAGGAATTCACCATAATGCTTAAGTTGCGTATTTTGCGCAAATACTAACGGATCAACCGAACCATAATGGTAAAAATCATTAAGTAATGGCGGTCTTCCTAGTTGAGCGGCTAATTCATGATAGGCTTGACGCAATTCTTTCATTGAATCTAACTTAACCTTATCAAGCGATGCTAAAATTCGTTCTTCAGCAACTTTCGTAAAGTTAATTGTTGACACATCAAGATTTGCTGGCAACTTAACTTCGCGACGAGCGCGATCTTTACTTCGGCTATTATCTTGATTCAGTGCCATGGGGATCATATAGTTATGCTGATAATTTCCAATAAAATCAATTACTGTTACAAACTCTTTCCCCGGATATTTTCTTAAGCCGCGGCCTAGTTGTTGTGTAAAAACGATTGGTGACTGCGTATTACGCATCATCACAATTTGATTTAACGAAGGAATATCGACACCTTCATTAAAAAGATCAACAGTGATAATATACTCAATTTTCCCCGCCTCAAGCTGCTCAACGGCATTTAACCGTTCTTGATTACTGCTTTGATTAGTTAACGCAATTGCCGGATGATGGGAAGCACTAAATAAGGCTGCTAATTCTTTTGCTTCTGCCTGACGACTGCAAAAGACCAGTCCTCGTGCTTGATTACCGCAATAACCATAGTAATCTAATTGGTCAAGGATATACTTAACCCTTTTAGAAGCAACTAATTGACTTAATTTAGCAGTTTCAGTAATAACTTCGCCATCAACCTCATAATCAGTTACGCCGACATAATGGAAAGGAGCCAGCATTTTAGCAGCTAACGCATCCTTCAAGCGAATTTCATAAGCTAAATGGTAATCAAATAATTTAAACACATCCTGGCTATCCATTCGCTCGGGTGTTGCTGTCATCCCCAACCAAAAACGGGGTGTAAAGTGGTTTAATACTCGCTGGTAACTAGGGGCAGCCGCGCGGTGGGCCTCATCAATTAAAATATAATCAAATTCAGTCGGTTTAAGGCTATCAAGAATCGACTGCTGACTAAGTGTTTGGACGGTAGCAAATAAATACTTAGCATTCCAGTCATGGCAATTCCCGGTTAACAGACCATAATCTGCTCGGCTGCCACCGATAACCCGCTGAAAACTAGCTAATGATTTGCGGGCAATCTGTTCTCGGTGAACAATATATAAAAAGCGACGCGGCTGATATTTTTTCACCGCAAATGCACCAAGATAAGTTTTCCCTGTTCCCGTTGCTGAAACAACTAAGCCCTTGTTAACTCCCCTTGTGACAAGGTCATCCAATTGTTCTAATGCAGCTTTTTGCATCGCATTCGGCTGAACCGTCCCTAATCGTTTTGGACGAGGCAGGTTAGTTTCCGGCGGTTGCCAGTTCATGCGGTATTTTGCAAGCCATTCTGAAGTTAAAGGATTACTTTCCCGCTTAACAGTGTTCAATTCGGTTGTTAGTTGTTGAAAAAGGCTTCCCTCTTGGCGTGAACTTAATTTTAAATTCCATTCTTTATTAACCAGCAAAGCAGAACGAGTAAAATTAGCACTGCCTATAATCATCGTTTGATATTCACCATGATCAAACAAATATCCTTTAGTATGAAAGCCGCTAATATCAGCAATTTCAACAGTTAAGTTTGGTATTTTTTGTAATTCCTCAAATACAGCAGGTTGGTTAAAATTCAAATAATCACTTGTAATTATCGTTCCATTAATTCCTGTTTTTGCTAAATCAGCCATTACCGCTTTGAATGGTACCAACATATCCAATGTGATAAAAGCAACCGACCATGTAAAACTTTTGCATGATAGTAGTTCTTGGCGCAACATTTGCCAAATCGTAGCTGATTGATTATTAGTTAATAATTGTGGACCTAAAAGCGTATTGCCCTGATATTGATTGCTGATAAGTCCATTCAAAATTGCATCTTGCAATACCAAACTATCCATGAAACGCACCTTTCTTAAAAGTTAGACAAGAAATAAAAACAAGCCACAAATAAGGCCACAGATAAACCCAGCAATTACATCTCGCGGAAAATGTACGCCGCCAATCACACGGGTAATCGCAGAAATAATAGTTAATATGAATAAAGTTATTCCCAAAAAAAGGCTTAACTTTAGTCCGCACATGGCAATAACAGTTGCTGAAAAAACATGCCGGCTTGGTAGCGAATCACCCGTTTTATTACGAAAAATCAACGGATCAATTGCGAATTTTTCATATGGACGAGGGGCATTAATTCGTTGGCGGACAAATGAAAGCATGAGAAAGCCAATGCCAGGGATGAGGAGAAAAGACCATAGTGCTGAGCAATCATTTTTTCCTACCCATATCAAAATTGCACAGTAAGCAACATACATTACCCATACTACAAACTTATTAGCAATCCGTAATAAAGAAACAGCCCATGGGTGCCGACGAAAGGGAGCCGTGATTCGTTGATAAGTTTTTTGATAATTTTCCTTCATTAGGGCAAATCATTCCCCGCAGCAAGGTATAAATCATACCATTCTTGGCTAGTCAGGGTAATGTCGCTCCCTTTTGCACTATCGATTATATGTGCTGGCGTCATAGTGCCTAATAATACCTGCATGTGGGCAGGGTGCCGCAAGATCCACGCAACAGCAATTGCATTTTTGCTTACCTCATACTTGCGGGCAAGCGATGCCAACATTTCATTTAGCTCGGGAAATTGATCATTATTAATAAACGTTCCTGCAAATGTCCCATATTGGAAAGGCGACCAGGTTTGAATAGTCATATGTTTACGACGCGTATATTCTAATAAGCCGCCGTCATGATCATTCGCCGCATTGTCAGTCATATTTGTATGAAGGCCAAAATCAATCATCCCTGTATGCTTTAAGCCAAATTGAACCTGGTCAATTAATATTCGCTGATTGGTTGCAGACTGAAGAAGGGCAATTTGTTGCGGATTGAAATTCGATACCCCAAAATGCCGTACTTTTCCTGCTGCATGGAGCTGATCAAATGCCGCCGCTACTTCTGCAGGATCCATTAACGGGTCAGGGCGATGAATTAAGAATGAATCAAGGTAGTCAATGCCCATCCGTTGTAAAATGCCATCTACAGCAGCTATTAAATGTTTTTTTGATGAATCGTACCTTGTTATCTTATTGTCTGCATTTGCAAAAAGTCCTCCTTTAGACTGAATATAAAAGTCATCACGGGTAAGACTGCTTCTGCTGAGTGCCTTGCCAAAGTGAATTTCTGAAGAACCACGGCCTAATTGTGGATCATTGCCGTAAATATCAGCCGAATCAATAAAGTTTATCCCAACATCATGCGCCGCTTCTAAGGCATCGACCGCTTTGGGTACCGGTAATGTTCCCATTCGCATGATACCTAAAGCAATATTCGATACTTCCCAACTTGTTGCACCAATTTTAACGTTTCTCATGTCAACGTCTCCCTTTTTTCTCCTGGTCTTATGCTATTTTAATTTTAAGTTATCCTTTTTTTATTTGCCATTCATTCTGAGTTAAATTCATGTTACATTTAAGAAAATTCAAATTAGGGGTGATGACAATTGAAAGTACAAACCAAAGGAATATTACTTGCTGCCGGTGGTGCCTCATTATGGGGCGGCTCAGGAGCGGCAGCACAATATTTATTTAGTACAAGCAATATAACTACTAGTTGGCTAGTTACCATTCGGTTATTGATCGCTGGCATTCTTCTAACTATTTGGAGCATTTATAAGAAGCCGCAACAAATTCATGATATTATTACCAATCGATTTAATATCGTTATACTTCTTATGTTTTCTATATTAGGGATGATGAATTCGCAATTAACGTATTTCTTAGCAGTCAAGTATAGCAACGCTCCGACCGCAACCGTTATTCAATATTTGCAACCAGTAATTATAATTATTTGGCTAGCGCTTGCTCAGCATAAATGGCCGCGGCGGATTGATAATATTTCGATTACGATTGCCTTGATTGGGACTTTCTTTCTTGTCACTGGCGGTCATATTAATACTTTAACTTTGACACCGCTAGCCCTATTTTGGGGAATTTGGTGTGCCTTTGCAGCAGCCTTTTACACCATGCTTCCCCGGCCGTTATTACAAAAGTTTAATGCCCTAACAGTATGTGGTTTAGCAATGTTAGTTAGCGGTATTATCTTGATTCCGATCTTATTAACAGGCCCATTCCCCACCCTAACAAGTTGGCAGTGGTTGCTTGTTATTTATATCGTTATTGGCGGGACAATGTTTTCTTATACCATGTTCTTACAGAGTATCCGCTATATTTCGCCTGCTGCTACAGGAATCTTGAGTGCCTTTGAACCCTTAATCGCAACATTGCTGGCTGTTACTCTTCTTGGAACGCGTTTAACAATTGCTGCTGTAATTGGTTCGTTATTAATTCTTTTAACCACCTTTTTACAAGCCGTCCCCGTTGATCGGATGGTGAAAGTTTTAAGCAAAACAAAGAAAAAAGCATGATAGCAAAGTCATTATGACTTCTATCATGCTTTTTTCTATAATCTAACATTTAGCACTATTTTAACAACAAAATTCACGGTATCTCATTAATGTAAGCGCTAAACTAAAGGTGATTAAAAATACTTATCTGAAAGGAAGCTACCATTTATGCCTATTAAATACCATGAACAAAGCCGTGAATTCCACCTCTATAATGATCACATAAGCTATATTATCAAGGTCCTTCGTAACGACCAATTAGGGCAGCTCTTCTTTGGTCAACGAGTTCCTGACCGTGCTAATCATGACTATTTAATCGAAAACACCTACCGTCCGGTTACTTCATACGTATATGATAACGATTATTCCTTTTCATTAGGCAATTTAAAACAAGAGTATCCAACCTACGGAACAACCGATTACCGGATGCCGGCTTTTGAAGTCAAACAGCCGGATGGTAGTACAATTACTAATTTTAAATATATATCACACAAAATTTTTCCTGGTAAACCTAAACTTAATAACCTGCCTGCAACCTATACTGAAGATGATAGCGAAGCAACAACACTCGAAATCTTACTTCATGATTCGCTGATTGATGTTGATCTCGTTTTAACATACACCATTTTCAACCACTATAATGCAATTGCCCGCAGTGTTAAATTTATTAACCGCGGTGAGCATTCTTACCAATTAACTACTGCAATGAGTATGAACCTTGACTTACCAGATGACGATTATGATTGGTTGCAGTTCTCCGGTGCTTGGGGTCGTGAACGTCAGCTAAAATCCGCTCACCTGCGTCCCGGAATCCAATCAGTCGGCAGTACTCGCGGGGCTTCCAGCCATATGGAAAATCCCTTTGTTATCCTCAAGCGGCCACATACTGATGATTTTCAAGGAGAAGCATATGGTTTTTCATTAGTTTATAGCGGTAACTTTCTTGCCCAGGCTGAAGTTGACCCTTACAAGGTGACACGGGTTCAAATGGGAATTAATCCATTCCACTTTTCATGGAAACTTAATCCCCAGGAATCATTTCAAACGCCAGAAGCAGTAATGGTTTATACCAATAACGGGCTTAATGACCTTAGTCAAAACTTCCACCATCTTTACCAGCAACGATTAGCACGCGGATATTGGCGTGACCGGCAGCGCCCAATCCTTATTAATAATTGGGAAGCTACTTACTTTGATTTCACAGAAGACAAACTCCTCTCTCTTGCTAAAACAGCTAAATCCCTAGGAATCGAGCTATTCGTTCTTGATGACGGCTGGTTTGGCAAGCGGACAACAGAAACGGCCGGCCTGGGTGATTGGTGGGTTAATCGTGATCGCCTTCCAGATGGTATTAGCGGTCTATCAGCTAAGATTCACGATTTAGGAATGATGTTTGGTCTATGGTTTGAACCTGAAATGACAAATAAAGACAGCGAACTTTACCGGCAACATCCTGATTACATTATTGAGACCCCTAATCGCCATGCATCGCAGGGAAGAAAACAATATGTCCTCGACTTTTCACGGCCAGAAGTAGTAGATTACGTATATCAATTAATGGCAAAAGTCTTACGTGAAGGAAACGTGGATTACGTTAAATGGGATATGAATCGTAATATCACAGAATGTTTCTCAACCGCATATCCTGCTGATCAACAAGGTGAAATCTTCCACCGCTATATTTTGGGAGTTTATCGGCTCTATGACCAGTTAATTCATGATTTCCCTAAGATCCTATTTGAATCTTGCGCTAGTGGTGGCGGACGGTTTGATGCCGGTATGCTTTACTACGCTCCCCAAGCATGGACAAGCGATGATTCAGACGCAATTGAACGCTTAAAGATTCAAACTGGAACATCGTATTGCTACCCGACTAGTTCAATGGGCGCACATGTTTCTGTTTCCCCAAATGAACAGTTACAACGCCAAACACCTCTTAAGACTCGTGCTGACGTAGCCTACTTTGGTGCATTCGGCTATGAACTAGACCTCAATGCCCTTTCACCAGATGAATTAGCGAAAATCAAACAACAGATTATTTTTATGAAAAAGCATCGGCAGCTCTTCCAGTTTGGAACCTTCTACCGGTTAAAAACTCCTTTTGAAAGCAATATCGTCGCCTGGCTTGTCGTTTCTCCTAATAAAAAACATGCCATCATGGGATATTTTAAAATCCTTAATGATGTTAATGCAGAATATCGGTTACAACGGATTCCAGGGCTTAATTCAACTGCTAATTACCGGATTACAGAAGAAGCCGGAAACTATCTTGGCTCGTTTAGCGGTAGTGAACTAGCTAACATTGGCCTTGTTACTACCGATGCATCTGCAGGAGAAAATAAAGAAACTACTGATTTTTACAGCAGACTATTTATCCTTGACGCAGAATAACGGTGAGGTGGTTTTATGTATCGAATTAAACGGATAATTATGGCTTTTATTGGCGTAACGCTCTGTGGTTTTTGTGTTGGTATGCTCCAAAAAGCTAATCTTGGCGTTGACCCGTTCACCTGCTTTGTAACTGGAATTGCTAATATTTTTAGTTCAACCTATTCAACCTTCTATTTAATTTTAACAGGGGCGCTACTACTGCTCGTCCTAATCCTACGACGGCATTATATTGGAATTGCGACAATAATCAACCTATTTTTTACCGGCATAGCAGCTGATGTAATGCACGCGCTGTTAGATACGGTATTTCCCCATCCTAGTCTCGTAATTCGCTGGAGCCTAATGCTAGTCGCAATTGTTTTCACTTGTCTAGCAGCAGCTCTTTACTTTACTGCCGACCTTGGAGTATCCGCCTACGATGCAATTGCGCTCATTGCCGCTTATAAGTATCGTCTTCTCCCCTTTAAATACTGTCGAATAATTACGGATAGCATTTGTGTCCTAGTCGGTTTTGCTTTCAACGTAACTCTCGGCGTTGGCACAATAATTACCGCCCTATTTATGGGACCATTAACGCAATGGTTCAGGAGTCATTTGGCCGAACCGATCCTTACTCATGGACAAATAAAAACGGTAATGTAATAAGGCTAACGAATTCTTCTAAGTACGTATTCTAGATTTTACTCTGCTGTCGGTATTGGCGCGGACTAATTCCATAAGTCCTTTTAAATACCCGGGTAAACGAGTTTGTCCGTTGATAGCCACAGTGTTCTGCTACCTGATCAATACTAAGCTCCGATGACTCTAACAGGTGCCGTGCTTTGGTAATCCGAAAATTGCGAATATATTCACTGGGCGTTAAATCAAGATTTTGTTTAAACAAATCAGTAAGGTAACTTCGATTAACGTTAACTGACTGCGCAAGACTATCGACCGTCACTGTCGTTAGATGATGACTTACATGGTGAATTGCCGCTGTTACATAAGGATTTTGCTTCGGTTTAATTTGTTGGACATCCGCAATTGTTCCGGTAGCAATATAGCTTAGAAAACGAAAAAGGCAGCTTAAAGCGCGTAAATTATTCTCAGGGATCATAGAATCAAGGGCTAGGATCTCATTAACACAGTTGGCAAGTCCATATGATTCATCACTATTGAATACCGGACTTGTTTCTGAAAGATTGAGCTGATCAATCCACACAGCTGCACTTTTACCGGTAAAGCCCAGCCACACATAGGACCACGGTGTTTCTGTATCCGCAATATATGTAGTTCTATAATTAGGTTCGATTAAAAACCCTTGCCCTGCATGAAGGTGGTAGGCAACATTATTAACCTTGAATATGCCAGACCCGGATAAAATATAATGGATTAGGTAATATGGACGGACTGCTGGCCCATACCTGTGTCCTGACATCGTATCTGAACGACCAACTGATGTTAATCCTAGTTCTATGTTTGACGAAACAGCATAATCACGTGAAATTGCTTTTTCCATTATTTTTTGCTCCCCTTATACAAAATAACGATAGCGTTTTCAAAATCGTTCAAAAAAAGACAGCTCAGATTAATCTGAGCTGTCTTTTTAGGTCAGGGCGGTATGTGGGATTCGAACCCACGCGTGCCGGACCCACAAACCGGTGTGTTAACCAAACTTCACCAATACCGCCATAACAACTGTTAATAACTATAACACAAAATAACGGTAAATAAAAAGACTTTTTTTATTTTTCTTGATCATTTTTGGAATAATTAACCATTCGTAAGAAATTATCAACATCTAAACTAGCTCGACCGATCAATACGCCGTCTACATTAGGCTTATTCATAATCTGTCCAACATTGTCAGGATTAACACTACCACCATATAAAATACGAATCTTATCAGCAATCTCATACGTATAATTATCAGCAATCGTTCGGCGAATCTGTCGACATCCTTCCTCGGCTAAAACCGGGTTTGCGTGTTGACCATATCCTACTGCCCAACTTGGCTCATAGGAAACAACTACATTTTTAATTTGGTCAAGCGAAACTCCACGAAGCACGCTCATTAACTGCTGAAAGACGTAATGAATTTCTCCATTAACTTCTTTTTGGACCATTGTCTCATCAGTACAAATAATTGGTGTCACGCCCATCTCAAGCGCTGCTAGAACTTTTCGATTGACTGTGTCATTATCTTCATTAAACAAGCGGCGACGTTCAATATGCCCTAACATAACATAGGACACTCCAGAATCTGCCAGCCCCCGCAAACTAATTTCACCAGTATATGGACCTGAATACTCGGCCGATGCATTTTGGGCAATAATTTTTAACCCCGAATCATCTGCTGCTTGAATCATGCTTGGCAGTGAAAATGCCTGTGCTGCAATTCCAACTTCAAGCTTTTGCGGATCCGGCAACTTATTTTTTATCGCGTTAACAAATTCTACAGACTCTTGAACGTTTTTATGCATCTTCCAATTAGCTGCAATAAAAGGTTTTCGCATTTTTCGCTCCTCCTTTAACTATCAGTTTTAAGTATCGCATATTTCCCACAAATTTTTCATTAAATATTCGCTAAATTTTGTCCCATACTGATTCCGTTTTCTTTTATAAGTTAACAAATTCTTGCTATTCTTTAGCTAAGAGGATTCTTAACGGGAGGGACATTGATGAAACGAATTTATGAACTAGCTACTAAGTTTAGTCACGCTTTACGCCTGTTCACGATCTTAGCCTTAGCAATTTTAGGAACCGTATTGACAGTTCTCTTATTTACTGAAATTTTCTCACTTATACCATTAATGATAGCCGGAAATACCGACCATGTTATTTTCAAAATTTTAGATCGAGTAATTGTCTTTTTCCTTTTCTTTTCATTTATCACGATGATTATTGCTGCCTTAAAACATCATGGACATATTGCAGTTGATTTTCTGCTTAGCTTAGGTATCATGGCCCTAATTCGAGGACTTATCGCTGCTCACGGACAGCCTTATGAAATCCTCACAAGTTCTATTGCTATTTTATTGTTAATTATCGGTATGGTAACATTGAAACACTTTATGAAATGAGGAGTCTTACAAATGATAAAAGCATACTTAATTCACGGAACCTCAACTCGTGATGACGACTGGTTTCCATGGCTAGAGGAAGCAGCTAAACCGGCTATTGAAATTGACCGGCTTTGGCTCCCTAACCCTTATCGTCCAATTCAGAGTGAATGGAGTCAAGCAATTGATGATCAAATCGAACCTCATGATAACCTTATTCTCATCGCTCATAGTCTCGGTTGTATTACTGCCCTGCGTTATCTTGAGCACCATCAAATTAAGAATGCACGTTTATTACTGGTTGGGGCGTTCGATAAAAATTTACCTAACTATCCGCAACTTGATAAATTTATGGTACCGACACCCAATTATCAGCAAATCAATCCTAAAATATCTAAAGCAACGGTAATTACCGCGAAAGATGATCCGATTGCGCCATACAAAAATAGCATTGAAGTCGCTAATAAGATTAGAGCAAAACTCATAGTACAAGAAACCGGCGGCCACTTTTTAAGTAGCGATGGTTTCACAAAGTTTCCTCTAGTCTTAAAAGAGTTAAACAAATTGGCTAAATAACTTAATTTTTTAAAGATAAATAGCCAAATACATTCACAATTAAAATTAATTTATTCACATAACAGTTACTTATAATATTTTCCTTATAAATGCGCTCTTTTCGCATAAAAAAGCTCATTAAAAGCTTAGCTAATTATTATCGCCACTGTTGCTAAGACCTGTTACAATACTTGGTGGAGAGGGGAAAACAAAGATTTTAATTTGTTTTCCAAAAAGGCAACTATAATTAGTTGTGCTGTAAAAAATGTCTTAATTATGTAAAGGAGTTGTTCAATATGATGTCAATTATGAGTAATATGATCGCCTTGGTTAGCTTTGTTGCACTGATTATTGCAACATGCGCCCACGTAATTAATAACCGGGCCTAGCAATTATTTTATTATTTATACTGGTAAGAGTTGAGAATTAATTTTCTCAGCTCTTATTTTTATTTAACGCCGTCATGTTCTGCTCACTCATCTTTTATTTTTGCGTTACAATTAAAGTAATTTACACTGTTAAGGAAGCCGGTAATTAATGACAAAATTTAAGAAGCACACAACCGAGGAAATGGATTATTGGGAAAAAACACAAGCAAACGAACTATCTAAAATCCGAGCATCCCAACACCATTTAATTTATAACCTCGTTGCTTATGTTGTAATTTCAATTATTGAATATTGGTTGGCTGAAATTAGTAAATCGCAAACATTGCGTGCCGATGCATTTAACAACCTTTCTGGAATCATTTCAACCTTTTTACTCATGATGGGTTTGCACATTGCACAAGATGTCGATGACGACGATATTATTGGTGCTAAACTTCCTGACGGAAACTATCAAGCTCACATAGGATCTGACCAACGAGTACAATTTGTCCGCTGGCGGTATGAAACAATTTTTTCACTTGTAACAGCGGTTGTCATGGTTGCCATTGCGTTAAGCGTAATTATCGATGGAATTAAGAGTCTCCTTACGCCAGCAAGCCGAGTTGTCCCCCAGCCAGTTGCCCTAATCGGGGCGGGAATTGCTTCAATCATTATGCTGGTTGTCTGGTACATGAATCGTCAAACAGGGCTTAAGCTAAAAAATGCGGCATTACTTGCATCGGCTCAAGATAGTTTAAGCGATGCCTTTACAAGTATCGGTACCCTAATTTCAATTGGCGGAGCTCTCCTTTTTAACCTCCGCTGGCTTGATGGTGCAACAAGTATCGTTGTCGGTTTCTTTATTCTTTACTCTGGATTAAAAATCTTTTTCGAGAGCAGCCTTAACTTAACCGATTACTTTGACCCCCGTGCGGAACAAGAATACCGCCAAGCTATTATGCAAGTTAAACCGATTATTAAGGTTGTCGAATTAAAAGCCCACTATAATGGCAATGTAGTTACCCTCGACGCATCTGTTATGGTGAATGCTAAAATGACAATCTTACAAAGCTTCCAGCTATCAGAACATATTGAAAATATGCTTCGCGAAAAATTCGGCATTATTGATACCGATATTTCATTTATCCCTGACCCGCATTCATTTTTAGACAAAGATATTTCAGGAGATTTTTAATTTTATTTAAATTAGAGATTGACAAACTAAAATGAGAATGTTTTAATAAACACAACATCAAATGAAAGGAACGACAATTATGACTACCTGCTCATTAAATACAGCTAAGTACTATAACAACTATGCTTATCGCGCATAAGTGTCTGTACTTTAGGTACGGACAACGGTGTTCGTACCTAAGCAGGGTTGTTTTAATGAGTCCTTTGCTAGGTACACAATCTAGTAAAGGGTAGCGTTCTTCCATTATTTATACTACCAAGCCCACTAACTGGATTGTGCAATCACCGCTGATCTAGTTAGTGTTTTTTATTAGAATTTAAGGAGAATCAAATAATGAAAGCTACTAAAAAGTCATTAAATCAATCTGAACCTACTTTTGGGTTCGGCGAAAGTTTACTTATTCTTGCCGGCATCCTATGTATTCTCGGATACTTGATTATTTTTAAGCACCAAGAACCGCAAGCTCCACTATTCATTTCTTTTGTCCTGCTTGCAGTTTACGGTCGGATTCGTGGATTTAAGTGGGATACAGTAATGGACGGTATGCGAAGCGGTCTTCGGGCTGGCGTTGATCCTTTAATTATTTTCCTCTCTATCGGGGTTCTCATCGCTACGTGGATTTTTTCAGGAACCATCCCCACTATCATGTACTTTGGATTTGAAATTATTTCTGTTAAATTCTTTCTACCAACCGTCTTTATCGTTTGTACCCTTGTCGGTGTTGCATGTGGAAGTTCATTTACCACTGTTTCAACAATGGGAATTGCCTTTATTGGAATTGGCGCAACATTAAAAATTAATCCTGGTCTTACTGCTGGTGTTATTGTTTCTGGTGCATTTTGTGGATCAAATATTTCGCCGCTTTCTGGAACAACTAATCTTGCCGCCAGCGTTGGTGAAATCAGTATTTACAAACATATTAAATCACTTCTAGTCACTGATATTCCTGCATGGGCGATCTGTATTATCCTATACACCTTCCTCGGACTCAACTCTAAGAATGTTAGTCTAAGTGCGGTTCATAAAATGATGAATGGTCTTGCAAATGGTTTCTGGATTTCCGGGTGGGCACTTTTACCGGTTTTGCTCTTAATAATTCTTGCATTCTTACAGGTACCCGCTATTCCCTCTCTTGGTCTCGGATCATTGTTTGCTGCTTTGTTAGGATGGATTCATGCACCAAGTACAAGCATCTCAACCATTACTAATACCATCATGACTGGTTACGTCTCTCATACCGGTGATAAGACAATTGATACTTTACTTTCTAAGGGTGGAATTGCAAGTATGCTAACTTCACTTGCCCTTATTATCTTTGCTTTGGCTCTAGGCGGTCTTTTAATCAAGTTTAATATTATCAAAGCAATTATTGACCACCTTGCTGGTATTGTAAAAACCCCGGGCCGACTTACAATGGCCACCGCTGTTACTTGTGTGGGTGTTAACTTAATGGTCGGGGAGCACTACTTAGCAATTATTCTTCCCGGTCAATCATTCTTGCCAGCATTTGAAAAACTTGGCTTAAAACGAGCATACTTAACCCGAATCCTAAACGATGCGGGAGCCGCGGTTAATGCAATTGTTCCTTGGAGTGTATCCGGCGTATTTATTGCCAGCACCTTGCAAATTAATCCGCTTAACTTTATTCCATGGGCTTTCTTCCCATTCTTAGTTACGATCATCTGTGTTGTAGCTGGGATGCTCGTTAAAGTACCGGCTAAACAATCTACCGTCGCCAATTTAGCAACAGACCAAGCCTAAATTTATTTCTTATCAAAATTTTCATGTTATAGTAAAGGCAATGTTAAGATGTTGATTCCATTAAGGAGTGATACCTATGCGAGCCTTTACTCACAGTGAATTAGCAAAATATGATGGTCGAGAAGGCCGTCCTGGTTATATTGGCGTCAATGGAAATGTTTATGATGTCTCAGAAGTTCCAGAATGGGAGGGTGCTGAAGTCCATGGTAGTGTCGTTGGTCATGATTTATCAGACGTCACTTACCAAGAAGCAGCCCAGAAGTATTCTCCCGTTTCAAAGCTGCCATTAATCGGAAAATTAGTTGATTAAAATAATTAATAATAGCCTGGCGATTATCCTAAATGTCTAAACAAAGGCTCCCTAAATCGATTATTGATTTGGAGAGTCTTTATTTTTGCTTATTCTTCATTAACAACAGTAATCCGTTCGCGATGATGACGAGGAGCTAAAATCTCATCTACAACTACTTCTGCAACTGTTCCCGTTGAAACCTTTGATTCTTTTTGTTCATTAAACAATAGTTGATCTTTACCCACAATATAACCTGTTGCTGGGCCCGCCTCAAACATTGCTGATGGCGAGATTCCAACCCAGTCAATATCTGTAATCGTTTCTAAGTATTGCAACTCTTTTAACTGTTGTCGTGGTGTATTAATCCACTTTTCAGCACCTGGCATTTTAGCAATGTCTTCAACAAATAAGTGCTCATCAGCACCAGTCTTGAGGCTGCCGGCCCCTAAAATAAAAATTAATCTAATCTTATTTTTCCGTGCTATGCTTACTAACCTTTCAGCTAAGCGCGTTTGACGATCCGCATTTTCAGGACTGGTTCCATACGCGTCCACAATCACGTCAAACCGCGACAACAAACTCTCATTCAAAGCAAAAATATCACCGCTTAATAATTTTGCATCATTACCAAGGATTTCTCGTGCTTTGTTTTCATGCCGTACAATTCCAGTTACATCTAATTCGGGTTTTGTGGTTGCTAATTTATATATTGCACTACCGGCCATTCCAGATGCACCAATTATTCCGACTCTGATCATTGGTAATCACTCCTCAATGTTTGTCCAAAGTTACTTTTACGATTACCTTATCATGAAAAAGTGCAATTCCAAAAAGAAAGGACTTCATAATAAAATTCACCATTAACTAACTGCTTTTAAATTTTTTTCATTTAGGTAATCTTTAATTGTCGCCATCATCGCATCTCCATAATGTTCAAGACGGTACTTACCTACTCCCTCTACTGTTAAAAATTCCGCCGATGTTTGGGGAAGAACACGTACCATGTCATTGAGACTCGTATTAGTGAAAACAATAAATGGAGCGACTTTAGTTTTCTTTGCGAGCTCTAAACGTTTTAAGCGCAGTTTCTCAAATAGCTCTTTATCACAAGAAGTAAATCTTATTGGATAATCGCCGAACCTTTTTCTTTTAACTACTACCTTATCTTCCAATACCTCCAACCCTGCCGTTGTTATAAAGAGATACCTTCCTTGCCTTATTTCTAGATAATCAGTTGCTATTAAATAATCTATTAAATTTAAAACTTTCTCTTGTGAATAATGTTGTAATGCTCCATATTACTCGTATATTTTAGCTCCATTTTCCAGTATCCTTTGATTTTGAGATCCCGTAACTATCTTAGCAATGCTAATTTTGTTATATTGTCCATGAGTTAGCTTTACTAATGCAATCAAGGTCTGTGACTCCAGTGTAATATCGTCTAATTCGCCTTTATATAAACAATTACTGCATTGGTGGCAAGGGTGACAATCCCCGCCTAAGTACCTTGCGATTTCTTTCCGTAAGCATCTCGACGTATTAGCGTACTGTGCTACTGACTGAAGACCGTTGTATTGCCGAATTTTTTCTTCATTATCAATATCGATTCTCTTATTAATTGTCCACCATTGTTTTTTAGTATTAGCCTGTTTGAAATAAAGGATAACCTCACAAGGCAGATCATTTTTCACACTCCTTATGTCTAATAAGTACTCGCCTAAACTTTTCGGACTACTTATATGGATCATAAATCGAACATTCACAGGGCATTTACGAAAATTGGCTAAATTCGTGGTTATAAATATCTGATCTTTCATTTGATCTGGGGCACAAGACACTGCTACATTAACATGCCGAGCTCTTAAATATGTCGCCAATGCATTGCCTTCTTCGGCTGAGCGAACACATATAATGCCAGCCTGCCCCTTATACTTATCAATATACCCAATGAGCAATCTTTTTATATTGATTGGCGGCTGAACTACTCGGAGTTTAATAGTTTGGGAACTTAGCTTCTGGATAATACTACTATTTTGGCTGTTCATCTTATTCGTGCTCATTTATTTCTCCTTAACACATTTTATGGTAAAGATATTATAGCAGTACTGTTTGATTCGAATGCAAGAATAAATTTTAAATATTACAAATAAAATAAGCGAAGTTAGCTTAAACAATAACTTCACTTACCAATTTATTATGATTTCTCCTGTGCTATTAAATAATGACGAATATTACGAATGCATTTATTAAATTCCACCCATTCATTAAATGTCATTTCAACATTTTTGACTTGATACTTGTCTGGCGGTGTAATAATCGCTAATTCTTGTCCTTGATGCTTAAGAATAAGATGCGATTTAAGCTTCTCAAGCGTATAATGGCGTCCTGCTAGCCAATCTCTTAATTCTTGAAAAGAAGTTATATCCATATGCCCTTACCTCCTAATGTTATTTTTATTATAAATAAAATATCAACTATTGGCTAAAGACAAATAAAGATGGCATAATAAATTCAATATATCGAAAGAAGAGTGATTAATATGCAAACGGTGGTTATTACTGGTGGAACATCTGGTATTGGCCTTGCAACCGCAAAATTATTCCTTGAAAAAGGTTGGAATACAATGCTTGTTGGTCGTGATCATCAAAAAGGACACGACGTTGCTAAGCAATTAAGCGAACAGTACTCGCAAAATCATGTTGCATTTCAGCAAGCTGATATCAGTAAGGCAGCTGATGTTAAAAAGCTTTATCAAGCAACGATTAATAAATTTCAAACGGTAGATGCATTGGTTAATAATGCAGGAATCGTCATTCATGGTGAATTGCACGAAACAAGTGAACAAGATTGGGACAAAATCTTTGCAGTTGATGTTAAGGGAACCTACTTGGTTAGCAAAGCATTTCTTCCGATAATGATTAAGAATAATCATGGTAGTATCGTTAATATTTCTTCGGTTTCTGGTATGGCTGGTGATCGGGCAATGGTTGCTTATAATGCTGCCAAGGGCGCAATCATTAATATGACTCGGGCAATGGCTATCGATTATGGTAAGAATAATATTCGAGTAAATGTCGTTGCTCCAGGACCGACTGACACTCCGCTTTTTCACCAGGATAAACAAAAATTTGCTCAAAATAGTCCCTTAAACCGTATTGTTGAACCAGAAGAGGTTGCGGCTGCAATCTATTTTGTTACTAGCCCTGCTGCTAGTGCGATTACTGGCGAAACAATTCCTGTAACGGCAGGATTTGAAATTTCAACTGGCCAGCCAATGTAAAAAAAGCATTAGTAGTATCTATCTGCTGCTAATGCCTTTTTAATATCATTAGGTTTACTTTATTTATCTTCACCACCAATAATCTTATCTAACAACCGCGATAATTCTTCCTTTTCACTTGCTGTTAGATTATCAAAAAGGTGACCAAACATTTTTTGCTGCTGATCCTTAATTTCATTAGCTCGGGCTTCTCCTAAATCAGTCAAGAAAATTAAAGTGGCACGTTTATCAGTTGGGTCCACAGTCCGCTTAATATAACCATCATCCTCAAGCTTACTGAGCGATTCGGAAACTGATGATTGATTAATTCCCGCCTTTTCAGCAATCTTTTTCGCACGAATTCCTTCAGAAGCATCCGCAATAATTGTCAAAAGATTTTCCCGAATTAATCCCTGCCGGTTCATAAAACTAGGTCGGCCATTCATCATTGCTGAACGGTCAAATTCTGGGCGCTGGTTCATCATGTCTGACCAGCCATTCATTGACTGTCTCCCCGCCATTGGACCATTCATCGGTGAAAAACCACCACGCCCAAACATATTATCATTATTCATATCTGCTTGTTGAAATTCACGACCGCCAAAGCCGAATTTCCCCATTTGTTGTCGTGCAAAGCCTTGGTTGCTTCCCCATAAAGTATTGCCCCGTAATACTGATAAACTCTTTAACATTTTTTGAATTAATTCCATATCACTGATCTCTGCCATGATTATCTCTCCTTAAATTATATTATTTTAGTTTGATTAAGAATTTACTTTCGAACTTTACTTCTTACTTCAGCAGTCTTTAATGGATTGCCTGATACTAGAAAAACAAGAAGTACAACCATCGTTCCTAAAGCGATTAATTGATTTGTAAGCGTATCATTATCCTCCACTAATTTTATCGTTTAACAATATACTTCGGTACCGATGTATATAATATAATACCTTTGTATTTTATTGTCGATATATTTCGGTACCAAATTAATTTAAAAGTGTTTTTGTGGAAAATTAATACTCCGCTTTACTAGTATTTCTAATTTATCTATTTTAGAATTTGCTTAAAGGTATATCGAAGGGTGGCTAATACAGTGATTCATAATATCCAAACTGTCTCTGGTTACATTGAAGAAATCGAAAAATTAATTAACGATAAGAAACAAAATTATTATTTTCGCGGACAAGATGATGCTTTTTCAAACACCTTACCCTCTGTATTCCGCAGTCGAAAACTTCTCGATAATGAGGATAATATGTTTAATGATTTTTTAATGACTGATCCACAGCTTTTTGAAAAATGCCGGACTAATTTTGAACGCATGGCATTAATGGAACACTACCACCTGCCGACTAGGCTACTAGATGTTAGTAGTAATCCGCTCATCGCCCTCTTTTTTGCAGTTAAGGGTGGTCAGGGTAATGGGGAAGTATATATTTATAAGGACCAACCTAACCGCGATAAATTAGCTAAAATGCTTGATGAACGAGGATGGCACGAACTTATTGCTGAATATGATTTTAAGAGTGGCTTAACTAATCACAATTATTTCAAGAAAAACGCCTTTAGCAACGAAATGCAGCTTGAGTCCTCGTTGGCAAGGCAGTCGATGGCCGATAAAAGTGCCTTTTTCCAGACAATTAAAAACTTCTACCAGTTAGATGATAATTATATTAGTCAGCAGCATCGGCTATGGAGTAATGACTATCTTAATTATTTTGATGATAATACCTCAAACTACTTTGCTGAATTCAAACATGACTTACATACATTGCCTTTCCTTCGTTTATTTGAGGAAGCCAAGCGTGACATTCCAAGCTTTGAAAACAAATTAAATCCCCTCGAATTAATTGTCCCCAAAATTGTAACCGTCAAACGAATGAGTCGTCGAATGGAAAATCAGCAAGGTCTTTTCCTTTTCGTTCCCTTTATCGGCGATGAGTATGATCAATCCGTAAACATTAATTACTCTGAGGTTGAACACCAAGCACAATCGGCAATCGATATCCTTAGTCTTTATAATTCTGAGAAGCCTAATGAAAAAGAAAAGTATATTATTCCCGCCCAATATAAGCGTCCCATTCTAGATGAATTGTCAAAACTCGGCATTGACTACAGTTTTATTTATCCAGAAGATCATGCCAAGAAAGCAGAAATGATTAAAGAGAAATATTTGGGCCTCTAATTTGTCACAAATTGTATACAACTGTTCAAGAACGTGCCGATTAGCGATAATTGTGGAATGACAGCAATTGCCAAGAAAGAATAAGGTAACTACTTCTTTAAATATAGAACGACATAACGACGATAATATCTATCATTTTCAATCATAAGTTTACTTCTCCCATCCCGAAACGGCTACTTTACCAATCATATGACCACTTTCTACTAAACTATGTGCCTTACGTAGATTAGCTGCATTCAAAGGAGATAATGATCGTGTTAACGTGCATTTCAACTTACCTTCATCAAGTAGTTGTGCGATTGTATCTAAAATAGTATGTTGAGTTTGCATATTGCTCGTATGATAGTAAGATTTGGTATACATCCATTCCCATGTAAAAGTAGCCTTTTTCGGAGTCAAAAGACGTAGGTTAATTGGCCGCTTATTTTCAGTGATTGAAGCAATAGTCCCTTCTGGTTTAATTAACTCACACATTTCTTTCCAGTGACTATCGATATCTTTGAGTTCTAAAATATAGTCTACATATTTGTAGCCTAACTTTCGTACTTCATCAACTAAGTTATTCCTGTGGTTTACAGTATACTTAGCGCCATGTTCTTTAACCCACTTAATACTTTCAGGACGTGAGGCCGAAGCGATAACAGTTAAGCCTGCATTGGCCGCTAATTGAGTTGCAACCGAACCTACTCCTCCAGCGCCATTAATAATAAGGATAGTTTTACCTTTATTTTCTGAACTAGTAGTTGGTAATGATAACTGTTCAAATAATGCTTCATATGCAGTTAATGATGTCAGAGGCATTGCAGCCGTTTCATCATCACTTAATGTCTTTGGCGCGTGTCCCACAATTCGTTCATCGACTAATTGATACTCACTGTTACTCCCAGGACGCTTAAAAGATCCAGCGTAGAATACTCTATCACCAGGTTTAAAAAGAGATACTTGTGCCCCTACTTCTTTCACAATTCCACAAGCGTCCCAACCAATAATTTTCGGTGTTGTTAAAGTTCCTCGTCCGTTATGTCGTACACTAGTGTCAACTGGATTAACAGATACAGCATTAATTTTTACTAGTAGATCATGTCCTTTAGGAGAAGGAATATCCTTCTCAAAATCAAATAAACTTTGAGAGTCATTTATGTCTAAATGTCGTGTGAAACCAATAGCTTTCATATCGTATCCTCTTTTCTATTTTGTACTAACAAATAGTAACTCGATTTAATAAATTAAAAAGAGGAGAATTTAAATTTTCTATGTAACAATTATTTCCCTAATAGCAACACAACCGGGAATAATGTATTATAAAATAAGTTAATTCTTTGAAAGGGGTGCTAGCCTTGCAAAGGCATATTTTCAATTGTAGTAAAGGCTGTCCAGTAGAAAGCACGTTACAAATAATTTCCGGCAAGTGGAAGAGTGTTATTCTATATCACCTTATAAAAGATGAAGTATGTAGATTTAGTGAATTACAAAAGAAAATGCCTCATTGTTCCCGAAGAATGTTATCTTTACAACTCAATGAATTAGAAACAGATAAAATTATAGAAAAAAAGATATATCCAGTAATTCCACCAAAAACAGAATACCGATTAACTAGCTTTGGAAAGACTTTAATACCAGTTATTCTTGAAATGGAAAAATGGGGACAAATGTATAATTCTATAAATTCATAAAATATTGATTAAAAAGGAAACACCGTAAAACTAATTTTAGTTATCTTACAGCGTTTCTTTAATTATTCTTTATATATGTTCATGAAAAGCCTAAAATAGCCCGTTATAACGACCATAAACGCCGTTATAACGGGCTATCATCTTGCCTAGTGCTGACTAGAGTCGCTGTTTTGTAGTAGCTAAGGTATTGGTACGACAACATTCAACTCTAAACGTGTTAAGGTTTTGTGTTAAAAGCATAGTCAGAAACTATGGTCAAAAGCTGATGTGACGGCAATCTAAAGTATTTTGAATTATTTCATCTAAACGATTACCTTTCAGCTAGGTAATAAACTTCTGCTTTGTCAAAGTTTATTAAGCAATTTGCTTATATCGTTAATCATTAACTGACCGTTATATATTTCTTCTTTGTTTAAAAGGAGTGTGGTTCGAATTTTTTAATGACATACTCTAGAGACTGGGTTAAATGAGCATCATTAAATCAACGAAAATTAGTTTATCAAATTATAAAGTGTAAAGCAAGACCCAATTAAAAAAATAACTACATAACTAATTAACAAACGAATTTTAACATATTTTGACACATCAACATTCCAAGCACCATCATTACCAATGAATTAATTTAAGTATTAGAGTAACGATATTCGATACTAAATAATAAAACCATGTCATTTCTTAAGTTGTATACTTAACAATAAATTACAATGTTAGGAAAGTGATTGCTACTATGGAAAAAGTTACACAGACAGTTTGTTGGTTTTATAATCATTGGATTTGGGGTATTTCATCATTCTTCATATTAACAGTATTATATGGACTATCACTTTTAAAAACTAATTCCTCCTGGCTCTCCATTCTTTACGTAGTGTCTAGCTCTTATATTTTGAGTTCCTTAGAAATTAAACTTATCAATGTTCTTAGTGATTTATTAGATAAATGGACTTCTAAACTACAAGATAAGTACAGAATGCATAGTTGGGAAGATACTAATTTAAATAATACTGATAGATTTTATAACATCGGTTGGAAAGATGATTACCTAAGTGACCTATTGAAATATCTTGATAAGAAAAAAGTGCTCCCACCCAAGAACCAGATTGATTCCTACTTAAAAGAAAATGGATCTAATGGCACTATAAATACTATTTCACTATATGAAGTATTAGTAGGTCGTTTACAAAGATTATCTATGAACGAATTACTTACACTCAAACATTATACGGAAGTAAAATCTTCAAGGAATGTATATCAAAGGAATGTAACACTTAGTAATGTTGGTAAGGCAATTCTTCTAGTTAGCACAATTGCTTTCATTTTCACTGTAGCTGGGGCTACTGAAGATATTACAGTTAGCTTTATCCATTTTAAAAATGTCCATATTGGCACTATAACTAGCGCCATTTCCAAATTACCCACATATTTTATTATGTTCGGATTAATTATTTTAATAATGATTACAATTTTCTTTGTGGCACTAGCATTTTATAATGAAAAACACCTAAGATATGTAGATGTTATTCATCAAGCACTGGCAGATGCGTACTCCATCAAATCCAATAATGAAGTTAAAAAATAATATTCTTAACACATTTTAACACGCGACTATCCTTGCCATATCAGCAATCCCACCACTTCAGCCACTCAAAAATCACTTACCAACATCCGCCTGTGTTAACAGACGTGTTAAAGCAGAGCCATTTAAGCGACGAAAAAAGCCTGTAACGCCAACGATAATCGCTGGTATTACAGGCTTATGTGTTCTTTGTAGTGCTCACTAAAGTCGCTTTTTTAGAGTAGTTCAACCCTTGGTGTAAAAGGATTTCATCCTAAACGTGTTAAGATTATGTGTTAAATGCATGGTCAGAAACTTTGTTCAAATAGCGTCGTTATGGTACTCAACCAATTCAAAATGGCATTACTGTTGCAATATTTTGTATTTAAATTTGATATTAGAAGATGCAATATTTAAAACTTCACCAACTAAAATAAAATCATCCTTATTAATAAAAGCAAAACTATCGCCTTTATATATTAATTGTGCTCTCTTATAACTGGTAAAGTAACTAATTAAATCAATGGGCATTTTTGTTAGCTTAAAGCTATTTGCATTATGAGAAACATGCAAACAATTACCAATATAGTCATTGTAAATATATACACTATCATTGCCACCCTTAGACCAACTTATGGTGAACTTCTGTTTACCTCTACCAATATCAACCTTACCATCATTAACATCTAAGCTAAGAGTAACTACTCCTTTATCATTAGGATTAAAAGCTAAACTATGCTTGATTTTATCTATGTTTTTTACTTTTCTCACTTGTCGTTTATATTCTGTTGATACATGATTAACTTCATCAGGAAATATATAATTTAGTAGTTCATAGTAAGCTTTTATGTTTTTTGGATTAGTTGGATTACTCATATCTAACTTAATATATTTTAAATCTTCAAATGGTTCTGGCAACTCTTTTGAAGCTTCAACCAGCGGAATTATATGAGAATCATGATTAACTTTGATCCTATCCACTTCGTATTTTACTCCACTACTTTCAACCTCCATCCGTTTAAGGTACTCATTTGTGCAAACGCAAATTATATACTTTACATTTGTAGCTTCGGACATAAAACTTTTTAAATTGGACCCCGGATGGGTAGATGTCTTGTCGAAGAATACATTAACATCATAGTTTTCTATCAAAAATTGGTTTAACCATGTTGCAAAATTTTCACCATTTCCCTCACCCCAAGAGTAAGAAATAAAAATATCAGCTCGACACTTATCAGTCATGATCCATCTCCCTTAAATTTTATATCTATTTTGAACACTAACACCCCAAAAAGGTATATAAGATACAAACTTTCTACCTGCTTTTTCGTCATAAAGCTTGATTAAATTAGCCTCTATTGCATTAGAAATAGCTTTAGAGATTAGTGAACTGTCGTTACTAGTTAAGTTAAACCTTTTCCTTAATGATGCATTATTTATTTGTTCATCGTTAACATAATGCAAACAGGCATTCCAATATATCGATTCATTCTTTTCAGTTGGAGACATATCTTTGAAAAGCTTTTTACTGTGGATTGTAACCTGTGTTGCATCTGTTCCTTTCGTAAGTATTTCCAGAGCTGGTAATTCATGCTCTTCTAAAGAAGCTACAACTTTATCAATACCGGTTCCTCGAGATTCAACTATTTTAAATTTTCCCAACAAGTCAGCCAGTTCTGTATTTCTTGACCTTGGAGGAAAATCTAAGAACCTCATTGGATCAATCAATGGAACACCCGGATTACTAAAAATAATTCTGTTATTAAAGATTTCTACCATTGGTCTCATTCCACTAATAGTAAAGTCTTGATGAGCAATCGTATTCGCTAATAATTCCCGAACAACTAATTCCGGAAATTGTGGAATATCATTTCGAATACCACCAGTGTAGTCTTCAACATAAGGAATATGTCGCATTATATTAACAATCATATTATGGAATCCAACTATGATACCCATATTACCAATAGCATCGTATACTGCATTGTCAGTCTTATAGTTACCTTCATATTTAGTAATTCTAACTGTCCTTCGCTTTAAGTGAGGAAAACTATTCATATCCTTTGCTAAGGTATAGGCACCTAAATTAGTGATATCAAATGAATTTCCAGAACTAACAATAATATTATCTTCAATTAAACTTTGAATAATATCACTTTCATGAATAATATCCATATTTATAGTTCTTTTGTAAAAATTAATATCTAGCAAATTTTCTATGTCCGGATATGATACATTAGTTTTGGCAAATTCCATTTCAAACTTAGAAGATTCAAACGATTTCCAAATTTGTCTTTCTTTTTCCGGAAACTCATTTAACGGCTTTAGTGATGTACCAGAGCGAACATACTCAACACCCTTATACTTAATTGGCTGATTTATATGAGTCACATCAATAATCAAAACAACCAGTCTTCTTCCTTGAACATTCTTAAATTCTTTCCACTCCAGTTGAATTTTAGGATTTATATTTTCCTCAATATAAGTAATAAATGGATAATTCGAATTTTTCATTCGCTTTTTATTACCATCTTTAGGCAAAATACGAGCTTTTGATGTATATGGATCAAATTTTGTTCCAATTATCTTTTTAGTAATATCTTCGACTCCCCAGATTAAATAAGCACGCGGATTCAATGAAGCGATGGCAGCATTCCCTAATGCAGAAATATATTTACAAATTTGACCGGTATCATTCAAATTAGATTTATATTCGATTGTTTCGGATTCATTATCATTTTGAATAAGTTCTAATAAGACATCAGAAGTGAAATTCTCCATTTTATTTCTCCACATTTTCTTTTTCTCAATTTAAATATTTTTTCTCTAAACTCAATAATATCAAGGGTTCCCTTTTTTCTCAATTAAATATTTTGTAATTATATCATTAATTAAGGTAACAAGCTCACCTACTAAAAATAGCCATGCAACTAATTGCACGGCTATTTTTTTACATTGATAAGTAGCGATCCATCAATCCACTATAACCAGTGTTAAAAGTTTTCACATAATACCGCATATAGACAGCTAGCGAATTACCCAAGCGATTGCAGGCGTAACTGTAATCACCAAGCCTTGCCAATCTGGTTCCGCAAGTTGTCCTAAGGGTATAGCAACTCAACGGCAGATCCCCATTATTAACGCCAATCCGACGACAAAGTTCCTTTAACATGTCATTCATTGACCGTTGGGTGACTGGATAACCCAACCTAGCTAGCCAGTAATCCGTCAAATTCAAAAATAGTAAGTCACTAGTGGTTTGCCCGGTACCAAATTAAATTGATAATGGATTAGTACCTAGCCTAAAAACTGTGAATTCCCGTACTAAAACTATTTTGGGTTATCTCTACCTATATAACACCATATCTCTTAAATTGTTGAGAATTAGTTTCTCATATGGCTAACGTTTGTTGGTCTCGGGCCTAATTATTTTTTGACCATGTACTAAGATTTCAAGTAACAAAAAAGACTGGTATCAAAGACTAGTCTACACTCTTATATAGGTTCCAATCTGTTTCTTTATCCACAGATTCGAGGCATTAAGCCAAGTATTTAGGAAACAATGATTAGCGTTTAATCCGTTTGGGCAAACCATTTAAATCATCTTTTTTTCTACTTACACTCAATCATTTTAACCAATTTTTGGATATGGATTTCCATCGCATCTAAAGTTTCTACTGGCAGCTGTAAACCATTAAAGGCCAGCGGTAGTTCAGTACAGCTTAGGATGACACCACCAATCTTGTCATCATTAACCATCCTACCAACGATTTGTTTTAAACGCTGCTGAGTTTCTTCTTTAACAATTCCTTTTTCTAGTTCGTTTTCGATTTTTCGCCAATATAAGCCTGTTCACTTTTTTGTGGGACAGTAATGATGATTCCACTATTCTTAAAGGCGTCTTGGACAAAATGTTGAGACATTGTTGGTGCCGTTCCTAAAAGAGCTAGTCGCTCATGATGCTGTTCCTTAGCATAATCACAAAGGGCAACTGGTATTGAAACCAACGGTAAATTTACTTTGGCCTGAAGTTGATCAAACACCACATGCGGTGTAATCCCTGTTAAAGCAGCAAAATCTGCACCGCTCTTTTCAAAATTATTTACTCCACGAGCCAAATAGTCTACCAACTGGTTAAATTCATGCTTACCACTAAAATGCAAAACCTTGTAGACACTTAACAATTCGATACTTAAAGGAGGAAGCAATCCAGTATCTTGGTAAACTTGCTGGCAGATTTTTCGATAATAAATAACTGTAGATTATTGTTTTCATCATTATTCTAAGGAAAAGATTTTAAAATATATTTTGCTGTTCATCTCGCTTAGCAGCGTTCATACTAAATAGAGAGGTGATGATTGTGTCAAACACTAAGAAGTACAATGATGGTATGAAGTTATTAGAAGAGCTGCAACAAGCAGTTAATGAACCGGGGCTATATACGATGGAGGAAGTATTCAACAATTTAGATTAAAAATAATACCAGTACAGCTGTTTTGAGTCTGTACTGGTATTTTAGCTATTTTGTAATAACTATCCAATCCTTAAAAAATTTTTGAGTTAATTGTTTAGTTAATTTATGTTGCTTATACCATTTGAATCCGAAAACTTTTGTTTGATTAATCCAGTCATGTTTCAATAACGCCCTACATAGAAGTCGAAATTGCTCCGCTGCTTTATCCGGCAAATAACCACCTGTTTTTTAACAACAGCTTGTTCGTCTTGACAAAATTTATTGATCAAACCATCTAGGTTTTTAAGGCCATCAAACTGAGCTAAAGGATTAACAAAAGATTGTAATTGGATCAATTCTCTTTTATTAATCAGCTCAGCATGGGAAAGTTTCAGTAGTTTTTCTCGCCAACCACTCTCTTCATGAATCTTGCCCTTAAATGCCAAATTACATGCGATTAGTGAAGCAATAAATGCCATTACTGCACTAATCATTGTTCCATCAACCGATTTCATTTTCAAAATCCTTTCTACTAAAAAAGGCAGAAGAGTAAGACAGTAACTCTTCTACCTAGATACTCCGATTGGGAGAAATGCATTGGGCGAAGTAAAACATAAAAGCCTCTTTAACGCAAGCAACCCAAGTTTCTAAATCTTAATTAGTTCCGCTTCTTATTTACGCCAGCAAGGCCAAACATTCCTAACAAGGTTGCGGTGCCTAAGCCCATCACAGCTAAGTTATCGTTGTTACCAGTTTGTGGTAATACTTTAGCGTTGTTCTTAGATTGTTGTTGAGCCTTGTAAGCTTCACGGGTCATGATTGGTTGGTCAGTGTTCTTTACTGCTAGGCCATTAACTACCTTCCAACTAGCAAGTACGTTGTCATTAGCGTCAACAACTTGGTTATTCACAACCTTAGCGCCAGCTGGTAATTGAGTATCAGCGTTGCGGTCATTTGTCTTGTTATCGGTTGGCGTGGTTGAATTCGTTGATGGTTGATTAGTATTGTCAGATGGCGTGTTAACACTAACCACTGGGGTGTTGTTAGTTTCATCCTGATCACCAATGGTGTAGCTAACGCCATCCATCGCCAACTTATAACCAGCTGGAATATTCAGTTGACTGCCACTGAAAGTATCACCCTTTTTACCAGTAAAGGTTTGAGTTCCTACTACCTTTGTAATTGGCGTACCATTGGCTGTATAACCAGTGGTTTCAATATAGTGAACCATCAAAGTATGGTTAGTTTCAGTTGGTGTAGTTGGGTCAGTAGTGTGCGTACCATCACCCGTGCTTGGCTTAGTTGGATCAGTTGAAGGATTGTCTGGTTTCGTTGGATCCGTTGATGGCGTTTGCTTAGCCGCAACCACTAAGACACCCGGTACAGTAAAGGCCTTTGACTTAGTACCATCTGGGAAGTCTAAGATAACCTCTTCATCATAAGTTCCAGCATTTTGGGCATTCTTTTGAACATTTGCTAGATTGGTCCATTCAACCTTAGTGCCTTCTGGGTAAGTACCATTAGTTGCAAGTACCATAAACGTTGCCGCTGAAGCCGTGTTAGCATTAGTATCCTTAATAAAGGCATCATTAGACAGCTTTGGAGCTGGAATGTTAGTATCACAAGCCGTAACGTTAACCTTCATAATTAAACTAGGCTCCAAGTTAGTGTACTTTTCATTATCTTTTTGTTGTAGGTCTGTTCCCTGTTGAGCTGTCTTAATTTTATCAAGGAGTTCTTGGTCCTTAGCCAAGGTAGCTTTAGCATTATCTAGTTGATTTTGTAAGGTTGCAGATTGACCTTCTAAGCTATCCTTAGTTAATTGAGCCTTCTTAACAGTTTCAGCGGCCTGTTGTAATTTGGCTTGCGCATCTGCCAATGATTGGGAAGAATTTAATTGCGCCTTAGCTTCGTTGTACTGGTCTTGTTCAGCCTTACTCAAGTAACTAGCGTCAAATTGTAAATTATCTTCCTTATTTGATAATTGCTTAATGGTATCTTGAAGAGTGCTAATTTGTTGCTTCAAGTCACTGATTTGACTATTTAATTTTTGATCATTGGCTGTAGCATCCTTAGTCGGACCCATAGCAGCGTAATTATTGATCGTATTAGTTACTAAATCATTGGCTTTATCGGCATCTGTAGCATAAGTAGTATCGAACGTTAAGACATAGTCTCCGTCGCTACTGTCTGCTAACCGTTTAAAACCAAATGCAACATTATAGTTACCATCTTCTAGGAAATTGTCTCGATGCCCCCAATTAGAATCATCGTCCCGATTTAGCATTGATAAAACCGCATCATTCGCCCATTCAAACTGACTAATCATGTCACTCTCAGAAAAAAGTCCTGATAGGTTTTCTGAATGCCAATTGCCAAGGACATTATCCATATCATTTTCATTATGTTCTAAATTAGCAGCTGATGGTTGAGCAGCGCGGGCCATTGCTCGTTTAAACTGCTCTTCAGTCATCACAAAAGGTGCTAACCCACGTTGCGCCCGGGCATGGTTTAATTCATTGATTAGCAGAATTGATAATTCCCGTGCTTGGTCCTCAGTCATTCCTGTAGATTTATCAATTTTATCAATCTCTAAGTATGGCTGGTATTCACTACCAATTTGACTTGTTAAACGACCATTAGGGCTAATTGTTCCATAGTCTTGAGCCTTATTATTGTCTGGACTAACATAAATGTTATTAGGAACGACATTTTTATTCCAGGTTGAAGCATTCATATTAGAATCATAGTAGTTATCCCAAAGGTTGTTTCTTGCAACGTTTTCTAATAATGACTTACTCTTATCAATCCGACCATTAGGCACTTCTGCAGTCTCAGTTTGTGAATTTAAATCATTAATTTGGTCTTGTAGATTAGTAATCTTACCTTGAGCCTGTTCCTCCTTGCGTTGAAGATCAGCTTGTTGATAATAGTTAGCCTTCTTAGTCAGGTAATCAATTGTTGATTGCGCCTGATCAGATGACATCGAAGAATTCTTTAGAGCATCAACTTGTGATTGCGCATTCTGTTGATCCTGTTGAGCCTTTTGCAGATCTTGGCTAGCTTGATCAATTTCCTTCTTGCTGGCATCAACTGCATTTTGCGCTTTATTGACAGCGTCGTGATCTGCATTAACCTTTTGCTCCTGTTGCGCAACTTGATCAGCGGTTTGTGTTTCACTGGTAGTATTAGCAGCAGGTGTAGCGTCAGCGTGAGCAGTGGTCGTAGCCATAGTTGTACCAGCAGCTAAGGCCATTACAGTAGCGGTCATCCATAACTTACCAGATTTGTAGAGCTTCTTATGTTCTTTCATTTCTAATTAATCCCCCTCAAGCGAATTTTATATTTACAGAACACATTATACAAATTCACAAATTGGGACGTCGTACTGAATGGTCATATATTGCACTCAAATGAAAATTTTAAATTATTTTTAGTAAATGGTTACTGTAGTACCTTAAAATGTTAATAAAGACTAAGGACAAAAGGAGCACTTATACTGCCTCATGATCAATGTATATATTCTTGAAGATCAAGTTGAAGAACAGCACTTACTTCATAAGCTCATCATCAATATCAGTAATGAACTAGATATTAATACCCAAACCACCATTCATCCTTTTAGCGATGATCACGAATTAAAACTTCACTTGCCAGAACCGAGTATTGATAATGTCTACATTTTAGATTTAGAGATTCATGGCAACAAAAAAGCTGGCTTAGCTTTAAGCAAAATCATCCGGAAGCATGATCATTTCGCTACCATTATCTTTCTCACTGTTCATGATGAATTTCTCCTAACAACGTACAAGTATCAAGTAGAAGCGCTTGATTTTATTGAAAAAGGTCATAATAGTATTGAAGCTGATTTAAAGCGGGATTTTACCAGGATATTAGAAAAGAAGCGTCAGGATCCCTCCGAATCACTGACACTTCCTACTAGTATTGGCTTTATTAATGTTCCGTTAGAAACTATTTTGTTCTTTCAAAGCGCACCCAGTAATACTCGACATTCGATCCTTCACACTCAAGATAGCCAACAGCTTATTAAAGTCAGTCTAAAAAGCATTGAAGAACAAAGTCACTTTTTCTTTAGGGCGCATCGTAGTTTTGTGGTAAATTTACAGAACATCACCACCATCGATATTAAAACCCATTTAATCCATTTCAAAAACACTCTAGATACTATCCCCATCTCGCGGCTTAAAACTAGGGCCATTATCAGTCGGCTTCGAGCTAACCAAGTCAATTGGTAGTGGATCTTTTTAAGGAGATGTCTCGAGCATCCTTAACGTATACTTATGATAGTTCTGTTTTTTCTCAACCACTCGTTCGTTTGTGGTTTTTTTAGCGCCATAAAAATCTTTTAATATAATCTGTCCAGTTGGCATCTGCAATCGTAGTTGATACTTGTTACTATCAAAAACCATTGCATAATTGGTATTTCTTTGAAAATACTTACTAATATTGGGCCCAGTAGCATTCGATGCCTGTGATTGCGTAAGGAAGATTACTTTACCGTGGTACACATTTTCCTTCTTCTTAGTGATTTTGAAGGTAAGATAAACTTTATCTACTTCACTGCCACGCTGATCAAAAAGTTGTAATTCATATGGCTGGTATTGTGATGCCACGATATTAACTCGATCATTCTTTTTAAAGAGATATGTAACACAAATCATGCCACAAATAATCAACATTAATGCCAAGCCTAGTGGCCATTTTTGCTTAAATAGCAAACTTGATTTTGTGATAAAGTAGTTATCGGGATTCGGCAATTGTTGTCCACAGTTCCGACAAAACTGGGCGTCTCTAAAATTATCTATCCCACAGTAAGGACAGGTTTTGCTGTATTTCACTATCTATTTCACCTCCGGAGGTTAACATGACTTATTTTGCTTTGGCTAACCCATTTCAGCAGTTTCAACAGTATCCAATTGCCTATTGGATTATGAATATCCTGCTGTATTCCATCACCCTTGCAAGTGCAAAATTATTGCTTTTTCAACACGTTAGTAAGATTCGGGTGCCAGTTTTCATTTATGTAATAATGTCCATTATGACAATGTTTATCGATTCCACCGCAGTTATTAATGACATTATCACTTGTGGAATTGCTATTGCGCTCATTTATTTGACAACAATAGTGGAATATCATTATTCATTAACTAAAATTACCGCTTTCTACCTTTACCCTTACGCTATTTTTACGATTTTAACTGTCCTCATTTCCAACATCATCATGCACATAATCCACCATTGGGACCCATCTATGCACTCCTGGATTGCTAATAATTTTGACTTTTTTGAAGAGCTGCTTATCTTTGGCATTAGCTGGTGGTTCATCAATGGATGTCAGAAGTTAACAAAGCGGTACTTTGCAACTGTTGTTCCCTATCACTATATCTGGACCTGGGGAGTGGCCCTTAGTATTTTCATAATTAATTTCTTTGATTATTCGGTCGTTCTGTATCACCAATTTATCTTACCTTCACCAGTGATCACCGGAGTTTTTGTCAGTTACATTGTATTATTACTATTTACCATGTGGATTACCGGTAAATACTACTCTTACCAGCAGGATAACCAACTGTTGACTAGTGAGCTAACGAACCTGCAAACGTATACCAGCTATGTTGAAACTCTCTATGACGATTTGCGAAGATTTCGGCACGATTACAAAAATATTCTATATACTTTAGCCGAATCATTCAAGCTGAATGACCTTCAATATGCCCAATCCTTACTTGATGAAATGCTTAATTCATCAAAGCTCAGCATTACCGAAAAACACAGTACAATTAGTCATCTAGCAAACGTCCAAGATGCGGACATCAAGAGCCTGCTCTTTAGTAAGTATGCTGAAGCTCAAGAAGATGACGTTCAAATGCAGATTGAAGTAGAAAAACCGTTTAAGTTTCATAGTAGCATTAACTCACTAGATTTGATTCGGATCCTTTCAATTTTACTGGATAATGCTATCCATGCCGCCGCAAAGTCGCAAGCTAAGCGAGTAAATGTTAGCTTATTTGAAAAAGGCGATTATCAATATTTAATTATTGGTAATTCCACGCTCCCAACGACGGTCAACCTGGCAAGCCTTGAAAGTTCGACTAAGTTAGAATCCCAACATGGATTGAGCTTAAAGAATTTACGAATGATCCTAAGCCGTTATCCAGAGATTCAGCACTATGTTTCCTCTAAAAATCACTGGTTTGAGCAAACTCTGCGCTTCCCAAAATAATTATAAATTAATTAGTACCAGCTTACCTTATTGGGTGAACTGATACTTTTTATTACCGTTAATATCGAGCTTAAATAACTTTGGGCCAGGTGCTAAACAGAAGTGCTCCCCATTTCTCGTCCAGTTTGATCCGTATAGAGTTTTAATTTGGTTATCAAATTCTTATAATTACCATTTAACTGATACAGTGCCTGATTGTTTTTAAACAAGTACTAAAATTCAAGGTAACAAAAAAGACCGGTATCAAAGAGCAATTTATACTCTCCTAAGCTGAGCAAAACTACTCAAATCTAAGGTATCTTAATACGTTTTAACACGCGACCAAGTTTGATATATCAAACTGATGATAGTCTCAGTATAGGAGATTTGGAGTAGCCAGGGCTAGACGTATCAATATGACTGCTTACTTATTTACCATGGTCAAAAGAAGTTCAAGCAGAATGCCATAAATAATGACAGGGTCATGAATTACCATGTTGGTAGCTCATGACCCTATTTTTTTCAATACGTACTGTTATTGACTGCTTACGATAATTTTACAAAACTACAATAATTTATTAAAATGGAAAAGTTAATATTTTAATAACCAAGGAGAAATAAGATTGTGAACATAAAAATCCACTTAACCTGGTGGGGAATGTTGGTAATTGCTATTTTAATTTACCTTATCGCACTAATTTAGAAAAGCAAAAGAACCACTACCAATTAGATAGTGGTTCTTTTCTTAAATTATGCTGACTAGAGGATTCGAACCTCCGACCTCATCATTACTAGTGACGTGCTCTGCCAACTGAGCTAAGTCAGCATAATAACAATTCCTTGTTAATTATAACAGAAACTGTCATTAAATAAAAGACGCGAATCGTTAACCGGTCCACGTTCTAGTTTGCGTGGCAACGTCCTATCCTCGCAGGGAGCGATCCCCCAACTACTTTCGGCGTGTTGAAGCTTAACTTCTGTGTTCGGCATGGGTACAGGTGTATCCTTCAAGCCATCATCACCACACTCTTTGTCCTTTTGGACGAGAGCTTGTGCTCTCAAAACTAAATCCTATCCCTTTCTTCCAATAAACCTACCGCTCCTTGGTTAAGTCCTCGACCGATTAGTAATGGTCCGCTCCACGCCTCACGGCGCTTCCACTTCCATCCTATCTACCTCATCATCTCTGAGGGGTCTTACTTTCCCGAAGGAAATGGGAAATCTCATCTCGAGGCGAGTTTCACACTTAGATGCTTTCAGCGTTTATCTCGTCCATACATAGCTACCCAGCGGTGCTCCTGGCGGAACAACTGGTACACCAGCGGTATGTCCATCCCGGTCCTCTCGTACTAAGGACAGGTCCTCTCAAATTTCCTACGCCCGCGACGGATAGGGACCGAACTGTCTCACGACGTTCTGAACCCAGCTCGCGTACCGCTTT